>Ga0307430_1000229_pt1 | contig 54043 bp, 41 predicted proteins | sample SalMarWE160130MG_FD_202159 | JGI IMG/M metagenome (GOLD analysis project Ga0307430, IMG submission 202159) | Salt marsh sediment microbial communities from the Plum Island Ecosystem LTER, Massachusetts, United States - WE1603-130 | ecosystem: Environmental > Aquatic > Marine > Intertidal zone >... | reverse complement strand
CCCGAGAGCAAGATCCTCGCGTTCGGCGGCGACTACTGCTTCGTCGAAGGCGTGTACGGCCACGCCGAGATCGCGCGCGAAAACGTCGCCCGGGTCTTGACAAGACGGGTACTCTTGGGGTATATGGGGGAAAGCGAGGCGGCGGCACTGGCAACCAAGCTCCTCCGTACGAACGCCGCCGAGCTGTTCGCGATCGAAGTCTGAGAGAGCGTCCTACCGAGAATCTCGCAAGAGATTCAACCCTGGCCGTACCCATCATATTCTTGGATGGGTCAATGGCACTGAAGTTCCTCGCTATCAGCGTGTTAGCTATCTCTCTACTTACCTCGTGCGCTCCGGCTCGTCACCAGAAGGTCGAGACCGCGGCTCCCGAGGGCGAGTTCGCCGCGCAGGAGCGCGAATTCGTTACGCACGCCCGGCTGGCGCAGCGGATCGTCTGGATGATGGGGGATGAGTTGAAGATGTCCGCCCGGGCCACGGGGCTAGACTACGAGAAGTACCTCAGCGGCAAGGGCATCGCGCCGCTCGGCGGCTGGCGCCATGACGAGCTTGTCACCAAGGGCGACCTTGCCGTCGTCACCGTCCGGCTCCTTCGGCTCCAGGACCGGGTCGAGGACCCCGCCGACGAAGCCACCTACATCGCCTTGCTCGAATCGATCGAGCTGAGCCAGACGATCATCGAGTAAGCGGATGCGGACTGCCCACGCGCTGCGCCGAGACAGGTTGGCATTCCTCACAGGCGTTGCGGGCGCGGTCGGGCGCAATGAGCCGCGTCGCGGCGCTTGGCAGTAGCCTCGGGCGCAAGGGCCTGTTGAAAAAGGGCTTCTATAGAAGCCTTTCAGGCTACGACCTGGCTTTCGTGGCCACGAGACCCAGGGTGTTACCCTGGGCTGTTCTATGAAGCCCCTTCGGGACAGCTCTCTTCGACGCGGCATCTCGGCTTTTTCAACAGGCCCGCAAGCCCGTGGACTCTGATCCCCGCGGATTATCCCAGAGCCCCGAGAGGGGCGATTGAATCGCGCTTGCCGGCTGCCTTCAATCGCCCCTCGCGGGGCTCTATCGTTGTTGGGGACGAACCACCACGGGCTCGCGCCCGAGGCTACTGCCAATCGCCCTGACGGGCTCATCGATTCAGCCGACGACTCGTGCCACGTATCGCCGGAGCGCTTACCCAAAGGGTCTGTCCAGATGAGGGGAAAGCCGTTGTTCTCTTGCTTAATGGTCAGGTCGAGCTCCACAGTCTCGGCCGGCATGGGAGCGGGCACTGCTGCGCCTTTCGGTACCCAGCCTGAGTGCTTCTCACCGCCAAGCCGCACCTTTCTCCCCGAGATGCGTCGCATGACACTCATGGGCACTCCCCGAACGGCATGTGGGCGGCGAAGCGGTCCATGAAGTCGGGCTCGGCGCTCAGGTCGCGGAGCTCGATGTGGTCGGCGGCGGCGGAGACTTCGGCGCGGAAGTCGGTCGAGAGGAGGTAGGCCTTGGCGCCCTGGAGGGCCGTGTTGCCGAGGGCGCGGACCTTGTCGAGAGCGACGCGGGGGATGACGCCGATGCGCTGGGCCGAACGCGGGTCGAGCGTGCTGCCGAAGGCGCCGGCGATGAGGAGCTCGTCGAGGTTGTCGGCCGAGATGCCGAGTTCTCTTAGAAGAATCTCGACGCCGGCGGCGATGGCGGCCTTGGCGTTCTGGAGCTCGCGCAGGTCGCGCTGGCTCAGGTAGATGTCCCCGGCGAGCGTGATGCGCGTCACGCCGTTCGCTTGGTGCAGGCGTTCGCGCACCTTGGGTGGCACGCCGTCGGGGCACTCGTCGCGCGAGACGAGGCGGCCACTGTCGTTGATGACGCCGAGGTTGAGGAGCACGGCGACGACGGCGACGAGGCCGGAGCCGCATATGCCGGCTGGTGTCACGTCTCCGATGACGCCGAACGCCAGATCATCTTTGTCGAGCGTGCACGACTCAATCGCGCCGGCTGAACCGATCATGCCGCACTCGATCTTGGCGCCCTCGAACGCCGGGCCGGCGGCGGCCGACGCGGCGAGCATCCGGTCGGGCCCGCCGGCGACGATCTCGGCGTTCGTGCCGATGTCGAGGAAAACGCGTCTGCCGGGCTTTGTGTGGAGGCCGAGGGCGACGACGGCGCTCAGGACGTCGCTGCCGACGAAACCGCCGAGGGCTGCCGGGATCTCCAGCGGCTTGTGGCCGAGGCGTGCGCCCTTGGGCCCGTCGAGCATCATCTGCGGCGCGGTGAAGACGGGCGCGTACGGCAGCTCGCCGAGCGGCGACGGATCGACGCCGGCCACCAGGTGCGCCATCGTCGTGTTGCCGACGGCGACGTACTCGTTGACGTGCCTGAGCTCGACACCACACCGCGTGGTTACTTCGATGGCAAGGTCGCTGAGCGACCCGGCGATTGCGCGTGCGAGTGTTTCGGCGCCGTCGTCGTGCTCGCGGCAGTAGGCGATCCGCGAGATCACGTCCTCGCCGTAGCGGCGCTGGGGATTGAGGGCGGCGGCGACGCCCAGCTCGTCGCCCGTGTTGAGGTCGACGAGCAGGGCGGCGACGGTTGAGGTGCCGACGTCGAACGCGATGCCGTAGTTGCTCAAAGAGGTGTCGCCCGCCTCGACGTCGAGGATCGTGTCCTTCCAGACTGTCGCCGTCACGGTGTGCTTGCCGACGCGCAGCGCCTCGGGCAGCTTGCGCAACGCCGACGGCCGGAAGCGCAGCCCGGCGCCGTCCGGGATTCCTTGACGGACGCGGTCGGCGTCACTCGTCGGCTCGTCGGCTGTGGCCGGGTCGAGCTTGATCAGGTGCTTGCGCACGGCCCGCTTGAGCTCGACGGCCGGCGCCTCACCGCTCGTCATGATCCGGCCCGCGAACGCGCTCGCCGGCACGGGGACGGTCACGCGGACGTCGTGCTCGACGCGCGTCTGGCATGCGAGCCGCCAGCCGCGGGCGAGCTGCTCGTCGCTGAAGTGGGCGCGCTGCTCGTCGGTGATCGGCACGTCGCCGTCGACGACCTGGACGGCGCACTTGCCGCACGCGCCGTTGCCGCCGCAGAGCGATTCGATCGGGATGCCGTGCTGCCAGCACACCTCCAGCAGAGTCGCGCCGGCCTCAACCTCGACCCGGCGCCCCGTTGGCTCAAAGACAATCGTCGGCATTGCTGCTCGCTGCGTTTATTGATGCTGATAGGATAACAGGATCGACAGGATCAGGAGACAGGATTCATCCTGTGATCCTGTCTACTGCTTCGGTTCGGGCTTGACCCAGTGCGCGATTCGGCCGGCGCGGGCGGCGGCGATGTAGTTGGCGCACATCGGGTCCTTGCCCACGAGAGCTTCGGCGGCCAAGACGAGCTGCATCAGGTAGGCGTCGTTCGGGTCGACGATGGCGGTGTCGAGGCCGGCCTCGATGCACATGACGACGAACGCCTGGTTGAGGATCTTCCGTGCGGGCAGGCCGTGACTGATGTTGCTGATGCCGGCGCTGCAATGCACATCGGGCCACGTCTCCTTGAATGCGCGCAGCGTCCAGAGCACCTCGCGGCCGTAGCTGAGCTCGGGGTCGATCGACGAACCGATCGGCTGCGCGAGCGGGTCGAGGTAGATGTGCTCGACGGGCACGCCGTCGCCGAGCAGGCGGTCCATGAGCCGCTTGGCTTTCTCGAGGCGTTCCGGGCCGTTGGCCGGCATCCCGTTGTCGTCGATGGCGAGCGCGATCACGCCGCAGCCGTGCTCCTTGACGAGGCCGATCATTCTCTCGTAGCGCTCGCTCTCGCCGCTGATCGAGTTGAGGATCGGTTTGCGGCCGCCGGTGTGGACCTTGAGCGCGGCCTCGGTTGCGGCCGGGTTGGGCGTGTCGATCGAGAGCGGCGCGCCGGTCTCGTCCTGCACGAGCTGGGCGAGCCAGACGATGTCGTCGACCTCGGTGTTGATCCGGGTGCCGCAGTTCACGTCCAGATAGTTGGCGCCGGCCTCGACCTGTGTGCGGGCCAGCTCGCGAAAGAGCGCCTCGTCGCGCTTGGCGACCGCCTCGTCGAGACCTTTCCGGGAACTGTTGATCCGCTCGCCGATGATAAGCATGCTGTTCGTCCTCCGGGAGAGGATTCACCACGGAGACCACGGAGAGCACGGAGGAGGAATCCTGTCTCCGTGCTCTCCGTGCCCTCCGTGGTGAGAGTGTCTTCTTTTCTGTTGCCGCGCCCTTTAGGCAGCGAGAAGCTCTTTGACCTTGTCGACGGCGGAGGCGGCGTCGGGCGCGAAGCCGTCGGCGCTGATCTCGTCGGCGTAGGCCTGGGTCACCGGCGCGCCGCCGATGATCGTCTTGATGCTGCCGGCGATGTCGGAGGCCTTGATCGCGTCGATCGTCGTCTTCATCCCCGGCATCGTGGTCGTGAGCAAGGCTGACATGCCGACGACGTGCGCGCCGGCCTTCTTCGCTTCCTCGATGAACTTCTCGGGCGCGACGTCGATGCCGACATCGACGACGTTGAAGCCCGCGCCCTCGAGCATCATGGCCACGAGGTTCTTGCCGATGTCGTGCAGGTCGCCCTTGACCGTGCCGATCACGACGGTGCCGACCGGCTCGATATCGCTCTCGGCCAGCAGCGGCTTGAGCACTGCCATCGCGGCCTTCATGGCGCGGGCGGCGATGAGGACCTCGGGCACGTAGACCTCGCACTTCTTGAACCGCTCGCCGATGACGGCCATCCCGGCGATCATGCCTTCCTGGAGGATGTCCTTGACCGGGACGCCCTCGTCGAGCGCGCGCTTGACCAGCTCGTCCGACTTGGCCGGCACGCCGATGTTGCCCTTGATGATGGCGGTTGCGAGTTCCTCAAGCGTACTCATAGCTGCTGACCTCTATCCCATCCGCGCCGCCGTGCGCACCACAGGTTGAGCCCGGCCCCCGAAGCGAGCAAACGATCTTGCCTTGTACGTGGCCTGCAGACAGATGTCAACCCTCGGGCAGGATGATCGAACCACGGGGAACACGGGGGACACGGGAGGCAGGGGGCGAGGGCAGTCTTCCTCAGCACTCTGCTCATCGTGCATCCGTGAGACTTGTGGCTGGTTACTTCCCTTCGCCGAGCAGCTCGTCGATGCGGCGCTTGACGTCGGGGGTCATTTCGATCGGGTCGGGCCACTCTCTTGAAAAACCTTCGGCGGGCCATTTCTTTGTGGCGTCGATGCCGATCTTGCTGCTCAGAGTAGGGTGTTGGGCGGCGTGGTCGAGGACGTCGGTGGGGCCTTCGGTGAACGTGATGTCGCGGCGCGGGTCGATGTTGCTCAAAGAACGCCAGACGACTTCGCTCGGGTCCTGGACGTTGACCTCCTCGTCGACGACGACGATGGCCTTCGTGAACATCATCTGGCCGAGGCCCCAGAGCGCGTGCATCACCTTGCGGGCGTGGAACGGGTACTGCTTGCGGATGCTCACGAGCGCGAGGTTGTGGAAGACGCCCTCGAGCGGGAGGTTGATGTCGACGAGCTCGGGCAGCGCGACGTTGAGCATCGGGAGAAACAAGCGCTCGGTCGTCTTGGCCATGAAGCAGTCCTCCATCGGCGGGCGGCCGACGACGGTGGCGGGGTAGATCGGGTCGGCGCGGCGCGTGAGGCACTGGAGGTGGAAGACGGGGTAGTCGTCGGCGAGCGAGTAGTAGCCGGTGTGGTCGCCGAACGGGCCTTCGCGGCGGCGTTCGCTGGGCTCGACGTAGCCCTCGAGGACGAAGTCGGCGTCGGCAGGCACGTCGAGGTCGCAGGTCTCGCACTTGACGAGATCGACGCCCTTCTTGCGCAGGAAGCCTGCAAAGAAAACCTCGTCGAGGGCCTCGGGCAGCGGCGCGGTGGCGGCGTACGTCATCGCGGGGTCGCCGCCGAGCGCGACGGCGAGCGGCATGCGCTCGCCTCGGGCCTCGTAGGCGCGGTAGTGGGCGGCGCCGACCTTGTGGACGTGCCAGTGCATGCCGGTGGTGCGGGCGTCGTAGACGTGCATCCGATACATGCCGACGTTTCGCTGGCCTGTCTCGGGATGCTTTGTGAAGACCATCGGCAGGGTGATGAACGGGCCGCCGTCCTGCGGCCAGCAGGTGAGGACGGGGAGCGTGCCGAGGTCGGGCTCGTGGTCGATGACCTCCTTGCAGGGGCCGGTCTTGACCGTGCGCGGGGCGTAGCTCGACAGGTGGAAAAGCTCGACGAGAGTCTTGACCTTGTCGGTCAGCGTCGTGGGCGGCTGCTTGGTCAGGAGCGCGGCGATCTCGCGTGCGATCTCCTCGACGTCGCGCCCGCCGGGGCGCGCGTCGACGCCGAGTGCGAGGGCCATCCTGCGCATCGAGCCGAAGGCGTTCATGAGGACGGGGAAGTCCGAGCCTTCGACGTTGGTGAACAGCAGCGCCGGGCCGGCCGCCTTGCAGACGCGGTCGGTGTACTCGGTGATCTCGAGCCGGGGGCTGATCCGGGCCTCGACGCGCTTGAGCTCGCCCTCGGCCTCCAGCTTGCCGATGAACTCCCGCAGCGACTTGTAGGGCATAGCGCTTCTCCATGATTGCCGCGCCCAAGCACGCTAGCCGACCCCCAGGCCTACGTCAACGCCCAGGCTTACGCCTGTGTTCTCCGTGGTTGAAGGAAGAATGAAACCACGGGGAACACGGGGGAACACAGGGAACGACCGCTCACGGAGTTGGCGCGCGGCGCTTGCTGGGCGGTTCTTCTCGGGGTTTTCGCTTGACAACGTGTTGAGCGGTGGCACATTGTCGCCCCCGACGTTACGGGGGGCGGTGTGTCCCCATCGGACCGAGTCCTGCCTGTCGGAGGACGACTGAGCGTCGCAAAAGGGCTTCTGTTTGATTCTGGAGTGGGAAGGAGGGTCTTCTCATGGCGGACAATCGGAATTTCGAAGGGGAACTGACCAAGGCGATCAGCGGCAGTCTGGTCGTTGGCCGAGTTGTGGTGATGATGGTGGCCATTGCCATTGGCTCGGTCGCCGTGTACGCCTTTGGGAAGCTCGCGATGATCAAGGTCGGCTGGCTATTCTGGCTGAACTACACGATCGCGGGCATTGGCTGGGTCCTGGCGGCCTACTTCGTGCTCTCCGGCATGGTCTCGGTCTGCAAGATGGCCTTGGCGCGGGAGACGGGACAGGGCGGCAACACGGTCACCGGGATCGTTGGCATCTTCAGCAACCTGTTCGTCGTGTTCTTTGCCACCCTGCGCTACCTGTTCTGGTTTGTCGCAGTGCTTGTGCTGGCGATCTGGGCTGTGGGCTTCCTTGGCAGGATTCCCGAGGCCGGCCCCATTCTCTACGGGATAGTCCCGCTCGGGATCATCTCGATGTGCGCGGCGCTGTGGATCGCCGTGCACGTGGCCAAGTTCTTCGGTAATGCATTGATCCTGCCGGGCATCATCGCGTCAACGGGCCAGAAAGCTGTTTCGTGCTTTAGGGAGGGGAAGCGGGTCATCAACGGACAGCCAGTCCGGCTCGTGAAGCGCTTCCTGTCAATCGGCCTGGTGATCGTGCTTTTCTCGTTTGTCGTTGCGCAAGGTCTTGCCTTCTTCGCGACCCATGCGAGAGCTGCGCTCAGCGGTAAGAATGCACCCGTTATCGGCGGCGCGCCCGCCATGAGGTACCTGCCTACGGTTCCCTCGTACGCTCCTCTGCCCGTGGTCACGCGTGTGCAGATGGGAAGCGTGCTGCCCCCAGCGAAGGCAACGGGCACTCGAGTCGCCGGCGCTTGGTTCCTCACCATCGAGTTCATGGTCCTGCTCTTGATACTGAAGGCGATCGGCGCGAACTTGTTCGCGTTGGCCGGGATGTCCACCTACCAGGCGCTCAAGGACGAGCCGGCAGCCTCGATCACGGCGCCCGATCTCAAGGTGCCCGATCTTGGGAAGATGAAGGGCTCGCTTGGCGCGGTGGGCGCGAAGTTCAGAGAAGAGATGCGAGAAGGCGGCGAAGAGAAGAAGGCGCCTCCCAAGAAAGAGGGCTGAACGCCCGAGCTGCACGCGTTTCCCGAGGGGGCCTTCGAGCGTGGAGGCCCCCTCGTTGTGTCTTGGGGCGCTGTGCTAGACTTGACCGGACGGCACAGGGACAACACGCAAGAGGACAGCGATGGAGAAGGCGCTGCTCATCGTCGGCGGGATGCTGAACGTCGCGTTCGTGGGGTTTCACGCGAGCTTCTGGCGGTTCAAGGGCCTGAACTGGCGCACGGAGCTGCCGAGGACGAACCCGATCAACCGCGGCGCGATCCAGGTGATGAACCTGATGCTGATCTACACGTTTGCCTGCTTCGCGGTGGTGTCGTTCATCATGGCGGCGACGAGCGTGCCACGAGCGATGGTCACGAGCTTCTCTGTCGTTATCGGCGGGTTCTTCGCCGTGCGGGCCGTGTTGCAGCCCGCGTTCTTCAAGCCGCGGCGGATGATCGGTACTGTGCTCCTGGCCGCCTGCGTGGCGACGGCCGCCTGCTACTTTCTCGCGCTGCTGTGACCGTGCGCTCGGCGAGATGGGCTTGCCCCGAAGGGGCTTCATAAAACAGCCCAGGGCAAGCGCGCCCCGGGAGGGGCGTGGCGCCGCCCTGGGTCAGGATCGGAACACGGAGAGGGAGGGAAACCCTGAAGGGGTTTCATATGCGCGGTACGGTGTGGAGCCAGTATCCTCGAGGGCGGTCTATTGAACCCCTTCAGGGTACGGATGCGTCCTTGGCGGGCCACCCAGGGCGGCGCTTCGCCCCTCGGCAAGCCTGCTTGAGCAGGCAAGCTCGGGGCGAAGCTGGCCCTGGGCTGATGCATCGAGCCCTTTCAGGGCATGGGGCATGGGAGCGCGGAGTCCCTGGGGGGCCTACCCACCGGAGGGCGTCTGCCCGATGATCGCCCAGGCAGGTGGCAAGAAGCCGATTCGGGCGCGGTGCCCGACGTGCGGGCGCGCGGTCGAGTACAGTCCGGAGAACGCCGAGGCGAGCGACGCGTTCCCGTTCTGCTCGGAGCGGTGCCGGCTGGCCGACCTGGACAAGTGGTTCGAGGAGGAGTACCGCATCGAGCGCCGAGCGACCGAGGCCGATCTCGAACAGGAAGACTGAATCGCATCACGCATCCTCCTTCGCCACGGCTTCGGCGGACATGAAGGCGCAAAGACGCAAAGGCGCAGAGAGCGTACGCACAATGGCGTTGAGTCATGCAGAGGTGGCGCGCGTCGTCGACGAGCTCGGCTGGGTGCTGCCGGGTGGCAGCGTCGAGGGTTTTTCGCAGTACGCGCCGAGGCGGTTCATCCTGTCTGCGGGCCAAAGCCCGTCCGAAGGACGGGCCGAATATGGGCACAATGTGCTCATCTGCCTTCAGCCGCCGCACGTGCGCATGCACCTGACGCATCAGCGCCTGCGCAAGAAACGCCAGCGGCTCTCGTTGGGCGAGTACGTGCGGTCGCGCATCGAGGGGGCGCGCGTCGTCGAGGTGGTGCAGCTCAATGCAGACCGGATCGTCGAGTTCGCGTTCGACAAGGCGGGCGAGCGGCTGTCGCTCGTGATCGAGCTGTTTCCGCGCGGGCCGCACATCGAGCTCGTCGACGCTGAGCGGAAGATCGTGGCGTCGCTCGATGCGAGACGCGTCGGCACGACGTACGAGCTGCCGCCGAAGCCGGAGCTCAGCCGGGATGACAAGCCGGTCGAGGCGCCGGAAGGGACGCTGTACAACTACGTCCTCGACGAGCGGTATGCCGAGGTCGACGCCGCAGAGCTGTTCGAGTCCGACAAGCGGCGGCTCGTGTCGCAGCTCAGGCGCGAGCGGCGACGGCTGCGACGGCTCGTCGAGCGGCTCGAGCGCGACGTCGAACAGGGGCGGCAGTGGCACGAGTTCGGGCGGTACGGCGAGCTGCTCAAGACAGCGCTCTTGACCCGGGGCGCCGGCCGGACGGAGCTCGACGTACAGGATTTCTCGTCGGGCGAGACGGTCGCCGTGCCGCTCGACCCGAAGCTCGCCGTTCGCGAGAATATGGAGGCGTACTTCAAGCGGAGCCGGAAGCTGCGGCGCACGCTCGAGAAGGCCGAGCGCGAGATCGGCGGCGCACGAACCCGGCTCGCCGAGGTCGAGCGAGCGTGCGAGGCAGCAGAAAGAGTCGAGTCGGCCGACGAGCTGGAGGGCTTTCTCGACGAGCGCGACCTGGCGCTCAAACCCAAGCAGGTGCCGAAAGCGCGGCCGCGAGCAGGCGCGAAGCAGAAACCGGCCGAGGAGTTTCGATGCTTCCTGTCGGCGGCGGGCAAGAAAATCTACGTCGGCCGGAGCGAGGCGGAGAACGACCGGCTTACGATCTCGTTCGCGCGCGGGCACGACCTGTGGCTGCACTGCCACGACTACGCCGGCTCGCACGTCGTCGTGCCGCTGAAGAGAAACGAGGAGGCCGACCGCGAGACGCTGCTCGACGCGGCGACGCTCGCGCTCGCCTACAGCAAGGCGAAGCGCGCCGGCTCGGGCGAGGTGCTCTACACGCAGCGGCGGTACGTGTCGAAGCCGAAGCGGCTGCCGCCGGGCAAGGTGTACGTGAGCACGCACAAGACGATGCACGTCACACTTGACGAAGCGCGCTTGCGAAGGATCAAGGAGAGGATGAAGGAGAGTTAGCCACAGATTGCACAGATGAACACAGATTGGCGCCGCTTCGCGGCGAGCCGGACGTGCGCGCGACGCGCGCGGAGATCAGTGTTGATCTGCGCGATCTGTGGCAGAGGGGATACTCATGGAGCGGACGCTGGAGGTTCTTGAGTTCGACAAGGTGCGGCAGGCGGTCGCCGAGTGCGCGGCGTCGGATCTTGGGCGCGCGCAGATCAGGGCGGCGCCGGTCCGGACGACGTCGGTCGAGGTGCGGCTCGACTACGAGCGGGTGGCCGAGATGCTCGACCTCTTCGATGCGGGCGAGCATCCGCCGATGGACGGGCTCAGCGACGTGCGCGCGGCGCTCAACCGGGTCGAGACGCCGGGGGCGTTCCTCGAGCCGCAGGACTACGTGCGGATCGCCGACCTGCAGCACGCCGGCGCCATCCTGCACCAGTTCCTCGCGAAGCGGAAGACGGACGCACCGCGGCTCTGGACCGTCGCCGAGCCGTTCGAGCCGCTGCCGGAGTTCGAGCGCGAGTGCGACCGCGTGTTCGAGTCGGACGCGACGATCAAGGACACCGCGTCGCCGCTGCTGGCCGATCTGCGCGCCGAGCAGCGCGAGGTGACGGCCAAGATCGCCAAGGTCCTGGAGCACTACCTGCGCTCGCCGAAGACGCAGCTTTTCCTGCAGGAGCAGTTCATCACACAGCGCAACAACCGCACCGTGCTGCCGGTCAAGATCGAGCACAAGAGCAAGGTGCCGGGCATCATCCACGACTACTCGATCAGCGAGGAGACCGCGTTCATCGAGCCGCTCGAGGTCGTCGAGCTCTCGAACCGGCTGCTCGACCTGCGCAAGGAAGAGCAGAAGGAGATCCGGCGCATCCTCGTGGCGCTCGGCGACCTGTTGCGGCGCGATCTCGACGTGGCGCTCGAAAACGTGGACCTATGCGCGCAGCTCGACGCGGCCTACGGCAAGGCCGAGTTCGCCGTCCGGTACGGGTGCGCGATCCCGGCGGTGGTCGGCTCGGGCGGTCTCAAGGTCGTCAGCGGCCGCCATCCGCTGCTGCTGTTCTCGATGGGGGAGCGGTGCGTGCCGCTGAGCGTCGAGCTGCGCGACTCGGACCGCGCGCTCGTGATCTCCGGCCCGAACGCGGGTGGCAAGACGACGGCGGCTAAGACGATCGGCGTGCTCGCGCTCATGGTCCAGTCGTCGATCCCGATCCCGGCCGATGCCTCGTCGGTCTTCCCGGTGTTTAGCGGCTTCTTCGCCGATATTGGCGACTACCAGGATCTGACCGGCGGCGTGAGCACGTTCACGTCGCACCTGGGCGAGATCAAGCGCATCCTCGAGCAAGCGGGCGAGGACAGCCTTGTCATTCTCGACGAGCTCGGGACGGCGACTGATCCGTCCGAAGGCTCGCTGCTGGCGCAGGCGATCCTCGAGGAGACGGCCGCGCGCGGCGCGCTCACGCTGGTCACCTCGCACCTGCCGATGCTCAAGACGCTCGACCGCCGCTGCGGCTGGGCGCGGACGGCGTCGTTCTCGCTCGACCCCGACACCGAGCGGCCGACGTACATGCTGTCGATGGACGTGCCGGGCGAGAGCAACGCGCTCAAGATCGCGCGCATCATCGGCTTGCCGGACGCGATCATTGACCGGAGCCTGGCGCTCCTGTCGCCCGAGGAGCGCGAACTCAAGGACGTCCTGAGCTCGGTCAAGGCGGACCAGGAGCGGTTGCGCCGCGAGCGTGCGCTCGCCGAGGAGGAGCGGCGCCGTGCTACCAAGGAGCACGAGCGCCTCGGGGCCCAGCTCCAGCAAGAACGTAAGGAGGTCGCCAAGCTCAAGACCGAGATGCTCGAGGCGCGACGCGACGCGCTCGAGGAGCGGCGCCGCATCGTGCGCGACGGCCGGAGGCGCGTCGAGAAGATGGTTGCCAAGCTCGGCTCGCGCGAGGAGGTGATCGGCGCGAAGGGCCAACTGGCCGACGAGGCGGGCGCGATCGACGACGAGCTGGCCGGCGTCTCGACCGAGCTCGGCGAGCTCGCGCCGAAGCCCGCGAAGCGCCGGCCGCTCGACGAGGCGCGCGAGGGGCTGACTGTGTGGGTGCCGTCTCTCAACGACCGCGGCACGATCGTCCGTGTCTACGGCCGCGGGCGGTACGTCGACGTGCTGGTGGGGAAGACGCAGTTCAAGGTCGCCGTAAAAGAGCTCGAGCTCGTCGAGGACGCGGCCGAACGGGCGGCCGTGGCCGAGCGGCCCGCGGCAAGTCAGGTCCGGCGAAAGGAACGTGCCCCGGCGCGCGCCGCGGGCTCGACGGAGATCAACCTGATCGGCAAGCACGTCGAGGAGGGACAGATTGCGCTCGAGCGGTTCATCGACGAGGCCGCGGCGAACGGTTTCGAGACCGTGCGCATCATCCACGGCTACGGCACCGGCGCGCTTCGGCAGGGCGTCCGCGAGCACCTGCGGCTCGATCCGCAGGTCGCGTCGTTCGAGGACGCCGACGTGAAAGGCGGCGGCGCGGCCGTCACAATCGCCCGCCTGCGGTGATTGCCTCGTGTCGCCGTCCGGCTCGGCGCCCGGCGTTTTCCGGGTTGCGGCTGGGTTCGTGCGGGTTTATACTCAAGAAGAAGTCAAGGCGCCGCGCCCCGAAGCGGGCGCTGCGCGTTCGTCGACGAGGAAGGACCGCGATGCTTCTGATCCCCGCCATCGACTTGATGGACGGCCAGTGCGTCCGCCTACGGCAAGGGCGTGCCGGCACCGAGACCGTTTATTCGGACGACCCGGTGGCCACCGCGCGGCGGTGGGAGTCGGAGGGGGCGCCGATGCTCCACGTGGTCGACCTCGACGGGGCGTTTGAGGGCCGGCCGGCGAACTTCGACGCGGTGCGCGCGATCGTCGATGCGGTCTCGATCCCGGTTGAGTTCGGCGGCGGCGTGCGAGACGAGGACACGCTGGCCGCGGTGTTGGAAGCGCCGCTCGAGCGTGTTGTGCTCGGCACCAAGGCGTGTGAGGAGGCGTTCCTTCGCACCGCCGTCGAGCGGTACGGCGCGCGGATCGCCGTCGGGATCGACGCGCGCGACGGGCTCGTCGCGGTCAAGGGATGGACGGAGGCCACGGCGATCGAGGCGGCGCAGTTCGCGCGTCGCGTCGAGGCGGTCGGCGTGCGCACGATCATCGTCACCGACGTGGCGGCCGACGGTATGCTCGACGGGCCGCGGACGGGTTCACTCGAGCAGGTGCTCGACGCGGTGTCGTGCGACGTGATCGCCTCCGGCGGCGTGGGGAGTCTTGACGACGTCCGCGCGTTGCGGCAGTACGAGCCACGGGGCCTTGCCGGCGTGATTATCGGGAAGGCTCTGTACACGGGTGACATCACGCTGTCTGAGGCGCTCGAGGTGGCCGGACCATGCTAGCAAAACGGATCATACCGTGCCTCGACGTGACCGGCGGCCGCGTCGTCAAGGGCGTCAACTTCGTCGAGCTGCGCGACGCGGGCGATCCGGTCGAGTGTGCGCGCGCCTACGACGAGCAGGGCGCTGACGAGCTGGTGTTCCTCGACATCACCGCGTCGAGCGACGAGCGGCGAATCATGATTGACGTCGTCTCACACACGGCTGAGGAGGTCTTCATTCCGCTCACGGTGGGTGGCGGCACTCGGAGTGTCGAGGATATTCGCGCGCTGCTCAACGCCGGCGCGGACAAGGTGTCGATCAACACGGCGGCCGTTGTCGACCCGGAGCTGATCCGGCACGCGTCGGACCGCGTCGGCGCGCAGTGCATCGTCGTGGCCATCGACGCGAAGCGGCGCGACGGCGGCTGGGAGGTCTACACGCACGGCGGCCGGCGGCCGACGGACATCGACGCGATCGAGTGGGCCGTGCGCGTCGAGGAGCTTGGCGCGGGCGAGATCCTGCTTACGAGCATGGATTGCGACGGCACGAAGGACGGCTACGACGTCGAGTTGACGCGGACGGTCGCGGAGGCGGTGGGGATTCCCGTCATTGCTTCGGGCGGCGCGGGCACGTTGGAACACCTGCGCGAGGCGCTCGTCGAAGGCAAAGCGGACGCGGTGCTTGCCGCGTCGATTTTCCACTACGGCGAGTACAGCGTTGGCGAGGCGAAGACGTACTTGCGCGAGCACGGAATTGAGGTGCGGATGTGAGCTTTCTCAACGAGGTGAAGTTCAACGAACAAGGGCTCGTGCCCGCGATCATCCAGGACGCGGCGAACGGGCAGGTGCTGATGCTCGGCTACATGAACCGTGAGACGCTCGAGGAGACGGTCGCGGGCGATCGCCCCGTGTTCTGGAGCCGGAGCCGGCAGCAGCGGTGGGTCAAGGGCGAGACGAGCGGCAACACGCAGCGCACCGTCGAGGTGCGGTACGACTGCGACGTCGACACGCTGCTCATCGCGGTCGAGCAGCGCGGCCCGGCCTGTCACGAGAACTACCGGAGTTGTTTCTATCGGCGGATCGACCGCGACGGCATAACCGAGATTGTTGAGGAGAAACTAGGGAATCCCCCGACCCGATAGGCGGAGGGCAACCGATGTCGGACGACGAGAAAGAACCCGAGGACAAGCCAAAGAACGAGCCGGAGAAGCAGCCGCAGGAGGCCGCCGGGGCCGGGGACGCCGGCAAGGCCGGGGAAGCCGGCAAGGCCGAGGAATCCGGCGAGGTGCCGATGAACAGGGCGGAACGGCGTGCCCGGAAGCACAAGCGGAAAGGCGAGCTGCGCCAATTGCACGACCGCGATCGGCAGGCTCGCAAGGGCTTGAAGGGGCACGGCGGCCGGGTGTTTCGCCGCAAGTCGATATAGACACGGTCGGATCTCCGCGAAGGCGGAGATCAGGAGAACTCATGACGAGGCGCACACCGAGAGCGCGTCGCGGCCGGCGCGTGGGCCGATGCGGGCCGTGATCCAGCGCGTGAGCCAAGCCGCCGTCGACGTCGGCTCTCGTCGGACGGGCGAGATCAGCCCGGGGCTGCTCGTGCTGCTCGGCGTACACCGGGACGACACGGAGGCCGGGGCCGACAAGCTGGCGGCCAAGCTCGTCGAGCTGCGCTGCTTCACCGACGACGCGGGCAAGATGAACCTGTCGTGCCGCGACGTGGATGGCGAAATCCTCGTCGTGTCGCAGTTCACGCTGTACGGCGACTGCCGCAAAGGGCGGCGGCCGAGCTACACGGACGCGGCGCCGCCCGAGAAGGCGAACGCGCTCTACGAGCGTTTTATCGATGCGCTCAGGCGCCTCGGCGTGCGCAAGGTGGCCACGGGCGAGTTCGGCGCGATGATGTCCGTCTCGCTCGTCAACGACGGCCCGGTCACGCTGATTGTCGATGTGTAGGGACAGCCACAGTGCAAGAGGCATCGCGCGACGCGCTGTCGTCGTCGTGACGCTGTGCGCTGCGTGCGGCGTCGCGGCCGGCGCGTCGGCGGCGACGGTCCAGAGCTACAACATGCAGTTCGTGGTCGGCGCGCCCGACGTGCAGTACGCGAGCGAGCTGGCGCAGTTGTGCGAGCGGATCCACGAGTCGGCGCTGAGGCGGCTGGGCACGAGGGGGCTCTGGGACGGGCAGGCGACGGTCTGGGTGGCGAAGCGCACGGTCGAGGGCGAAGAGGGCCCGGAGTCGCTCTGGCAGGTGAGCGTCAGCCGCGGCGGCGTCACGAAATCGGCTGAGAATCTGTGGTTCGGCCAAATTGAAGCGGCGCTGCGACGGGCCGTCTGCTACCACGTGCTGTGGGAGATCGCGCAGAGCTCGGCGACGAGACACGGCGCCACCCTGCGCGGTCGCTCGGTTCCGTTCTGGCTCTACGCGGGCCTGGCCGAGTCGCTCGAGACGAGCGGCCGGCTCGACCTGTACGTCAACACCGGCGCCGCGATCGACGAGAAGCGGTCGTTCCTGCTCGAGGACCTGTTTGCCCACGACGCCACGTTTGAGAGCGACGAGCAGCGCGGCGTCTTCCTCCAGCAGGCCGTGACGGTCGTGGACTTCCTGCTCGACGCCACGCGCGGGCCGGAGCGCGTCCGGCACTCGATCGAGCACCTGTGGCGACGCAGCGGTTTCACGTTCTCGCTGCGCTGGGAGTTCGGCGACCTGTTCCCGACGCTCGAGACGATGGCGGCTGAGTGGGAGCAGTACGTGCGCGATCGACCCTCGCACATGCTGACCGAGCAGCGGCTGACGCTCGCGGAGACCGACGCGGCGCTTGCCGAGATCCTCGTCGTGAAGATCCCCGTCATCGACGACGAGACAATCGAGCAATCGACACTCGAGACCGACCTCGACGGCCTCTCGACGCACGAGAACCGCCAGGTCGTGCAGACTATCTGCGCGGCGAAGCGGGTCGAGCTTTTCGAGCTGATGCTCCGAAGCGCGCCGGAGTTCAAGCCGGCCCTCGAGGCGTACAGCCGCTCGCTCGACGCGATCCTCGCGGGGCGCCGGCGCCGGTTCCGGCGGTGGTACAAGCGGGCGCAGCGCGAGCACGCGGCCGTGCGCGCGCTGCCGTATTTCGGCACGGGCGAGGAGGAGTGATGCGGCTGCTTGTGACGAACGACGATGGCGTGCACGCGCCGGGGCTCGAAGCGCTCGTCGAGGCGCTCTCGCCGCTCGGCGAGGTGATTGTCGTTGCGCCCGACCGCGAGCGGAGCGCGACCGCGCACGCGATCACGCTGCACAAGCCGCTGCGCGTCGAGAAAGTGAGCCGCAACGGCGCGTTCTACGGCCACGCGGTCAGCGGCACCCCGGTCGACTGCGTCAAGCTCGCGCTCGTGTCGCTGCTCAACGAGCCGCCCGATTTCGTTGTCGCCGGTATCAACCCGGGGACGAACGTCGGCACGAACGCGATCTACTCAGGCACCGTGTCGGCCGCGGTTGAGGGCGCGATGAACCGCGTCACGTCGCTCGCCATCAGCATTGACAGCACCGATGATCCGGACTACACCGCCGCGGCCAAGTTCGCTGCTCGGTTTCTCCGGTCCCTGGTGGCGAACGAGTGCCCACCAGGGATGCTGTTCAGCATCAACCTGCCCGACCTGCCGGGCGACGAGATCCGCGGCGTGCGCATCACGCGTCAGGGCCGGCTCATGTTTCGTGAGGAGTTCCACGAGCGCACCGATCCGCAGCGGCGCCGCTACTACTGGCTCGGCGGCGAGCTGCCCGAGTTCGACGAGGCGGACGAGGCGTCCGGCGACGATACGTCCGGCGCGGACACCGACAGCACCGCCGTGCGCGAAGGCTACATCTCCGTCACACCCATCCACTACGACCTGACCGACTACGCGGCCATCGAGCGCGTCCGGTCCTGGTCGTTCGAGTAGCGGCCGGCCGGGCAGCGAGCGCCGACGAGGAGACTGCCGACTGTGGATGCACGCTCGATTCGGCTCGAGATCGACAAGTGCACCAAGTGCGGCAAGTGCCTATCGGTTTGCCCGTCGTACATCGAGACGCGCGACGAGGTGCGCGTGGCGCGGGGCCGGATCGCGCTGTTCGACGCGCTTGCCGAGGGGCGATTGTCATACACGCCTCGTATGGCCGAGGCGGTGCAGTCGTGCCTCGGGTGCTTGCGATGCGCGTCCGTGTGCCCGAACGAGGTCGAGTACTTCCGCCTGCTCACGGAGCTCAAGCGGCGGATGCCGCGCGTGGCGCCGCTGACGTGGTGGAACAAGCTCGTGTTTCGCTGGGCGCTCACGCGGCGGCGCGTGATGGATGCGCTCGTGCGTGCGGCCTCGTTGTTTCAGCGTTTGCTGCCGAAGGGCAAGGGGTTGACGCGCCACTTGCCGCTGCTGTTTAGGGGTGGGCGGCGGCTGCCCGAGCTCTCCAAGCGGACGGCGCTCCAGAAACACGGCACGGACCGCACGCCCGACGAGGGGGCGACGCAAGCGGTCTACTTCTTCCCCGGCTGCATGACGAATTACGCGTACGCGCACGTGGCCGACTCGATCATCAACGTGCTTGGGCACTTCGGCTTCGACGTGATCGTGCCGCGCGGCCAGGTCTGCTGCGGCACGCCGGTGCTGTCGCTCGGCGGGGAGGCGGAGCCGTTCTCGTCGAGGGTGTACGACTTCGCCGAATTCCTCGACCGCTTCGTCGACTTCCCGTCGGTCGGCATCCCGACGAGAGTCGTGTACCATGACCCATGCCACCTGCGGTTCGGCCAGCAGATCGCCGACGCGCCGCGACGGCTCCTCAGTGCGGCCGCGCAGTACGAGGAGGTCGAGGGCGCCGACGCCTGCTGCGGGATGGCCGGGCTGTTCAGCGTGCACCACTACGCGCTCGCGACGCGGATCGCGCGGCGCAAGACCGAATCGCTGCGCGGGACGCACGCCGAGCTGCTGGTGACCGAGTGCCCGGGCTGCGTCTCGCAGTTGCGCGACCGGCTGGCGGCCGACGGCGTCGAGCTCGACGTGAAGCACCTGGCCGAGCTGCTTGAGCAGGCGCTCGGGCTCACGCGTGCGGCAGAGCAATGACGGTTCGGATCGACGACGAGGCGAAGACGATCTCGCTCGGCGTGCGCGACCTGGCGAGCGACGAGGCTCTGTGCGGCAGCATCTCGGCTGAGGGGATGCCGGCGGCCCGGGCCGCGCTTGGCTGTGAAGCGCACAAGGCGCATCAGGACGCGCGCGTCAGAACGCACAGGACGTACCGGAGCGAGCAGAGGCTTCGTCATACCTTTCCCTTCGACGGCTGGACGGTCACGGTGCAGGGGCGCATCGACGGCCTGTACGAGCGTCGCGGCCGCACCGTGATCGAGGAGGTCAAGAGCGTCGATTCGCTCGAGCGCGCCGCCGAGAAGCTCGGAACGGGCGGTTACGGCGTGTGGCTGCGGCAGCTTCGGATCTACATGCTGCTGTTCGGGCGGGAGTCGGGCAAGCCGACGGACGGATTCCTCGTGCTCGTCGAGCTCCGGAGCGGCGAAACGCGGCGCGTGCCCGTCGAGCTCGACGAGGCCGCGCTCGAGCAGGCGATCGCCGCGCGGCTGCGGCGCGTCATCGACGAGCACGAGGCGCGTCGCGCCTGGCACGAGCGGCTGGCAACACTCGCGGCCGGGGTGCCGTTTCCGTTCGAGTCGATGCGGCCGTATCAAGACGAGATGATCCGGCGCATCGAGGCGGCGCTCGCCTCGCGCACGCACCTGCTTGTCTCGGCGCCGACCGGCATCGGCAAGACGGCGGCGGCGCTTTGGCCCACGCTGCGGTTCGCCATGCAGCAGGGCCTCCGCGTCTTCTTTCTCACCTCAAAGACGACGCAGCAGCTTCTCGTCGTCGAGACGCTGCGCCGGATGCGGCTGGCCGGCGAGGGGTTCGTGGCGCTCCACTTGCGTGCGCGCGAGAAGATGTGCGCGAACGACGTCTACTTCTGTCATCCCGAGTTCTGCCGCTTCGCGCGCGGCTACTACGAGCGGCTCGCGAAATCGACGGCGCTCGAGGACCTCGCCGCGCTCGGCATCATCACGCCGGAGGACTGCATTGATCGAGCCGTCGAGGACACGCTGTGCCCGTTCGAGCTCGCGCTCGACGCGTCGCTCGGCGCCGACGTGATCGTGTGCGACTACAACTACGTGTTCGATCCGGCCGTGTACCTGCGGCGCTTCTTCCTCGAACGGCGCTACGACGACACGGTGCTGATCGTCGACGAGGCGCACAACCTCTACCAGCGCGGGCGCGACTACTACTCGCCCGAGCTGCACCGGGCGAGCCTGCGCGAGGCGATGGCGCTCGCGGCGCGCTCGGACGCGCCCGTGCTGCGCCGGCTGGGAGCGTGGTGCGAGGCCGTCGATGACGCGCTCGTCGAGCTCTCGCGCCGCAGCGATGACGAGCACGGCCGCGAGCAGGAGTATCTCGTCGAGCCCGAGACGGACTTCTTCGGCAAGCAGCAGGCGTTGCTTGACGACATCATCGTCGAGTACGCCGCGCACTGCCGGGCGACGGCGAGCCTCGGGCCGAACGATCCGCTGCGCGAGCTGTTCTACGCCCACATCGCGTTCAACAACGTGCTTCAGCTCGGCGGCGACGAGTTCTCGACGATCTGGGATGCAACGGGCGGCGGAACGCTCAAGATCCTTTGCAAGGATCCGGCGCGCCAGCTCGGCGAGCGGCTCGACGGGTGCTACGCGGCGTTCGGCATGTCGGCCACGCTCGTGCCGCTGACGTTTTACCGCGACGTGCTCGGCTTCGACCGCGACCGCACGCGGCTTGTGTTGCTGCCGTCGCCGTTCCCGAAGGAGCACAGGCGAGTGCTTGTCGCGCCGGGCATCTCGACGAGATACCGTGACCGCCCGCGTTCCTACGAGCCGATCGCGCGGCTCATCGAGCAGGTGGTGGCGGCGAGGCGGGGCAACTACTTCGCGTTTTTCCCGAGCTTCGATTACCTCGAGGCGGTCGCGCCGCACCTGGCGCTCGAGGGCGCGACCGTGCTGCGGCAGCAGCGGTCGATGTCCGAGCGGGCGCGGGCCGAGCTGATCGAGTGCCTGCGCGACCCGTCGCAGCGGCACGTCGTGCTTGCCGTGCAGGGTGGGATCTTTGCCGAGGGCGTGGACTACCCGGGCGCGATGCTGATCGGCGTTATCGTCGTCGGGCCCGGTCTGCCGCGCGTGTCGTTCGAGCAGGAGCTGATGCGTGAGTACTTCGCCGAGCGGTACGAAGCCGGTTTCGAGTATGCCTACGTCTACGTTGGGATGAACCGCGTGATCCAGTCAGTCGGGCGGCTGATCCGGTCCGAGCACGACGCGGGCGTGGCCGTTCTCGTTGGGCAGCGGTTTGCCACGCAACTGTACGCGGAGCTGTTCCCGCCGGACTGGTATGAGGCGTCGCCGCTGGCGCTGGTGTCGACGGACGTGGCCGGCGATCTTGCCGAGTTCTGGCGCGAGATGGATGCCGAGGCCGCGTTACGTCGTGACGAGCCGTAGCTTGCCCGAGTAGCGGCGGCGGAGCTCGGCGCGCAGCAGGGCGCGGACCTCGTCGCTGATTTTCATCTTTCCGTCGATGAGGCGCCGTGCTTCGGTCCGGGCGAGCTGCATGAGCTCGGCGTCACGAAGCGGCTCGCCGACACGCAGCTCCGGCAGGCCGCTCTGGCGCGTGCCGAAGAACTCGCCGCAGCCGCGCATCCGCAGGTCCTCCTCGGCCAGCCGGAACCCGTCCGTCGTCGATTCGACGATGCGCAGCCGCGCGCGCCCTGCGTCGGTGCGCGGTGTGTCGACGAGCAGGCAGTACGAGGCGTGCGCGCCGCGACCGACCCGTCCGCGAAGCTGGTGGAGCTGGGCCAGGCCGAAACGGCTCGCGTTCTCGACGAGCATGACGGTCGCATTCGGCACGTCGACGCCGACCTCGATCACGGTCGTCGAGACGAGCGCGTCGAGGTCGCCGCGCACGAACTGCTGCATGACGGCGTCCTTGGCCTCGGCGGGCATCGGCCCGTAGAGGAGGCCGACGCGGTAGCCGGCGAGCGCGCCGCGACGGAGCTTTGTGTACATTGCCTTTGCGGCCTTAAGCTCGAGGTCCGGGTTCTCCTCGATGATGGGGTAGACGATATAGGCCTGCCGGCCGGCGTCGAGCTCGCGGCGCATGAGGGTGAATGCCTTCCCGATGGCGCTGTTGCGCAGCGAGCGCGTCTCGACCGGGGTGCGTCCGGGCGGCATCTCGTCGAGCACCGAGACGTCCATGTCGCCGTAGAGCGTGAGCGTCAGCGTGCGCGGGATCGGCGTGGCGCTCAGGGCGAGCACGTCGGGATGCTCGGCCTTGTTGAGGAGCCGAAGCCGCTGCATGACGCCGAACTTGTGCTGCTCGTCGATGACGACGAGGCCGAGGCGCTTGAATGCGACCCGTTTCTGGAAGAGCGCGTGCGTGCCGATGACGACGTCGAAGTCGCCGGACTGCATCCCGTCGTCGATGCGGCGGCGCTCGGCGGCGGGCAGGTCGCCGACGAGGAGCGCGGTGTGGACTGGGAACTCGCGCAGATACCGCGCGATCTTCGCGGCGTGCTGACGCGCGAGCACCTCGGTCGGGGCCATGACGGCGGCTTGCTCGCCCGCGTCGCACGCGCGCAGGACGGCGTCGATGGCGACGGCCGTCTTGCCGGAGCCGACGTCGCCCTGCAGGAGCCGGTTCATCGGGTGCGGCTGCCGCAGGTCGCGGGCGATCTCGTCGATGACGCGTCGCTGCGCGGCGGTCAGCTCGAACGGTAGGCGGTCGCGGAAGCGTTGTGCGAGCGCGCCGCGTCGCGGGGCGCGTCGGGCCCGCGGAAGGGTCCTGACGGTGCGATGGCGCAGCGCGATGCCGAGCTGAAGAACGAAGAACTCCTCGAAGGCGAGGCGGCGGCGTGCCGCGTCAAGCGCGTCGGAGCTCGTCGGGAAATGCACGTCGCGCACGGCGTCTGCAAACGCCGGCAAGCCGTGGCGCTCGCGCAGTTGGGGTGGGAGCGGATCGTCAAGCGCGTCTCGCGCGTCGTGTACGAGGCCGTACATGATCCGGCGGAGCACCTTCTGCGGCAGCCCCTCGGTGAGTGGGTAGACGGGCACGATGCGGCGCAGGTGGACGGCATCCTCGTCATCGTCGCCGAGGATCTCCCACTCGGGCTGGACGATTTGCAGCTCGTCCTTCGTGTTCCGCCGCAGCGGGCCGGCGACGACGAGGCGGTCGCCGCGCTTGAACTGGTCGCGCAGGTACGGTTGGTTGAACCAGGCAAGCGACAGCTCGCCCGTGTCGTCGCGAATCCGGACGGTCACGAGGCTGCGGCGCCACGTGTAGCGTCGGCGGCGGACGGAGGTGACCGTGCCGATCGCGGTGATCTCGTCGCCCTCGCGGCAGTCGGCCAGCGGCGTGATGGCCCGGCGGTCCCTGTAGGCGCGCGGGCAATGCCAGAACGCGTCGCGGATCGTCGTTACTCCGAGGCGCGCGAGAAGCCGCGCCCGAGCCGGGCCGACGCCTGTGACGTGGGAAACAGGCTGGTCGAGGAAGGCGGACATCATAGAGCCGCCCATCGTGGGGGTCGATGCAATCCGGCGGCAGTCTAGCGCGCTCGCGGGAGAGGGTCTAGTCGTTTTCCGTCTCGCCGCCGTCGAGACCGAGGATTCGCTGCGTCGTCTTGAAGTGGAGCTTGGCGACTTTGGTGAGCTGTTGGATGCCGCGCTGCTCGATAAACCGCTTGCCTTGTTCGATCACCTGTTTCGAGGCGCCCTTGGGCAGCTCGATGTCGAACGTCTCGCTCAGCTTCTTGAGCCGGGTGAGGAACTTGGCGCGCGCGACGATGGACGCGGCGGCCACGACGATATCTCGCTCAGCGCCGTGCATCTGCTCGAGCTCGATCGTGCGGCCCTTCTTCATGAGCGCGTTGCGCACGAGCGACTTGTTGCCGAACTGGTCGAGGACCGCCTTGCGGCACGGCACTTCGGACAGGATGTTCTCGATGACGCGGGCGTGGCCCCACGCGAGGATCTTGTTCAGGTTGCCCATCCCATCGTAGAGCATGTTGTACTTCTCGGGCCCGACGATGACGACCTTTGTCTTGAGCTTCGAGTTGATCGCGGCCGCGAGCTTCAGGGCGCGCTGGTCCGAGACTTTCTTGCTCTCGCGGACCTTGAGCTCGTGCAGGATCTTGACGCCCGAGGCGTCCGCGTGCACGCCGGCGACGACGAGCGGTCCGAAGTAGTCGCCCTTGCCGCTTTCGTCCACGCCGATGCGCTCCTCGAAGGACAGGCCCTCGTCGAGCAGATGCTCATAACCGAACTTGATCTCCTGGAGCAGCTGCGGCTCGAGGTAGTAGCGGACGAAGTCGGCCGTCCCCTTGCCCTGCACGAGGAGCTTGCCGTTCGTGTAGGCGGTGAGGCTTATGTTGTTGCCCGAGGCGGCGAAGTGGCTGTACTTGGCGCGGCGAAACTCGTAGCCCTTCGCCTCGAGGTAGCGTCGGAGCTCGCCGAGCTGTTCGCGCGTGAGCGACGTGATGTAGTTGGTGACAGTGTCGACCTCGGTCATGGCTTTCCCCACCGCGGCAGGAGAGCAACCCCGCTCGTTGCTTGAGCATAGTGAATGGGCGCTCGTGTTGTCAAGGGCGATTCTTGGTCGAGGCCAAGCCGCTCGGTGACGCATGACGAGCTCGACGAGCACCGGCGGTCACGTGCTGGTCGGTTCGGGCGGTGCGAAAAACGGGGACAGGCACCCGTCTTTGGCGGCAATGAATCTGTACAGCTCCGCAAGAGGAAGTGACTGTCCCCATTTTTCTTGCGCTGTGTGTGAGAAATGCGGCCTAGAGCATCTCGCGCAGGCGTTCGATCGAGAAGTGGCGGCCGGGGCATACCGTGTAGCCTTCGATCACGTCGCGGTGGCCGATCACGTTGCGGCGCGGGATCCGCTCGCGTTGTCGGAGGCGGCGCACGAGCGCCGCAAGCGCCTCCATCTGCGCCTCGGTGGGACGGGTCTTCTCGAAGTTGCCGACGAGACAGATGCCGATGCCGATCTCGTTCATGCGGTTCTGTGGTGACTTGGCGTGCGCGCCGGCCTGCTGCTTGGCCCAGCGCGGGCCCGCCTCGATCCAGCCGTCGGGCGTGCGGCTGCCGTTGCCGATGATGAAGTGGTAGCCGAGCCCGTTCGGCCAGCCGCGCACGTTTGTGTGGAAGTCGTTGATCGTGCGCGCGTTGTCGGACGTGGTGGCGCTGTGATGGATCACGATGGTGCGCCAGGGGCGGTGCTTCACGCCGCGCGGCGTCTGGGTCAGCGCGACGATGCGCTCGGCGAGCGACTCTGGCACGCGGGCGTCCGGTCTGGTCGGGACGAGGAGCACTTGGTTCGGGTGGATGCGCGACGGGTCGTTGATCGCGTTGAGCGAGGCCACGGCGTCGGGCGTGACGCCGAACTGCGCGGCGATCTCGGAGAGCGTGTCACCGGGCTCAACGACGACGAGGCGCGTATCGAACCTGTCTCGGCGGCCCGTGAGCGACAGCAAGATCACAAGCGCGAGCGCGACGAACGGCACGCACATGAGCAGCGTTGCTGCCGATTGTCTGATCAGCGTCGAACGCCCCATGGCCGTCGACTACCCCGCGCACGGCGTTTCTGCCGCCATCGCCGCTTGAAGCACCGGCAGTGGGTAAAGGAAGTATGGGAAGTCCCTGGCGCTGAGGCGCTGTTGATCTTTGAGCGCCTGACGCGCCTGGGCGAGCGCCTCGTCGTTGGAGCGGCGATCGTCGGCAATCGTGCCGAGGAGCCGGTGCCGGACCGAGTCGATCTGCTCGTGCTCGTGCCGCGTCGGGCGGGCGCCGGCGGCGGCGAGGATGCGTCGCTTTTCGAGTCGGAGCGGGTTGGACTCGGGCACGAACTCGTCGGGGTTCCACGTCATGCGCCGCGCGCGGTAGGCGAGCTCGCGTACGCGCTCGTCGAGGGTGTCGTCGAAATCGAGCGGCAAGCGCGCCGTGAGCGAGGCGACACCGCACGTGGGCGGTTCGAGGCCGAGGTAGTCGCGGATGATCGCGTCGGTCGCCTGGTCGTAGTTGCCGCCGCTGACGCCGTGGACGAACACGTCGGTGACGCACAGCCGGATGAACATGGTCAGCGTGAGCGCCTTCGGCCGGAGCTGGATCGTGGGGAGCAGCTCGTCGAGCTCGCCGCGCGTGCGAAACTCGCCGACGGCTGTCCGATAGGCGAACAGCGTGGTCTTGTTCCCATCAGACTGGACGTAGACGGGCGATCGGAATCCCTCGTCGTCGAGATGCCACAGCGGCACCTCGAGCCGGGCGCCGTCGCGGCGAAGGTCTGGGAACGGGTTGACCCGCGTCCGGATTCGCCGCGCACGGCGATGCTGGTCGAGGGCGTTGTTGTGTGCGGCGAGGAAACCGCCGGCATCTTGGATCAGCGCGGCGGCGAACGCGCGGAACTCGTCGGTCTCGCACAGCACCGTCAGGGGCACCTCGTACACGTGGGGCGTCGGGAAGTAGCGCCGGCGGTACGCGGTGAGCATCGCCGCGAGCGACTCGTGCTGGGGGTACTCCTCGCGGTGGATGGCGGCGAATCGGTCGAGCGCGTCGAGGACGTCGTCGGAATCGAGCCGCGCTGCCGTGCGCCGCACCTCGCTGAGCTGCGCCTCGAAGGCGCGGCGGTCCGGCTTGGGGGCGCGGGCGAGCACCATGCGGCGCGGCGTGCGCGCCATGGCGATTTTGGCGATGGCTATTGTATTGCCGCGCCGCGCCGGGACCTTGACGCTCAGGGTCTCGGCCGTGTCGCTCTCGACGACGACGTTGACGCACACGGCCTCGCGGCCGACCTGGTTCAGGACGTCATGCTTGTAGAGGATGCCGGGGTGCGGCAGGCCCGGCTGGTGGCCGGTGGCGATCAGCGGCCGCTCGTCGTCCGCGTCGCACTTGCAGAGCGCCAGGACACGCCGCCGCAAGCGGGCGCGAAGCTCGACGAGAGGCGTGGGGCCAATCGAGACGAGTGCGGCGTCGAGGCGCTCGCGGTTGGCGATCGCCACGGGCACGAGTTCGCCGAGTGAGGGCACGAGCAGGCGCTCGTTCGGCCTGGTCGGAACGACGAAGTGCACTCAGGAATGCCTCGCCTGCGAGTGATGTAATAGATAGCCCAGTCTAGCAGAAAACGAGGGGGCGCGGAAGGGGAGCGCTACACTGTCACGGCGGCCTCGGGCGCGAGCTTCGGCGCGTCGGCCAGCAGGGGGGCCACGGTCTCGTGCAGGTACTCGTCCACCTGTGCGGATGCGCGGCCGGTGTGCAGCTCGGGGCGCATGAGGGCGTCGAGCGCGGCGCGGTCGAGCCCAAAGTGCTTCCGGTCGTCAGCGAGCCGCTCCAGCAGGTCGGACGGCTTGCCGGCCTTGATCCGTTCGGCCGCTTTCAGGGAGTGCTTGCGGATCCGCGCGTGCAGCGCCTGGCGGTCGCCGCCGCGCTTGACGGCCTCCATCAGGACTGCTTCCGTGGCGATGAAGGGGAGCTCGGCCTCGATCCGCGCCCGGATCACTTCGGGCCGCACGACGAGGCCGCCGGCGATGTTGTGGGTGAGCGTGAGCACGGCGTCGGCGGCGAGGAAGGCGTGCGGGATCGTGATGCGCCGGTTGGCCGAATCGTCGAGCGTGCGCTCGAACCACTGGGTCGCGGCGGTTTGGTGCGCGTTCACGACGAGGCTCATCAGGTAGCGTGCGAGCGAGGCGGCCCGCTCGGACCGCATCGGGTTGCGTTTATACGCCATCGCCGACGAGCCGACCTGGGTCTTCGCAAACGGTTCCTCAACCTCGCGCAGGTGGCACAGCAGGCGCACGTCGTTGGTGAACTTGTGGACGCTCTGGCCGATGCCGGCCAGGGCCTCGAGGACCTGCGTGTCGATCTTGCGCGTGTAGGTCTGGCCGGCGATCACGAGGCTCTTCGGAAAACCCATTGCCTCGGCGATCATCGCGTCGAGCGTGGCCACCTTCTCGTGGTCGCCGTCGAAGAGCGCCAGAAAACTCGCCTGGGTGCCGGTGGCGCCCTTGATCCCGCGGAACGGCAGCTCGTCGAGCCGGCGGCACACCTCGCGGTAGTCGAGCACGAGGTCCTGGAGCCACAGGCACGCGCGCTTGCCGACCGTCGTAAGCTGCGCCGGCTGGAAGTGGGTGAAGCCAAGCGTCGGGAGCGCCTTGTGCTCGTCGGCAAACCCGGCGAGCACGCGGATGCACTGCGCCAGCCGCGCCTGGATGAAGCGCAGCGCCTCGCGCATCTGGATCAGGTCGGTGTTGTCGGTGACGAACGCGCTCGTCGCGCCGAGGTGGATGATCCCCTTGGCCTTCGGGCACTGCTCGCCGTAGGCGGCGAGGTGGGCCATCACGTCGTGGCGGAGCTCGCGTTCCTTAGCGTCGGCCACGTCGTAGTTGATCTCATCGGTGTGGGCCTCGAGCTCGGCGATCTGCTCGTCGGTAATCGGCAGGCCGAGGGCCTGTTCGGCCTTCGCGAGCGCGAGCCACAAGCGGCGCCACGTGCGGAACTTGAAGTCGGCCGAGAAGATGGCGGCCATCTCGCCGCTCGCGTATCGCTCGATCAGCGGGTCCGCATACCGATCGTGACTCATGGGCGCGTCCCTTCGACGGGTCCGAGGCGAGTGTCACACAGCGCCCGCGCGGAAGTCAACGCCGGCCTCGACACGCCGCCGGCGAGCCCGCATTGCCCACACGTCGAGCGCGCGAGGGCGCTCGATCCAATAGGGCGGCCTTGACGCGACGCCATTCCGGCGCAGACCGCACGGGGGTCATCCGAACACGGTGCCATAGATGGCTATTGGGACTCATGCTCCCGAGCGACCACACGAATTAGATCGAGTTTGTGCCAGCGCACAAGTCCAAGCCCCGCCAGGGGCGTCTGGTAGTAGCCTCGGGCGCCAGCCCGTGGAATGAAGGTGCCCAAGAGGACCGGAGCCCCGTCAGGGGCGTCTGGTAATAGCCTCGGGCGCCAGCCCGTGGGAAGCGAAATAGAGAAACACCGCGAGCCTCGTCAGGGGCGATTGATCTCAGAGCGCACGCGTCCTCAATCGCCCCTCACGGGGCTCTGCTCTTTTTGAAACGCTCTATTCCACGGGCTTGCCCTCCTTCGCCAAGGCTTCGGAGGGTCTGCGCCCGAGGCTACTGCCAATCGCCGCGACGCGGCTCATTCGGTACGATCGCGCGTGCATGGGCTGTGAGAAATCCGTGCCGGTCAGGAGCGCCGGGCCCGGTTGAACTTGAGCTTCCAGCGCACGGCCTTGCTCGTGAGGCTGCGCAGGATCAGGCGGACGGTCGACGGGGTGTGGTGGCGGGTCTGCACGTCGGCGATATCAGCCTCGGCGCCGATGAACTCGAAGTCGCGCGGCACGTAGACGGTGGCGACGTACTCGTCGTTCTCGACGACGCGCGACCGCCCGGCGAGCTCGCACGAGGCTGCCTTCCACTCGACGCGCTCGAGATCGACGCCGCCCTGGGTGACGTGCCGGTTGGTGCTGATCAATTGTGGCACGCCGGTGGCCGGATGGACGGCGAGCACGACGCAATCGGCGAGCCGCACGAGCACCTTGAGCCGGTCGCTGTGCAGGCCCAGGAAGCGGTCGTCCCAGAAGTCGTAGACGAGGTACCCCTGCGCCGGCTCGATGCCGAGCTGGTCGAACCGAAGCATGACGTTTCGGAACCGGGCCGAGGCGCGCATCGGCCGGAGCGGCTCGAGCAGCTCGAACTGCGGACCGCCGAGCGCGTTTGCGCGCATCACGGCGTGGAGCCGCTTGTTCTCGTCCCGGATCAGGCGGTTGCTCAACGCGATCTGATCGAGCTCGGTGCGTGGCCGGCGCCGGTGCTCGGCGGCGTCGTTGGCGCGGAGCCGGTTCACGTTCTGTTCGACCGCGCGGTCGCGCGTCGTCTTGATCTCGCGCGGGGTGGTGTCCCAGTTGAACAGGCCGACAACGTGCCAGCGGGTGCCGGCGGCCTCGACGGGGAGGTCCCATATTTGCGGCAGCTCGCGCTCGAACAGGTCAACGGGCCGCGCCGAGACGCCGTAGCCGGGCATGACGCGCCTGAGCACGTCGAGCCGCTCGGCCGGCAGCGCGTACATCCGGTCGCCGGCCGTGATCATCCCGCCGGTGAGCGCGCAGAACGATGCCCACGCGCGCGCCTGGCCGAGCGTGAGCGGCGGCCGGACGACGGCCGCGCCGGCATTGTTGCTCCACCAGGTGCCGTGCAGCGCGTAGCGCGCGGCGATCCCCTTGATGCCGTGCTCCTTGATGGTGCGCCAGCTCTTGGGCGTGACGTCCTGCCCCGTGCGGTTGCTCTCGACGAGGCCGAGCCCCGCGCCGAGCGTGAGGCTGCTCCCGTGCAGGCGGCACGCGTCGCCGGCGCCCTCGCGGATCGCCGCGACCGTCCGGCGCAGCGCCTCGATCGCCGTGATCGTCTCGTTGTCGGGCAGGAACGAGTCCTCGCGCCGGAAGGCGTCGTCGTGGAGGCAGTCGATCGTGAGCGCTCCGAGGCCGGCCTTCGTCACGAGGCGGCCCACCTCGTTGCGCAGCGTCGTGTGCGTGAACGAGCTCGACGGGTCGAGCCGGAGCCCGTCGACCTCGAGCGGCCTGATCCAGACGCCCGGCCGGAAGCCGTGCTCGCGGATCTGCCCGGCGAGCCACGCGAGCCCGTGCGGGAAGTGCTCGCCCGCTTTCCACGGCCCGCCGCTGACGTGGCCGCGCTGCTGCCAGCCGGCGTCGACGAGGATCGTCTCGAGCCCGTACGGCTTCAGCGCGCTCGCGAGGAACTCGGCGTTCCGGAGCACCTCGGCCTCCGTGATGTTGCCGTGGTAGTAGGGCCACGAGGACCAGCCGCACGCGACGGCTCGCTCCGAGCGCTTCGCGGGGCGCCCCGACTTCTTGCCGGACGTCTTCGCGGGTTTCGCGATCAACTTGCCGGCGCACTCGGCGTACTGCTCGAATGCGGCGTGGCCGTCGCGGGCGAAGACGAGCAGGATGCGCTCGGGCGCGAACGAGTGCCCTGGCAGGATCGCGACGCCGGTGGTCTGGGTGCACCCGACCGGCGTCGCCTGGCGCGCATGCAGGCGGTAGGTGGGCGGCTCGTCGGCGGCGAGCTCGACGTGGAAGCTGGCGAACGACTTCGCCGGGCCAAGCGCGCCGCACGCAAGCGCTACACCGGCCGGCGGATCGACGAGAACGAATGAGATCGGGCTCTCGCACGCAAAACCCGGCTCAATCCGGCGCACGCCGAGCTCGTCGGATGCTCGTTCCCACGCGTTCGGCAGGAGGCGCGAGGTCTCGCGCGCGCGTCCGAGCCGGAGGCCGCCCTCAGCGGTCGTGGCGAGCGGCCGGATCTCGCGCAGCTCGATCTCTTCGTCGCCGCCATTCTCAACCGCCGCGCCGATGGCGACCGCATCGATCGAATCGTAGACGCAGAACGTGAGCGACCAGCCCACATGGTCGGTCGTCTGGGCCGGCGTGATCAGGAGCTCCTTACCACGGCCGAGCCCATCGTTGCAGTCGGCGACCCGCCATTGGTGGGGCAGGCAGGAGGTGGTCTGGACGGTCCGGCCGTCGGCTGTGAAGGCCGCCTCGGCCCCGTCGATCGAGCAGGCGTCGCCACACGCAATCGAGTAACGGCCCGTGCGCAGATCATATTCGAGGCGCAATGCGGCTCGCCGCAGACACATGCGCGCGCCATCGCCTTCGCAAACGATCGCCTCGCGGGGCACGACCTCCTCCTTCCCCTGGGAACCCGGGTGTTCTCCAAGGGCCTCGGCGCGAGCATAGCAGGTCGGCGAGGCGACCGCAACCGGCGCACGGTCGGGCACTTGACACTCCCCGTGCCGCCCCGTACCGTCCTCGTCGGAACGCTGCGCGGGAGGAATCCCTGGATGCTTGGCACCGTCGATTGGGTCGTCATCGCCTTCTACTTCGCCATCATCGCCGGGATCGGCATCTGGGCCGGCCGCAAGAACAAGACGACCGAGGACTTCTTCCTGGGCGGCCGGCGGATGCCGTGGACGGCGGCGATGCTCTCGCTCCTGGCGACCGAGGCAAGCGCTGTGACCTTCATCGGCGCGCCGGGCGACTCGTTCGCGGGCACCATGTGGTACGCGCAGATGGCGATCGGTTCGCTCGTCGCGCGCGTCATCGTCGCCACCGTGTTTCTGTCGGCGTTCTACAAGTTCAAAGTCACGACGGTCTACGAGTTCCTCAAGCACCGCTTCGGCGAGGCGACACGCGGCACGGGCTCGGCCTTCTTCATCGTCACGCGCCTGCTCGCGAGCGGCGTGCGCCTGTGCGTGATGGCGAAGGTCGTCAACGTGGTCGTCGGCGTCGATTTCGCCTTGTCGCTCGCACTCGTCGCCACGGTCGCCATGGCCTACACGTTCTTCGGCGGGATCCGGGCCGTGATGTGGACCGACGTCGTGCAGTTCGTCATCTTCATCGGCGGCGCGTGGCTCGCCTTCGGCCTGCTCTTGAGCAAGATCGACGGCGGCTGGTCGGGCATGATCGAGATCGCCCGGAACGCGGTGACCGACAAAGGCGCCGCGATCGACAAGACGCGCGTTTTCGACTTCTCGTTTAGCTTCACGAGCCAGACGGTGTTCTGGGCGGCCGTGCTCTGCGGCTTGTTTCAGAGCATGGCGGCCTTCGGCACCGACCAGGACATGACGCAGCGGATGCTCACGTGCCGCAAACCGTCGCTCGCCAAGCGGGGCCTGATCCTCACGGGGCTGATCGACTTCCCGATCGTGTTCACATTTCTACTAATCGGCCTCGCGCTGTACGCCCTCAATGCGAGCAGTGGGTTCGCGAGCGGGATCGATGACACAGATCGCGTTTTCCCCACGTTCATCATCACGTACCTGCCGATCGGCATCAAAGGCCTGTTGCTGGCTGCCGTGTTCGCGGCGGCGATGTCGAGCCTCGACTCGGCACTCAATGCCCTCTCGTCGAGCGCGGTCGTTGACCTCTACAAAGTGTACATCAAGCCGGACGCATCTGACCGCCACTACCTGGCCGTGTCACGGGCGTTCGTCGTGCTTTTCGCGATTGCCCTCGTCGTTGTCGCATGGATGTGCAAGGACCTTGGCGGTGTCCTGAAGCTCGCGTTCAAGAGCGTGTCGTACACGTATGGCGCCCTGCTTGGCGTGTTCCTACTCGGGCTGCTGACGAAGCGGGGTCGCAACGCGACCAACATCGTCGCCATGGTCTCAAGCGTGGGCGCCGTCGTGCTGCTTCAAAACGTCACCAGCGTGGCCTGGCACTGGATGATCATCGTCGGGACGCTCTGGACGTTCGCGTTTGGCGCGATCTTCCCGGGGAAGCGAGCGAGCCATGAGCGCGCGTGAGGCTGAGGCGTTTGCCGGGCGGCGGCTCGTCGTCGGGATCGAGGGCACGACGGCGAGCAACGAGACGGTCGCGTTCCTGCGCGCGATCCGCGCTGGTGGCGTGATCCTGTACGCGCGCAACATCGAGTCGGTCGAGCAGACGAAACGCCTCATTTCCGACCTGCGCGCCGCGCTCGACTGGCCGATCCTGGTGATGGTCGATCACGAGGGCGGTCTCGTCGTGCGGTTCAAGCGCGGCGTGACGATTTTCCCCGGCAACTCGGCGCTCGGCGCGGCCGCGCAGCCCGTGGACGCCGAGGGCGTCGGCCGCGTGATGGCTGAGGAGCTGCGCGAGATCGGCTTCGACGTGAACCTGGCGCCCGTCCTCGACGTGCTCACGCCGGCCTACAACCCGGGGATCACGATCCGCTCGTTCGGCGACGATCCGGCGCGGGTGGCCGAGCTCGGCGCGTCGATGATCCGTGGGATGCAGGCCGCGGGACTCGCCGCGTGCGCTAAGCACGTGCCCGGCAAGGGCGCGGCGACCGTCGACGCCCATCACGAGCTCCCCGTCATCGACCTCGACCGGCCGAACGCCGAAGCGCACCTCACGCCGTTCCGTCAGGCGGCGAAGGAACGTGTCGCGTGCATGATGACGTCGCACGTGATCGTGCCCGCCTGGGAGCGCGACGAGACGATTCCGGCGACGTTCTCGCGCACGATCGCCACGGAGCTCGTCCGGACGGACTTCCATCACGACGGCGTGCTCATCAGCGACGACCTCGACATGGGCGCCGTGTTGAAACACTGGCCGATCGCCGAGACCGCCGTCCGAGCCGTCGAGGCCGGACACGACATCCTGCTCGTATGCCACGACCGCGAGCGCATGCTGGCCGCCCACCGCGCGCTCGTTGACGCGTACGACGCCGGTCGCTTCGACGAGCAGACCGTTGCCGAAAGCGATGCGCGCATCGACGCGCTACACCAGCGCTGTGCGGAGCCCGCACCGCATCGGGTGACCGACAAGCACGGCGCGCGCATGCTCCAGTTCCTGCTGGCGAAGCGCGCGCTCGAGATCCGGCGCGGCGGGCACGGGCTGCTGCCGATCGCGGCCGGTCAGCAAGTGGCCGTCGTCTGCCCGCGTCTCGACGAGGTCGAGGGCGTCCTTATCGAAGATGAGGGTCGCGAGCTCGGCAAGCTCATCGTCGCGTACTTCGAGCCGAGCGGGATCACACCGACCCTGCACGAGTACCGGCTCGGCTGCGAAGCGGACGAGGTCCGCGACATCTTTCACGCGGCGAAAGGGGCCGAGGTGATCGTCCTCGTCTGCTTCCACGCGATGGTCTACGCGCGTGAGCGTGAGCTGCTGAAGGCGTTCGAGGCGTTCGAGGACCGGCTGATCGTCGTCTTCCTGCGCAACCCACTCGACGCCGAGCTCGTCGAGACATCGCCGACCGTCGTGATCACGCACGGCTTCCGCACGTTCCAGATCGGCGCGGCAATCGAGACGCTCTGCGGCCGCCTCTGAGAAGGAGAAAATGGGGACAGGCACCTATTTCTGCATTGAGCATAGAGAAATAGGTGCCTGTCCCCATTTTCTGGGCTAGAAGATGAGCTTGTTGAGCGGGTATTCGATGATGCCCTCGGCGCCGGCGGCCTTGAGCTTCGGGATGAGGTCGCGGATGACCTTCTCGTCGATGACGACCTCGATCGCGACCCAGCCTTCCTGAGTGAGCGACGAGATGGTCGGGTTGCGCAGCGCGGGGATGAGGCCGCAGACCTCGTCGAGCTTCTCGCGCTTGAGGTTCATTTTGATGCCGACCTTCTGCTCGGCGTTCAGGGCGCCGTCGAGCAGCAAGGCGATGTTCTCGATCTTCTCGCGTTTCCACGCGTCGTCCCACGCGGTGCGGTTCGCGATGAACCGCGTCGTCGAGGTCATGAGCGTCTCGACGACCCGCAGGTTGTGCGCGCGGAGCGAGGAGCCGGTCTCGGTCAGTTCCACAATCGCGTCGACGAGCACCGGCACCTTGGCCTCGGTGGCGCCCCACGAGAACTCGACGTCGGCCGTGACGCCGTGCTGCGCGAGGTATTTCCGTGTGAGATTCACGGCTTCGGTCGCGATCCGCTTGCCCTGGAGGTCCTTGACCGACCGGATCGGCGAGTCCTCCGGCACGGCAAGCACCCAGCGCACGGGCGTGAAGCCGCTCTTGGCGTAGACGAGCTCGGAGACCTCGTGCACGTCCGAGTCGTTCTCCTCGATCCAGTCCTGGCCGGTGACGGCCGCGTCGAGCACGCCCTGCTCGACGTAGACGGAGATCTCCTGCGCGCGCAGCAAGATCACCGAGAGCTCCGGGTCGTCGACGGCCGGGAAGTACGACCGGGCCGACACGCTGATGTTGTAGCCGGCCTTCCGGAACAGCTCGAACGTCGATTCCTGGAGGCTTCCTTTCGGCACGCCAAGTGTCAGCTTCATTGTGAGTTCTCCGTGACGGGTCGCCGTCGGCTCTATATGGGAAAACGATGCGGCCTTCGGCACAAGGCGCCGCCTTCTACGGAAGGCGCGGCATCCTAGCATGCGGCGCAGTCAGGTCAACCGCTTTTCGGCCGGGCTACGCGGGCGGCGGCGTGCGCGCAACCGTCTCGGCGGCGTGCGGGAGCCAGGCGATCCGCGCGCCGGTGTGTATCGCGAGCGCCTCGTCGAGGGCGGCCTGGAGGTTGGGCGCCGGCGTGACGCCGATCTGCCGCACGATGGCGTCCGGCAACTCGCTCTTCATATAAATGCGGCATCGCCGCGCCTTCCGGCGCATGGCGAACGCGGTGCCGCCGTGCAGCTCATAGCCGCGCCTGAGCTTGCCGGCGAACGCGTGCTCGTCGAGATCGAACCACGCGAGGAACGTCTGCGACCCGACGCCTTTGTCGCATTGGGCGGCCAGGAGCAGCGTGCCGCCGTCGCGCAGCAGCTCGCACGCGTTGTCGATCGACTTGTGCGCCTGGATCAGGTTGATGTCGCGCGGCCACCCGCCGCATGAGGCGACGATGAGGTCGTAGCGCGCGGTCGCGTCGATCATGGCCGTCGCGCGCAGCCGGTCGCACGCGGCGTCGTGCGCGGCGTCCCACCGCCCGGCGGCGATCGCCGACAGCGCGCCGCGCTCGTTCAGGAGGCACTGGACCGAGAACGCGGGCGGCGCGAGCTTGACGGCCTCGCGGATGTCGCGCGCGCATGCGTTCTCGTCGAGATCGCCCTTGAGCCGCCGCGGCTCGGCCAGCATCTGCTCGACGGAGCGCGCGTGGTTCGCCAGGATCGCGTCGCGGCTCGCGAGCCCGGGGAAGACGAGCTTCGGCCCGCCGCCGAAGCCGGCGAAATAGTGGAAGCCGGCCGGGCCGACCGTGATCGCAACGTCGGCCTCGACGTACCGCCGGTTCAGGGCGACTCGCGTGCCGGCCGGCGTCGTGCCGACCTCGACGAGATCGGCGGCATCGCAGTCGTGATGGACGATGGCGACACGGCGGCATACTTCACCCCCATAGAGGTCCTGTGTCGCTTCGTCTGATTGCCGAGCGTGCGTCCCGTACGCGATCAGCAGGGCGGTCGCGTCGTCACGGATGCCGGATCGATTCAGCTCGTCGAGCAGTGGCGGGAGCAGGTCCGGATAGGCGCAGGCGCGGGTCCAATCGGCCACGACGATGGCAACGCGCCGACCAACCCCCAGTAGCTCGGGCAGCGGCGGTCCGGCCGCCGGCTCGTCGAGCGCGCGCACGAGCGCGGCGGCGGCCTCATCGAGCGCGGGTCTCGCGGGCGGCTCGAGCGTCTCGACCGTGCAGCCCGACGGGAACGTGACGCTCAGCTCGTCGTGCCCGTATGGAACGGCAACCCGCATCCCGGCATTCTCCTCGGATGCGACCATACCACGTCGTCGAGCTCAGCAAAAGGCTGCCTGGCAGCCGGTGCGAAAAGTGCGATTCTGGCGTAGCTCACCTCGGCACGAGCCCGCGCAACGGGCGAACCTGCCGTTTCGGCGGGCTACATCATGTCGTCCCCTGCGGGGACTCGGTTGTCTCCACACTCTATACCTCTATGAGACAATTGACTTCTGCCACGGACTACCCAGGCAGGGTGCGAAAAAGAGCGCCCCGGGAGGGAGGACCCGGGGCGCCGGTCGCCGCGAAGGGAAGAGTGGCGTCAGAGCACGCGTTCGCCAAGGTCAGGAGTCACGTCGTCGCCATTGGAAGAGGGCTCAGCCTCTGCGTCGTTGGAATCGTTGTCGCTCGTGTGCGTCTCGTCGGGCGGCCGTGCGGCACGATCGCTCGCGTCGGCCGCGGCAGCGCTCCGCGCCATCGCGTCGGCCGATATCTGGACCGTGCCGCCCGGAAACGGCGCCTCGAGTCCGACCGTGTTCGAGCGGGCAGTATCAGTCCGTGCGAGGTCGCCCATCAGGAGACCGTACGCTGTGGGCAGCCGGTGCAGGGCCTGCGGGTCGATCAGGACGAGTTCCGGCTCTTCGCCCGCTTGCTCCGGCGGTGCCTCTTCGGGCGTATGTGCGTACGCCGGCGGCAGTGAGGCCGCGAGTTGCTCTGTGAGCGGCGTGTCGGCCATCGCTCCGATCTCGTCGATGGGTGATTCGCCGGTTCATTCATTGAATGACCGGTTCGCTGCGCACGGCGGCGCGGCCGTGCCTCGTTGGCCATTCAGTGAATGAACCTTCCACTTGGGGTATCGGCGCGGCGGCCGCCCACTTGAGGAAAAATTTGCCGGTTTTCGTTCGGTACGCAGAGGGCTACCAGCCTGCTTGAAGAGGAACTCCGGCCAGACAACCGGCTCCCAGGGCCGAAGGCCCGATCGATCCTAGCCCGGGGCATAAGGGCCTGTTGGAAGAGTGCCGCGTCCGGCTTTTCGCCCATGCCCCGAAGGGGCTTCATAGGACAGCCCACGGCAACGCCCTGGGGCACCGAGCCAGAACAAACAGAGTGATAGCCCGAAGGGCTTCCATAGAACGCCTTTTTCAACACCCCCGTCAGCCCCGGGTTCTCGATTTCAGTGCCCTGCTAGAGCCACTCGGCGAGCAGCTCGCGCAGGCGCTGCTCGATGGCCGGGCGCTGGAAGGCCCGCAGCCGCTCGCGCTGCCGGGCCACGACCCGCTCGCGAAGCTGGGCGTCGGTGAGGACGAGGTCGAGCAGCTCGGCGATCGCCTCGAACTCCTTGTGCCGCACCAGGATGCCGGCGCCGCCGAGCGTCTCGGCCACGGCGTCCTGCGCATAGGCGACGATCGGCACGCCGAAGTGCATCGCCTCGACGAGCGGGACGCAGAAGCCCTCGTGCTCGCTCATGCAGAGGAACACGTCGGCCGCGCGATAGCACGCGTTCAGTTCGGCCTGCGTGACGTGGCGGGTGAAGATCACGTCACGCACGTCGAGCTCGCGCACGAGGCCGTGCACGTAGTTCGAGTAGCGGTCGAGGGGGTCCATCGCGCCGGCGAGCACGAGTCGCGACCGGAGTCGCGCCGTCTTCTGGAACAAGTAGAACGCCTGGATGATGTCCTCGAACTTCTTGTTCGGCGTCACGCGCCCGACGAAAAGCACGTTGGTGGCGTTATCGCTCAGGCGATCGAGCATCGCGGGTTCGGGCGGCCCGTCGAGCGCGGCGAAGTCGATGGCGATCGGCAGCACGCCCGTGCGGCGGTAGCCGGCGGCGGTCAACTCGCCCTCGTTGTAGGCGCTGTCGGCCAGCGCAAGCTCGGGCACGGACGCGAACGCGGCGAGCTCCTCGCGCCCTCGTGCGAGCATCTCGCTCGTCCGTGGGTCGCTCGCAGCGAAGAAGTGGGCCGGCGTGATGTTGTGGTATTTGACCATCTTGTGCGCGCGGAGGCGGGCGAACCACTCACTGAGCCGCGTCCCGATCGCGAAATGGAACACCATGACGGCGTCGGTGTCGTCCTCGGCCTCGAATTCGCGGTAATCGCGCGCGACGCCGCGCATGAGGGCCGACGTGAACTCCGGGTCCGTGTAGATCTCGGACCGGCAGCCCCACGAGCGCAGGATGCGCTGGAGGCCGAGCACGTCGTTGCTGATCGCGTCGCCGGGGCCGAAGCCGTGTGTGAGCTGGTGTATGTGCGGGCCCGTTCGCCTGCTCGTGCCGGCCGACGTATCTGGAAGCGGATGGCTCATATGTCACCGCGTGGGGAGTCCGCCGGCGCCGGGATGACATCAGGAAACAGGTGTGCGCGGAGACGCTCTTCGATCGCCGGGCGCTGAAACGCCTCGAGCCGCCCGCGCTGCCCGGCCACGATGCGATCGCGGAACGCGCTCTCGCTGACCAGGAGCGACATCACCTCGGCGATCTCTTCGAGTCGCTTCTCGTGGACCAGGACGCCGGCGCCCCCGAGCGTCTCGGCCACGGCCTCCTGCGCGTAGGCGACGATCGGCACGCCGAAGTGCATCGCCTCCACGAGCGGGATGCAGAACCCCTCGTGCTCACTCATGCACAGGAAGACGTCGGCCGCGCGGTAGCACGCGTTCATCTCGGCCTGCGTGACGTGGCGGGTGAAGATCACGTCCCGCACGTCGAGCTCGCGCACGAGGCCGTGCAGGTAGTTCCAGTAGCGGCCGAATGGGTCCGTCGCACCGACGAGCACGAGCCGCGACCCAAGCCGCGCCGTCTTCTGGAAGAAGTAGAACGCCTGGATGATGTCCTCGAACTTCTTGTTCGGCGTCACGCGCCCGACGAAGAGCACGTTGGCAGCGTTGTTGCTGAGGCGATCGAGCATCGCGGGGTCGGGCGGCTCGTCGAGCGCGGCGAAGTCGATGGCGATCGGCAGCACCCCCGTGCGCCGGTAGCCGGCCTCGATCAGCTCGCGCTCGCTGTAGGCGCTCGCGGCGAGCGCGAGCTCGGGCACGGACGCGAACGCGGCGAGCTCGTCGCGTCCTTGCGCGAGCATCTCGGCCGTCCGGGGGTCGGTCGCCGCGAAGAAGCGGGCGGGCGTGATGTTGTGGTACTTGATCACCTTGTGTGCGCGCAGGTCGGCGAACCACTCGGTGAGCCGCGTCCCGATCGCGAAATGGAACAGCATGACGGCGTCGGCGTCGTCCTCGGCCTCGAACTCGCGGTAGTCGCGCGCGATGCCGCGCATGATGGGCGAGGTGAACGCCGGGTCGGTGAAAACCTCGGACCGGCAGCCCCACGATCGCAGGATGCGCTGGAGGCCGAGCACGTCGTTGCTGATCGCATCGCCGGCCTTGAATCCCGATGCGAGCTGGTGGATGACCGGCGCGATGGCCGGCGCGCGGACCGCGGCAGCGTCAGCCGACACATCTGTCCGGGGCGCGTTCATTGGTCGTCGAGTACGAAATCCTTTGTCCTCGTCGGGGCGCGGTCTATAATCGGGCGTCTGCTTCGTATCCAGGCGCGCACTTATAGCACATTGGACCGTCGGCGACACGACATGAACCAACAGGGGCGCACGCCTTCCCAGTCAGTCGGCGCCAGAGCATGGCGGCGCTTCCGGCGCAGCAAGCTCGCGCTCGTCGGCACGGTGCTGATCGGCCTCCTTATTGTGGTCGCCGTCCTGGCGCCGCTCATCGCGCCGTTTCATCCGCTCCGCGACGAGGACCTCGAACGGGCCGACAGGCCGCCGAGCCGCACCTTCCTGATGGGCACCGACACGCAGGGGCGCGACGTGCTCTCGCGCGTCATCTACGGCGCGCAGATCTCGCTCATCGTCGGGGTGGCGGCCACTGCGATCTCGCTTGCGATCGGCCTGACGCTCGGCGCGCTCAGCGGCTACTACGGTGGCTGGGTCGACAACCTGATCATGCGGTTTACCGACATGGTCTTCGCGTTTCCGGCGCCGCTGCTTGTGATCGCGATCGCGGCGGTCTTCGAGCAGCGCTCGATCCTGATCCTGTTCTTGATCCTCGGGCTGATCGGCTGGCCCGGCATCGCGCGCCTCGTGCGCAGCAAGGTGATCGAGGTCAAGGCGACCGAGTACGCCGACGCGGCGCGCGCGCTCGGTGCAGGCAACGTGCGGATTATCGCCCGCCACATCCTGCCCAACTCGCTCGCGCCGATCATGGTGGCGGCGAGCGTGGCGGTCGCGAGCAACATCCTGACCGAGTCGTGGCTCAGCTTCCTCGGCCTCGGCCTGCCGCCCGACGTGCCGAGCTGGGGCAACATGATCAACGCGGGCCGCACGACGATCACGACGCTGCCGTGGCTGTGCCTGTTTCCGGGGCTCGCCATCGTCGTCGCCGTGCTCGGCTTCAACCTGCTCGGCGACGGCCTGCGCGACGCGCTCGACCCGCGGCTCAAGGACGCACGCTAACGCGAGGCGGGACCAATGACGAGCGTGCGCATCACACTTCTCGTTACGACGTGTGCGGTGCTGACCTTCTGCTCATGCTGGGAAGGCAGCACAACGCGCGACCCGGCCGAGCGAGAACCCGAAGCCGAGGCCGCCTCCGCATCGAGCACGGACGTCGTCCCGGGCCGTTACTTCGAGAAGGGGGTGACGTTGCCCGAGGGCTACCAGGTCATCAACGGCATCATCTACGGCCCGCTGACGGTCAACACGCTCGACCAAGGCCCGGCGCACGGGCCGTACACGAAAGAGATCGTCGATTCATCGACGTCCGACCCGAAGACCTTCAATCCGTTTACGGCGAACGAGACCTCATCGACGACCGCTTTCGCTTACGTGTTCGAGGGTCTCACGACGAGCGACGGCGTCACGCTCGAAGTCAAACCGCTGCTCGCCGAGCGCTGGGAGGTGTCCGACGACACGCTGACGTGGACGTTTCATTTGCGCCGCGGCGTGAAGTTCCACGACGGCACACCGATGACGGCCGACGACGTGGTCTTCTCGTTCAACGACATCATCATGAACGAGGACATCCCGGGTGTCGCCATGCGCGACATCCTCACGATCGCCGGCGAGAAGGTGCGTTGCGAGAAGGTGGACGACTACACGGTGCGGTTCATCACGCCCGAGCCGTTCGCGCCGTTCGACCGGATCATCGGCGGTTTCGAGATCGTCCCGAAGCACCTGCTCGAGCCCATCGTCCGGAGCGGCCAATTCGCTAATCACTGGAACGTCGGCTGCGACGTCACGACGCTCGTCGGCACCGGCCCGTACCGGCTCACGCGGTACAAGAACGGCGAGCTGCTGGTCCAGGAGCGGTGGGATGGCTACTGGCAGAACGACGCGTTCCCCGAGCCCGGCCCGATCGCGGCGCGCAAGGTGCGCATCTTGCCCGACACGAACGCTGCGGTCCTCAAGTTCAAGAGCGGCGAGACCGACGTCTACCGCCTGCGCATGGAGGACTACGCCAAGCTCCGGGACGCTGCGCGGGAGAAGAACTTCACGATCCACGACATGGGCGGCTCGACCGGGGCGCTCTACCTCGTGCTGAACCAGTCGACGGCGCGCGGCGCCGGCCGCGGCATCCCGCCGCAGAAGCAGCGGTGGTTCCGCGACGTCGAGTTCCGCCGGGCCGTCGCGCACGCGATCGACAAGGAGTCGATCATCCGGCTCGTGCAGCTCGGGTTCTCTGAGCCGCTGTGGTCGCCCGTGCCGCCGAGCAACGTCTTGTTCCACAACCCGAACGTGCGAACGTATCCGTTCGACCTCGACAAGGCACGCGAGCTTCTCGACGCTGCCGGCTACACCGACCACGACGGCGACGGCGTCCGCGAGATGCCGCGCGGCACGCCGGTCCGGTTCGTCCTGACGACGAACACCGGCAACGAAGTGCGCATCAGGATGTGCCAGATCATCCGCGAAGACCTCAGAGCAATCGGCCTCGACGTGACGTTCCAGCCGCTCGAGTTCAACAACCTGGTCAACAAGCTCCAGAACACGTGCGACTGGGAGGCGATGGTGCTCGGCCTCACCGGCGGGGTCGAACCCCATTTCGGCCGGAATGTTTGGGCCACCGAGGGCCGGACGCACATGTGGAACCAGCGCCCGATCAAGCCGTCTGACGACGAGCTGCCGGAGTGGGAGGAAAGCGTGGCGGCCTGGAAGTCCGGGCTGCGCCCGTGGGAGTACGAGATCGAGCAGCTCTTCGACGAGGGCGTCAAGATCTTCGATTTCGAGCAGCGCCGGCAGGTCTACTTCAAGTGGCAGCAGATCGTCTCCGAGCAGCTTCCGTTCATCTATCTGACGACCTCGAAGTCGCTCGTCGCGGTCCGCAACAAGTTCACGGGCCTCAAGCCGACCGCCTACGGCGGTGTGTTCCATAACCTCGATGCGGAACTGATGGTCCTGCAATGACGACGTTGCGCCGTCTCATTCGCGCCGCCGGTCGGCTCGCCACGGGGCTCGCGTCGCACCTGCTCGGTGCGTTCAACCCCGCTGCGCACGACGAGGTGTTCTTGGCCGGGATGGCGTGTTTCCGCCTGCTGCTCGCTCTGAAGCTCATCTATGGCCTCGTTCTGCTTGTATTCAAGACCGAGATCGGCGGCGCCGTGGGCCATTGGCTCGGCGGTGGTCCGGGCTACCCGTACTTCTCGACCGTCCTGCTCGTGCTGACGCTCGTGCCGCTGCCGTGGCAGTACGTCGTCAAGCGCGTCGCGCTGATGTTTCTGACGCTGTGGGCCGCCTCGTTCGTCGCATTCTGTGTCATCCAGATCGCGCCGGGCGACTTCACCTCGCAGTTGCGGATGAATCCGCAGGTGCCCGACGAGACGATCCGCGAGCTCGCGGCCAAGTACGGCCAGGACAAGCCGCTGCTGGTCCAGTACGGCAACTGGGTCTGGGGCATTCTGGCGAGGCAGGACTTCGGCGTGAGCACGCAGTACATCGACGAGCCGGTCTTCAAGGTGATTCGCACGCGGATGCTCGCCACGTTCCGGCTCTCGCTGGCAGCCATGGTCATGGTCTGGCTCATCTCGGTGCCGATCGGCATCTACGCGGCCATCCGGCAGTACTCGCTCGGCGACAAGATCTCCTCCGTGCTCGCGTTCATCGGCATGTCGCTCCCAACGTTTTTTGTCGCGTTCCTGCTCGCCTATCTTGCCACGGAGATCCACTGGCTCCCCTCGGGCGGGTCGGAGAGCCTCAACCACGCCGAGATGAGCTGGCTGGCGAGAACGCTCGACACGCTCTGGCACATGATCATCCCGGTCTCGGTGCTGACGATCGCGCGGATCGCCGGCATGATGCGCCTGATGCGCGGCAACATGCTCGAGGTCAAGCGCGCGCAATACGTCACGACCGCGCGCGCCAAGGGCCTCAGCGCGCGCAAGGTCATCTACAAGCACATGCTTCGGAACGCCGTGAACCCGATGGTGACCATCTTCGGCTACCAGCTCTCGGGCCTGCTCAGCGGCGTCGCGCTCACCGAGGCCGTGCTCGGCTACCCAGGCCTCGGGCGGCTCATCCTCGACGCGGTCATGGCGCAGGACCTCTTCTTGGTCATGGCGAGCATGATGATGGGTACCACGCTGTTGCTCATCGGCAACCTGATCGCCGACCTGCTGCTGGTCGTCGTCGATCCACGGATCAAGGTGCAATGACGTATCGCGAGGAAACAGCGGCAGACCCAACGCCCCGTCGGGTCGAACGGCAGGGCCAGAAGAAGGTCATCGTCCGCACGCCGTTCAGGATCGCCATGCGCCGGCTACGCCGGCACAAGCTGGCGCTGTTCGGCTTCTGGGTCCTCGTAGTGCTCTACGCCATGGCGCTCTTCGCCGAGTTCGTCGCACCATACAACCACATACTGAGCGACCGCACGCGGCCGTCACAGCCGCCGGCCAAGGTGCGGTTCATCGACGAGGCCGGCCGGTTCCACCTCGTGCCGTTCTTCTATCCGCGCGCGAGCCGGCTCGAGGGCGGCCGCTGGGTCATCGAGGAGGACCGATCGCGCCGCTGCCACGTCCGCTGGTTCGTCCGCGGCGATCCGTACAAGCTCTTCGGCCTGATTCCCGGCGATCTGCACCTGTTCGGCGCGCGGCCGGGCGCGAAGCTCTACGTTTTCGGCAGCGACTGGCTCGGGCGCGACCTGTTCTCGCGCATCTGTCACGGCGCGCGGGTCTCGCTCACGGTCGGCCTGATCGGCGTAATGATCTCGTTCACGCTTGGCCTGATCGTCGGCGGCATCTCGGGCTACTTCGCCGGCTGGACCGACACGATCCTGATGCGCTTCGTCGAGGTGCTCATGGCGTTTCCGGCGTTCTACTTCATGCTGACGCTGCGTGCGGCGATGCCGATGACGCTCAGCACGGTGCAGATTTACATCGGCATCGTCGTGATCATGGCGTTCCTCGGCTGGCCGGGCCTGGCGCGCGTCGTGCGCGGGATGGCGCTCGCGGCGCGCGAGCAGGAATACGTGGTCGCCGCGCGCGCTCTCGGGCAGAACAGCTTCCTTATCATCATCCGCCACATTTTGCCGAACACGTTCTCGTACGCCATTGTCGCCGCGACGCTCTCGATCCCGGGCTACATCCTCGGCGAGTCGGCGCTCTCGCTCCTGGGTCTCGGGATCGCCGAGCCGCAGGCGAGCTGGGGCAACATGCTCACGGCGGCCATGAATCCGTCGAACCTCGACCAGTACTGGTGGATCATCATCCCCGGCTTTTTCATTTTCTTCGCCATCATGGCGTTCAACCTGCTCGGCGACGGCCTGCGCGACGCCTTTGACCCCAAGGGGCTTGCGTAGTTGCCCGCCTGCGCCCTTGCCGTCCCGCGCCGTCGGTGCTATGCTGGATGGCGGCATGCGAGGAGGCAGTGAACCGCCGTGCGTTTCGTCTACATCATCATCGCCGTCGTCGTGGCGCTCGCCGTGACCGCCACCCTGGTCGGGAAGCACGCCCAGCTTGACCGCCCCATCGACTGGCTCTACTTCGCCACCGACCAGGATCCCGAGACGCTCAACCCCGTGAAGGCCTACCCTTCGGGCGGCTATCGTCGGCTCGTCATGGAGCCGCTGGCGAAGCGTGACATCCGGACGCTCGAGTGGAAGCCAGTGTTGGCGACGCACTGGGAGATCTCCGACGACGGCCTCAGCTATACGTTCCATCTGCGCAAAGGCGTCACCTGGCACGACGGGAGCGCGTTCACGGCCGACGACGTGCTCTACACCTGGGAGCGTATGTGTGTCGATCCCGACGTGCGCACGCAGGCCGGGGGCGACTGGGGCGACTGCGAGGCGTGCGAGGTGCTCGACGACTACACCGTCCGGTTCCGCTGGAGCGAGCCTTATTTCCGTGCCTTCATCCTGTGCGCGCGGTTCGTCCCGGTGTCGCGCCACGCCTTCGGCAACGCGACCGGCGAGGATTTCAACAACCATCGCAAGCAGAACCGCACGCCGACCGGCACCGGCCCGTATCGCGTCGCCGTCTGGGAGACGGCGCGGCGCATTGTGCTCCAGCGAGCCGACAACTACTGGGGCGAGAAGCCGTTCTTCAAGCGGATCATCTACGTGTTCGTTTCGCAGGACCAAGCGGTCTATCAGATCTTCAAGAAGGGCGACACCGATGTAGTGCAGCTCGGCACGCTCCGCTGGACCAAGCTGTCGGACTCCGAGAATTTCAAACGCCGGTTCATCAAGGTCCGCTGCCCGAGTCGCTGGTACGGCTTCATCGCGTGGAACAACGACCGCGTCTGGTTCCGCGATAAGCGCGTCCGGCGTGCCATGACCCACCTGGTCGACCGGGAGCTGATCCGCGACACGATCGAGTTCGGCGTCGGCCAAGTCGTCACGGGCCCGGCTCCCCCGTGGAATCCGGCCTGTGATCGGACCATCGAGCCGATCCCGTACGATCCGGAGGAGGCCAGACGGTTGCTCGACGAGGCAGGATGGATCGACCACGACGGCGACGGTATCCGCGACAAGATGATCGACGGCGAGCGCGTCAAGTTCGACTTCGAGTTCAAGGTCACCGGCACGGAGACCGAGATCGGGACGATTCTCAAGGAGGAACTGCGCAAGGTGGGCATCCGGATGCGCGTGCGCCATCTCGAATGGTCCGTCTACTCGATCGATCTGTATGAGCGCAACTACGACGCGACGCCGTCGGGAGATGGGGTAGAGTACGAGGCAGACTACTACCCGATGTGGCACTCATCCGAGGCCGACGCCAAACTGAGCTCCAACTACGCGAACTTTCGCAACGCCGAGGTGGATGCCATTGTCGAGAAGCTCCGCGTGACCCTCGACCCGGACAAGCGCATCCCCCTCTACCACCGGTTTCATGCCATCATGCACGAGGAACAGCCGTATACGTTCCTGCTTACGCAGTACGACATGCACGCCTACAACCGGCGGCTCGTCAATGTCCGATACATTCCTTTCCATCCGGGGTCGGACGTTACGCAGTGGCGCGCAGTGCCGCGCGACCAGATTGACCTCTCGATCCCCGCCGTGCAGACCCACGGCCTGGAGATAAACAAGTAGCCGTCCGGGCGCTCGATTCGCGTGGAGTTGAGCCCGTGCCGCCTCTGACTCCAAGGGACTTGCGGCCTTCGCGCTTGGGGTCCTTGCCGCGTTTCCGGCGCGGATGCTATGGTGGGAAACGGCCATGCGGGGAGGCAGTAAGCGACCGTGCGCGTTGTCTACATAGTGATTGCCGTCGTCGCGGCGCTCGCCGTGGGCGCGACCCTCATCGGGAAGCACGCCAAGATCGGGCGCCCGGATGACTGGCTCTACTTCGCCGCCGGCGGTGAGCCCGAAACGCTTAATCCGATCAACTGCTATGACGCGGGCGGCGACAGTATGCTCCGGCTCGTCGTCGAGCAGCTCGCGAAGCGCGACCTGTGGACGCACGAGTGGAAACCGGCCCTGGCAACGCGTTGGGAGGTGTCCGATGACGGTCTTCTCTACACCTTCCACCTGCGTCGGGGCGTGCGCTGGCAGGACGGCAGGCTGTTCACGGCCGACGACGTGCTCTACACCTGGGAGCGCATCAACGTCGATCCCGACGTGCGCACCATGGCCCGGCCCGACTGGGAAGACTGCGAGACCTGCGAAGTGCTCGACGACCACACGGTCCGCTTCCGCTGGAAGAAGCCGTATTTCCTCGCCTTCAACCTGTGTGCGCGTTTGAACCCGGTGTCGCGTCATGCGTTCGGCAACGCCACCGGCAAGGCGTTCAACAACCACCAGGAGCAGAGCAGGACGCCGACCGGGACCGGTCCCTATCGCGTGGAACGCTGGGACACGGCCCGGCGCATCGTGCTCGTGCGCAACGAGGACTACTGGGGCGACAGACCGTACTTCAAGCGGATCATCCTCCTGTTTGTCTCCGAGGGTCAGGCCGTCTTCCAGCTTTTCAAGAAGGGCGAGGTCGACTCGGTCGGACTCGAGCCGGTCCGGTGGGTCAAGCAGACAGGCACCGAGAGCTTCGAGCGCCGCTTTATCAAGGTCCGCAGCCCGAGCTGCGGCTACAACTTCATCGCTTGGAACAACGACCGGGTGTGGTTCCGCGACAAGCGCGTGCGGCGCGCCATGACACACCTGGTGGACCGGGAGCTGATCCGCGACACGATCGAGTTCGGCTTCGGCTACATCATCACCGGTCCGCTCTTTCCGTGGAGCCGGGCCTACGACCGGAGCATCGAGCCGATCCCGTATGATCCGGAGGCAGCCAAACGCCTGCTCGACCAAACGGGCTGGATCGACCACGATGGTGACGGCGTCCGCGACAAGATGATCGATGGCGAGCGCGTCGACTTCGACTTCGAGTTCAAGGTCTCCGGCACCGAAAGCGAGCTGGCCACCATCCTCCAGGAAGAGTTCCGCAAGGCCGGCATCCGGATGCGCATCCGCCATCTGGAGTGGTCCGTTTACCTGACGCACCTGTTCGAGCGCAACTTCGACGCGACGACCGTCGGCGAGTCGATGGGCCCCGACGTCGACCACTACCTGATGTGGCACTCGTCGATGGCCGACGCCGAGACCAGCGCCAACTACTCCAATTTCCGCAACGCCGAGGCCGACGCGCTCATCGAGCAGATCCGCGTGACCCTCGACCCGGACGAGCGCATCCCGCTCTACCACCGGTTCCACGCGATCATGCACGAGGAGCAGCCGTTCACGTTCCTCTTCTCCGGCGAGAATATGCAGGCCTACAACCGGCGGCTCGTCAACGTCCGCTTCGCGCCGGCGTATCCGGGCCGCGACGTGACACAGTGGCGCGCGGTGCCGCGCGATCAGATTGACTCCTCGCGCCCGGCCGTGGTAGTTCACGAGCTCGATCTGCAGGAATAGCCATCCAATGCGAACCTACATCATAAAACGACTGCTGCTCATGATCCCGACCTTGCTCGGGATCACGATCGTCACGTTCGCCATCAGCCACCTGGCGCCGGGCGAGGTGCCGATCATGGCCGGGGACAAGACGGGCCGGCTCCGGGGCCGGATCACGAAAGAGCAGATCGAGCGGTGGCGGCGCCTCAACGATCTCGACAAGCCGATCCACGTCCAGTACTGGAAGTGGGTCAAGCGGCTCGTCCGGCTCGACTTCGGCACCTCGTTCAAGGACGGCCGGCCCGTGATCAAGAAGATCGCCGAGCGGTTGCCGATCACGATGACGCTCTCGTTCACGGCGATGTTCCTCGTCTACCTGATTGCCGTTCCGCTCGGCGTGCACTCGGCCACGCACCAGTACCAGCTCAGCGACCGGATCAGCACGTTCATCATCTTCGTCCTGTATTCCCTGCCCAGCTTCTGGGTCGCCCATATGCTGCTTACCTACGCGTGCGGCGGCGAGTATCTGAACCTGTTCCCGCTCGCGGGCGTCAGCTCGCCGGACGCCTCGGAGATGGGCCCGCTGCGGTGGTTCCTCGATCGCGTTTGGCACCTGGCGCTGCCGGTTCTTTGCTACACGTACCGGAGTCTTGCGGGCCTGTCGCGCTACGCGCGCGCCGGCATGCTCGAGGTGCTGCGCCAGGACTACATCCGCACCGCGCGCGCCAAAGGCCTCGCCGAGCGCGTCGTGATCATGAAGCACGCGTTCCGCAACTCGATCATCCCGATCGTCACGCTTCTTGGCGGCTTGCTGCCGGCGCTGCTGAGCGCCAGCGTTATCGTCGAGCAGATCTTCAGCATCCCGGGCATCGGCCGGCTCGGGTTCGAGGCGGTGCTCAACCGCGACTACCCGGTGATCATGGGCTTCGCCACCATCGGGGCGACGCTGACGCTCTTCGGTATTCTGATCAGCGATCTGCTCTACGCCGTTGTGGACCCGAGGATCAGCTATGAGTCGGGAAAAGCTTGAGAGCGCCGGCGCGCCGCCGCGCCGAGGCCGTTCGTACTGGGCCATCGTCTGGCGCCAGTTCCGGCGCCAGACGATGGCGATGGGCGCGTTGGTGTGCATCATCGGGCTGTTCCTTGTAGCCATCTTCGCCGGGTGCATCGCCAATGACCGGCCCATCATCATGCGCTACAAGGGCACGCTCTACGTGCCGGCCGTCAGGACGACGGGCTCGATCGCGGCATCCGATTTCAAGAAGATCGAGGCCGACATGGACGACGGCGACTGGGCCGTCTGGCCGCTTGTGCGCTACGGGCCGGCCGAGAACGTGCTCGAGGACTTCCTCACACCACCAAGCGCGCGCCACCTGCTTGGGACCGACCACCTTGGCCGCGACGTCCTTTCGCGCATGGTGCACGGCAGCCGGGTGTCGCTTTCCGTCGGCTTCGTGGCCGTCAGCATCTACCTTGTCATTGGTGTGATCTTCGGCAGCCTGGCCGGCTACTTCCGGGGGTGGGTCGACATCGTCGTCTCGCGCTTCATCGAGATCATCATCTGCTTCCCAAGCTTCTTTCTTATCCTGACGCTGATCGCGTTCCTCCCGCAAAACATCTACATCATCATGGCCGTCATCGGCTTCACGGGCTGGCCAGGCGTGGCCCGGCTCATCCGGGGCGAGTTCTTCAAACAGCGCGAGATGGAGTACGTCATGGCCGCGCGCGGGCTCGGCCTCGGCGCAGGCCGGATCATGTTTCGCCACGTGCTGCCCAACTCGGTCGCCCCGGTCCTCGTGTCGGCCACGTTCGGCGTCGCCGGCGCGATCCTGACCGAGTCGGCCTTGAGCTACCTCGGCTTCGGCGTTCCGGAGCCGACGGCGAGTTGGGGCCGATTGCTCGCGAGCTCGAAGGAGTTCGTCGATTTCGCCTGGTGGCTCGTGCTGTTCCCCGGCCTGGCGATCTTCGCCACGATCACCTCCTACAACCTCGTCGGCGAAGCCCTCCGCGACGCCATCGACCCCCGCCTGCGCCAGTAAGCGCGCCGTCTGCGGCAATGACGCGCACCGGACGGCATACTCTCGCATTCTCCTCGAGCAGCCCCCGCAGGGGGCGAACGGAAGTAGCCACGGGCGTGAGCCCGTGGATAGCGGACAGCAAAGAAACACCAAGCCCCCGCAGGGGGCGACATCTGCCCCGCCTCGTCGCCACATGCCGCCCCCTGCGGGGGCTCGTGCGATTCCGTCGTGACGTGTTCCACGGGCTCACGCCCGTGGCTACAGCATGTCGCCCGCTGCGCGGGCTTGCAGACACAATGCTGCTCGCTCCTTGGGCTCGCACGAAATGCCGCCCGCTGCGCGGGCTTGGAGACGTGCTGAGGGATCGGTCTACATCAGCGTGAGCTTCAGCTCGTTGAGGCGCTTGATTTCGTCGCGGAACTCGGCGGCGTCCTCGAACCGGAGCTGCTCGGCCGAGGCCTGCATCTTCCGAGAAAGCTCGGCGACGCGGCGGTCGATCTCGTCGGGCGAGAGGTACTCGGCGGCTTCCTCGGCGACGGTCGTCACGTCGACGTAATCGGCTTCGTAGGCGGCCGCGAGGCCTTCCGAGATCGTCTTCTTGATCGTTGCGGGCGTGATCTTGTTCTCCTCGTTGAACTCGAGCTGCTTCGCGCGGCGTCGGTTCGTCTCGCCGACGGCGCGCCGGATCGAGTTGGTCTCCTTGTCGGCGTAGAGGATCACAGTCCCGTTGATGTTGCGTGCCGCGCGGCCCATCACCTGGATGAGCGACCGCTCGCTGCGCAAGAAGCCTTCCTTGTCGGCGTCGAGTACGCCGACGAGCGACACCTCCGGCAGGTCGAGGCCCTCGCGCAGCAGGTTGATGCCGATGAGCACGTCGAACTTGCCCTTGCGCAGGTCGCGGATGATCTCGACGCGCTCGAGCGTGTTGACGTCGGCATGCAGGTAGCGGCACCGGACGCCGAGGCCCGAGTAGTACGTCGTCAGGTCCTCGGCCATCCGCTTCGTGAGCGTCGTGACCAGGACGCGTTCGTTCTGCTCGACGCGCCTGCGGATTTCCTCCAGCAAATCGTCGACCTGGTCGGACGCTGGTTTGATCACGACGGCCGGGTCGACGAGGCCCGTGGGCCGGATCACCTGCTCGACGACGAGCCCCTCGACGCGCTCGAGCTCGTAGTCGGCGGGCGTGGCCGAGACGTAGATGACCTGGTTGATCTGCTCGTTGAACTCCTCGAACGTGAGCGGCCGGTTGTCGCGCGCGCTCGGCAGCCGGAAGCCGTACTCGACCAGCGTGTTCTTGCGGCTGCGGTCGCCGCGGAACATGGCCCGGACCTGCGGCACCGTGATGTGGCTCTCGTCGAGGAAAAGCAGGAAGTCGCGCGGGAAGTAGTCGATGAGCGTCGGCGGCGGCTCGCCCGGCTTGCGGCCGGTGAAGTGGCGCGAGTAGTTCTCGATGCCCGTGCAGTAGCCCATCTCGCGCAGCATCTCGACGTCGAAGTTCGTCCGCGTCTCGAGCCGCTGTGCTTCGACGAGCCTGTTCGCGCCGTTCAGCTCCGCGAGCCGTTCTTTGAGCTCCGCCTTGATCGACTCGATCGCCTCGTCGAGCGTCCGTTCCGTCGTCACGTAGTGGGTGCCGGGGTAGATGGCGGCGTAGTCGAGCGCCTCGATCGTCTTGCCGCGCAGCGGGTCGATCGCGTGGATCGCCTCGATCGTGTCGCCGAAGAACTCGATCCGCAGCGCCCGGTCGTCCTCGTACGCCGGGAACACCTCGAGCACGTCGCCGCGGACCCGGAACGTGCCACGGTGGAAATCGACGTCGTTGCGCTGGTAGCGGATGCCGACGAGCTTGCGGAGCACGTCGTCGCGATCGACCTCGTCGCCGGCGGTGAGCATGACGAGCGTGTCGCGGTACGCCTCCGGCGAGCCGAGGCCGTAGATGCACGAGACGCTCGCGACGATGATCACGTCGCGCCGCTCGAGCAGCGACCGCGTCGCCGAGTGGCGCAGCTTGTCGATCTGCTCGTTGATCGACGTGTCCTTTTCGATGTAGAGATCCGTCGAGGGGATGTAGGCCTCGGGCTGGTAATAGTCGTAGTAGCTCACAAAATACTCGACCGCGCTGTCGGGGAAGAGCTCCTTGAACTCGCTGTAGAGCTGCGCCGCGAGCGTCTTGTTCGGCGCGATCACCAGCGTCGGCCGGTTCACGGTCGCGATCACGTTCGCCATCGTGAACGTCTTGCCGCTGCCGGTGACCCCGAGCAGCACCTGGTCGTGCCGCCCGCCGAGCAGCCCCTCGGTCAGCTTCCCGACCGCCTCCGGCTGATCGCCCTGCAGCGTGAAGTCTGTTACGAGTTTGAAGCTTCTACCCATGGGCATGCTCTAGCGACCCGGTTGCTTGCGAGCGACCGCTGCGTTCGCAACCACTTCGTGGCGGATCCCCTGCCGAAGCCCAGATATGATGAGCGGTTGATTGGCTGTCCTCAGGAGCAGC
>Ga0307430_1000228_pt1 | contig 54113 bp, 42 predicted proteins | sample SalMarWE160130MG_FD_202159 | JGI IMG/M metagenome (GOLD analysis project Ga0307430, IMG submission 202159) | Salt marsh sediment microbial communities from the Plum Island Ecosystem LTER, Massachusetts, United States - WE1603-130 | ecosystem: Environmental > Aquatic > Marine > Intertidal zone >... | reverse complement strand
GCCATAAAGGCCTAAGGCATGATAAAATAATGATTGGGACATCGGTTTTTCCTCCTTTTTTAAACTAAAATCTTATTGAGGAATTTAATACGATGTCCCCTATCTCGTCAACCTAAAGTACGGATTATCGTGATGAACCTATTTTATGGGCAAAAAAGTGTGGCCCGAGCCAGTTTTGTGGTTTTAGTTTTATCGCCAGCCTCTTCCATAACCGTAATTTCTCCAGAGATGTCTTCCTAAGCCTCGGCCCAATCCCATGCCATCATAATATCCTCTGCCATAATCCCTGAAATTACTCCGACCTAATCTTCCTTGACCTTGTCCATAGTAGCCCCTGCCATAACCACCACCAATCCCCTGTCCATAGTAGCCTTTGCCATAACCTCGGCCTAGCCCTTGTCCATAATATCCTCTGCTATAACCACGACCAAGCCCCTGTCCATATAAACCCCTGTCGTATCTAGAATTTCCATAATAAGAATCAAGTGTTGCTTTCTGTTCTTTTGTCAATAAATTTCTGATTCCCTCGTCATAAGATCTTTCTTTCTCCATAATGGTATCTTCAATCTTTGTCATCTCGTTGATTTTTGCTTCTATCTTCTGCTCATCCGGATTTGCTCGGTAATACAACTGCCGATATTCCAACTCTTTCACTCTAAGTTTAGAAAGCAGCGGAGAAATTTCTTTCTCCAAATTCAATTCCAATTCATCAATCTTTTTTAGCTGGCTTTCAGTAAGTTTGAGGTTATAATAATCAACGTCTCTTTGTCGATATAAATTGTCTCTATAATATCCTTGTGCTAATAGGACCTGGGAAATGGACACGATGAATATTAAGCCAATAGCGATGATTAATATATTCTTTCTCATTGTCCTTGCTCCTCTAAATAATTTTTTCATGTGATATTTTATCACAAGAAATTGGCTTTTGCTAACCCCAATTAATAAAAGGAGTGTATACTGTAAATATAGGGTCGGGATGCGCCCAAGACATTTCTTTTTCTTGTTCTCCTCTTCCATTTTATTTTTTTTTAAATAAAATAGAGGGAAATAGTTTAATTTAAAAGATTTGGCACATTAAAAAATGCAAATCTCTTTAAGGAGGGGATATGAAATGAAAAAAAGTATAATTTTTATCATTGCCACATTGATTTTATCTGTATGGGCAGAAGGCCTTACAAACCCTTTTGAAAAAGAGCAAGTACCTTTCTCTTTTGAAGGACTGAGTGGATTAGAGAAGATTCATTTATCTCGAGAAGCAAAAAGCATACTTAAACAAAACGGCTTTGTCGTTACTCCTGGATTTAACAAGGAAATATATGATATCTACACCAGCAGCAAACAAACGAATCAACCCATTTTTATAACTACTGATGCGGTTTTGCACACATCGCACATTTTCTTTGATTATCTCTTAAGAATCCTTGAGATTGAAAAACTCTATGATCTGGCAAATGAACTCACAGATAGGATGCTTGATCTTTCTGAAAATCAATATAAAGAAGCCAGGGATAAAACAGTAAAGCAAGCAGCCAGATTGAATATGGGATTTTTTACTGTAGCTAAAAAAGTGTTTAGCCCGGAGTATCACGCTGGATATGAATTGGAGGACTTAATAAACAAAGAAATAAGCAACATGAATTCTCATGAAGGAACAAAGTTCAGGGAACTCTTAACATACGTTAAAAACCCGAGTCTTTTTAACACTCCCTATGCATACGAAGATTACAGCCAATATATTCCCAGAGGCCATTACACGAGGAATGAAAAGTTCAAGAAGTATTTCAAAGCCATGATGTGGTACGGACGAATTGATTTCAAACTGAAACCAAAAAAGGCTGAAGATGCGATTGTTCATGGAAGAAAGATGACCCTCCAAGCTCTTTTGATGACAGATGCTTTGATGAAAGACAAAAAAGCATTTCAATTGTGGAAGATGATTTATGAGCCTACTGTTTATTTTGTTGGAAAAACTGATGATCTGTATGCCGATGATTATATGAGTCTTATTCGAGAGGTGTTTTCTTTCAAAGGATCTATTGATAGATACAATGATAAGGATAAATTATCTGAATTTATCAAAAAAACCATGAAACTTAAACCGCCAAAAATTCTTTCAGGTGCTGCATTTGTTGAGAATGGAGAATTCGATGTGACAGCAAAAGGGTTCAGGTTTATGGGGCAACGGTTCATCCCTGATTCATACATGTTTCAAGAACTGGTTTTTGGAATAAAGGATAAAAAACTGATTCTCAAATACACAGGTACCGGGAAACCTTTTACCATGGAGATTATTCCAAATGTAGGACCGGCAAGGGCGTTTCCCCGTGGATTGGATATCTTAGCTGTCCTCGGATCCAAAAGGGCACTTGATATATTAGAGAAACAAGGCGACACCGATTATTCAGATTATTATGACCAGTTGAATAAGCTTAAGGAAGAATTTTCCCTTAAAAATACCGAAGATTGGAAGCAGAATCTTTATTGGAGATGGCTGTACTGCTTGTTTCCACTTATTGAGGAGACTCGGGAAGATAATGTCCCAAAATTCATGCAAAATACAGCTTGGAAAGACAAGGCAATTCAGACAACCCTTGGTTCCTGGGCAGAGCTGAGACACGATACTATACTGTATGCAAAACAGAGTTATACAATGCTCGCAAAGGGCATAATGCCCAGAAAACCCTTATTTACTTATGGGTATGTCGAACCTTATCCTGAGGTTTATGGAAGAATTAAAGAAATGATGGAGGATATGAGGAATAATCTCTCCAATCTGGGGATCTCCATCGAAGGAATATCGGAGAAAATAAGCAAGTTCGAAGAAACTTTGGGAAAGCTAACGATTATTTCTGAAAAAGAACTTAAAGGAATGCAATTGAGTAGAGAAGAATATGATTTAATTTGGAATATTGGGAGTATTCTTGCTTCATTAAAACGGTTCCCGAATAGTATTATGACAAAAATAACATCCGGAACAGATGAGAGGATGGATATCGCAGCAGATGTTCATACAGACTTAAACACAAAGAAGGTTCTGGAGGAGGGAGTCGGTTCTCCTTTTAATATTTATGTGATTATCAGGGATACGAAAGGTTATAGACTGTGTCAGGGAGGAGTTTTTTCCTATTATGAGTTCAAGCATCCAATGGATGATCGCTTGACAGATGAAAAATGGCAGGATATGGGAGAGAAGAAGAAAAGACCGAATCAGCCGGATTGGACAAATACTTTTATCACGAAAAGGAGACCACCATCATGAGTAAAAATGTTAAGGTTGCATTATTGCGGCTGCTGTGGTAATTTGGCGCAGAGAATCAGTCAAATTAGATGGATAATTTCCCGCATATGAGTAATTCAAAAAAATTTATAATAACTGGCTTTTTAATATGGTGTCTTATTGGTTTTATGGGCTTTTCAGGTGGTCAAACAGATGACAAATTGACTTCACTCCTGGATAAAATATCTGAACGGATGGAATCTTATACAGAGATGGAAAACTGGTCGTCTGTGATAACATCAACTTCAATCGATATGGATAAACACTGGAAAGAGAAGAAGAAAACAGTAATGGAAAAGATCATCACTGTTCAGGGAGAGGAAATTGAAGAAGAGATCCTTAAGGTCATGGAGGAGAAGAATGGCAAAATACATGACATAACCAGAAAAGTAAAAGCGAAAATTGCGATAGAGAAAGCCAAGGCGAGAAAAAGGGGGGAAGAAAGCCGGGAAAAAGGGGACAAAGACCAGGGCGGCGGAAGTTTCAGCCTGTCTCTGGATGAAGCTTTTCCTTTTAAAACGGAAAAACGTGAGGAATATGATTATTCTCTGCTTGAGGATGCTGTTCTTAATGAACGGGCGGTTTATGTCCTTGATGTCCGTGCCAAAATCCCTGCGGATGAAAAAATGGAAGGCAGCTATTTTATCGATATGGAATCGTTCGATTTGCTTAAGGCCGACCTAAGTCCTTCAAAAAAACGCAATGCCCTGAAAGAGTTCAGGATAGAAGCGTTCTTTCAGGTACTCCAAGGTAATCATTTTGTTTTAAAGGAAACCAGAATACGAGTCCATGTCAGGTTTTTGATCAAAAACATCCGTATGGAAGCGTATGAAGTCTATAAAGACTACAAGACCCTGGATTAAGACGAAAGACACTATTTTCTAGTTAAGCTTCAGCAACTCATTTATCTTCAATCGGCAGAAACATTGGATCCCATGGTTTAAGAAGAACAGGTTTTTCCTTAAGAATTTCAAGAACTTTTGGAGAAATATATTTCTTATGAATCACAATCCTAAACATGTATTCATCCAACCATTCATCAGTCATGGTAAGGAAACCATTGTGTCCTGCATCTTTACTCCAACTGTTTTCGAGGAGCCATTTTGTGGCTTTGCCATTTTTATCTGTTTCCACACCAATAAGCGCCATTCCATGAGTAGATCCGCTCGCACAAGTAAGAATACGTTCCTTTTTATTCATATCAAATTTAATACCGTAAAGAGATTCGTAATCATAATTATCTAAACTAAGCAGGCCTTCATCACGGTTCAACTGTTTACCAACATCACAAGCAAAATACATTGCTTCTCCGTCTAAAAGGGAAGCTTTTGCAAACTCCTTGAGAGTTTTATTCGGAAGATTTATATATTTCCAGTTTACTCCTTCAACCAAGTCACGATAATATTCTATTTCATAAAGTTTATTATATGGACGGGTGGGATCATTCATCATCATTACATAATCTTTCAAATCAATGTCAACTGTCTCCTTGAAGAATTTAACAGGAGTATATGTTTTTGATTCACTGATTTTGTCATCCTTGTCTTTATAACGCCAGGTAAATTCCGCAGGAGGTTCACCAAGATGGTAGACCAGTAATTTATAAATATCCATCATCATTTCTTCTTTTGCTTCTCGCAGTGATTCGAGTAATTTTCCCTGTTCATGCATCTGACGTAGTCGAATACCATCTTCACGAAGCTTTTTTCCGATAATCCTGCTCATGTCTCTTGTATGGGAACTATGATAAGTTTCAGGCATAACACTCTTTGGAACAAGACCGTATTTATCTATTACTCCAACTGCCATGTTCCAGACTCCACCGTCACTTACAGGATGCTTAAAAAGCCACTCAACTTTTCTGTCCAAATAATCTTTATCCCGTGTTTTAATCATATTTTCAAGAAACAAGTTGGATTTCTCCAGTTGATCCCAGAAAAACGAGTAGTTTTCAGAGAACTCAAAACTTTTTAAACTGAATTTTTTTCTTGCCTTTTGCCTGATTACATTCAAACTTGTAAATAACCAGCAGCGCCCGGATGATTCCTGATTTGTGATTCCTTTAACATCCAATTTTACTCCAAAATAATGATCAGTTTTACCAATATTCGAGCGGTTAAGTATAAGATCATTAATCTTATTACTACTAATGACATTGATTTTTCCCTTATCCTTTACTGATTCGCGCATTTTCTTTAGTAATAATTGTGAGATAGAACCCTTTTGCTGTCCTGTTACCTGAACCGAGGAAAATACAAACAAAAGAGCAGTCAACAAAGATAATGTCAGTAGATTTTTTCTCTTCATGTTTCTCTCCTTTTATTAATTTTATTTATATCTGTAAGACACATAATAATTACTATATTGCACGCAACAATAACCTATCAATATACTTATCATTTTGCAATCCTATACGTGATGGCTTAGATATACATTTTTTCTATAAACCTAAAACCTTTCAGCAGGATTATTCGTATATATATTTGTAACATACAAGTAAATAGAGGTCTATATTTCTATTTATTAAATTTATATTTTTTAGGGAATCGTTATGCTTAAAAATTATTTAAAGATTGCTTATAGAAACACCATAAGACATAAAGGCTATGCATTTATCAATGTTGCAGGATTGGCAATCGGGATGGTCTGCTGCATCTTAATACTCCTTTTTGTATTTGATGAGCTGAGCTATGATAAATTTAATGAAAACCATGACCGGATCTACAGGGTTACCCGGAAGTGGTTCAATGAGGACGGCGTTGTCAATCTTCACCTCGGGCATGTAGCACCTCCTATTGGCCCCCTGCTCAAGAACGATTTTCCAGAGATCCTTCATTCAGTTCGGATAATCCGTATAGGAAGGTCCCTGGTGGAGAACAATTCCAGGTATTTTGAGGAACCGCGTTTTTTTTTCGCAGAAAAAGATATATTCAAAGTGTTTACATTTGATATGACATCAGGAGACCCTGAGACAGCTCTCCGAGATCCATTTGCCGTAGTTATCACAGAGGAAATGGCTCAGAAATACTTTGGAGCTGAAAATCCGGTTGGAAAATCTTTAACACTTCAGGTTTCCACACAGAAAGCGGAGATGAAGGTAACCGGAGTCATCAAACCGCTGCCCCAAAACTCTCACTTTCATATCGACTTTTTGGGATCATTCAAGACATTTGAGACTGTAGTTGGAGAACAGGAACTGCAGAACTGGAGAAGCAACAACTATGCCACATACATTCTCATGCCTGAGAAACATGATATAAACCGTTTGAAAGGCCAACTCGACCACTTTATTAACAAACATATGTCCCAAGGAATGAGCGAGAGAACCAAGCTCCAACTCCAGGCACTGACGGATATCCATCTTCATTCCCATCTAGATTCTGAAATCGAAGCTAACAGTGACATTACATATGTATATGTTTTTTCTATCATAGCATTATTTATCCTTCTTATAGCGTGCGTCAATTTTATGAATCTGGCAACGGCCAGGTCAGCCGGCCGGGCCAAAGAAATCGGTATGCGAAAAGTCGTGGGAGCACCGAGAAATCAGCTTATTCGGCAGTTTTTGGGCGAATCAATATTCACTGCAGTCATATCCCTGTTGATCGCAGTAGTTATAGTTCTCCTGATCATCCCGAAATTCAATCAGTTTATTGGCAAAGAGCTGTCTTTTAATTTAACAGAAAACATGCTGCTGATTTTTTTACTGCTGCTTATAGCCATCCTGACCGGATTTATTTCCGGTATCTATCCATCCATATTCCTCTCTGCTTTCCGACCTGTCCATGTTCTAAAAGGAAATTTAGACAGTGGAAAAAAAGGATTATCTTTCAGGAGAGTGCTGGTTGTGTTCCAGTTTGCCATTTCTATTGTGCTAATTGTCTGCGTGGGTATTGTCTCAAGCCAGTTAAGATACATAAAAACTAAAAACCTTGGTTTTGACCAAGAACACGTGGTGGTACTCCCCAGCAGTCCAGCAATAGTTAACAGGCTCCGAGCATTTAAGGCCCGTTTCTTACAGAACACAGACATTCTAAGCGTTTCAGCAGCTAAAAGAGTTCCTTCCGGGAGGCTACTAGATTCAGCAGGAGCTCGTGTTATCAGCGGTGAAACAAGCCAGCCTATAAATTTCCGTATTGCCCAATTGAGAGTAGATTATGATTATGTTCCTACATTTAAAATGGAGATGGCAGCAGGCAGAAATTTTTCTCAGGAAATGAGCACGGACTCTACTCAGGCATTCCTACTCAACGAAACTGCTGTTAGAAGGATTGGTTGGAAATCTCCTGAAGAGGCAATTGGCAAAGGATTCAGCTACGGCAGACGCAAGGGACAGATCATAGGTGTGGTAAAAGATTTCCATTTCGAGTCTCTCCACCAGGAGATCTCCCCTATTGTGATGTTCATATCATCTACAAGCCTTAATCAGATATCTATCAGGATTAGCCCACACAGCATTCCCAAAACCATAAGCTTTCTACAAAAAATATGGATGGAGGCCAGACCTAATTATCCATTCTCTTACTATTTTATCGATGAAAACTTCGACCAACAATACAAATCTGAAGAAAAACTGCTTCAAACATTTAGTTATTTCGCCTTTCTCGCTATTTTTATCGGATGTCTGGGCCTTTTCGGTTTAGTGTCTTATTCGACTGAACGCAGGACCAAAGAAATCGGCATTAGGAAGGTTTTGGGTGCGTCTACGGCAGGACTTGTGTTACTGCTTTCAAAAGAATTTACTAAATGGGTTCTTCTGGCTAATATAATTGCCTGGCCAACAGCGTATCTGATTATGAACCAATGGCTTCAGAACTTTGCTTACCGCTCCAGTATTAATCCTGGAGTATTTATTGCAGCAGGAGCTCTTGCCTGGATCATAGCATTTCTCACAATCAGCTATCAATCCATTAAAACTGCTGCAGCTAATCCTGTAGATTCGCTGAGGTATGAGTAAATAATTTTAGGGACGGTTCTATTTTTCTCCATTTATAATACAGCGGCGATTCGAAACGGTTTATTCTCCTCTGCATCAATGTTCGGATACACCTGTCTCTGCGTGGGCCTTCCACCAGTCAAATGATTGTCCCTCTGCTGATAGTCCGACGTCTACTTTTTTCCCAGGTGCAAGGTCGATAGGTTGTGTTGGGCCCAATTCAGTTCCGTTAGAAAGGTGAACTTCAACACGGACTCTGGAAACAGTCTTTTCAGTTACATTTTCTACAGTTCCAATGAAAGAGGAAGATTCATTATCAAAAGATAAAATTAACCGAACTCCTTTTCGGACTTCATCGTGGGTTCCGTCTTTGTCAATCCTCGGGTTAGCTTCTTCGCCCTCTCCAGCATGTTCTTCTTCGCTTTCTTCCGCTTGTCCTACCTGCTCATGTTCATGCGTACTTGCTTCTGCGGACTCACTTTCATTAGAACCTTTATTACAGCCGTATACAAACACTAATAAAAGACTCATGCAGATAATCGTGAAAAATCTTAATTTTGGCATCTTCTTTTACTCCTTCCAATCAGATTAGATATTAGGATAGGATTAAAGAACAATTTAACCTGACCTGATAACACATGTCAACTTAAGTTTTTATTATTCCAGTTTCTCATCCTTCTCTCTATGTCTTTGTTCTATAATTTCCCTAAATAGCTTATGAGAACAGGAACGACCAGGTGCAATTTCCGCAATTATTTTTTTGACTTTGGCGTTCTCCAACAGGACATCTGGATAGAGTCTCTTTATGTGTCCTAGGTGTAATTTCTTTATTCCATAATCAATCTGAGAGAGATTGTTTCTTTGGTTCGTTTCAATGCGATTTCCTCTCTCCCTTGCTATCCTAACTACACGACGATAATAATGAGAGGAGCTAAAAGAGTTGAAATGCAGACATGGCGGATGCACTAAGAATTGCCACACTCAGGTTGTCATCAATGCCCATAGGTAAGAGTTCTGTGCATGTGGCCACAAAGGCTCCTGCTAAATAAACCGGAATTGGCACAGAAACAAAATGGAGGAAGAGATATCCAACTAATAGACAAGCGTTCAGGTGAGCAAGACTTCCTTCTAAAGACTTCTGGAATATCTGTGTGCGGCCAAAGTAAATGCCGAAGAACTTACTGAAGAAGTCTCCAAAAATGAGAAATGAAATCGACATAATAGCAATAGATTTTTCGAAAAGTAAAAAGGCTATGAAAATCGCCACAAGAAAATTTGTCATTGACGAAAATTTTTTGTATTCCTTCGGTTTGTACAAATCTTTGATTTTCTTGAAAAAGAAAGTATTTATTTTTTTAGAAAGAAGCCGAACAAAATCCAACAGAAGGAAAATAAGAGTCACGATGCCTGTTAACACCAGTGCTTCTCTTTTGGTGTTGTTTAGATAATAAATAGCTAAAAGAATGGCTGCAGGCCTTATAAAAAGACGCCAATTGATTTCATGTTTAATATTCTTTAAGAGGACAGGAAGCAGCTTGTTATTATGGATGTTAAACATTTCAATAAACCAGATATATCCTATTATTGAAAGAATGAAGAATGAATATTCCTGTGAAGGTGAGAAAACAAGAATACAAATACCAAGGACAGGGAGGATAACGCTTCCAATAAATTCACCGATCTTAGTAATATACAGAAAAGAAAATACACAAAAGGCCAGAAAAACAAGAGATTCCAGTGGAAGCCATCTATTTACGTAGAACATTCCCAGGTAATATATTAAGATGGCTGTGGCTGTAGCAATACCTTGCCCTCCTCTGAAATTAAGGTAAAATGGAAATACATGGCCTAAAATAGCTGCACAAGCTGTCAGGTGAACTAAAAGAGGAGGGGCTCCAAGCAGGTAGGCTGTGTGCATCACGAGAAGTCCCTTTGAAAGGTCAAAAAAAGCTGTCAAAACGGCCGGACCCAAGCCTAAAACTTTGTATGCGTTGACTGCCCCAGCGTTTTTCGTCCCTAATTCACGGATATCTACACTATGTAGGACTTTTCCAAGAAAATAAGATGGAGAGAGTGAACCTATAAGGTATCCGAGTTGAAGAAAAAGTATATAGCTTAAAGGGCTCATGGCAACATTATGTTTTCCCCGGCTATCTGAAAAAATAATATTATAAACTTAAAACATAGATGTCAAATTCCAACTTCAAGAGATGAGCTGGGAGATTTACACATCCAAAGCAAGAGTATTACATTAATATTCCTGGATACTCAATGATATTGCCTCTTTCATACGAACCTTTTATTGACTTTAGATGTTTCTACTATGTATTATCTGTAATGTAGCAACTCAATGGGTTGAAATTAAACGAAAATGAGCAGAAATCAAAGCACCTCCAACGATTCGAGAATTCGAAATTAAACCGTCTTCAGAAGGACCTAAACTCACCCTGAAGACAAGAAGGAAAAGAGGATGGAGGAAGGAACCATGAAAGTCAAAGTGGTAATTCCGTCGTATTGGGGAAGAGAGAGTGATGTTGGTTGGAAGGAAGGAAACGCTATCTATGACCACCCTACTCCTCTGGATAGCGAAGGCACGTTGCTTAGAGCAATACAGAGTACAGCCATACTGAAAGATAAAGATTTTCAATTGGTGATAATTGCAATCGCCACCGCAGAAGATATTGAAACCCAGGTTGAAAAGAAGGTTGTTGATATCATCAAATCCGCTTCTCCTGCTAACAGAGTAGAAATATTGCTATTCGGGTACTCCCATCTAAAACAAATACATGAACTATTTATTAGTGAGGGCAAAAAAGAGTATATTGATCTTCTCCAACTTCGAGGATATTCCGACATTCGAAATCTGTGCATGTTCATTCCTCATGCTTTAGGCTCAGAAGTGGCGGTGCTCATTGACGATGACGAGGTGTTTAAAGACCCAAAATTTATGTTGAAAGCGAAAGAATTTATTGGAAGAAGTATTGGAGGCAAAACCGTCAACGCAGTAGCGGGATATTACCTTCAAGCGGATGGCGATTACCACGTTAAAAAAAATTTTCGCCCCTGGATGAAATATTGGGACCAATATTACAAGATGAATGAAGCATTTGATAGGATTATTGGGTGCGAACCGAGGTTGAAAGAAACGCCTTTCGTTTTTGGTGGGAATATGGTTATCCATCGAAATCTCTTTACCGTTGTGCCTTTTGACCCAGGTATCACGAGAGGAGAGGATATAGATTTTTTGATAAATGCAAAGATGTTTGGTTTTTCGTTCTTCCTGGATAACCAACTATCTATCAAGCATCTTCCACCACCAAAGACGCATCCCACCTGGATGCAGTTGCGAGAAGACATCTATCGTTTCATTTATGAGCGAGCAAAGATTAAGCATCAAAAAGAGGTAAAGGGAATGACGAAGATTTATTCTGAGGAGTTTGATCCTTATCCCGGGTGTTTTTTGAAAATGAACCTTGAGGAGAAGATAGAGAAAGCATGCAAGTTGTTATCTGAAGAATATCTAGCACAGGGTGACAGACAAGGTAGTGAGGAGGCATTAAATAATATCATAATTGCCAAAACAGATGCAGTACCAAAATTTGACCCTTTTCAAAAGTTATGCGAGCTGCAAAAACGCTGGCAGGAATTGATGCTGTTTGTAAGCCACAAAGAAATTAATTCACGAATAAGGGACATTATTTTGTAATAGGGTACAATAAAAATGAAAAAGAACATGAACCTGCTGTTCCTGCCCAAGCTGCTTCCCAGAGCAGACATCATAGGTGGACCCATCCTTATCTATCACAGAATAAAGAATCTGTCTTCGATGGGGCATAAGATAACGCTAATTGCCCCTGCTCATACCAAAGAAGACGTAAAGGATACAAGTCTCAAGCCTTTCTGTGAGGAGATTATCAGGATTGATTCTTTCAGAGAACGACCGCAGGATGAATTAGAAGCACTTTATAAAAGATTAAATAGACCTAAGTTCTTTTTATCCGGAGACGGTGGTTACAATGAAGGGATTGAAAATGCATTGAACCTGGCATTGAAGGAGAAGCATTTTGATGCCATTATTGCTGAATATTCGATGATGGGGCAGTACATAGAGGCAAATCGCAGCCTTATACCCTCAGATACCACGGCTATAATTTCGGTACACGAATGTTATACAAAGGCTTTCGATATGAGAGCCGAAAAAGGAGAAGATATTAGTGAAAATATAATAAATGAGTTATTCAATTACGAGTTTAAGATGTATGAAACTGCCGATAAAATTTTAACTTTGACCACGGAGGATGCTACTATCTTGGTAAATTACGCTCCAAACTTGAAAAATAAAATCAGAGTAGTGCCTCATGGAGTTGACACGGCCTTTTATACGCCACCAACGCTTAAGTCTTGGGAGAGAAACACAAAAAAAATCATTTATTTGGGCAATTTTCAGCATTATCCCAATGTAGATGCAGTGAAAAATTTTATCAACCACTGCTGGGATAAAATCTTGCAAAAAGTTCCTGATGCAAAGTTTTACGCAATTGGGTTTAATCCACCTCAAGAACTCCTCGATTTTAGAAGTAAAAACGTAATTGTTCGTGAAGGTGGGGATAATAATAATGTGCAGCGATATTACTGGAATAGCGACGTGTTTGTGGCACCGATTGAGTTGGGCATGGGTTTTAGGGGTAAGCTCTTAGAAGCTATAGCTTGCGGGCTGCCCGTAGTGGCTACTCGACTAGCCACCTTTGGAATAAATCCAATAAATGGGAAAGACATGTTCGTAGCTGATGATTATGACACATTCTCCGAGTATGTGATTATGCTTTTAAAAAATGTCGAGCTAAGGAAAAAGATTGGCATGAATTCCTTAGCACGAGCAAAAAAATTTGATCACAAGTATGCAGCCGAGAAATTGGAGCAAGTGCTTAAAGAAGGCAAATGAGTAATACCAAAAAAATTTAAATAGCAGACCTTTAATTTAAATAGGGTCAGACCTGTGCAGCTGACTCTAAACAAATGAGATCACTCCTTATTTTCCAAGAAATATGGCTTTAATTGATAATTTTGGGCCGCCAAAAGGTCTAATTAAGAGAGAAGAGCTTATTCTTCTTTTTTTAATTTTATTGATCCTGTGCTGCCGTCTTCTGTTTCCCAATAACCAGTCTGTGTATCTCCTTCTACAGTCAAAGTTATGTACACTTTCATGGTACTGTATCCGTCATAAATAGAAAAATTGAATGATAAATTGCTGTCTTTAAATTCGATATCCTCACACTCCGTCTCATCAAGCATGCCTAAAGAATCAGAAATTGTACCTATATACTCTCCTTCTTCTTTTTCAAGGACTAAGGTTATCTCATCCGTTCCCTGATCAGGGACTTCGGTTTCCCCCACCCAAGTGCCGTTTATATCGATATCCTGACAAAAAGAAATTCCACAGAATAAGGTAAAAATAATCAAGGCAAAGGTCGACGTACTTTTTTTCATGTTCTCCTCCTTTTAATATTTTATAGTACTCGACCTTTAAAATACAATTTATATACTACTACGAAATCCTTACTAAAAAGTTCCATTCAGAAGTCTTCATAACTATATATATAGCAAAAAGATACTTTAAAACCTTTTGAGGGCATCTCTCTAATTGTATCAGCTGTTTCTTGCGGACATCTTGTTGACTGGATATGTTTGTTCTGTGTATTATTGTTGATTCACCAGATCAGAAGGTGGAAATTTGATGAAAATGAGTATAAATCAAAGCAATTCCAAAAAGCAAATTCATATGTTTCTAAAACTTTAGTATCAGGAAGTTCTATTATGAGTAGAAAATTAATTTTGATATCACTTACGATCGTTTGTCTGTTTTTTCAATTTGGATTTAAAACTGATGCAACCGCAACTAATCGGTCGCTTGTCTCTTTCTCTTCCGGAGCATTACTTGTAGAGAAAGCTCCCGAATACAGCTCTGGATGGAGTAATATCTGGATTATGGACGAAAATCCGCGAACCGGCTGGTGTTGTCCTAAGGGAAAGATTTAGAATAATGTGTCATTTTGCTAAAATAAAAAAAGAGACTTAAATAAAGATGTATAGGTGATTATATAAGAATGGCTCGTCGGTTCGGGAAGAAATTGACAAAAATCACAGTTAAAAAATATTTTAGATGTTCATTTCCCCCTTGGGAATTGAATTCACTAATCAAAAAAGGAGGATAACAATGCTTAAATCAATTCATGTTTCCGTAATTTTAATCCTCACGGGTTTAGTCGTGATGACAAACTGTACGCAAACAACTGATCATGAAACGAAAAGAAATTATAATGGCCCGTATACTGGCCATTATCTGAATCGAGTCGCTTTTCCCATCGGAGGTATGGGCGCCGGCATGATTTGCCTGGAAGGTACGGGTGCCATCTCTCATGTTTCATTGAGGAATAAACCCGATATCTTTAAAGAACCCTGTTCTTTTGCAGCCATAAGCATTAAAGGTGTTGATTATGGCGCCAAGGTTTTAGAGGGTCCCGTACCTGCTTGGAAAGTCTTTGGATCTCCGGGCACAGGCCGAGGCGCCTCCGGCTCCAGTTATGGTTTACCTCGATTCGAAAATGCAGAGTTTATTGCCAGTTTTCCATTCGGAACCGTTGTGCTCGCGGATGAGGATATTCCATTGGATATTAAAATTACAGGATGGAGTCCTTTTATCCCCGGAGAGGCTGACAATTCCAGCCTGCCCGTGAGTTCTTTAGAGTACCATTTTAAAAATAATACCAATACAACGATTGAGACCGTTTTTTCATATAATACCAAAAACTTCATGGCCATCGGTAGAGAAGGCAATACTATTAAATCCACTAAAAATGGTTTCATTCTCTGGCAGGATGGCAGTGAAGAGAATCCTCACTACGCCGGTGGCTTTGCAGCCTTTTTGGACGATGATGACACCGTTGTCGACCACTGCTGGTTCAAGGGGGGATGGTGGGATGCTGTTACTTTGACATGGAAAAATATTAAAGAGGGTATTCTATTGGACAATCCTACAGTCGAAGGACCATGTCCTGGTGCTTCTCTTTTTCTTCCTATCACTTTGAAGTCAGGCGAAGAAAAAATTGTCCGACTCATGTTTGCCTGGTATGTGCCGAAAACGAATCTGCGGACGGGTCAAGATCTTGAAACCGAAACTTCTTATAGTTGTGAAAAATATCATTCACCCTGGTATGCCTCACGTTTTAAAAACATAAATGAAGTGGCCTATTATTGGCGGTTGAAATATCAAGAGTTATATGAGAAGACAAAATTATTCAGCGATGCTTTTTATGACACATCCCTTCCCGATGAGGTTGTGGAAGCGGTTGCCGCCAATTTGACCATCTTGAAATCGCCCACTGTTCAACGACAAACCGATGGACGCCTATGGTGTTGGGAAGGCTGTTCTGATTCGCGGGGGTCCTGTGCGGGTTCCTGTACCCATGTCTGGAATTATGCCCAGGCGATTCCTCATCTTTTTCCCGATCTGGAGAGAACCTTGCGGGAAACAGAATTCTTTGTCAGTCAGGATGAAAGAGGTCATCAGGTATTTCGTACAGGATTTCCGATTCGCCCAGTACAACATACTTTTCATGCCGCTTCGGACGGCCAGCTCGGCGGAATAATGAAAGTCTATCGCGAATGGCGTATTTCTGGTGATAACGATTGGGTAAAAAAGATGTGGCCAAAGGTAAAACAGAGTCTCGCATACTGCATCAATACCTGGGATCCTCGGGGCAGAGGTGTCCTGGAAGAACCTCATCATAATACGTATGATATTGAGTATTGGGGACCCGATGGCCACTGTTCCAGTTTTTATTTAGGCGCCTTAACCGCAGCCATTAAAATGGGCGATGCGTTAAAAGACGATGTGACTCAGTATCGAGATCTCCTCACAAAAGGAATACAATTTTTCGAAACAGAGCTTTATGATGGAGAGTATTTCTACCAAAAAATTACTACAAAAGGGCTGAATGCGGAATTCAAACCTCTGGATGCTTCTTCAAATGGGAAAGGTTACAGTGATATCGTAGAGATGCTGAACACAGAGGGTCCCAAATATCAGTATGGTACGGGCTGCCTATCCGATGGCATTTTGGGTTTCTGGATAGCGCGTGTCTGTGGGCTGGACGAGATTATTGATACTGAGAAAGTGAAAAGTAATTTGAATGCCATTCATAAATATAACCTTAAGTATGATCTAACTGATCACAACAACCCGCAAAGACCGGGCTTTGCAGTCGGGAAGAATGGCGGCCTTCTGCTCTGCACGTGGCCTAAAGGCGGTGCGCTTTCCATCCCATTTGTCTATAGCGATGAAGTATGGACTGGAATCGAATACCAAGTCGCGTCGCATCTCATGTTCGAGGGGATGGTATCTAAAGGGCTGGATATCGTGAGGGTATGCCGTGATCGATATGATGGAACCATTCGTAATCCCTTTAATGAATATGAATGTGGCCATTGGTATGCACGCGCTCTGTCGAGTTATGGCTTGATTCAGGGACTCACTGGCGTCAGGTACGATGCGGTTGAAAAAACATTATACATTGATTCGAATGTAGGCAATGATTTCCGTTCTTTCCTTGCAACCGCAAGTGGTTTTGGCACAGTTGGCTTGAAAAATGGCATACCTTTTGTCGAGATGAAGAAGGGTAATCTCGATGTGAAACAAGTCATTGTTTCAGGTAAGAAAATGAGCTTGTAAGGCAATACGCAGCCCGATCCCGCCGACCGGGTCTGCCGTACGAAACTATGTGTCGAACCTGTGGGAGATCTTGAAAAGTTGTTCACGATGTGGAATGAGTGGGGCTGGCACAGAGTGAAGTTTTATGGTGATTTGAAAAAGCCGGTTTATGCTTTGGCCGATGCCATGGGCTGGACAGTTGTCGATGAAGCGTATTGACATTATTTTTTTCTCTGATATAGAATACGAATTGAGTTCATGAACATTAAACAAAACATGTAGGACCTTGTTGGGAGCAAAAAAAGAAATTCTTATCCCTGAAGGATCTTTTTCTATATTTTAAAAGTTCAGTATCATTTCAAATCCAACCTGAAGGAGGAAAATAAATGAAAAGATTCATGCTTGTCATTGGTCCCATTCTCTGCTTGTTTTTCCTGAATGACTCTTTATTATCAGATAAACTATACTCTTACGGATGTACCCGATGATGCAGCCTACTTCCATGCCCAGTTCCGGAGAATAAACCCTTCACCTTATAAATCTGTCTATACAATCCTGGATGGCGTCAAAGGATGGGGACATTACGTGGGAACCTACATGTGCTGGGGATCCAATAACACCGGTTGGTGGGGAGAAGGCGAGATCAAATTTTATATCGACGGCGACAGTGATTTCCCCACTATATGCGGAACAGGTACGGAGGACTATTTTTGTGGCTCTTATGGCTTTGATGTGGACAATCAATACAAAGAATTCACCACTCCCTATGTGGGCATGCCCCAGGTTCTGAGGCCGGACGGATTTATGAATTCTCAACAGCGCTTTGGGTTGTACCGCTGGCACATCATGGATCCGGTCCGGTTTGAAAAAGATTTGAGAGTAACCATTCAAGCTTTAGGTTGGCGTTCAGGAGGCAGGTATTTGCCTCTGCAAGATGATATTTCTTCAGTTGCTTTCTGGTATCAGCAGGAACCGCATGCCCCCTTCCCCAAATTACCAGATAAGGATCATTTAGAAATAAGATGAGGCAATTTGTAAAATAAAGGCAAAGCTTTCCTATCGAGCTATTGCCAGGGCCTGTTCCGTAAGCAAAGATACTGTAAGATACTATCTGTACAGGGCATCGCAAGTGGATTTGAGCTGGCCTTACCTGTTAAATAGGGTCAGACCTGTGCAGCTGACTCTAAACAAATGAAATCACTCCTTATTTTCCCAGAAATATGGCCATAATTGAGAATTTTGGGCCGCCAAAACATACCATGACCATGTGAATAATCCTTAACCTTTTAATCTCTTTCCTGCTCAATGCAATAATGTCCTCTTCCATCAAGGCTCTCCTTACTTTTTTTTGTAAATAAGAACCTTAACTTATTTTTCATAAACCGGACATTTTTATTTTGCTAAAATAGGACATTATCACGTTGCTGCAACAGCCCTAATAAGCATCTTTTTTATCTGTTTATCATAATTATCCCCTTTTTTTGACATAATCAAGAATCTGCTAAACCTTATTCTATAAGCTGACCTTATTCCTAATCCTATTCCTAAAATTATTTCCCTGTAGATTGCAAATTTTAATAAAAACCAGCTTTGCTGACTGAAATTTATAAAGAGGCCTATCCATCCAAAGCGTCCACTCCCCCACTCTGGATATCAAATCTTACTATTAACATATATAGAAGAAAGCTTTATACTGATTGTTGGAAAAGGGATGTTTTATATGTTAAGGGAGCAAAAATAATGAATTTAATTACAGTCCATAGTCACTTTAAAAGTTTTCAGCCCCGAATAAAGAAAATATTTCTCTTTATGTGTATAACAATTTTCAGCTATGCCTCTTTTCCTCAGCAAAGCTTTATCGAACAATCTCTTGTTATCAATGTGGAAGTTCCTGTCAGGGTATACAAAGGGAATACCTTTGTAAACGATTTGAGCATAAAGGATTTTGAAGTCTTTGAGGAGGGAATCAAACAGAAAATAGAAGCTGTTTACCTCATAAAAAAGAAAAGTGTGGAAAGAAGCGATGAAAAGAAAAAGTTTAGGCCTCAAACTTCGAGAACCTTTTATCTCTTCTTTGAGGTTAATAAATATTCTCGCAGGCTTCAGGAAGCGTTGAAGTATTTTATAGAAGAGATCTTTTTGCCTGACGATGATCTTATAATCATCACTCCCATGAAAACATACAGGCTAAAAGATGAACCAAAAAAACTGAAATCAAAACAAGATATTTTGGAAGAAATCAAAGGATTATTGAGACCGGACGCTTTGGCCGGGAGTGCCGAATTCAGGCATATAAAGAGAGACTGTGAACAATTAAGCAATGAAATGAAGTCGCTTATACAACAGGCTACAGGGGTCCAAGATGCCGGGGATGTTGATTTGAGAGACGCAAGTCGAAAGCTCGTAGAATATGCAGGCCTCATGTCAAGGTTAAAAACGTACCGCCAGGCAGATGAACTGAGGTTGATAGACTTTGCAAACTATTTAAAAACGCAGGATAGACAAAATTATGTTTTTATTTTTTATGAGAAAAAACTTATCCCGCAGATTGATCCAACGCTATTGGCTGATTTTATTAATAGTTTTGAAGGAGATTCCTATGTTGTGCAGAGTTTGACAAGTGTTTTGGATTATAATAAGAGAGAAACATATTTAGATGTTAAGAAAATAACTCAGGCTTTTTCAGACACTTCGACGTCAGTTCATTTCCTGCATGTTTCAACTCCTGTGGCACAAATTCCAGGGCTCCACATGGAAGAGTATGCACAGGAGACGTTTAACATTCTTATAGAGATTGCCAGAGCCACCGGAGGATATGCGGAGAGTTCTTCCAATCCGGCCGTATTATTTAAAAATGCCTTGGATGCATCTGAGAATTACTACCTTGTTTATTATTCTCCAAAGGATTACGCGGGAGACGGAAAATTTAAAAAGATCGAAATCCAAGTGAAAAACAAAGATTATAAAGTCATCCACCGCCTTGGGTATTTTTCCAATTGATTGAATATTGGATGATATTTTTGTCTTAAAGCAGACGTCGGAATGGGAATGCAGCAGTTACCATAAACTCCAGAATATTCCTGAAAGAAAAAGGAAGAAACATATACTAACCGGGACGATTTCGACCCTAAAATTAGCCGATTAAGGCATAAGAAAGGAGGGAAATAATAATTAATTTAAAATATATCAGTGATTTGCATAGGTCCGACCCTATTCCTACTATTCCTACACAAATTCATAAACTGGGTGAGTCACTGTCTTAAAATAAATGTGTTATTCCGTTCATTAGATTCATCAACCACGTGTCCGTAGTCAACCGTAATTTTAGTATCTTCAGTATAATCCCATGGAAATTGTATCAGGGTGCTCCCATGTTGATTTATGTAATCTATATTTCCCTGACTTAGCCCCAGCACTTGCGCACGCTTCCCCAAAGCGTAAATTTGAACACTCAATCTATGCGGATCATTTAATGAAATCTCAGAATTTCTCCAATTTTCATTCTTTATTATAAATCTCAACCAACGTATACCATCAGACTCAATCCTCACATCAGACAAAGTCAAATCAGGCTTCTTACTTAAGTATTTAAGAGGTGAATGAGGTAAAGCATGGAATCCGGACTTCAGCAGTGTAAAGGAACTTTGGCTCTCATATGTATACTGCTTACTCAAAGTTGTGATTCTGATTTTGTAGTCAGAACCTGGTGTTGCCATACCTCCCTCATACTTACCCGCTTTCCACGTAATAGCTATATCACCCGTACCTATCTCCAATCCCGATATAATTGTCCCTATTTTTTCCCCATTCTTTAACAGGTCTATTCTTATTGGTCTGTTGGAATCAAATCCTATAACTCTCCATCCTATAGTTTTGTTCGATCCGATAGTCCATCTCTCTCCCCCATTAGGAGTTCCTATATCGAGTTTTTGAGTCCAAATGAAGGAGTTGTTTCCCTCATTTGATTCGCTAACCAAGTTGTTATAATCAACTGTTACTAAAATATTATTAGTACCCGTATCTTCCCAAAGAGGACGAAAATCAACCAACCCGTGGGTGTTGAGTTCCACAATCTCGTTATTGTCGAAATATATGATCTGTTCATTACCTTCATCAAGGCGATAGAGTCGCACACATAACTGATTGGCTAGGCTCGGGTCTATTTGGGCAGAAGGACTCGCCCAATTCATATTCTTTATTCTAAAAAATAAGTGATGTTTTTGATCAGCCAAAATAACAATAAACACATTTGTAACAACCAAATCAGATAACAAATCAGGATTAAGCAAACCTTGTGTAGAAGGTTGCTCTGGCTTTATATTTTTGGGGCAATTTAGTGTTTTGATTGTTAAATCATTATATACTGGTCTTTTTTCTAAATTTGGTTTTAAAATTTCCTTTTGGGGCTTTTGCTGTGAATTAACTAAACCTGTAAATATTATAAACATAAAAAGTAAAATAATAAGAACGCTTTTTTTCTTCATTTTCACCTCCATTGACAATATAAAAAACATAAAAAATATTAACAAACAATAAGATAATAAGTTCCTCAAGACAAATAATCTATTTAGAAAGTGTATAGATTAATTATATGATTATAAAAAAGCGTTTGCAACATTCCTTTTCACGATCAAAAAAGGAGGGAAATAGGATTTTATAGAATAATTGATGCTAGATATTGATTCTTCAACGATCAAAGCTTTAGAGGAATTCGGTTATAACCTTATGGACCTAACGCATGAGGATTTTCTTGAAAAAAAAGTTATAATCCGTCAATATATGGTAGAAGCTGACATCCATCCAAAGGAGAGAGGTTTTTATGTCTAAAATTCTTATCACCTATTTCAGTGAAACAGGAAACACAAAAATCATTGCTGAGGCCATCTTTAAAACTGTAGATGGGGAGAAAATTATCAAACCGATTAACGAACTGCTGGATAATGAGTTAGAAAGATACAGCCTTATCTTTATCGGGTTCCCGATCCACTCTCACAGCGTTCCTTTTCCTATAGAAGCTGCACTCAAAAATATTCCCCCCAATAAAAAAATCGCATTTTTTTCTACCCATGGGGCACTTACCGGAAACCGTCTTGCCCGAGAGGCATTAGAACACGCGAGTGTTATTACGTCAAAAGCAAAATTACTGGGAACTTTTACTTGCAGGGGAAAAGTCTCGCCTGAGGCTCTTGAAGTTCTGGAAAAATCACCGGAGCATAAAGCCTGGGCTGAGATGGCTGTTTCAGCCGATACGCACCCGGACGAGAATGACATGGAAGATGCCGCCTCCTTCGCCAGGTGGATTATAACCCTGGCTGCACAAGATTAGATTTGCCTGCAAACTTTATTTCGATATTCTTAGAATCCTTTCGTCTTTACTGACATCGATTGTGGGTCTTTTTGGTATCCACAGGTATTCCGCAAAAGCTTGATTCCCGCATCTGATTTTCCCTCTTTTTACAGCTCCCAAGCTTCATCTGCCTTATTTATGTAAGGAAGGAGAATTTTTACATCATCTTGAATGCCAAAATTCTTTTTTTTCGTAACTTGAACACTCGAGGTATAGCCCAAACTTGCCAGTTTTTTCCGGGTTTCCTGGTCGACCATTTGAGCAGCATCAATTTTCTCGAGTGGTATCAGAATAGTCCTATTTCTGTGGATCTACTTGGTGCTGCCATATCAATTCCCAAGAAGACAAATATCATGACACATGTTAAAAGCCTTATTGTTAATCGTATTTGGATTTTTTTCATTTATAATATCAAAATTTTCCTTTTCTATAGGGAAAAATGATAAGCAAGTCCGTAATTAATGATAGCCATGAGTGCTAAAGCATGTTAGAATGCTGGGTTTTAATAGGTGCTAAATGGAAAATACAAGTCATAACAAACCAGTAACATCATCTCCTTACACGACAACAAAGGGTGTCCAAACTCTTTTAGGAAACCCGAAACAGGCTATCATCAAACTGTCCATCCCCATGATCGTTGCCATGTCGGTCCATACCCTCTACAATTTTGTGGATGGACTCTGGGTCTCCGGATTAGGGCCGGATGCGCTCTCTGCTGTGGGTTTTTTCTTTCCGTTCTTTTTCATGGTATTTGCTCTGGCCGCCGGCATCGGAGTAGGAGGCAGTTCTGCCATCTCTCGAAGAATTGGCGCTCAAGACAAGAAAAATGCTGATGCCATTGCCTCCCACACCATGGTCATGATGTTTATCACAACTCTTATTATCACTGTCCCCTTTATGATTCTGGCACCCAGGATCTTTGCTGCAATGGGAGCAGGGCCAATCGTGCCGACAGCCACTGCCTATGCCAGAATATTGTTCGCCGGAACACTTATCATCCTGTTCAGTAACATCTCAAGTGCCATTCTCCGGGGAGAAGGTGATGTCAAACGAGCCATGATCATCATGATGCTGGGAGCCGGCATCAACATTATCCTCGACCCGATTTTTATATATGTATTAAAACTTGGAGTTAAAGGCGCCGCCTGGGCGACAATAATCTCTTTATGCGTGTCATCTGCATTTCTATTCCACTGGCTTTTTATCAAGCGGGATACTTATGTTACCATTTCCTTTCGTCAATTCCGTTTTCGTAAGGTCATCCTTAAAGACATACTTAGGGTTGGGATCCCTTCCACCTTCATGCAGATGTCTATGGCCCTAACAATGCTTATCATCAATCTCATCGCGGTTAAAGTTGGAGGGACCGACGGCGTGGCAGTATTTACCACCGGATGGCGCGTTGTTATGTTCGCTACCCTACCGCTTATTGGCATTGCGACAGCTGTAACCTCGGTGACAGGCGCAGCCTTCGGTGGAAAAGCCTACCGAAAACTCGATATCTCCTATATGTACGCGATTAAAATCGGAGTATCCATCTCACTAATCACTGCGGTTATCACTTTTTTCTTGGCTCCCTCTATCGCCTGGCTTTTCACCACAACACAAGAAGCTTTCAGAATAAGGCCTGAATTAATTACCTTCCTGCAGATCATGTGTTTTTTCTATCCGGGAGTCTCATTCGGGATGTTCTCTTCAGCCATGTTCCAGGGAACAGGCAAGGGAACAATTTCTCTTACTGTGACGGTCATTCGGACGATTATCTTAACCACGCCCCTGGCCTACTTCTTTGCTATAGTCATTGATATGGGACTCGATGGTATTTGGTGGGGAATGGTAGCCGGGAACCTGACAGGTTCATTAATCGCCTTTTCCTGGGGACGACACTTTGTCCGCAGCATGCTGTCCAAAGGCCCGGCATTAAAAATCTCAGAAGTAATGAACTGAGATAATATTTTATAATTATTTTTTTCATATAAAAATAACACTAACCGGACTCCTATTAGATAAATAAAATGATAATGTTTCTGGCAATTGACCTTAGCATATTGTGTTCTAATATTTTTATTCCAGGATGTTAACTAGCGAAAATCATGCAAAATGGGTGGTCTAAGCGCAAATATAGGGGGTGAATTTGGGCTATCTATATCGCAATCTATAGGTTGGCACAGCCAAGCCGCAATCCTGATCCTGGAGTTCTTTCCCGCGGACTTCTTGTTGACTAGACCTGTTTTTATGTTTATTATTGGCGACTAAGCTATTCAGAGAGTGGAGATTTGATGAAACTGAGTGAAAATTGTCATCAACAGAAAAGAGAAATTCCTATCTATACAAATTATTGGAGTTCAACCTGGTTATGAATCTGTTCTTATGGATAAGATAAAAAAATATATTAAGGATTAGGTTAAAATGAGCGATTCTACGTATGATATTGGTATAATAGGAGGAGGACCCGCAGGTCTCACGGCAGGAATTTATACGTCAAGAGAAGGGCTTGAAACTCTTTTGTTAGAGAAAGGATTATGCGGAGGTTTACCTGCTAGTACTACATTGATAGAAAATTATCCTGGTTTCCCCCAAGGTACAAATGGCATGGATTTGATGGAAAAATTTAAAGAACAAGCTCAGCGATTTGGTTCAGAGATTGCTGAATTTAATGAAGTTACTGAAGTAGGAGTGTTTGAGAAAAAAAAGAGGATCAAAACAGATAATAAAGAATATTATGCTCGTTCTTTGATAATAGCTTCAGGCAGCATTCCTAAAAAATTAAATATTCCAGGTGAAGAAAAGTATGCAGGAAAAGGTGTTTCTTATTGTGCTACATGTGATGGTCCTCTTTATAGGGGCAAAGATGTTGCTGTTATAGGATGTGGAAATTCTGGATTGCAAGAAGGAGAAGCTCTTCTTAACTATGTGAACAGTGTAACGTTTATAGAATTTTTACCTTACATGACAGCTGAAAAAATACTACAACAAAGATTAAAAAAAGATAAAAGAACAGAGTTTTTACTGAATCATGAGCTCACTTCTATAGATGGAGAGGATTTAGTTAGTCATGTTATAGCAAAAGACCGTCAAACTGGTGAGAAAAAAAGGATTGATGTTTCAGGTGTCTTCATATACGCAGGATTTTTACCTAATTCTGAATTTTTGCAAGACATTGTGGAATTAGATAAGAAAGGATACATTATCACCGATGAAAATATGGAAACATCTGTACCCGGTATATATGCAGTAGGAGATGTGCGTTCAAAAAAAGTACGACAAATAGATGTTGCTTGTGGAGAAGGTACAATCGCAGCTATATCTGCTAGAGGTTATATAAAAGAATTGAAATATGAAAAGGTATTGTAATGAATTTCAGAAAAGTTAAAGACGTTTTCAATTTTTTGGGAACTTGATGAAATTGAGTGAAAATCGCCATCAACAGAAAAAAGAAATTCTTACTTTTTTATTTTTCCTTAATATTTGTGCTGCTTATCATTGACCTTAAGTGCTATTTTGTGTATTATAAACAATTCATATTAAGCGTTAGATTTTAAAAAAATTATAATAGAAAGAGTTAAATTTTTATCATTCAGATAAAAATATATCAACAATGAGCTTACTGAAGTAAAAAAGTACATCACAGACGTGAGGTAATAAAATGGATGATTTTTCTTTCAGTGTTTCAAGAGAAGCAAGAGACAATGAATTGGCAGATGAATACGATGTCGTCATATTAGGAGCCGGGCCTGCAGGTCTTACTGCCTCAATCTATACTTCTCGGGCAAAATTGAAAACTCTATTGATTGAAAAAGAGGCCATAGGAGGGGAAGTAGCCAGCACGGATCTCATCGAAAATTATCCAGGATTTCCTGAGGGAATCAGCGGAGGTGAACTGGCAGATCGGATGCTGGAGCAGTCCAAACGTTTTGGCACACAGGTTGTTCATAAAAATATTGACTCCTTAGACTTAGCAAGCCAGCATAAAATCATCAAATTTGATGCAAAAACAATCAAAGCAAAAAGCGTTATTATCGCATCAGGAACTTCTCCCAAGGCATTAAATATTCCAGGAGAAAAAGAATTCAAGGGAAGAGGAGTCTCCTATTGCGCTACATGCGATGGGCCGATTTTCAGCGGCAAAGATATAGCGATTATTGGATGCGGAAATTCTGGTTTGCAAGAAGGGCTTTTCATTCTAAAATTTGTGAAATTACTGACAATGGTGGAATTTCTGCCGACAATTCAAGCGGAAAAAATTCTTCAGGAAAGGATGAAAACGCACAAAAACATAAAATGGTTTCTTAACCACCAGATTACATCCATAAACGGCCAAGATTCTGTTTCGTCGATAACTATAAAAAACAGAGAAATCCAAAAGGAAAAACAAATTCCTGTGCAGGGTGTGTTTATATACGTTGGTTTGATTCCAAACACAGACTATTTGGGCAACCAAATCAAGCTCAACAAATGGGGATATATCATTTCGGATGAAAGAATGCAGACATCGATTCCAGGTGTTCTTGCTGCCGGGGATATTCGAGACACACAGATAAGACAAATCGCAACAGCCATCGGCGATGGCGCTGTTGCTGCTTCTTCTGCACAGCATTTCATTGAAAATTCATTAAAGGAAGGAATTAAAAATGGCTCATATACAAGAAAAAGATAAAGATTATCTTCGCAAGGAATTCAGCAAGATGAAGCAAAACGTCAAGCTGATTTGTTTTACACAAAAATATTCATGTCAGTATTGTCAGATGACATGCGAAATTCTTCAGGAATTAGAGGAATTATCGGAAAAGATTTCATTAGAAATTTATGATTTTGATGAAGATAAAGAGATGACAGAACACTATAAAATCGACAAAGTCCCCGCTGTCATCGTTGAAGGGGATAACGATTATGGAATCCGCTATTATGGTATTCCCGCCGGCCATGAGTTTAGTTCAGTGATAGAAGATATCATGGATGTATCCAATAAGAACACATCGTTAAGCGAAGAGACAAAACAGGCTCTCAAGCAATTGGAAAAACCTCTGCACATTCAGGTTTTTGTTACACCATCCTGTCCTTACTGTCCGAGAGCAGTGCGAATGGCACATCAAATGGCGATAGAGAGTGATAAAGTGCGGAGTGACATGGTCGAGGCGACTGAATTTCCTCAATTGTCCAACCATTATAACGTAAGCGCTGTGCCTAAAATTATCATCAATGACGTTGTTAATTTTGAGGGTGCACTTCCAGAGCGGGATTATCTAGAAAAAGTTTTGGAAGCAGTAAGGCATTAGGGGATCACGAAAATAAACAAGTGCCTATTTTTTTATATTTCAGATAATGGTAAAATATTGTCATGCTTATATAGCAAAAGAATGGAAGAAAATCAAAAAGCTAGTCGCTGAAAAAGGCAAAATCTATAAGAATTTAAACGCTGCAAAAAAGCATATCAAATCCTTATGAAAAAAAATTCAGCCTGGTGACTCCGTTTCCTATCATCGGAAATTCACAGCGAAAAAGGAAACCCTTGTGGCCACACTGCCCATCGGCTATTCGGATGGCTATTCCCCACAGGTCGCTGACAAGGGCAAAGCCATTATACACGGCCGCCACTGGCCAATGGTGACCGCTGCCACAGCAAACCACATCATTGTCAATATCACCGGTGGGAAGAATATCAAAATCGGTGACGAAGCGGTTCTTATCGGATCCCAGGGCACAAGTGAAATCGATGCAGAAGAAGTGGCCGAATGGGCGGGAACATCGGTCTATAAAGTTTTAATTTCCCTAAATCCTTTGCTACCGAAGATCTATATATAATGTAATGGTCAATCCATTCTTAGATACCTGCCCCAAACTCAGCCGATGCAATAATTATCCAGCAGAATAAGGTTTTTAATAGGCCTGTGATGCTGTGCTCACCTCTATAGGGGGTGAATTTGGGCTATCTATATTGCAATCTATAGATTGGCACAGCCAAGCTGCAATTTTGCCCCTTGCAATTTTGCCCCTTTATTTATTTTTCTCCCTTTCTCAATTCAGATTCACGGGCATTTGCCTTTACTAAAAGCTCCCTATAATAAGTAAAATCTCCGTCTTCTAATTTATCTCTGTAAGCACTATATTCATCTAGAGTAACTCCCAATTGATTACACATCTTTTCTATATCTTCACTCCTTTTAAGGAGATTCTTAGGATCACTGGCTTTTTTTGGATCATCCGATCCATATTTATAGCTAATATATATCACTTGTGCTGTAATTTCTACAAACAAATCATCATTCATTTTTCCTGTTTGGCTGACTTCCTCCTTCACCTCCTGCGCAGCTTCAACCTTTTGTTCTGCCTCAGTCACAGTTGATTCTTCTCCACCTCCTTTACAACTAAAGGTGAAAAATAGTGCAATTATAAGGACTGATGCGATAATGATAAAGTTTTTACTTCTCATAAGTTTTGCCTCCATTTGTAAAATATATTACTCAATATTTTTATTCTAACAAAAAAACCAATATAAAGTATATCACTTATCCTGTCTGTCTCGATAGCAAACTTTATTTAACTTCGACCCATTTATTGATGGAGGTGAAATACAGGCCCGCTTCTTTGATGGGTTGTTTGGTGATTTCCGCCCAGAAACGGCTGTAGATTTTGACTTGAGGGGCGTAATAATTCACGAAGCTTTCGAGGTTATCTCTGACATCGTCGGTCTTGAAGTCGGTAATTATCCATCCGTCTCTCTCCAAAAATGCCAGGTCGATGGCACCGGTTAAGATTACCGGCAGTATCTGCTTGTCTATATTCTTGTATTTCGAATCTTTTTTACCGGATTTATTACTTTCGTGTGTTGTTAAATCACCCGTTTGTGCCCTTGCCTCCTCCCTATCAGTTATTCCCATGGCTTTTCTATCTGTCATGATCGAGAACGGAACCTCAAAGAGCTTTTTTTCTGCTTTATTCACTCTTTCCCAGAACTCGGATTTTGTTATTGACAGGACCAATCTTACAAGCTCAATCCTTTTGTCCAGGCTTATTTCTTCAGCCACAAGGACATTTTCTGCCAGCAGACCAAGCTTTTGGCCATTATCATCCCAATCCGCATCCCATTTCCCCAAAATCTCGAGCATCTTATGCACGGCTCTGCCCCAGGCCATACCGTAACTTCCCCGCCTCCACTCGGGCACTTCCAGATCCTTCTTAGCCAGCGACGTTACACTCTCCACGATATAACTCGGCGCTGCAACCACATCCCGCCTCTCTTTTATCTTCTCCTTCGCCACTTCCCATTCGTCCTTCTTGAGTCTAAGTTTCTTCCTCTCCTCCATAAACCCCACATCAGGAATCTCGAGCTCGGGCACAATCTGCATACAATCGTCTAAAGAACTCCATGCTCTCCTCTCCCCAAGTATCCCCTCATACGTGCTCACAACCAAACAGTCTTTGGCCCTCGTCGATGCCACATACATCAACCTCTGCTCCTCGGCCTTTGCATAACATCTCTCCTCCTCCGCTTTTTCCTCCCACCCTACAGGATGGGAAAGGGACATCCAATGATGCAACCCAATCTTTTTGCTGCACGGAAAATATCCCTCAGGAATCATCCCCTTCCGTATGATGTGCTTATCCGGCTCATGCTCCCTTTGCCCAACAGGATTTGCCAGAAAAACAAAAGATGCTTCCAATCCTTTTGCTTTATGCAGATTCATCATCCGCACGGCATTTTTTCTCCCCGGAGTAAGGCTCATCTCCTCAATTTCATAAACGGAAACGAGCTCCTCCAAGTAATCCACAAGCTCGAAAAAAGATGCTGCTCCTTTCCTTTCTTGACTGCGAAGAATCGTCAAAAGCTTGAAAAGATTCCCGGCCCGGCTGCTTCCAATCTCAGAAGATGCGGCAAAATTGATGACGCCCGAATCCTCGAAGATCATCTCCAGAGCCGTTGTTGCAGGATACTCCCTTATCCATTCCCACCACTGTCTGAGTTTGGAAAGGCTCTGTGGAACCTTGTCTTTTACATCCATTTGATTCTCATCTTCTTCCTTTAAAAAAGAGAACCATCCCTTTTTTTGTTTATGTTCATACAGATCCTTATCGCTCACTCCGAAAAATATTCCTCGCAGCACGGCCACGGTATAAATAGGATTGTCAGGGTCATTCAAAGCCCTCGCAAGGTTCAAAATTTCCTTTGCTTCTTCGGATTCTGAGAATGCACCACTTCCTGTTATCTCGTAAGGAATCCCACGTTTCTCTAGAGCCCTTGCATACACGGTCATGTTTTTCTTATAACGGAAAAGGATCAAAAAATCCGACGGCTCCCATTTCTTCCCTCCATTTACTTTCTCTCTCAAAGCACTGCTTATAAAATCGGCGATTTTGTCGGCATCAATCCCGACAATCAGATTTTCCTTATGCCTCTCCTGCTGTGGAATTGAAATCTTAAACACTCCGTGCAGCCTCCCTTCCGCCTTCCTCACCGTATTCAAAGTGGCAAAAGCCGCCTGGTATCTGTCCGCCTTCTCAGGGAAGACATTCTGAAATACTGCATTGTTCCACTCAGCAAGCGCATCGATAGATCGGAAATTCGTGGTCAAATAAAGTATCTCTCCTCCTCCTTTCTCGATCTGCTCCTTCACGAGATTGTAGGTGTCGATATCGGCCCTCCTGAACCTGAAGATCGACTGCTTCGGGTCACCCACCAAAAACAGTGACCCGGGCCTCGGCGTCAGTTTGTGCCAGTCCTTCTCGTCCGTATCGGTCCCTGTTAAATAAAACAGAACCTCTGCCTGGATCGGATCCGTGTCCTGGAACTCATCGACCAGGATATGTGAATACCGCCTGCTGAAATACCGCCTGACCTCAGGATTTTCCCTGAGCAATTGCGACGACAACATCAACTGGTCCTGGAAGTTCAGTTTCGATTGACTCAACCTCTTTTCCTTGAAGAAATCCAACGCAGGCCTCAGAAATGCTAGAATTTTTGAATGTCTGAATTCCTGCCACTGCCTCAAAGCCTCTTTGATAACCCTATCACTGAATGCATCGAACACACTCTGAAAGTCCAGTGCCTCTTCTTTGAACGGCCACCGGTTCTGTGTGACCTTAACCTTTTTGTCCATCAGCTCCAATGTTTCCATCAAAACTCCATGGTCAGAAAAACCGAGGTTTGCCTGACGCAAAAAACACCGGTGCATCAAACCCTGGATGGCATCATATCCTTTTGCAGGCTTCTCAAAAGGCACGCACTGCCGGGCATCACTCAGAAAATCCTCGAGAGCCCTCCTGTATTCACCATAATCCGGCTCTTCATCATTCCCCCCAATAAACCCGACTTCCGGATAAAGCGACAAAGAAACAAACGGCTCCTTCAATTCGTCAGGAGTGATACCAGTCCTTTCGAGTCCAATAAGCGCCTCCTCATCTGCGACCATTACTTTCACCAGATACTCATGCCAGCAGTTCTCCCGGAAGATGCTGTTCTCGATCTCTTCCATCTCTGCAAAATCAGGGTCCAGCGCGATCTCTATAGGCCGTTCCCTCAAAATCTTCGCACAGAAGGAATGGATAGTCCCTATAAAACTCTGCTCAAGATAATGAAGAGCCTCGGCTAACCGGTCATAAGTTTCCTTATCCTTATCTCTTGCCTGCAAAACTGCTCTCTCCAACTCTGTTTGGAAACGCCCCCTCAACTCGGCTGCCGCTTTCCTCGTAAACGTCACAGCCGCAAATGTGTTGATCTTGGCCCGACCCGATGCCAAAAGCGCCAGCATCCTGTCCACTAAACTGTGGGTCTTCCCGGAGCCTGCCCCTGCCTCGACAAGCAGAGTCGTGTCCAATGCTGTTTTTATCTTCTCCCTTGCTTCCTTATCAATAAATTGCTGGCTGTCCATCACTATTTATACTCTTTGAGTCTGTCTACAACTCCAAACTCCACAGGATTACTGTACTTCTTTGCTTTGGCCCTATCCTTCGCACCATCACCACAGATGGGCAAAAAATCACAATAGGCACAGTTTGCATCCAACCCAACGATAAAATACCCTTTCTTCAGAATGTCCAAAAGCTCACTGAGCAGGCACTTGAGTTCCTCCCGGTTGAATTCCTCGACTTTAACCTCCTTGCCTTCTCCTCGCCGTGTCGGGAAATAATATCCACTCTCCACAACCTTAGGACTTGCATCTACCCCCGTTTTCTTCAATACTTCCTCTGCAGCCAATGAGTAAAGAGCATGCTGAAGAGTACGTCCTCCCCCAAAGCAGCGGATTTTTTCATACTGGGAGTATCGACCTGTTTTGTAATCTATCACCCGGTAGCGATTACCTTCTACCCGATCGATCCTGTCGATTCGTCCCCTCAGCCGGAAAGAAGACTCAGGCGTTAGCGCCACATCCACCGGCTCTTCCATTCCCCTGCCCTCTTCCTCTTCGATCCCAAACACAACCTCGAACATCAGGGGCTCCACCAGCTCTCCCAGTTTTTGCTCAGCCGCCAGAAACACATCCAGCGCCTGCATCACTTCGGCCCTTTCTTTGTCGAAGACCCCTTCAGAGGGCGGTGGGATTTCTTTCTTATACCGGGAAATGGTCTCCTCAGCGATCTTCTGTATGAGGGATAGGTGTTTTATCGCCTCGACCTTCTCCCCTTTCTTTTTCAATTCCGACATAAACACACAGAATATCTCATGAATCAGGCTCCCCCTCTGGAGAGGATCCAGCCAAACCGATGGGTCGAATTCGACTTCCTCCGGCTTGTAAAGGCCAAGAATGTATTTTAGAAAATATTTAAACGGACAAGAGGCCAAAAGTTCAAACCTCGATGACGACATGACCACATCTTTGTTGAAGAGAGGATTGACATCTTCGATCTTCACCTGGACCATGCCTTCGTATGGACTCAATTTTAAAGAATTCCTTATATCGAGAACATCGATTCCCCTGCCAAGTTCCGGAAAACATTGTTTCACAACATCAAGCCCATCGTAGAGTATGCCGTCAGATGAAAGCTTCCGCAGCCACCAGTCGATTGTGTCAAAGGTTTTATCCATGTCTTCAGGCAGGAATCCATGAGGTTCGGGAAGCCTCTCCAAAAGCGCCGAATAATCGAGTCTCGGGTCTCCCTCGACCAGACGAAAAGCCTGAAGCATCAGAGATGAGGGAAAAGACGGCCGCTCGTTCACGATGTTATAGGATGAATAACTCAGCACAGCCCTGCCTCGTAGCGACGAGATAAGCGAAGCCATCGAATACAGGTTCTCCCTCAACATATCCTCTGTCGTCTTGAGCGAGCCTGAAATCATTCTTCTTTCTTCATCCAGAAGAAAGGGATCCTGGTATCCGGTCCCGGGGAAGTGCTCCTGGTTGAGCCCAACCACAAATGTCAAAGGGCGACCTGAATAGCCGCCTGAGCGATAGCTCGAAAGATGAAGATGGCCAGGCTCCGGTCCCGATCTGCCAACGCGGATGTTCTCCAACAGGATGCGAAGCCTCTCGAAAGCGTCCTCTTTTGGCAGTAGAGCCGTCTCGAGCTCAGCCACTTCTTCCAGCCTAACCCTTATCGATGCATAGGCTTCCCTGTCCAGGTCATTCCGTATCCGTGAGAATTCCTTCAGAAACCGGGAGATCCCTCGACAAAGCTCCCTGAAATCGATCTCCTCCTCCCACAGAGGAAAGCAATCGAGCATATTTTCTACGAGCTTGATGACCCAGTCGATATCCTTGATATTGGCCTCATATTTCGGTGTCCTTTCATCGCCTTCATCATCTGTAATCTTCAAGGCTTTGCTCTCGCAGCTCTTCTTTAAATTCTCCAACCGCTGAATATACCGCTCTCTTCCCCAGCCGATCATGGCTTTCTTCAAATAACAACTGGTTTTTTGTGCAGAGGGGACGCCTTCTTTTTTCCTTTTACCGTGAAGTTTCAGGTCACCGCTTTCGATCATGCGGCAGACCTCCGATGTCTGAAAATTTCCCTCTATCCATTTCAGCGTGCTGCTGAATATCTTACCTGGGGATGTAAATCCAGGTGGAATGCCGTTCCCAAAGGTTACCCGAAGTCTGGATTTCATGGAAAGCACATAAAATATAGAGGGATAGGTTATCCCAGGAGGATAAACAACTTCGACATCATCCAGAGGGATCTTTTCGCTGGTTATACGCCTCAGAATTTCCCGGCATTCATTTGAGGGCCCTATGGCTCTTGCGAGTTCCAAAGTGCCGTCTTTGATGGGAGGAGGGGCTTTGTATGTGGCAAACAGCCACGGCGCCCTCTCAATATCAGATCTCGGCACTAACTCATCATTGCGAATACCCCTGTTATTACGATCCACCGAAGTCGGCGAATCAATCTCTTCCTTATTCTTGTCATTGCGAGCGACCATGGGGAGCGAGACAATCTCAATGTAATACCTTGGCCTCTCAATCCCTATCACCGGATCCTGTGGAACCATGATCAGGTTTTCCCACGAAATCTTTGTTAAGAATTCTGTTTCTAACTTGCTTAAAGAGCTGTTTTGAAGGATAAGGAAATATTTTTCCTGATCCGAAGGGCTTTCTTCGGCACTTTCAAGCGCCATGAAATAGAGCCCTGGCAAGTCTATTAACTTATTTCTTTCCAGCTCTTCCTCATAGCTTTTCAGGATAAGCCTAATTTCTTGCCCTTTCTGTTCATTGATAAAACTCTCTGAAGATAAATCGTCGTTCCTTATGCCATCCATCCTTAGTGTATAGAGCGACTTGTATAGAGCCCTTATGATTCCTGGTGATGGCTTGAGTTCACCGAAGTAACCCAGCCTTCCCTCATCCAGAAGCGTGCTGAAAACCTTGTTCAGAAGAATCACAGCCGACGATTCGGAAATCTGGCTGACCTCATGCTGCGGGAGGTCGAGTCCTGCAAATCCTTGAGCCAGAGATGGCAGCGTCGCAAAGCGAAGATTCACCCAAGAATGCCCGGTCTTTGTCAGCGATTCCCCGATCTGATGCCCCACCTGATACGACGGCATCACAAATATTTTCTCTTCAAGCAGATGCTCCCCACAAAATTTAGCTAAGAATTGAATTAAAATATTCACGTGTTCAAGCCACAGAAAAAAAACCCATAACAAGTTAATCATATAGCATTACTACTTTTCCTTTCAAAACAAATTTTCTCTGAATCAAATCTTTAATATTTACCCCTTGTCTTATGAAGTTGCATCAATGCCACAATATAGTTTTTGCATTAAAAGAACAAATGAATTTCCTACAAGTAGATATTTTTAGGCAAAATTGCTGGTCTAAGCGCAAATACAGGGGGTGAATTTGGGCTATTTATATTGCAATCTATAGATTGGCACAGCCAAGCTGCAATTATAAAATAAAACACAATTGCTTATTTTTTTATATTTCAGATAATGGTAAAATATTGTCATGAATTGGGAAGATACACTTAATATCCTTAAAAACCAATTGATCCAGATTATGAAATGCAGGCTTCTTCCAGAAGGCAGTTATCTTGCCGGTGGAACTGCCATCAGCCTTTTTTTGGGTCACAGAATATCTGTTGACCTTGATTTTTTTACACCAAAAAAATTCAATTCACAACATTTCGTCTATGACATGAAGAAATGCTTCAAAGATGCCGTTGTAGAGATAATGGAAGAAAATACAGGCATATTATATGTTTCAAATGAGAAAGTTAAATTTTCATTATTTTATTTGCCCTATAATCTTCTTTCCACCGTTGAATTTATCAAACTTGACAGAAATATCAGTTGTCCCGCAGCTTCAATTAAAGATATCGAAGCGATGAAAGCCATTGCTATAACCCAAAAAGGCTCTGCAAAAGACTTTGTCGACTTGTTTTTTCTTCTAAAAAAAAGCAATCATAATTTTAAAGATATTTTAAAATTCGTAATAAAAAAATATAATGTTGAGAACAGATATGAATATCATCTAAAGACATCTTTTGTATACTTTGATGATGCGGAAAAGGAAAAAGATAATATAATGTTAATGAAAAATATGGGTAAAATTCATAAAATAACCAACAAGGAATGGAAAGATATCAAACAGTTTTTTTATGAGTTCATAAAATGAGAGAAGAATTATTCTGGGACAGGGATCCTGGTTCCGTGCCTCCTGAAATTGAAATTGAGAGAGCAATAAATTTCGGGGGTTTTGATTATATTAAAAAGATCCAGAAAAAAAACAGTATGAAAAAATTCATAGATGTTTTACTAAACAGCCGAAACCTAAGTCGAAAAGCAGTCAATTACTGGTGCCTGAAGCTGCATATTGACAGGATGAAAACAACAACCTTCAAAACTAATACTATCTGGACTCCTATTAGATAAATAAAACGATAATGCTTCTGGCAATTGACCTTAGGATAAGGAAATTCTTATCTTTTGTAGGATTTTATCTTGTAGCCAAGCATTCTCTCAGTTATTCCTAATGCCCGGGCTGCCCTGCTCTTAACGCCATTGTTTTCCTGGAGTGCTTTCTTGATTTCCAAGATTTCGAGCCGCTTGACTCTCTCTTTCAAAGACAATCCATCCATCTGTAATTTTTCTTCTTTTTTTTCTTTTAGAAAAAGGGGTAGATTTGCGGTTGTAATGTAATCCTTCTCGCAGAAAACAACCGCTCTCTCTATGACATTTTCCAGTTCCCTGATGTTTCCGGGAAACGAATATATAATGATAGCGTTCATGGCTTCGGCAGATATTCCCTCGATTTTTTTTCCCTCCTTCTCGGCAAACTTTCTGATGAAGTGGTCCACTAGAGGAGGAACATCCTCTTTTCTTTTTCTAAGAGGAGGAACATAGATGCGGATAACGTTTAACCGGTAGTAAAGGTCTGGCCTGAATTTCTCCTCTTCCATCAGTTTCTCCAAGTTCCTGTTTGTTGCTGCGATGATTCTGACATCTGATTTCAATGGTTGAGACGATCCCAACCGGTAGAACTCTCTCTCTTGCAGGAAGCGCAGGAGTTTGACCTGAAGCTTGAGAGGGAGGTCACCGATTTCGTCAAGAAAAAGGGTTCCTCCGGAGGCTGACTCAAATTTTCCGATTTTTCTTTCATGTGCGCCTGTATAGGCTCCCTTCTCGGCCCCGAAGAGTTCGCTTTCGATAAGGGTTTCTGGAAAAGAAGGGATATTGACGACAACATAAGGCCCTTTTTTTCTGTTGGAGGAATAATGGATGGTTTTGGCCACAAGGTCTTTTCCTGTTCCTGTCTCTCCAGAAATGAGAACCGTTGCCTCGCTTTTAGCCGCTTTGGCTGTCAACTGAGCTACCTTGTTCATTTCCGAGGAAGTGAAGATGAAATTTTTGGGCCTGAATTTTTCTTCGAGAGAACTTTGAAGCAATGAGACTTCTTTTTTCAGCTTCTGCCGTTCCAATGCCCTTTCGATCAATAAAAGAAATTTATTAAAGTCTATGGGCTTGGCGATGTAGTCGTAAGCTCCCTTTTTCAAGGCTTGAACAGCCGTTTCCACGTTTCCGTATGCGGTAACCATAATAGACGTAATCAATGGATTTTTCTCCTGGACTCCCTGAATGACATCGATTCCTGTCTCCTCGTCCAGTTTGTAATCGACCACAGCGATGTCTATGGTCTGCTCTGTGATGACTCCAAGGGCTTCTTTCCGGGATGAGGCTTCAAAGACTATGTAGCCTTCTTGTTCCAGATTCTCTCTGATCAGTTTTTTCTGGAGAGGATCGTCCTCAACAATTAAAAGATGTCCTTTGTCCATTTCAACCTCCCGTAATCTGAATTGAAAAAGAGGTCCCCTGCCCGATGCGGCTGTCGAATGTGATGCTTCCGTGGTGGGCCTCGATGATTTTTTTTGTCAGGTAAAGGCCAATGCCCATGCCTTCCTTTTTATGGGAGTAGAAAGGTTCGAAAATGTGCGTCTTTTCTTCATCAGACATTCCTCTTCCGTTGTCTGTGATGGTTATGGAAACTTTTTTTCGGTGTTCTTTGGCTTGAACACGAATCGTTTCCTTTTCGGAAACATCGAGGGAATTTTGCAGCAGGTTGAGAAAGGCCTGGCTCATCAATCCCTTATCCGCATTTATAATGATCTCTTTGTCTTCGAAATACTGCAGGTCCAATGACTTAGAGGAACCTCTCCTTTTCAAAGATTCAAAGATATCCTCGATAAGATACTTAAGGACAAACCTCTCTCTCTGGAGGTTCAGTGGTTTGAGCGTGGCTGAGAAAAGATCAATGATCCTGGATATTTTTTGGATTTCTGTTCTTCCTTGAGAAATGTCCTCCCGGAGTTCCTGTGGGGATTTTTTTTGTAAGAGCTCAATGAGAAGGGCCAGGCTGTTCAGCGGATTTTTGATTTCATGGGCTATTCCTGAGGAAAAAGCGGAGATCTCACGGAATCTCTCCTTCTCCCGCTTTTCCTTCTCGGTTTCCTTCTCTTTTTTCATGTAGTGTGCTTGAGTTTGATAAATACCCAAAAAGAAAACGATTCCTATACCCACGATTACGGCAAAAAGAATAATGAAATTCCTTCGGGAATAGGCCATCATCTCTTCGAGATTAACCAGGGAATATCCTAAATAAATATGGTAATTTTTCTGATCGGGTGCGGTAAAAGAAGAAAAAAAGTTGAATATCTTGCCGGCCGGTGAATCTAAGACCCACGATTCTTTTTCCTGGATGGTTTTGCGAGAAAGGGGAAGATACCCTTCGAACTGAGACTTCCAGCCTAATATGTTCTTTTCATCGTCCAACAGGGCCATATAATAGATATTCTCTTCTCCGGAATAAAGCTCGAATATCTCGTCTGCCTTATAGTTTTCGCTCAAATAATGGGATATGTTGGTCTTGAGAATTTCGGCCGTGGAACGGAGCTGTTCTTTTACCAGGTCTTCGACCTTGGTTTTGATGTAGGCCCGGTTCACTGTTGAAAGGATAAAAAAAAGGATAACAATCCCTATCAAGGGAAGGAAAAAAAATAAGAATATAGCCTTCTTTTTCAATACAAGTCCCTTTTTCTTTTCCCCTTCCTATTTGTTTGTCCCTTTCCTCCTCTCCAATTGGGAAAGCCGTGCTGATCCCTAAGAAAAAGGGTTTGGCCGCTGAACTGGACTTCCCGTGTAATGATATTTCGGACGTTTTCTTCGGATGCGTAGAAGGACCCTTTGACCACAAGATATTCGCCCTGGTGGAAATCATGGTCAAAGAACCATACGGGGCTGATTTCGACCTTGAAGATATTGTTTGTCTTGTTTTCCTTAAGGATGATGACGAGAAAAGGAGATGTATTCTTGTAGAGAGGCTCCATTTTGATTTCTTTAATGGTGCCTTTGACAGTGATTTCCTTATCCACGTTGTAAAAATGCTCTTTTTTTTGTCCGAAGGACAAAGCTGCTGCATAGATCAAAACAACGAACAATCCCCATATAGACAGACGCTTCATTTTCTTTCTCCATAGGGTATATTCCATTGAATCCCGGCGGAAAAAAAGTGGCCGTTCCAGTCAAACAAGGAGTCGTTGGAATCGTTGTCTACATAGAAATAGGAGACAGAAACAGAAAATTTCGAAAAGTTCTTCTTGGCTCTCACTTCGAACTGTTTTCTTTCGTCCTTTCGCAATATTCCCAGAGAATCTCCTTCAAGGCTCAGGCTTTCAATCCCTGGGAATTCCTTATTATCCATAGTATACATCAACTTCAATTGGATATTCCAGGGTATAATCACAGTCATTTGAGTTCCAATCCTGAAACCTTCCCAGGAAAACCGATCATAGGAAGGATTTTCGACAGCGTAGAACTCTTCTATGAAAGTGAACGGATTTTTTCCGGAAAGTCTCCATTGTTTTGTGCCTGTTAGCTGAAGTCCCACTCGACTCCCCATGCCTTGGGCAATCAATCCCGACAGAGAAAACACTTGGATTCCCTGTCCCTCATTCTGGGTTTGTATGATGAACTGTTTCAGTCCACCTCTATAGGGATTGTGCCGCCCTTTGCCCCCCGAAGACGAAGAATTTGTTTCCATGACCACAACTTCCTCCTCTGAGAAATAAGGGTGTAAAAAGTTTTTGTACCCCCAGCTCATCTCCCCCTTCAGAGTGGTTTTCGTCTGAAAGTATTTATCGAGAGAGAGCATCAGGGAGTGGCTGACGGAATCAAAAACAGACGACTTGTAGTTTTTGTACTCAAACGTATAGTTGGATTTCAGAATGGATGTCTGGCTGAGGTAGGTTTTGAAGGCTGTAAAAAAATTTCCAGAGAGATAATTGAAATCAGAATAGTCAGACCGGTAGAAAGCTCCACGTCCGGTTAGCGAAAGATAAAACGCGGATTTTTCATTAAGAGCATGAATGTAGTCAATCCCCACATCTTGAGTGTAGTATGTGAGATTGGGATTTTCAAAAAGATAGGAATAGCTCCCTTCAGTAAACAGTGAGAACTCGGAGATATTCTTATCCACATGAATGCCAAAAGTTGAGAGCTGGTCTGATTCTGCAAACCGGTTTTGGAAGAGATTGTTGGTTGCGTTCTGGAAAAAGGACAGGGAAAGGGTATCAGCAGTCAGGTTTGGTCCGATCAGCAGTACAAAAAACAGGATTAATGCGTATCTTCTCACGTTTAACTCTCCTCTTTGTGTCTCATCTGCCGCCGTGCCTGTTGCCTAAGCCCTTATGACCTGTTCCATCGCATATGCCGCTGCCGAATTGACTACCGCGAAAATTGTGTTTGTTCCTGAACCTGTTTGAGGAAGCCATGTTTCCATTCCTTCCCTGGTATCCCGTACCATCTTTGGGCCCGGCCCAGTCACTATCCTGGCCATTGGGGATCCCATCATTGTCGTGATCACGGAAACCATTAGCAAAATCACAGATTCCGTCTCCGTTTTCATCTACAAACAGGGTGCGGACTTGGAATCTTGATTGTACCATGTTTTGTGCGACATTTCGAGCCGCTTTCTGCGTGGTATCCCCGGCGAAAATTAAGCCCACCCCAAGGATCATCAATGATCCCATCAGCACGATTGTTTTTCTGATGTTCATTGGAACCTCCTTTCGTTTAATTTGTTTCATCAGGTCATTTGTAATGCAAAACACGTGCCAAGTTATATATTGTTGAAAATAAAGGAAATAAAATTATGAACGTTATGAGAAATCCTACATTATTGTAGGAATGGCTACAATTTTGTAGGAATTCGTATAGAAATCCCACTAAAAATTTATAGCCGTAATCTCTACAAACAAATCATCATTCATTTCATTTTTCCTGTTTGGTGGACTTCCCCATCAAAATAAATTACAATAATTTTAGGGGAATAAAGAATATGGGAGATTCAATAAAGCGAAAAATTATCTTTGCCCTCACGGTTCTTGTCGTCTTAATTTGCTACCTAAGTCTTAAGCCTTCGTTCAAACAGGAATCAACAGCCGACGAGTTTAATAAGGGAGAAGAAACAATGATCAAAAAGGTAATCAAAACAGATAAAGAATGGAAAAAGATCTTGTCGCCTGAGCAATACCGTGTAATGAGGAAACGCAGTACAGAACGATCTTTTAAAGGCAAATACAACGACCATTATGAGAAAGGAATATACGTCTGCGCTGGATGCGGCACCCCCCTGTTCAGCTCGGAAGCCAAATACGAACAGGGCACGGGTTGGCCGAGCTTCACTGCTCCTGTGAATGAAAATCATATTGAATATTTAGATGATTATTCCCATTTCATGCACAGAATCGAAACGAGATGCGCGGTCTGCGGTGCTCATCTCGGACATGTCTTTGATGGCGGTCCAGGCCCTCTAGGCAAGCATTACTGCATTAATTCAGTCAGTCTGGATTTTAAGCTGGCTGATTCTCAACAACGCGCCGAATCAAATCCTGAAGATAGAACTGATGAAAAGGATAAAAAATCACTAAAAGCTGAGACCGCAATCTTTGCTGCAGGCTGCTTCTGGGGAGTCGAACAAAAATTCAGTTTACTTCCAGGTATTATCTCGACTGTTGTTGGCTACACTGGAGGTCACACAGAAAACCCGACTTACAGGAAGGTCTGCTCCGATAAGACGGGACACGCCGAGGCCGTGAAGATCACCTTCGACCCAAATAAGATCAGTTACGAAGAGCTCCTGGAATTTTTCTTTAAAATCCATGATCCAACCCAGATCAACCGCCAGGGACCTGACATCGGCACCCAGTATAAGAGCACTATTTTTTACAACAACGACAGTCAAAAGGAATCTGCTGAAAAAATTGTCAACAAGCTCGAGAGTTCAGGCCGGTTTAAAAAGCCTATTGCCACCCAAATCGTCCCCGCATCTGAATTCTACAAAGCCGAGGAATACCACCAGAAATATTACGAAAAACGCAAAAAAGGCAATAGAGGAAAATTTTAGGATACTTTAAAATTACAGGAGGAAAAAATGACCAAAAAGAGCTTGATCAGACTTATAATCAGTATCTTAATCTGCCAGTTGGCTGGCTTTCTTGGTTCCCTGTTTACAACCCCTTCCATTCCCACCTGGTATGCTTCACTCGCAAAGCCATCTTTCAACCCCCCGAATTGGCTGTTCTCTCCTGTCTGGATAACTTTGTTTGTACTGATGGGAATCTCTCTCTATCTTCTGTGGGAAAAAAGTTTGACAGGACAAAAGGTAAAAAAAGCATTGATTTTCTTTTCTATCCAGCTTGTATTGAACGTTCTCTGGTCCATCCTATTCTTCGGCCTTAAATCGCCGCTTTTTGCCTTTTTCGAGATAATTGTTCTATGGGCTGCCATCTTATTAACCATTATACAATCCTTCAAAATTTCAAAAATCGCCTCATTTTTACTCCTTCCTTACATCCTTTGGGTAAGCTTTGCCGCAATCCTCAATTATTTTTTATGGAATCTCAATTGAAAGTTGAGGAATTGTTGACAGGATGAAAACAACAACCTTCAAAACTAATACTATCTGGACTCCTATTAGATAAATAAAACGATAATGCTTCTGGCAATTGACCTTAGCATATATTGTGTTCTGATATTTTTATTCCAGGATATCAACTGGCGAAAATCGTGCAAAATGGGTGGTCTAAGCGTAAATATAGGGGGTGAATTTGGGCTATTTATATTGCAATCTATAGGTTGGCACAGCCAAGCTGCAATTCTGCACAAGCTGCAATTCTGAATACCTTCGATATTGTTTTGGCAACAAGTTTGTTATTTATTTATCTGTACCTGCCGTATCTTGACCTTCCTCCGAAGCGCGGATTGACAACATTGCTGTAAACAGAACCAAATGTATAGCTAAATCCTATATCTATTGAATACTCAAAATTGGTAGCCAGTTCCTTTCTCTGTAGAAGGATCTCATCCAATGAAACACCTTCAATAGGAAGTGACAGCTGGTCGCGGATACTGTCATACCTTCCATTGAGGTTTATAGAAAATCCCTTAAAAATTCTGAATGAAAGAAACCCCCTAAGCTCAAACCGATTTTTTGATATGTCATGAAAATAATTAGATCCTTCTAGAGAAGTTGAAACACTTCCCCATGGTTCCCTTATTTCTAAAGTCAAAGTTAGAGACTCATTAAAGAGATTTTCTTTGGTTTTTTCAAAGATAGTCTTTTCTATATAATTCACCAAATTAAAGCCCACCCTGTACAAGCAGCGGAGCTGCCTTCGCGTTGATTGTGAATAAAGGAAAAAATTATACTCCACTGCAGGAGCAACCATATAATGGGAATCTATATTACTGTAAGTAGAGGAAGAAGCTTCAATCCAGCTTCCTACTGACCAGTGTTCACTTAGGCTTTTTGCAAAAAGCCCTCTTAAGTCTTTCTCTTCGGAAATGCTTTTAATTGAGTAGTCTTCATAGTCATAATTATCTTCTTCATAATCGCCGGAAAGTCCTAATTGAATTTTCCACTCAGGGGTAACTCTGTTTGCAGAAAGGTCCAAGCTGAGTTGTGTTGTTTGTTGGCTTGCTTCTTCATCAAATTCTCCGCCAACCCGGATATTAAACACCCAAAAATCCCAGTTATCTTTGACTGCAGTTGGCTCAAGTTCCAATTTGCTTTGGATGGAAAGAAGATCTGCTATGGGAGTTTTCATAAGAAAGGGAAAAAGACCTTTTTTTATGATTTCAAGCATTCCTTCCCGGATTTCATCCCTGGTTTCAGTTTCGTTTGAAGAATAGGTTAAAGTATTTTTCATGTCCTCAAATTGATTCCTTCCTATAAATGTCAAGGTGTATTTATTCCCACCGCTTCCGGTATGTTCATCTGTAACAAGGATATGGATATCAGCATCTGTCCTATCACGGACAAAATTCACATAGGATATTTCTTTCCGGATATAATTTCTATCACACCGCCAACAGTCAAGAAAAACTTTAGGCGCGTTTTCTTTCAATTCATCCATATTTTCTTTCAATTCATCCATAATTTTCCGGCTGGATTCCGAATAGATTTTTGGTACAAAAGCTAAACTGCTCATGATTAGTATTAAAGTGATTAGCCTGGTTTTTCTCGTCACAGAACATCTCCTCACTTCAAGTCTTTATGAAATGATAATCAGTCATTTATTTTCATTGAGACAAAGTAGAAAAATATTATACCAGATAATTGTTAAATATAAATTAATAAAATATTAAAATATTTTAATATTTCTTTTCTCTTGAACGGAAAAAGAGGAATTTGATCCATTTATCACTTTAGATGGTAAAAAGCTCATTTTTTAAGACCCTCCTGGCGATATGCACATCAAATATGGCTACATCAAGGGCGATGAGTATTACGTTGTAAAAATTGCTTCTGGAAGCTATGAAAACTATAAGTTGAATCTTCCCAATACTTTTGAGCTTATATTGGTATTCAAACAGAAAACAGGAGAATTGGCTTCCATATTAATAGAGCTTCTGTATTAAAATAACAAACGAATTTCTTACAAGTAGATATTTTTAGGCAAAATGGGTGGTCTAATCGCAAATATAATTGGTGAATTTGGGTCATTTATTTTACAATCTATCGGCTGGCACAGCCAAACTGCAATTATACAGAGACACCAAGTCTATTCCAATAAAGTTGGTACAAATAATATCATAATAGTTGACATAGTTAATTGATGTTCTTTATCATTGAATGAAACTCAGAATGCTGCGTCTGTTGAGCTAATCAAAGCTGTTGTTGCACAACGTGAAATTAAATCTGATGAAGAGCTTTTAGAAATTGAAAAAGCAGTAAATACAAGCGTGGATATGCATGTGGCTGCTATGCAAATGGTAAAGCCCGGCATCATGGAATCGGAAATTGCTGCCAAAGTACTGGAGATTGCAGTTAAAGCCGGTGGCAATATTTCCTTCCCCATAATTGCTACAATACACGGTGAAACGCTGCATAACCATTATCATGGTAATCAATTGAAAGATGGCGATATGCTCCTTCTCGATTGCGGTGCAGAAACTGCCCTGGGATACGCAGGTGATTTATCAAGTACAATGCCCGTAGGTGCTACATTTACAGAACGCCAGAAAGAGATTTACAATATCGTTTTGGCATCACATAATGCATCGATTGAGATGTTAACTCCTAGGCTTCCATTTAAAAATATTTATTATGAATCTTGCCGGGTAATTGTTGAAGGCTTGAAAGAACTGGATTTAATGAAGGGTAATGCCGAAGAAGCTGTACAATTAGGCGCACATGCCATGTTCTTTCCATGTGGACTAGGCCATCAAATGGGGCTCGATGTCCATGATATGGAGAACCTGGGAGAAGTGTATGTGGGGTACGAAGGAAAACCAAAAAGTACACAGTTTGGAATAAAATCATTACGCCTAGCAAAACCGTTAGTACCGGGAATGGTACTTACAATTGAACCGGGAATCTATTTGGTGCCTTCATTAATTGATATGTGGAGAGCTGAAAAACGTTTTGTAGATTTCATAAATTATGAAAAGCTTGAAGCATATAAAGATTTTGGAGGTATCAGGAACGAAGAAAATTTTGTTATCACAGCAGATGGATACAGGCTGATAGGTAAACAAAAGCCTAAAACGATTGAAGATGTTGAAAAGCAAAAAAACTTGGGAGTCTAAAATGATAAATATTTTAAAAATACTTTTTCCCGGAAATTCGAAAGTTTATCTTGTCTTATTTCTGATTGGATTGATCATAACACCTGTTTTTATAGAAACACAGGAAAAAAGTCAGGATGTCCTGACCCTTGAAAGAATCTATAAAAGAAATGAGTTCAGGCTGAACCGATTTGGGCCGGTACGGTGGCTTGAAGATGGTTCAGGTTATACCATTCTTGAGAAGTCGCAGGATATTGCCAATGCCCAGAGCATCATTAAATATGATCCAAAAACCGGGGAGCGATCTGTACTAGTTAGAGCCAGCCAGTTAATTCCAGAGGGGAAGAAGAATCCCCTGCCAATTTCAGATTACATATGGTCATTTGATGGAAAAAAACTTTTGATTTACACCAATTCTGTACGTGTATGGAGATTGGAAACCAAAGGTGATTATTGGGTACTGGACTTTGTTTCCGGGGAATTATTACAGCTAGGGAAGTTTGCCGATCCATCCACTATGATGTTTGCTAAATTTTCGCCCGATAGTAAGAAAGTTGGGTATGTAATTAAAAATAACATCTATGTGGAAGACCTGAAAACTTCAGACGTAGTTCAAATCACACATGATGGCTCTTTCAGTATTATAAACGGGACTTTCGACTGGGTGTACGAAGAGGAACTTTCATGCCGTGACGGATTTCGCTGGAGCCCCGATGGGAAGAATATAGCCTATTGGCAGTCGGATACCGAGGGAACCGGGATATTTTATTTAATCAACAATATCGATTCAATATACTCTCAACCGATTCCATTCCCATATCCAAAGGTTGGCACAAGCAATTCTGCCGTGAAGGTTGGAGTTGTTTCCGTTGATGGCGATGAAACAAAATGGTTTGATATACCTGGTGACCCGAGGAACAACTACCTGGCAAGGATGGATTTTATCCCCAATTCAAATGAGGTGATGATCCAGCAATTAAACAGACATCAAAATAGAAATAAAGTTTGGATTGGTAATGTAGAATCAATGAAGTTAAATAATATTCTAACTGATAAGGATGACGCTTTCCTTGATATCCATGATAATATTCAATGGTTGGACGGTGAAAAATATTTTACATGGACCAGCGAAAAGGATGGATGGTGTCATTTGTATAAAGTTTCCAGGAATGGGAAAGAAATGGACCTTATAACCAAAGGTGATTTTGACGTTGTGAACATAAACTATATCGATGAAAAAGGGGGGTATGTTTATTATATTGCTTCCCCCGAGGACTATACACATCGCTATCTTTACCGCAGCCGTATCGATGGTTACGGTGTTGCAGAACGTGTCAGCCCTAAAGATATGGAAGGGCATTTTTCCTATCAGATGTCGCCCAATGCGAAATGGGCAATTGCAACGTTCCAAAACTCAACGACACCAAACAGGATATCTGTAATTAGCCTTCCCGGGCATAAAGAAGCTACACTACTTGAGGACAATTCAGAATTAAAAGCGAAGTATGATGCCCTCGGATTAAATCCCAAAGAGTTTTTTAAAATCGATATTGGCGAGGTAGTGTTAGATGCATGGATGATCAAGCCGGTTGGATTTAATCCCTCAAAAAAATGGCCAGTGATTTTTTATGTGTATGGTGAGCCGTGGAGCTCAACGGTTCAGGATAACTGGAGCGGCGGCCAACTCTGGGAGCAGTATATGGCTCAGCAGGGGTATGTTGTAATAAGTGTAGACAACCGGGGAACAAAAGTCCCGAGAGGGCGCGACTGGAGGAAATCAATTTACAGGCAGATTGGGATACTAGCAGCACACGACCAGGCAAAAGCTGCTACCGAAATTTGTAAAATGCTCGGTTTTGTTGATTCTGAAAGAATCGGTATCTGGGGATGGAGTGGAGGAGGTCAAATGACCCTCAACTGCATGTTCCGGTATCCTGAGATCTATAAAACCGGAATTGCTGTCGCATTTGTTTCCGACCAGAAATTGTACGATACAATTTATCAGGAACGGTTTATGGGGCTTCTCGGTGAAAATAAGGAAGGTTACCACAATGGTTCACCAATTAATCATGCATCAAAATTAGAGGGTAACCTGATGGTTATTCACGGAACCGCTGATGATAACGTCCATTATCAGAGTTTCGAAATGCTTGTTAATGAGTTAATAAAACACAATAAGCTTTTTAGTATGATGTCCTATCCCATGCGTTCTCATGGCATAAGTGAAAGAGAAAATACTTCACTTCATCTACGAAGGACCATGGAGAAATTTTGGAAAGATAATTTACTTCCCGGTGGAAAATAGAGCTAAACAATAATTTTTTCAATTCGAAGCATATCGTCAGATGCAAATGGCTGTGGCATGTTAAAGGATATACACCCAAAAGAAGATTCAATTTTAGTCTTGACATCCAGACCATTTCCGGTCCCCTTGTTCCTGTAGGAACAAACCAGACTGAAGAAGGACGAGCAAACAACCATAGAGTTTAATTAGTAAAGCAATAAAGCTTTATAGATAATCCTAATTTCACATAACATTACCCGCCAGTCGAATAGTTCATCCATTACTGGGTTTTACCCTCACATAAACGGAATCCCAAAAATCAATAGCACAAAAGCCCAAAATATTCATTTTCTTAAGCAACATAGATACCGATTCATAACTAGTTAATCATATAGCATTACTACTTTTCCTGTCACAAGATTTTTTCTTTGAATTGAATCCTCAATATTTGCCCATTGTCTTATGAATGTGCATCAATGCCACAATATAGCTTCTGTATTAAAAGAATAAATTAATTTCTTACAAGTAGATATTTTTATGCAAAATGGGTGGTCTAAGTGTAAATATAAGGATTAGCTTTGGGTCATTTATTTTACTATCTATTGGCTAGCGCAACAAACTGCAATTACAGGCCTCAAGATGGGCTCTATGACCTCAGATGTTGACATTGATATCATGATAAACCATAATATTAATAAAAATAGGCTGGGAAAAAATGAAAAAGTTAGCTGAAATCAAGAAAATCATTGCTGAAAACAGACAAGAGATTTTAGATAAATTTGCAGTAAAGGAAATGGGAATTTTTGGTTCAACCCTGACTGATGAACAATCAAAAAACAGTGATATTGACATTCTGGTGGAATTTTCCAGACCGGTGGGTTTTGTCCATTTTATGAGATTAGAAAATTATCTCTCTGATTTACTCCAGGTAAAGGTAGACCTAGTTACCAAGTATGCTTTAAAACCTTTTATTGGTGAAATAATCCTACAGGAAGTGATTTATGTCTGATCAAAGGAAAAGGGAATTCCGTTCCATCAAATTCACACCCTCTGAGCGACTCTATTACCAATAATACACATAAAAATCCAATTAAAATATTCACGTGTTCAAGCCACAGAGAAAAACCCCATACTGGTTAATCATATTCCATTACTACTTTTTCTTTCACAAGAATTTTTCTTTTAATGGAATCTTCAATATTTTCCCATTATCTTATGAATTTGCATCAATGCCACAATATAGCTTTTGCATTAAAAGAACAAATTAATTTTTTTACAATTAGATATTTTTATCAGAATGGCTGGTCTAAGCGTAAATATAGCGATAAACTTTGGGTCATTTATTTTACAATCTATCGGCTGGCACAGCCAAGCTGCAATTCAATTCAAGTTTGACTTTTTTAGTATGGTACATACACCTGTATACACAGTGGGCTTGTCTCCTTATTTCCATGCCCTGGTTTTATCATATCGAACGAAGACTTAGGAGCCATTTCCATCTACGGACTTACGTCCGCGGAATTTAACACGTAATATTAAGTCAATGATCCTGGGCTGTAATTCCGACTTTTCTCAACTGTCCCTTAAGATATTGCTCACCTCTGTTCAATACACCCTTGAAGTGTTTCCTTACCACAATATCAAATTTAGGACATAGTTGACTTTCCAAATCCTTCATCCGGTTAGGCCTTAAACTATCAATTAATATCTTTCCTGTTGGAATTTCACCTATCGGGACTTTCGCAAGAATCCATTTTTCAAAAGGAGAAAGACGTAAAACTGCTATAACAGATTGGTACCCATCGTGAGTACGGTCGCGGAGTGCTTGCACATTATCAGGGCTGATAGTAATTGATAATTTCTCTGTGGCTTTTACCTCAACCGCAAACTTCTGATTAGATTCCGATGTTATATCAATATCAACTCCTTGCACGCCTCGTTCTACAATATTAGTAAAGCCCATTTCATGGAAGCTCAGAGCCAGTAGTTTTTGTACAATTTTGCCAAAAGGTCCAGATGGGGTGCTTTTGATTCCATACTTTTTCTGCAACTTCTGTAAAAGTTCAAGAGTTTCTACTTTCATAATTATATTTCCTTAGAAATTCTCGGGCCGGAATCCGGGGCCCAATCCGAAAGCTTATATATAGTTTTGACTTTGGTAATATTATCCTTTAAAAGCCGTTGCATTTCAGTATCCATAGTAGAGACTGTAATGTTTTTTATACCGCTGAGTTCATTAAGAATTTCTACAAGACGAGCTTTTTGCTGTGAATCTAAACTTTGCGATGAGTCATCCATTAAGACAAATCCGAGAGGATGAGAATCTCCAGATGTTTTAGCCAAACCTAAGAAAATAGACAAAGCAAGACTATTCAGGTCTCCTTGACTTAGAACAGGAACGGGTCTCTTGCCGTCTTGGTCTTCGAAAACATAAAAGTTTCCGCCAGTTCTTTTATCCTCTTCGACTTTAATATTGAATTTTTGAAAAGCCGGGTTGTTGGTTATTCTACGAAAGTAGTAGTCAATTGCACTCCTGGCTGAATCTATTTTTTCTTCTGCTTCCTTCAGCATACAAGATTTGATAATTTTACTAAGTTCTTTCACATCTCTTACTAGATTTGAGACATCGGTTCTGATTTTCTCTTGTGTCTGGTATTCATTGGTTTTTTGGATTTGGTTTATTTCTTCGAGCTTATCCTTCAATAACAAAACATCGTAAAGTAAATTCATTATATCTGTTTTTTTAGAAATAGCCTCAATTTCGGATTTTTTACTCTTAATAGCATCTTCAATCTCTTTTAGATATGAATCAATCTTTTTTATTTCTATGGATAATATTGCAGCAGGGTCATCTCTAACTCCCAATTCTTTATTTAGAAATTCTGAGATATTATTGATTGCCCCCTTTAATCTCTCTTTTTCTCCTTTAGTCTCTTCCTCTAAGCGGAGAAGTTCCCTCTTCAATCTTTCAAAATCAGTTTTCTTTTTGTCCAATTCTGTCTGTCGTTTCTTTAGCTCCTGCACTTGGGCTTTAATTTTTTCTTCCCAGTCCTTTCGTAAATGCTCAAGCAAATTGGACACCTTTTCTCCGCATAAAGGACAAATTTCAGCATCAGAGGGAGCAGCCGATTCCAAAATGGAAATACCTTCTTCAATCAATTTTGCTTTGGGGCTTGTTCGCTTAATTTCTTCATCAATAGTCTTAATCTCTTCAAATGCTTTTCTTAGTTTATTGTCGATTTCATCTTTGTTTCCATTCTCTCGTTCAAAAGCCTGAAGTTCCTTCCTTTTTGATTTATAATTTAGGTATTGAGTCTCATATTGAGTCTTAAATAAAACCATTTCGCTTCTCTTCTTTTGTTTTTCTGATTGTTCCTTCACCTCTGGAGATTCTGCCCAAAGACGATTGCACTCTTTCTTAATTTCATTAATGAATGATTCTGTATTTTCCCAATCAGAAGGAGGAGAGATCGCTGTTGTTTTAAGCCCCAATAGTCGGGCAAAGTTACTGATACTTTTTATGGTTGATTCCGCCAGTTCAAGCAGTTTATTTTCGTTTAATTCTTCTTCACTCAGTCCTTTCTCTTTGGCTTTACCTCTTTTATCATCCAGGTCTTTTTGCCTAATATTTATCGTATCTTGTACACGGATCTGAAGTTTATTAAACTCTTCTGTTAGCTCTTTCTGAACCTTCAAAACGTCAGACTTCTTAATACCATCAAGAATATTCCGGTAATCTGATAAACCTAAGAGGCGGTCCATTACATCACTCTGTTCACTTGGTTTTTGCATCACAAAGTCGTGGATGGTCTCCTGGTGTTGATACACAGTAGTAGCAAAGTCTTTGAAAGAAACCCGAATTAATCTCGCAATTTCTTTGTCAGTTTCATCCGCCTTTTTTTCTGTTCCATCTTGTGAATATATTTTTATACTTTTCCCTTTTTTGCCCTTTCCTTTTACTTCGGTTCGGACAACAGAAAATTCCCCCTGTTCTCCCTCCATTACTAATTTTACTTGTGCCTTTTCAGAATTATCATTTACAACTCTCCAGGCCATATCACCTTTTCCAACACGTTCACGAATGCCAGATCTTTCACCAATGCACTTGTCGCCGTACAAGCACCATTCAATTGCATTTAACACACTGCTTTTACCCTGATGATTCCCCCCATATAGTAATATAACAGGATTATTGAAATCGATAGATTTCTTTTGAGTAAACCCTCTGAATCCCTCTACTACTGCCTCTTTTATCTTTAACATCGCATGCCTCTATTACAGCATTTTTTCAAGTTCCTCAATTACCTGCTTATAATCCTTTTTGATTTTTTCTGTCCGTGAGTTAAGTTCTTTTTTTATCTTCTCAACTCCACCTTGTTCATAGGATTCACATATATCTTGCCAAAGATTTCTCAATTTCTCTTCTTTTATTTCTTTTTGTAACTCTTCTTTATAGGTCATTGTTTCCCCCTCACCTATTTTATATCTCATTGAATTAATAATCTCAAGATTTAAAAACAAAGTAACAAATATAAGACCTTCTTGAGTCACAGATATAATGAATATATAATACCATAAAGGGCTAGAGATGAAATCAGATTGCCTCCCAGGTTTATATCCTAAAGAAGCAATCTCAGAATATTCTCCGGAATCTGAAAAAAAGGTCTACGATGCAATAAAAGAAGCCCTCCCTTCTAATTGGTATGCATGGCATTCTATCAAATTTAGATCAAGAAAAGAAAATGACATTGAACTGGAGAATATAATATGATTATAAAAAGAATTAAAGATAAGATTCTTCCAAATACAGAAATAAAAAAACCGGAAGCTAAAGGAAAACACTTGGTAAAAGGATGGGGAAAAAGGAGAGGTCAAGAGGCTCTTATTTATACTATTCCAAATAACAGGGAACCTAGTAAGTCTTATGAGAAGGGTATAACTATATATGAATTCAAAAAAGCATTTCAAAAGCTGAAGAGTTCCGGGGAACTAACTCGTGAATGGTTTAATAAAAATTTAATGGATTGTGCAAAAGAAGGATCATGTAATTTCACTACAATTGGTGGAATTTTTGAGATTCTTGATGAAGCTGAATATATAAAGAGAGGAATTTATAAGTCAATCTAAAAGACCTATCAAAAAAAACAATAAAAAGTTACAACTGACTATGATCTTTATATTAATGCAGATTAGGATTGTTTCCCGTCAGCAAAATTCGTACAGACGATGGTATTTCTTAAGCTACAGATTGTTTGTGATAATCTTAAGCTTCGTGTTTTACTTGAATTTGTTTGAATTGTTTGTATTTTCTTAGGAAAAATCTCTTTAAAATTCTATTCCCCCTCTTTCACAACTATCGGCTTTGTCCAAGTTTCCATTAATTTTTCCGGGATTGATTCAACGACCAAATCACGGCTCAAAACAATCTCATCATGCCCGTAATGGATAAGATTCTTTCGTTAGTCTCGCGAATAAAATGAGCGAGCATTTACGAAAGAATGCATTGAACTATAAGCTGGCAGGAACGTATCTATGGGGATTGTATTAAAGCCCTTAGATAGAAT
>Ga0307430_1000225_pt1 | contig 54837 bp, 39 predicted proteins | sample SalMarWE160130MG_FD_202159 | JGI IMG/M metagenome (GOLD analysis project Ga0307430, IMG submission 202159) | Salt marsh sediment microbial communities from the Plum Island Ecosystem LTER, Massachusetts, United States - WE1603-130 | ecosystem: Environmental > Aquatic > Marine > Intertidal zone >... | reverse complement strand
TTAACGCCAGGGTACAAGGCAGGCAGCGGCGGCCGTATTCCGTTTCCATGAGATTAAAGGCGTTTAAAAAAGCCGAAACCGGGCAAATTGCCCGGCTCATCACCGGCAATCCCTACTACCTGGCCCAGTTTCAGGCCAGGATACTTCCGGAAGAACTGCACGAGGAGTTGAACAGGCTGGGGATCGGACTTTTTCCGTCATCCTGGAAAGAGATGAACATGCAATGTTCCTGCCCGGACTGGGCGGTACCGTGCAAGCATATCGCCGCGGTTATCTACATTATGGGCAACGAAATCGATAAAAATCCCTTTATCCTGTTCAACCTCCGTAAATTCGACATCCTTGAGATGTTTCAATCGGCAGGGAAATCGGAAGTTGAAGAAATAGTCAGCATAGGTTCTCTGGTAGAAGAGAAACCGAATAAATATACCTACTACCAGGAAAAACTCGAGCATATCGATTTTTCAACTGTTCCGCTTCTTTTAGAACCGACCCTCAAACTGCTTACCCAAAGACCGCTCTTTTATTTACAGGGAGATTTTAAGGAAACACTCGCCTTGTGCTACAAAAAAATGCGGAAGCAGATTAAAACTTATATCAATACATCGGAGATCATGGAAGATATTCCCGAAACCAGCTACGGGAGCGCGGAAATCAGGATAAAAAAAACAAAATACGCTTTTAAAGGCTCGTTAAAAGCAAAGGACGCGACGCTTGCCTTCGATTCCCTTTGTTTTCACACAGTCGCGGATTATCTGCGTATCCTTACCATAGGAGACCTGAACACATACCCACCCGTGATTTCCTTTCTTGTTATGGTGCATAACTTTGCCTTAATGCTTATGGAAAAGAGCGCGTTCATACCGGACATTATCTCTCTGGGCAAAAACCGCTACATCATACGCTGGATTCCTTCGCTGTTTAACAGCCAAACAAACAACATATTCCAGGCACTCACGGACGCCATACCCTGCAACATCGTCAAATACGGCGACACGCCGCTGTCCAAAAGGGAGCAGGTGCTCTTTCTTGTCTCTTTTTTCATAAGCTACTATATCACCTTATTCAGGCCGGCGGGTGAAACTGAACGCCATGAAATACTCTCGGCATTTTTCAACCGCGGAGAGTACATATCCGACGGATTCGGGAAAAAGGAGAACGCAGGCACCATCCATCTCTGGCTTTCGCGCTTTTTTATTCACCCTAAAAACTGCTTCCCGGTTATCAGGATTTCTGAAGAGCAGGAGGGAAAAGAGTTTTCAGTGGACATTCTGGTAAAAGACAGGAGGGAAATACTCACCCAGCCCCAACAGCTCACCGAGTTTTTACACAGCGGCAACGATGAAAAATTTCCCCTGCTCAAAGACCTGACTCTTCTATCCACCTACCTCCCCGTGGTCAATAGCGTGCTGAAAACGGGTGCGCCCGCGCGGGTTTCACCCGAATCGTTTGTGTCTATCTGGTTCGAAGCCCTCCCTGTCTTGAAGACCCTTAATATCGAAACCCTGCTTCCCAAAGCGCTGAAACAAGTACTTATCCCTTGTCTCTCTCTTTCATTTAAGAAAAAACAAAAGGGCGACCGGAACATCGTCAGCTATCTGTCCCTCATGAACCTGATGGATTTCGAGTGGGCGATAGCGATCGGAGACAGCTTTATGACCCCGGAAGAATTCGACACACTTACGGAAAAGTCTTCGGGAATTATTAAATTAAAAGACCGCTACGTATACCTGAGCGCGCAGGAAATCCGGAAGATAAAGAAACAGCTTGAAAAAAAGCCGGATTTCAGTCCTCTGGACATTTTGAAAATGCAGCTTGAAGGAACGTACAACAACGTACCGGTTCAAACAGACGGGGAGCTTAAGGACGTTATCAATAACCTGTTTACCCCGGAAGAGGTCGAGATACCCGCCAATTTAAAGGCGACTCTCCGTCCCTACCAGGTAAACGGATACAAATGGCTGTACCACAACTGTAAAATCGGCCTGGGCTCGCTCATGGCGGACGATATGGGGCTGGGCAAGACCATACAGATCATCACCCTGCTCCTGAAATTAAAAAACGACGGTTGTTTTAAGGATAAAAAGGCCTTGATTGTGGTTCCGGCCAGTTTGCTAACCAACTGGCAGCGGGAGCTGAACAAATTCGCGCCGGACCTGGTTTCCGTAATATACCACGGCAGCGACAGAAAAATAGAAACGGGTGCCGACGCAGTCATAACGACGTATAGCCTGGCCCGAAGAGACAAGGAGTTCCTGCATAAAGAGAAATGGCTGGCTGTTATCGCGGATGAAGCCCAGAATATCAAGAATCCGCGCACCACACAGACGAAAATGCTCAAAGCGATTAGGGCGGACTTAAAAATCGCCATGACGGGCACACCCGTGGAAAACAGGCTCATGGATTACTGGAGTCTTCTGGACTTTCTTATGAAAGACCTCCTGGGAAGCATGAAATTTTTTAAGGAGAATTACGCCATCCCCATAGAAAAATTCAGGGACAGCTCGAGGCTTCAGTCGTTCAGGAAGATGACGGCGCCTTTCATCCTGCGGAGGGTAAAAACCGATAAAACAATCATCAAAGACCTGCCGGAGAAACTGGTTATCGACAGGTTTACGGCCCTGACAAAAGAGCAGACCGCGCTCTACCAGGGGCTTGTGGATTCCGTTGACGGAATGCTCGAAAACACCGAGGGCATACACAGGCGGGGCATTATTCTGATGCTGATTCTAAGGCTCAAACAGATATGCAATCACCCTGCCCTTTACCTGAAAGAAAAGAACTGTACTATCGATCAGTCCGGCAAAAGCAGTCTGCTTAAAGACCTCTTAAGCAACATTATAAGCAGAAATGAAAAAACGATCATCTTTACCCAGTTCAGGGAAATGGGCCATATACTTGAGGCTCTCATCGACAAGGCGTTCGGGTTCGTACCGCTCTTTCTGCACGGGGGCCTTAGCAGAAAGCTGAGGGCCGAGCTTGTGGACGGCTTTCAGAACGAGCGGAAAAAGAGAATATTAATCCTTTCGCTTAAAGCGGGGGGAACAGGGCTGAATTTGACTGCGGCGAACAACGTGATCCATTATGACTTATGGTGGAACCCGGCTGTGGAAAACCAGGCCACGGACAGGGCCTTTCGGATCGGACAGAAGCGGGATGTAAACGTGTACCGCTTTATCACCAGAGGGACGTTTGAAGAAAAGATCAACGACATGATAGAGCATAAGAAAGCACTCGCGGAGCTTACCGTGAATACGGGAGAAAAGTGGATTACCGAAATGAGCGACAGAGAATTAAAGGAGCTTTTAAAACTGGAACGGTGACGGCTTAAGAAATAATTTCCACTAAACATGCTTGTATTCAAATAAGCATATTTGCTTTTCATTCTTTTAAAAACAAGCTATACTTTTATTATGCAAAAGATGAAAAACTTAACACGGCTTACAAACAAAGAAAAACACGAACTCATAATTAATTGCAAAAACTATTTTTCAAAAAGAAATGAAGTGCTTTCAGCTTATATTTTCGGATCTTTTGCGCAAAAAAAATTGACTCCTTTAAGCGATATCGATATTGCGATTTATGTGGATAAAAATAAAATTGATGAGAACAAATACCCGTATGGATATACTTCTCATATCTTAAGCCGGCTTATGCTGCTTCTTGCAAGTAATAATGTAGACCTTGTAATACTAAATAACGCAAATATTCTTCTGTGCCACAGAGTAGTTTCTAAAGGTATAAGAATTTTCTCAAAAGAAATCAAACAAACACAAAGGAGAGAATATTACTATATACAACAGTACCTCGATTTTAAGCCCATGTTATATAAAATACAGCATGCTTTAATTTCTGAACAGAAGGAAAAATGATAGACAAAGAAATAGTTTTTCAGCATATAAATGAATTAGAAAATATAATAAAACAGCTGGAACACTATAAAAATATATCATTCACAGATTTTAAATCGCAACTCACCACTATCTGGGCTGTGGAGCACGGACTGCAGTTGGCAATTCAGAATCTGATAGACATTGGCGGCCATATCCTCGCGGCAATTGGCGAGAACAATATCAATAACTATACCGATATTCTGCAAAAGCTTGGAGAAAATGAAATCATACCGAAAGATTTTAGCGATAAAATAACAGGCATGGCGGGTTTTAGAAATATTTTAGTGCATGAATACATAAAAGCAGATATACAGTACGTATATAATGTACTTACAGGAAATATTTCGGATTTTACCCAATTTATAGCATATATAAAAAAGTATCTTTCCTTACATACTGATAAATAATAACGCGCAGGCAGATAACATCAATTTACATTCAAAAGCAATATATTAATTAAAAACAAAAGCTGGTTTTGCTTTAGAAGAGTTATTTCACTGCCATAATCCACATCCAGAATTGTGCTCTGAAAATCCTCGGCGTTTTCTCTTTCTATCATCTCAGCCTTTCGCCTGTGCTCCATCTGATTTATCTTGCTGCCGTAAAAGGTCCGCTGCTTCAATATGAAGTCAAGAATGACATCCACATTATCAAGCCGGTAATACACCTCTGTTTTAAAGCGTTCTTTAAAAAGTTCATCTTCATACAACAGCGCGAATACGGCCTTTCTGTTAAACTGCGCTGTTTTAAACAAATAGAGAATATTCTCATAGCCCCTGTCTATCTCGAAATTAATAAGGTCTATATCCTCCTGTCCGTAAATCGAATTGCTCCTCATTATAATAAGCTCGCGAATTCTCTGCAGCACATCCGTCATATGCCCCAGCATGGCTTCCACATAGTTATAATAGGCTATCAGCTGGGTAGTGTTTTCCACTTGTTTATTAAGCGCGCGGATGTGTGCTTCCAGCCGCTGGTAAATAGCATAATTGGCCGGATCGTCGGAAAGCAGACGTATCCCCCCGGACAAGCGCTTTAAATTCTTATCAATACTATTTTCCGTATTCTTTAAAATGTTATTGAGATAGATGAGCGAGCTTGAATCGCCCCTGACCTCAATAACTGTTCCGATCATAAAAAAAATTGAAAGCACAAGTAAAAACACAAGCCTGTTAATTCTCATGTCTATAAGTTACTCACAAGTTGTCCTGCGGTCAAAACAAAGCCCCGATTTTAATTCGGGGCTTTGTTTAAAAGCTAAGAATTATTAATACGCTTCCTGAATCTGCACACCGGAACGGTCTTCATTATACATTTCATCTAAATTCCCACGATTTAGCTCGCGCATCTTCATCTGTTTTTCATTCAGGTTCATACGATACTCCTCCTCCATTATATCCTGGTTAGACTCTGTCTGCTCTTCGTAATAATATTCTTCGGCGTTTAATAAGGCCATACCGCGGTAAAAGGCATAGCGATCTTTCTTGTCCCGCACAATTACCGTGGCCGCGCCGTTAATACCGTCCGCGATAAAAATACCGCGCAGATCAGTCTCACCGGAGACAAAACTGTCATTTGCGGAACCGATCACTTTTACATGCACATTATCGGCGTAAGCTTTTCGCACAATATCTTTCACATTTACCCGCACTCTTCCGGATGTAACATCCTCTTGAACCTCAATATCCAAAGGTGTAACCAAAACCAAACCGCTGGTAAACAGATCGTCCCCTCTGCAGATAACAAGATATGCTCCTTCGTCCCGAAGATTAAGTCCGATTATCTTTTCCATATCAGCATAATCCGTACCCCTGCCCAGATCCACATCCTTTTCAATAAGGGGAGAGATTCCGGACAGTTTGATATGAGTAATCCGGCTCAAGTTTTTCTCTTTAAGATAGAGCTTCATTAAATCCACTTTATAGACTTGAAAATAAGCATGCCTGATATTGCGATACTGCAGGGTAAGTTCTACTCTTTCACCCGGTTTAAAGCTGGTTACTTCGCTCATCGAGATGGATTTTCTTTCAAAATATGTAATAGCTTCCCTGGCATCCGGATACTTGTCCTGAACTCGCTTATAATGCTCGATAGCCTGCTCGGGTTTCTGCTGAGTATGGTAGATTTGAGCCAGAATATAATGAGCCAGCTCCTGATCTTCACTGGACCCTTCAGCCACAACTCCCGCCGCTTTTATGGCCTCCTGATATCTTCTTAAAGAAAAGAGTCCCAAAGCTTCCATGTACTGAAAACTGCTGGTATAATTGCTTTCCTTAAAGATTTCACGGTAGCGGCGGCAGAGCTCAACCGATTTTTCATAAGTTTTTTTATCGAGAGAAAGATTAATCATGGTAAAAGCCGCATCATCAGCCAAAGGATTACCCGAATAAACGGACATGAAACGCCAGAGTATGGTTTCCGCAGCATGCAAAAAATCTTGTTTGGTAAAATTTACAGGTTTACCCTCAGCGTTTTGGTACAAGCGGCTTGTAATTTTGGGAGCTTCAGGAGCTTTATTATATATCTCCTGCGCCAAGGTAAAATAAGTAGTGATTACCTGAGCACTATCGGGATATTCCTGCCAGAGCTTGTGCAAGAAACTCATGGAGCCATAAAACTCACCTCCCTTTTCCAGGGCTCCTCCTATGGGCGCGTCCTTTAAAAAACTGGCTTCCACTGTCGCCCGGTACACGATATATGAGCGTTCGTATTCACCGATATCGTGGTAGGCTCTGCCGATAATGAGTATGCGTTCAAAGGGGATAAAAAGATCGGGATATTTTTCTTTTAAAATCTCAAAATATTCCACCAATTTTTTAGCGTTATAAAATTCCTCCTGGCTGCGGATCCACAGCATCATCTGTGCCAGCTTCGGTTGACTATATTTCTTATCCTGCGCATAGAGTTTTTCCAGCAACAAAATGGCATCCGCATAAAGCCCGTCATCAAAATAGGCTTTACCCATAGCAAAGAGTTCTCCTTTATTCATCTCATATGGTTTACTCGATTTTTCGCCAAAAGCCAGTAAGGACAGATCGGATATGCTGCCTATCGACATTTCAGCCGGATTTTGCGCGTTAATTAAAAGAGGCGGAAGTACCTTATATGATCCGGGTGTGTAACCCGCGATCTGGTAGCTAATCGTAGATATGTACTTATGGGGCTCGAAGTAAAAGAGCAGTTTTCCGTCCTCAATCTGAACTGAGCTAAAACTTCCATTTATGGTATCCTTTAACACTACTGCGCCCGAAGGTATATGATCTATGAGTATGATATAATTATCTTCCGTATTGTCGTGGAAATCCAGCGTTACCAAAGCGCTCCTGCCGTACTCCAGCTCGGAGATCTCCATAGTACTCCTTCCCACGGTCATGCCTTTATATGTGAGGTTTTCGTGAATATAGTCTTTATCTTCAAAATCCGGATCATCCAATGTATTTGTATACTTCAAATCCCCGCTGAAACCGGTCAGAGTCGCTGAATAGACATATTCACCGCGCCCCTGCAGTTTGAAATATATTTTATTCTCTCCGCGCTGAATTACCTGGTCCGGTACATGAAGGGTAACACGCTCTGTTCCCCCTATTGCTTTTAACTCTCCTACTGATTTGTCATTGACTGTAATCCCTAATACGTAATCGCTCTTGATGTCTTTTACTTTATCGTAATAAGCAGTGAGAGCCGCTACCGCTACTCCCTTAGTCTTAGCCGGCGTATAGCCGTACGGCCCTTTTACCCGCAGCAGGTACTGCACAGCCTGTGCTACCTGCTCTGCATCGGGTTTGAGCGCTTCGTATGCTAACAGTACCAGAGCCGTTGTTTCGGGGGCATTGCGCTCCCAAAGCTGATTATCTTTTCCCGACCAGTAATGCGGGTTTGCCGTGCTCCTGGTAGAATCATCCGCCGTATTATAAACAATTGCTTTCTTATCCAACAGCACAATAAGCTCCTGTGCCATCTCACTGTGATCAAGAGCCTTAAGACAGAGAGCCGTATAGGCCAAAGCGGCATTGCTCAGGTTGTTGCGATTCCGGTATAACCTGTTTACAAATGTGTAATCCGCCGCACCTGTTTTGGAAAGAGCATGCATGATCATGGCTCTTAAATCATAATCATCCTGATCTAACCTTAAGTAGCTTTTTTTGAGGTATGCTTCACTGGATTTTAGTACGGCTGCATCGATGAGAATTCCCTGTGTGCTGATACCAGCCAGTGCCCAGTGGGTAAGACATGTTATCTGTATCGCGCTTGCTCCTGTTCCGAAACGCCAGCTTCCGTCCTTCTGCTGCAGGGAAATAATTTGTGAAACCAAGGCCTGCAACCTCTGTCTTACTCTGAGCTGCAGCTCTTCCGGAGCTCCCTCTGCTTCCAAGTAAGACAAAAGTGCAGAGAGAGCCAAGGCTTCGGATGGTTCCCGTGCAGGAAAGCTTTCCTGGCCAAAATCAAAATCATAAACCGGTCTTTCCCAATCTTCCAATACAAAGTCTATTAATTCCTGATTGAGCGATGCACCCACATGGATATCCAGGTACATATTGGAATACTCTTTATCTGATACAAGTTTTAGAAAGAGTGTTGTGTCGTTCTCAGCCACACCCGATTTTTGATCGGAAAAAGCCAAACCCCACGGTCGGATCGGGATGGCAACTTCTTGCGCATCTTTAAGCAGAGGATCTGTAGTTCCGGCCGCACTGGCTGTAAGCAGCACGGAAAGCTCGCTTGCTTTCGGAACGGCAAAAGGCTGAAAAACAAGATTTGTCGCAGAATGCGGCTCAACCGATACTGTCTGCTTCAGATCGAACGTATCATCATCTGCTGTAAGATGAGCCGTAACCTCAACCTGTCCTTTATAGTCCGTCAGGTTGTGCACAGCGGCCGGCAGCCGAATACTGTCACCCTCCTGCACAAGGCCGGGCACCTTAAGTTCGGCAAAGAAATCTTTACGCACTATTAAGCCTGCGGTATTTTCTCCCACAAGGGTTTCCTGGGTACAGCCCTTTACAGTAAGCCTGTAGGCAGTGATGCTTTCAGGCAGAGGTACCTCCAGAGCAGCTGTGCCGGCAGTATCCGTGATCACAAATACCTGCCAGTACCCCTCAAGACCCCTCTTTTCTTTACGCGCCTGTTCATCTTTCTGTTCTAACTCGCCATCAGAATAGCCGGTTGTCTTATCAGCAGGCATATTGTCAGTGGTTGTAACGGCAGATTCTTCCACCCCTTCTTTCATTCCTCCTACTTCCTTCTTGGCGTTTTCTGTCTCTACCCGCGTTCTGGATTCTAGATCATCTTCATACAGCAGTTCTTCCCCACTGGCCAAACGCCCTTCTTCCTCAAGGAACTCGGATATGGCTTTTGTAGTCCGAGGCAGGTAGGAAAAGGTGCAGCTTGTTTCAAGGCGCATAAAAGCCTGCCGCTCTGCTCCTTTTTGAAAGAATGCCACAATTTCCGGGGCAGGATCACGATAACTTGCATAGATGGCCTCATTTACCAATGCCAACGAGAATTCAGCTTCCACAGGTTTGCCCTGATGATCCTTTACTTCAACGTGAATGCGCGCCGTTTCACCAGGTGCATAGTATTCCTGTTCCGGTTTTATACTGATAAGAAGCTTACGCTCTACCGTAAAGGGCAGAGCTGCGGCCTCAAGTTTATTACCGTCCATTATCGCCAGGCTGACCGCAAAATTGGGAAAGTGTTCATGCCCTACTGCAAACTGCAGAGGATTCTCTCCCTGCTTTATCTCTTTAAGCTGATAGCTGATAACACCTTCTCCTTCAAACGTGAGCAGAGCTAACCGCGGCAGATCCAAACGGGAAATAATCCTGATATCGGCCTTGTCCCCCACTTTGTAATGCTGCTGTTCGGCAAATATCCTCAATCGTATTTTGTCTTCTGTGCCTGAAACCATAGTAAAGGCTTCAGCACTCACAATATTACCCAGGCGGTCCTTGCCGCGTATCCGGAAAACATACTGTCCGCCTTGGTCCGGCGTATAGCTTACGCGGGCTGTACCACTTTCATCCGTTTGAAACGGCAGTACCTTCAGCTCTTTTTCCGCCCAGACAAGCACGGTATCACGCTTTAACCAGGGAATAGCGGAAAGCAGAGGATCCTCCTCTTCTACTTCCCGCACTAATACATGAAGCTCAAGCTCTTTTGAAACGGGATTACCCGCAGGATCTACGGTCTTCACAGTTATTTCAACTGGCTCTCCTGCCAGAGATACCTCACGTTTGGGAGCAATGCTGGCAATATAACCATAGCTGGCCAAAAGCGCCCGGCCCTGAGTTGTGACATTTTCAGACAGCAGTGTTGCTTTGAAAGCCAACGAGGTACCTGAAGAGAAGGGTGTCGTATCAAAGAGAATGACGAGTCCTCCCTGCTCATCGGTTTTCTCGGTAATCGTTCTTCCGTCCGGGAGAACATAACGCAGCTCAACGCCTGCTGCCGGCTGGCCATAGTAATAACTGGCCTTAAACGCTGCCTTTATAGTCTCACCTCTGAAATAAACCTGTTTATCGAACTCGATATCCAATTGTATTTTTTCTATTTTAAACTCCTCAACCATGAAGCTTCCGGCAAAGGCCAGCCTTGCCTCTTCTTCCTCCGCCGTTCTTAAACGGATGGTATATGTACCCTGCGCTGCTTTTGTGCCTAAGTGCACCTGCAGTTCGAAGCTCCCAAAGCGTGAGAGACTCACACTCTCTTCAAAAATAATGCTCCCCCTCGAGTCTACTACCGCACAAAGCATTTTCATTCCCTGATCGGCGAAATACGCGCCCTCTTTTACATCACGGATAATACCGCGCAATTTGACTATCTGCCCCGGTCTGTACACGGGGCGGTCGGTATAAATATACCCCTTGGGTGCCAGCCCCTTACTGAATCCCAAACAGGATAAATCCAGTCTGTTTGAGGCCATATTACCGCTCTGATTTACAAAAACGCATAAGTTCTCAGAACTTTTAAGTTCTTCAATTTTCTTAAGGAGAACACCGTCGCTCCCGGTCTTTCCTGAAAAGAGCACTTTTGAGCCGTCGGTAATCAGCACATCGGCTGCCGCTGCTCCCTTATTAGTGCGCATATTTTGGGCAAAGACTAATACCTCCGTACGCGATGATTTTAGCAAAATCTCAATATCCGAGCGAATTACCAGAGTGGTGGCCTCCAGATCTTTTTCTGAAACATTAACCGCGTACATACCGGGTCCCTGCATAGGTATTTCTATCTGCTGTTCAATAGGAAGATAGTCCTTATAGCCCTTGATCTCCACATCCCATATTTTATCCGGCGAGATTAAAGCCAGATCAAGATATTCCACACCGCGGATGGTGTGGAATTTATGGAAGTAATCTGCCATATCCAGTTTATATATTTTTAACTGCACCGTTTGAATATTACGCAGCTGGAGTTTTATTTTGGTCGTCTCATTAGTGCGGTAGACACGCTCTGTTGTGAGTAAGAGCGATTTATTCACCATCTGCTCAACTTTGTCCCTGGCCTTTTGGTAATAAGCTCCCCAGGTCAGTGTGCGGTAAGCCTGTAATGCTTCAGGTAAATCGGCAAGCTCATATTCCAAAACTTCAGCCATGCGAAATTGTGCCAGGGAGGCCTCTTCTGTTTTCGGATATTTGCTGATTAATCTTCTAAAAGCGTTTACCGCCTTTTTAAAGCTGCTCTGCGCTTGTTCGGTTGCACCGTTATTTTTAAACTCTATTCCCTGCTGATATTCGATCATTGCCAGGGTAAAAAGAATCTGACGTGATCTCGGATCCAACGGATATTTTATCAGAAATTCCTCCCAGACCTGCTTGGCCTGCTCATACTCCTTGATTTTAAGCAGATCCACGCCAACATAATATTCGGCATCCAATATCCCGCGCTGTGCTCCTGTCCAATCCGCTCCATTGGGGAATTTAAGAGTATATTCGGTATATACAGCTATACATTTTTTATACTTCTTTTGATTAAACAAGAGCTGACCCATAAGAAAAAGCGCTTTCTTCTGCAAATCTTCATACTGCTCGACCGGTGTTTGCTTAAATCCCAGCTCCTCCCGCAGTACTCTCTCTTCTTCATTCTCATTAAGGTTTAGTTTAAATCCTTTTCCGTCTACAAAATCACGAATAGCAGCAACCGTCTGATCCGCCCGGCCCCGGTAGTTAAGGGCTAAAATTGCATACCAGGCAGCAGTTACGGAAAGAGAATCATCCGGAAACAAGCTAAGGTAGGCAGCCGCTTTTTCCAATCCTGCTTCCAGCTCCATATCATTTTGAGGTTTGGGGAATTTATAAGTAAACGGAATGCGGCGCATAGCCAGTCTTCTCCATTTCTTAATAAGCTCCGTGTTCTGTAAATCTCCTTCCCTCATATCCTCTGCCTTAATCTGATCTAACAGGGAGAGCAGGTCTTCAAATTCCTCTCGTGAATTAGTGAGATTTGAGTTGCGCAGATAACTCTCCGCCAGTCTGTAGCGGGCTTCTGCGCAATGCAATCCCGGAACCTCCAGTTTCTTAGCTTCATTATACTGAGAGCTGCTTACAGCCTGCCAATAAGGATCGAACTCCGTTAAATACTCACGATACTCACGGATGGCTTCACTATACGAACCGGACAGCTCCTGCATACGGGCCATTTTAAAGCGTATATTCTCTCTTAACTTAAGTCCTATCTCCAGCTCCAATGCCTTTTTATAAAAGGTATAAGCCTTTTTATAATCAGGTGCCGGAATATTGAGTTCATCCGGTTTGGGTTTATAAGCAAGCATCTCGGCAAATCTAATATATACACCCGCTACTTCACCTTTACGCTCCGAAGAAAGCAGACGGATTGCTTCTTCCCGGTATATTTTCTCAGCAGCTTCATGGTTCTTTTTCTGTATATGAATGTCTGCCGTTAAAAATCGTATTTTATGCAGCCATTGATTGTCAGGACTCTGACTGGCTTCTTGCAGACACACCTGCAGGGCTTTATCAACATCACCTGCCCTAAATAAGGCAAGTGCTTTGAGCCAGACCGCATAATCGCGTGCTTGTTCCGCAATAGGACCTGCCTGCAACAAACGGTAAGCTTCCGAGTAGCGTTGCTTTTGCATAAGATCCTCTGCTTTGGAAATGACGTCTTGTTGATCAATACCGCCTCCGTTTGGAGAAAACGGATCCTCCCTTACGCTTTCGGCTTGCAGTACACACGGTAATATTACCATGAGGATAAATCCTAAAAGCCAGATAAAAAAATTGCTGTGCGCTCTTTTCCTGTTCATGACAGAACCTCCGGGTGCTTATAAAATGAAATATGTATCGTCTTTATTATACGAGCAACATGGGTAAAAATAACTTTGTTTTTGTAAAAAAATGTAAAATGTTGTAAAACACCCGCCATATACAATAAGAATAGGGGAAACTGTAGTATAATACAAAAAAATTGACGGAATAATCTGCGATAATATTTAAAGGGCTTTGATATCTTTTGTTTTCCTTAACTCGATGATTATATCATTTATCTGCCGCGGTATCTGCTGTTTGAGATAGCCGAAGTTCTCCGTATATCCAATGATAATACCAACCGCACCGGAAGACAGAATACCGATTCCCACACTCACAACTCCTCTTTGTGAAAGCCATTCTTTTTCATAGCGCCTTTTGATTTTTTTTATGCTTTCTATTGTGGAATCCATTTCTTTAGTGACAATTTACTCTATCACGGCAGCGATATTTCCAAAAGCTCAAATACATGCTGAATACGGTTGATTATCGTACTATTATTGCTTCCGGCGAATAATAAACCCACCAGCTTATTTTTATTATTAAGAACCGCACTGCCGGAGTCTCCTCCCTGACTCATATTACCGGCTACCAGTTGATCTGAGAATACCGCGCTCTTATTTTCACCATAATTAACTTTTACCGTAGCATCGATCTGCTGAATGACACCTGTTGTATAGCCTGTGGTTCTCCCGCTCTTTTTTATTGACATACCCAAATTTGCTTCAGCCAGTCCGGAAACCGCCCCGATATCCAGAATATCACTTGTAACATCACTCTGCTTAATTGGGAGGGCCAGAGCAGCATCTACGAGGTTATCCCTCAAAGCCTTTCTCACGGGCTGTAACCTTGTTTTACTCCTCATAATACATGCCAATGCATTCAAAAGAGCAGCCGCTGCCCTGCCCACAAAGCAGGAGCTTTTAACTCCCTCGAATGTTATGGGTACGAACTCACTTAAACGCGCCAGATGATTTTTTTCAGAACTTCCTCCGTCAAACAGTCCCGGCTGCAGAATAATATCATTTATCTCGGCCTGATTTGTGTTTGCCAGTACATGGTTATTGGAAAGAATATAAACGGTTCCCTGCTTTTTTACCAAACATCCTAAAGTGCCCGCAGTAATATATTTGTGCCCAATACTCACACCGCCCGGAGCGGGTCTAAACCGTGTTTTGTGGTCGCCCTGCGCATAAATAAGTCCTGTGGGATAGACATCGGTCACCACCCCTTGAATCTGAGCAGGGATCAGCTCTTTTTTTGTTAATTTTGTCTCAGCCCTTTTTTCCTGCACACTGCAAACAATACACAGCCGGCCGGTCTTCTTACCTTCGCTTATTTTATATCCGATCCCGGTAGCTACTACATTTGTTTTTTGCATTAATTTTTTTCTTACATCCGCCAGTAAACTGCGAATTTGTTGTACATCCTCTGCCATAGACGGCCTCCTTTTTTTAATTTACATTTTTAGCTTATGCTATTTCCCGATACCTGATAATATCCATATTAACACATTTTTTAAAGTAAACAACATACTTTTTAAGCCGGACAAACCTCTGCGAAGGCAATAACCTTAAAAGAGGAGCACGTTACTTCTTGAAATAGATATAATCTGCTACCAGTCGATAAATCCCATATCAGAAGTAAAAAGTTGTATTTCAGCAATACACGTATCATTATACATGCTGCCGTTATATACGTCTAATAAGAAGTAATATCGACTGTTAGAGATTCACCGATACCGGAACCGTTTACACCCTCCACCCATGCAGTAGCAGGATCTCCGTCGAATACATTTTTAGGAGAGTAATCAAAAGAGCTGGCTTTTTATACTGAACTGGCTTTGGCGTAATTGTATAATAGGGGAGGCATGGTAATAACTATGTCAAAATCAGGTTCAATATTACTAAACTCCATTTTATAGCCATTGGCAACCTTTTTATATGAAGCCGGACTGATATCCACTCCCCGAAAGCTTCTGCCTTTATCGAATTTAAAATAAGGACTTGTCTGGTTGATCTCATGAAATGTTATATCCTCTAAGATTATATTTACCTTTACGGATTCTATTTTGCCTTTCCATAAGCTGCCTGTAGTAAGTATATATGTTAACCTTCGCATACTGTCATCGTAATCGCGTTCATAGAAATGAGAATATGTATTCTTTATATATTTGGTTTCTCCCCTTTTAAAAACCACTTTAAAACACTCAAAATATTTTTTATGATATTCGAGCTCTTCGGCCAACTTTTTTTCCACCCTTAATTGGTTTCCCCCATCATTCCTTCCTCATTAGGAAAACCCATAACCACTTCCTGAGCATTACCGTGGTTTTTAAAAAGATAATTAACCGTTACTTTATAATTTTCTCTGTAAATTTGGATGGTTATAACCTCTCTCTGCAAGGCAATATCATTATTGCTTTCGGGCATAACCGTACCGCCCGGAGAAGGCAGCACCGGGGCCGAATCGGTGCTTACGGAAAAATGAAAGCAGCAAAAGATTAAAAGCATGAAAACCAATTTATTCATATCTGCTCCTCTAAAACCGGAGTTACCTTATTTTTTATCCTTTTCTTCTTTGTCCGACGAAGCATCCGACTTCTTTTTAATCTTATCCAATATTTTATCTATTTCCCTATTAGCCATTTTTCTTATTTCTTCATCTTCAAGTCTGTTTGGAGATTTAATTCCATTTTCATATTTGGGGTTTTTATACACAGTAAATCTTCTGCGCTTTTTCTTAAACTCCTTGCTTTTACGGTCTTCCTTAAAACCTTGCACACGAGCTTCCAGCCAGAGGGGCAGAGGGAACACACTCATATGGAAAACGACCGCGCATAAGCCTGTAATAAGCTGAATAGCCAAACTATATACTATATAGAGGGGCGAAGGAATTAAAAAGGTCAAGACAAGAGATATCAGTAAGAGCCATTTCACTTTTACAGGGAAGATACCGAATAGATAAAAGCGCGAATTGGGATTGATAAAGGCAAAAACCGCAATGATGGCAAAAGTTATTCCGGATGTTCCCATTATGGGAAAAGGAATACCGATAAGATTTAATAATAATAAACACAGTATCCCGGAAACAACGATTGTAATGACATAGAACAGGATAAAGAGCTTGCTGCCCCATTCTCGTTCGAGTGCAGTTCCCACCCACCACATAAAAAGAGCAAAAAGCATAAAACCCAACAGGCTGTCTCCCCCTGCATGAATATAGACAAGCGGATAGCTAAAGATTCTATAGAGCAGAGTTATATTCGATGCCGGTGTATCTAAAAAATAGAGAGCGAAAATATTTCCTATTTCCCGGACAAATACGGAGAGTACAAAGAATACGGTATGTATTATCAGAATGACTATTATAGTTTTAGATATTTTAGGTAAATTCTGTTCCATAGGTTTTGATAACTTAATAATATAATTATTTAATAATATGTCAAGATTATAATATAAAATACCCTTCCTTGACTAAGAAAGTTGATTTATATATCATTATCCGGCCTCTATAAAATATTTTTTTAGTATGTATGATATCATTATTGGAATAATCTTAATTTTCCTCTCTTTTATTTTGGTGTTTGGCCTTGTTATCCGCAGCAGAAAAATTATAAATACCATAGCTTCAAAAAAGCTTAAGACCCTCGATGAGATAAAGAGGGAACTTTAACCTTGGCAAATAAAAAACATGTAACCTATGAGCTCTCACGAGAGCTTTCTCTTTTTCACCTCATCATGATGGGCGTGGGGATGATGATCGGCGCGGGAGTGTTTATCGGTATCGGCAAGAATATTCCCATAGTCGGCCCCGGAGGTCTGATAGTCACCTTTGCCCTTAATACCATACTCGCATTATGCACAGCCATGTCTTATGCCGAACTGAGTTCGGCCATCCCCAAAGCGGGTGGCGCGTACAATTATACCCGCATAGCCTTTGGCCGGGGACCCAGTTTCGTAGGCGGCTGGATGGAGTGGTTTGCTTCCAGTGTGGCCGGCAGCATGTATGCGATTGTATTTTCGGAATATACAGTTGGGTATTTTAAGGCTTTGGGGCTTCTTAACTGGATTCCCGAAGGCCTTTTCGGTTACTTTGAGCGTTTTGTAGCGGCGGTTATAATCATCTTTTTCATTTATATTAATTACCGTGGGGCTTCCGAAACCGGCAAACTAGGGGCTGTAATAACTCTGGGCCAGTGTCTTTTTCTCCTCTTTATCGGCCTTACCGGTGTGTACGTGGCGACAACTGATCCGCAGCGCTTGACTAATTTTTCTCCTTTCATCGCATCCGGTTGGGAGAAGATCCTCATCTCAATGGGATTTCTCTATGTGGCATTTGAGGGCTATGAGGTTATTGCGCAGGCAGGCGAAGAAGCGATAAATCCGCGGCAAAATCTGCCCAAAGCCATGATCTACTCTGTAATTATTGTAGGCGTAATATATGCCCTGGTAAGCTTTGCCGCGGTTATAGCTGTCAAACAAGGCTCTCCCGGAGTAGACACGGAACCGTGGATATGGATCGGAAATCAAAAAAACGGATTCGGAGCAGCGATTACCAGGCTTTTCCCCTGGGAGGCTATGGGTAGTTTTCTGGCTACTCTGGCTGTTATTTTTGCTTCAACATCAGCCTTAAACGCCACGATCTACTCGGCAACCCGTGCTTCTTACGCACTGGGCAGAGACAGAATGCTGCCTAAAGTATTTGCTGCTATTTCTAAAAAGAGAAGAACACCGCATACGGCTCTTTTTTTTACTGCGATTGTCATTCTGCTCAATGCCGTTCTCTTACCAACCGAAGGTGTGGCAGCCAGCGCCAGCATAATGTTTCTTTTTCTCTTTCTCATCGTCAATCTGTGTGCCATTAAAATACGATTGAATATGGGAAACGAACTTCGCTATGGTTATCTCATGCCGCTCTTTCCTCTATTTCCTCTAATCGCGATCATCCTACAGCCCATCCTTGCCTTTGAACTGCGGCAAATCAGTTATATTTCATGGATAGTCGCCGGTTTATGGATTGGATTGGGCATTCTTATCTATGTATTCTATTCACGGTTTAGAGTAACTCCTACCGAAGACGAAATCCTGGTACTGGAGGAAAGGGAGGAGGTGCCTGCCGCTGGTACGGAATACCAGGTAATAATTCCAATTGCCAATCCCAAAAACGCGCTTTCAATTGTCAGAACCACTATAAAACTTTGTTCCGGAAGGGAATCTCAGATAAAGCTGCTGCATATGGTGCCGGTCCCTGATCAGCTTTCTCTCTACGACGCCAAAAAACAAAGTATAGAGGAGCACCTTTTAGAGGGAAAAGAAGCACTCGTTGAAGCCATGCTCTATTTACTGCCCAGGTTCCCCATTACTACCACCATCCGCCACTGCCGCAATATCGGACGCGGGATAATAAGCGCGGCACGAGAAAAAAAGACCGATCTTATCATCATGGGATGGCATGGTAAAAAAACGGATCTAAAGCATAGTATGGGAAGTATCTTGGATTATGTTATTTCACGCAGTCCCTGTGATATTATTATTCTAAAGGACTGCGGTACCAAGAGTTTTACAAAAATTGTAGTGCCTCTTTTCATGAATCAAAGTGATAATTTCGCTGTGGATGTTGCGGAGCGCTTATGCGAGCCCTCAGGAATTATTTCCTTTCTTCCTGTGGAAAATAAATACAAAGCGTTTACGGAAAAATATATTTCCGAATTACAGGCAAAAGTTCATGATAAAAAAGTAAAAATCCTTAAAGCAATTTCACCTCATAAAATGATGTATTCATTAAAAAGTGTAACGGATAACGATCTGCTTGTGTTAAGCATTCTCAATCACAAACAGCTTTCTCATTTAAAAAAAATACCGCTCCACGCAAGCATAGCGCATGCCTGGAAAAAACCACTGGTCATGGTATATAAATCCAAAGGTTTTATCTCCTGGACAAAAAGGTGGTTTTGATGAATAAGCTAAATCATGCGTTTGATATAAGAAAACAGGAACTCCACTGCCAACTCACAATTCCCTTTATCAGATATTTGGAAGAATTATATGACACGAAAAGGATGATTGAAATAGTAGAGCCTCTGGGACTTTCTATCGCCTATTTAAAAAACAAAAACAATTGGATGTCCTTTTCCTATTATAATGAATTACTCAGAAAAATAGTTAAAGTAACAGGGGATGAACTGGCTCCGTATAAAGCAGCTTTTCAAATAAATCCTAAATCATATTTTGATTTCCTTCTCTTTATTGTGTATAACAAAATGTGGTCCGGTTCACCAAAGTTACTCTATAAAATGATATGCACAAAAAATATATACAAGCGATATGCGAAAATCGGCTATTTAAAAATTCTTTCCTCTACACGTGACTCAATGATAGTCGAAGTAAAACTTTACAAGAAGTATAAACAGACACAATACAACTGCGCTACAATAAAAGGCATGCTTGCAAGTATCCCCCTCAGTATGGGTTTATCGTCAGCCGAGATAAAAGAGAACCAATGCGCTGTTACAGGTGCCCGCAGCTGCATATATGCTATTAAATGGAAAAGAAAAAAGAACTTGTTTATGCGGATAACCTTACCCCTTTTTGTAGGAGTATTTATTTTACAACTGACTGTATTTAAAGGCATTTTTAGCATAAAGGATGTGTTTTTTATTTTAGCGATATACTTACTAGCTTTTTTTGTGCAATTAACCTTTAGTTTTCGGAGGGAATTTACCTTTCAAGAAAAAACCAGTCAAAGTAAAAACCAGTATCTCACTCAAACAATCGCTAAGATCGAAAAAGATAATGAAAAAATACTAAAATTACAGCACCAATACCATCAATCACAAAAGATGGAGGCGCTGGGGCGTGTTGCCGGAGGAATCGCTCATGACTTCAACAATATTCTTACCATTCTTAACGGCAATATTGAATGTTCAAGGCTTTACATTAAAAAGAATAGTCCGGCATATGAAAATATAAATGAGCTTAGCAAAGCGGTAAAAAGAGCTTCCGAGTTAATAAAACAGTTGTTAACCTTTACCAAAACTGAAACCAAGCAACCGATTATCCTCGATATAAACGATTTATTAACTGAGTTCAGCATGATGATGACATCTGTAATCGGTGAGAATATTGAATTGAGTATTGTTCCATCCTTAAATGCAGCCAAGATAAATGCAGATAAAAATCAATTAGAACGAGTACTCCTGAATTTAATTTTAAACGCAAAAGAGGCTATGCCTGACGGTGGAAAACTTATAATAACTACTGAAAAAATTGCCGTTAATGAAAACTATAAATTCAGCGCACTACCTCCCGGAGAATATATATTGATTGCCCTTCATGATTCCGGCAAGGGCATAAAAAAGGGAGAGCTCCCCAATATTTTTGATCCATTTTATACGACAAAGCAAAAAGGGAAGGGCACAGGACTGGGATTGGCAATCTGCTATAATATGATCAAACAAAATAATGGATACATTTTTGTTGAGAGTATATATGGAGAAGGCACGATCTTTTATATCTACTTTCCCATTGCTAAAGGTCATGTAGAAACTGATTCAGCAGGCATAGTAAATAAACCGGCACCTCATGGAAACGAGACAATTTTATTTGTTGAAGATGAACCGGTTTTAAGAAAGACCTATTCCAATATTTTAAAAAGATACGGGTATACCATTATTCAAGCGAATAATGGTCCGGGAGCACTGGAGTACATACAAAAACATCCCGGTACAACCATTGATCTCCTGTTAACCGATATTATAATGCCTAAAATGAACGGATACGAACTTGCCAGAAAAATAAAGCAGAAGCTTCTCAATATAAAAGTCATATTTATTTCCGGTTATGATGATAATATAAAAGGATTAGATAAGACCGATAATCTCACATCGGTTTTCTTTACTAAACCATTTGAGTCCGAAGACCTTTTGTCAGCCATCCATAATATTTTAGCACATTAGTCTCTTTTAAAAAACATGTCTCACAGAACTCACTTATATCCTTTGTGAGCTCTGTGAGAATTAAATTTAGTACAGTTTAATATTGTCTACTGGCTATTGTCTCCTTCAATCTCACTGATCGGTGTGTATTCTTGATCGGGAGAGTAAGTTCCTTCTCTTCTTTCACCCTTTAAACTGGGAATCTCGATAATAAAATCTACCAGAATAAGATGCGGATTTGTGGCTACAGGTATTTTATCTTTATTTGCTTCGTAGAGGATTCTCCACTTATACTCATCTCCATAAACAAAATCATAACCCGCGATTTTAGAAAAACAATCGCGCCGCGGTGAAAGCAATCTAACCTTATAGTATTTTGGTAAAGCAGCGCTGCTGCCAATACCAAAGATCATGAGCGTATCTATTACCTGCTGTGATTTATTCATACTTGCCTGATACTGGAAGTTTTCAAGATCAATCTTAGCAGAGCTAAGCAGCGTAGTCGCACTGTTATACTCATCAGGATGACTTTCATCCACTCCCCCCGCGGTTGCCTGCGCAAGCGCATTTTCCGCTTTATTATATAAGGCACTGGCATCACCTCTCTGCATAAGATCGGCTATCCGGGTTTTTGCCTGGGACAGATAATCTTTGGCATCGAGATAATTTTTGTTCTGGTATGCTTCCTCGCCTGAGTTTATCATGCCTGAAATCTGTTCTTCGTCGGAATCACCTTCAGTAATATAGCCTTTGTCCAAAAGGGTTTTTAATCCCTGCTTGGTATCCTGCATAAGCTTATCAATAACCGCAATATCCTGAATCGCAGTGATAGCATTTTTGGAGTGCTCGCTGCTGTTTTCAAAATATTCGATCGCTTGCGTGAGTAGGGGCTTGAATTCCTCCATTCCGATCCCCCCATCACTTGCTTTGCCCAGCTCAATCATTCCATTGTCATATTCGTCTTTGGCTATTGCGTACAGCTCTGTTGTCTCCGGATTTGTATCGGCGCCAAGATCTTTGGCCTTGTTGAGATTGGCTTCGGCTTCCTGTCTGCTGGCACTGGCCTTATGTTTAATAAACAGCTTATTTGCTTCGTTTTCTGCTTTTCCGGCATATTCCTCGGCCATCTGGGCGTATTCATTCCCTTTGTCATAATCTCCCTGACCGAAAGCAACTTGAGCTTTTTGCAGATATTCCTTTGATTTTAAATACCATTCATTCTGATACAGCGACTCTGAAACGATAGATTGCAGAGTAAAAAAAGCAACTAAAATTAACATACTCATAATAACAACTCTTTTTATTTTCATTGTATTTCTCCTTCCTCATCAGATTCACCCGGCTCTCCTTCTATTTCAATAATCATTTCATCAACCTTATAAATCTGTTCTTGGGCGGAATCGATGGAGGTTTTAGCTTTATCATGTTTTTCTTTTGCAACCTCGTAAGCATTCTCGAACAGTGTTCTTGCCTGCTCTAAATGCACAAGCGCTTCATCATACTTACCTTCCTGGCTTAAACTGAGAGCAATCTGATACTCTTCATCCGCTTTGGCAAAATCGTCCTTCACAGCCACATCGGCTTTAATATTCTTAGCTTTGTCACGAGAAGAATTGGCGTAAGTCTTTTTGGCATCTATATGCAGCGGATAGGCTTGTCTGATGATATCCTGATATAAGGCATTGGCGGCATCAAATGCTTCCTTGGATTTTGCATTGTCTTTATCGTAGGTGCTTTCACCATCCACATATTTTTGTTCCGCCTCAGCATACTCATCCGGAAAATAGGTATTGAATTCATGTCTGGCAATAACTTCGCGGTTCTCCTGTGCCAGTTTATACTCTTCTTCCGGAAGAGAAGCACAGGCTGTAACCAGGATAACACATAACAGTGTATAAAAGATTTTTCTGGTCATAATTACTTCCTTTCATTTATTTTTTATCTATAAGTTTAAAATATTATTTATTTGCTTATTGCACAAGACCCAAAAGGAATTTATCCAAAAAAAAATGCTTTCCTCTCACATATACGAAATGATATTTTAATCTGGCAAACACGAATACAAGTAATTATAATGTAAATCAGACGAATTCGGTGAACTTATCTCTCTTTGCCTTACATAGAGGACATACATCAGGTGCACCTCCCTCCAGCGTGTAACCGCAGACTTCGCATACCTGTACGGGCCCCAAATCGATATCCGAACCTTTTTCAATTACAGATAAAGCCTGTTCAAATATCTGTTTATGGACTTTTTCCGTTGCATAAGACCATTCAAAACTCTTTTGTGCACCAGGCTCATGCTGCAGCTTTGCGGTTTCTATATAAACGGGATACATTTCATCAATCTCAAATGATTCACCTGCAATAGAAAGTCTGATATTTTTAATGGTATCACCCGGGCCGAAAGCAGCCATACTGTTGGCCACGAATCCTCCGTCCAAATGGGCAAGCTCTTTGTAATGATCACCCGCATGGACGTATTCGGCATGGGCGATCGCCCGCCACAGCCGCGCCATATTGGGAAACTGCTGCTTTTTTGCCTTTCCCGCGAAGTGCAGATAACGCATATGTGCTTGGCTTTCACCGCCGAAGGCGTTTATTAAATTCTGTTGGGTAATCTGCTTCATAGCTAAACTCCTCTTAATTTTTAAATTCCTTAAATATTAAAATCCCGTTATGACCGCCGAAACCCAATGAGTTGGACATTACCGCTCGGATCTTACCATTATAACCTTTGTTGGGAACATAATCCAGATCACACTCCGGATCGGGATTGTCGTGATTGCAGGTAGGAGGAAAGAACTGATTTTGAAGTGCTAAAATAGAAATAACAGCTTCAAAACCACCGGCTCCGCCTATCATATGGCCGGTCATTGATTTTGTTGAAGAAACTTTAAGCTTTTTTGCATGTTCACCAAACACTTTGTTAATCGCCTTGGTTTCGATCGGATCATTAAGCTGCGTTGAGGTTCCGTGCGCATTAATATAATCAATATCGCTTGGCTGCATCTTAGCCACATTTAAGGCCATTTGCATGGCTTGTATCGCGCCACGACCGTTCGGATGAGGTGCGGTAAGATGATTGGCATCACAGGAAAGACCATAACCGGCAATTTCCGCAAGTATTTTAGCTCCACGCTTTTTAGCATGCTCGAGTTCTTCAATTATTATGATACCGGCTCCTTCTGCCAAGATAAACCCGTCCCGATCCCTATCAAAGGGTCTGCTGGCTTTCTCCGGAGTATCATTATAATTTCGGGTCAATGCCTGAATTGCGCAGAATCCCCCTAAAGCAACCTCTGTTACCGGAGCTTCGGTACCGCCGGTAATCATAATATCAGCTATATTACTTTTTATAGCATGATAGGCATTACCGATGGCATCCGTACCGGAAGCACACGCTGTGACAACCGCATAACACGGCCCTTGAGCATTAAATCTGATTGCAATATTTCCGGGACCGATATTACAAATCATTTTTGGTATGGTTAAGGGATGAATCCGCATCGGCCCTTTTAAAAATAAGGCGCGGTAGGCGTCCGTAAGCGTATCAATACCTCCGATACCGTTGCCTATAATCACACCAAAGCGTTCCGGATCAATACCCGTATTACCATGTGCTAACGCGGCGGATTTCATAGCTTCGATACTGGATATCATTGCCAGAATTGTAAAGCGATCAAGTTTGCGTGCTTCTTTTTTATCGATATACTGGGTGGCGTCAAGATTTTTCACCATACCGCAGACTTTGCTGGGAAATTCTTCCACATCAAATTTATCTATACGGGTTATACCATTATCACCTCTCTTTACTGCTTCCCAAGAATCTTTTACATTATTACCAAGCGGATTTACAGTACCTATTCCTGTAACAACTACTCTTCTTTCCATAAATCCTCCTTATTATTAGAGGAAATTGCATAACTCAAAATATATTAAGTTAGTAAAATACTTATTCTTTATACCATAATAATTTAGCAATTTCCATTTTAGGAGCTTCTTGCAAAAATGTTATTTTTGCAAGAAGCTCATTATATAGCCATACCACCATCAACCTGGATAACTCGTGCTGTTACATAAGAGGCTAAATCAGACGCTAAAAATAAAACAACCTTGGCCACTTCCGCGGGGGTACCGCCCCTGCCCATGGGAACCTGCCTCAGCATTGCCTGTTTAGCTTCCTGACTTAGTTTTTCCGTCATATCGGTAACAATATAACCCGGCGCTACTGCGTTTACTCTTACACCGCGGGAAGCCACTTCTTTAGCCAGGCTTTTGGTAAAAGCAATCAGTCCTCCTTTGGAAGCTGAATAATTGGTCTGTCCGACATTGCCGCCGATCCCCACAATAGAAGCCATATTTATAATTGATCCCGAACGCTGTTTCATCATGGCCATAGCTACATGTTTGGAAACCAAAAAGGCTGAGGTTAGATTTACCGTAAGCACTTTTTCCCAATTTTCTAACGGCATGCGAAATACAAGTCCGTCGCGGGTAATGCCTGCATTGTTAACTAATATATCAAGCTGTTCGCTCTCCTTAAGAATATCCTTGATTACATTGGTAATCTGCTCTTCGTTGGCAACATCTGCCTGCTTAAAAAACACTTCAGCACCAGTTGCTTTAGCTGCTGCTTCCATCTCCCCCAAATATTCACTTTCCATGATATCAAGGAAATAAACCGTTGCACCTTGTTTTAAGAAAAGCATCACTATCTCCATCCCGATTCCCCGTGCACCACCCGTTATGATCGCTTTCTTTCCTTTTAATAACATATTTTACTCCTTACTTTCTGTTTTTATATCTTCAAGCTTCCCTGCAGGAAAACAAGGATATTCAATGCAAAAGGCTTTCCATAACCCACGTAGTACGGAACCGGGGCCTGCTTCGTAGAAGCGCGAATAGCCATCGCTTAAAAGAGTCTTTTCTTCATCCAACCAGCGTACTGTGGAGACAACCTGCTTTACACATAATTCTTTAGTCTGCTCTCCCCTCACTATTTTACCTGCTGTAACATTTGAATAAACAGGTGAGACCGGATCATGAAAAGTATAGTCGTCTAAAAAAAGCGTTAATTCCTTAGCCGCTTCTTCAATAAGGGGTGAGTGAAAAGGACCGGAAACCCGCAAGCGAATAACCCGTCTGGCACCGGCATCCTTAAAAACCTGCTCTGCTTTTTTTAAAGCTAAAAAAGTTCCGGAAAGCACAATCTGAGTAGGACTGGTATGATTGGCGAGGAATATCTGCAGAGCTTCCAAACTTTTTAGTACTTGCACTGCTTCCACTTTGGAAAGTCCTATTACAGCTGCCATACCCGCCTGACCCTCTTTTGTGTCCGCGCTGCGGCTGACACGCTCCATAATCTCACCTCTCATCTTTACGATGGGAAAAAGGTCATTTAAAGCGATGACACCTGCTTCATGAAGTGCCGAATATTCACCCAGACTGAAACCGGCATAGCCCTGTGCCAGAACACCATGCTCTTTAAGTACCGTACTGGAAGCCAAGTTGGCAAGAGTTACGGCTACCTGAGTTTTAGCTGTCTCTTTAAGTTCCGCTTCATCTGCTTCAAAAAGCAGTCTTTTCATATCCATTCCTGAATAATCCGATGCGGCTTCAAAGAGCAGCTTAACTTTTTGGCTTGCCTCCCAGAAATCTTTTCCCATTCCGGGATACTGTGCTCCCTGACCGGGAAATAAAAAACAGGTCTTCATTACTCACTCTCACCTCTCGAATGGGAAAATAACATACATACCCTAAAGCTGTCAAGCTCATTACCCGTACTGACTGTAATATCCATTTGACTCTCAGTGTGCGCCTGGGTATTATTATCACAAACCTTATGGAGCAATATATGCAGGTGACCTTAATAAGTTATACAAATAATCCGGAACTGGTTTGCATTCAGGCCGGTAAAGTGTGTTATTCCCCTCACGGAATAAAGCAAATCCAAAAGCAGCCGGACAAAGAACAAAGCGGGATTTTCCTCGATAAAATAATTCGCATGGGCCACCTCTCCGTAATTGAACACGCAAGTTTTTCCTTTATGATAGAAGGAATTTCACGGGCATGTTCGCATCAGTTAGTTCGTCATAGAATCGCCTCTTATTCTCAAAAAAGCCAGCGCTATGTTAATGAAAAACAGTTTGAATACATTACTCCTCCTTCTATAGCTGCTCACTCAAGTGTTGTAAAAACTTATAATCACTTTATGGAACAAACTATGGAATTCTACTCAGAACTGGTCGCACAGGGAATTCCAAAAGAAGACGCACGCTTTGTACTGCCCAATGCCGCCGAAACAAAAATATTCGTATCCATGAACGGACGGGAGCTTCTCCACTTTTTCGAAAAAAGACTCTGTCAGCGCGCTCAATGGGAAATTCGGGCAGCGGCAGAAGAGATGCTCGATCTGGTAAAGAAAATCGCCCCTTACATGTTTAAAACAGCAGGCCCCGGCTGTGTGCACGGATCCTGCCCGGAAGGAAAATTATCGTGCGGCCAAAGTAACGAAATGAGAAAAAAATATAAGAACAGCTCTTATAAGGAATCCGATTTATGAAGCAGTTGTATAAACAGGATTCAGCTCACACCTTACGTGCGCTGAGGGTTGAATCTGATTACGGTCTTGATAATACATCAGCTTTGGAACGAAGGGAGTATTATGGCAGCAATGAGCTCACGGAAAAAGATAAAAAAAGTGTTTTGCGTATATTATTCGGTCAGCTCAAAGAGGTTATGGTCATTATCCTCCTTGCAGCTGCCTTCATTAATGGAATCTTCCTTAAGGAATATTTAGATACCATAGTCATACTTATCATCGTTGTACTTAACACTCTGCTCGGTTTCTGGCAGGAGTATAAAGCCGAAGAAGCCTTAGCCGCACTAAAAAAACTGGCCGTTCCTCATGTTCGAGTAAGACGCAATGGAGTTGTCAGGGAGATCTCTTCAAAAGAGCTGGTCCCCGGGGACATCCTTTTAATCGAAGCGGGCAACATTGTGCCGGCTGATGCACGGCTTATTAACTCGGCTCATTTAAGGGTGCAGGAAGCAACTCTTACCGGTGAATCGGAGCCTGTAGAAAAAGATCATTCCTTTGTGGCCAAAAAAGATCTTGTGATTGCCGATCAGAAAAATATGCTTTTCACGGGAACGATAATCACCTTTGGCCGGGGTGAAGCGGTGGTAACAGCCACAGGCATGCAGACAGAATTGGGGAAAATAGCCTCTCTGCTACAGGATGTTAAGGAGGAGCAGACACCCCTGCAGAAGCGACTTTCAAAATTGGGTTATGTGCTCGCTCTTTCAGCAGCTCTCCTGATCCTCATTATCGCGAGCATCTCCTTTCTAAACAGTCAGGACATCATTCTCACTTTAAAAACGGCCATCAGTATGGCTGTGGCTGCCATACCCGAAGGCCTGCCCGCTGTGGTTACTATTGCTCTGGCCCTTGGTGCCCGCAAACTGTTTATACACAAATCACTCATTAGAAATCTTCCTTCAGTGGAAACCCTGGGTTCGGTAACGGTTATTTGTTCGGATAAAACAGGGACTCTCACCCAAAATAAAATGACCGTAACTAAAGTAGCTCTTGCCGAAAAGGAGTTAAGCTTAGATAAACTGTCTTCCGCCAATGTTTTAAACACCCACTCCGATGCCGGTCTGCTGCTTTTAGCAGGAACACTCTGCAATGATTCCACGGTAACACGGGAAAAAAACAAATTCATCACTACAGGGGATCCCACAGAAAGCGCTTTGGCAGTAGCCGGTTTTGAGGCAGGCCTTATTAGGGAGGAAACAGAACGTGTATTGCCGCGTACAGGCGAACTCCCCTTTTCTTCAGAGAGAAAGCGGATGACAACCGTGCATAAAATTTCACCTTCGCCTCAATTCGAGTCACTTTTTGCCCCTCTCCTTAAAACAGGTAAAAAAGAGTTGTTAAGCTTTACCAAAGGCGCGGTCGACGGCTTACTGGAGATTTCCACCCATGTACTTGTGGGAAAAGATGTGGTAATGCTTACTCCTGAGTACAAACAAAAACTTCTAAAACGCAACCTAAAATTCGCCGGGCAGGGAATGCGCGTTATAGGTGCGGCCTGTAAACCGATTAAAAATAAAAAAGTAAAGATTTCTGAAAGCATAGAGCAGGAGCTGATTTTTATCGGCATGGCTGCTATGATCGATCCGGTACGGCCTGAGATAAAAAATGCCGTACGCACCTGTAAAAAAGCAGGGATTAGACCCATTATGATTACAGGCGATCATCCTCTTACCGCACTTGCTCTCGCCAGACAGGTCGGCATTACCCGAGACGAATCTTATCTTACAGGTACGGATCTCTCCCGTTTAAGCGTTGAAGAGCTAAAAGAAGTAGTAAAAACCGTATCTGTATATGCCAGAGTAAGTCCGGAACATAAAATGAAACTTGTAGACGCCCTGCAAAGTTTAGGTCATGTAGTAGCTATGACAGGTGACGGTGTAAATGATGCCCCGGCCTTAAAGTCGGCGGATATCGGCATAGCCATGGGCATTACCGGTACCGATGTATCCAAAGAGGCTTCCGATATGGTGCTGTTGGATGACAACTTTGCTACTATTGTAAGCGCGGTAAAAGAAGGCAGAACTATTTATGATAATATAAAGCGTTTTATCCGCTACATTCTCACCGGAAATGTGGGTGAAATACTGGTTATGCTTTTCGGTCCTCTCTTAGGTCTCCCCTTACCTCTGCTCCCGCTTCAGATTCTCTGGATTAACCTGGTAACCGATGGTGCTCCGGCAGTAGCAATGGGTTATGAACTGCCTGAGCGAGATACAATGGACAGACCGCCGTACTCGCCGCGGGAGAGCGTCTTTGCCCGGGGTGTGGGTAAACAGATTGTGTGGACAGGATTTTTAGTAGCCGTTATTTCACTCGGTGTGGGTCTGATCTATGCTCATATGGGTGCGGCGCAAGAAACGTGGCGGACCATGATTTTCAGCACACTCACTTTCTGTCAGCTGCAGCTGGCACTCAGTGTGCGTTCGACTAAAACCTCAATTTTTAAACTGAATTTCTTTTCTAACCTCCCGCTTATTATCGCTGTCTTATGTACTTTTGTTTTGCAGCTTCTGCTGATTTACTTACCGTATCTACGGACCATTTTTAAAACTGCTGCTCTTGGTATTGAAGAATTAGCAGTCTGCATAGCTGCCAGTCTCCTTATAATCGTTGGAGTTGAAATAGAGAAAGCAGTAATGCAAAAAAAATAAAGTTGCTTGATTTTTCACGCATTTACCTTAATAATGACTTCAGGCAGCATTAAAATGACTGAAAAAATACAAAAACAAAATACTATGCTCCACCTCATTCCGATTATTGCAATATTCGCCTTGTTTTTGGGCCTGCTGTCATTTATCGGATATTTGGATACCCTAAGGCTATCCACAGTACTATCCAATGAAAAGATAGCTGTTTTAGCTTTCGAGAGTAAAAACAGCATTGATACCGCACTTGCCGGAGGTGCAACATTAGAACAATATACGGGATACAACAATATAACAGACAACCTTGTATCAAAAGAAAAAGCTGTTCAGCGCATAGAAATAAGAGATCTTAATAATAAGCTTATTTTTGAGTACGATCAGGAGAATGATGTACAGACAAGCGCAGCATTTGACGACGCCCCTTTTAGACTGGTTGAAAGCGGTTACACGGAGGCTGAAACTGACACCTCATTTCTGCTTACTTTTCCGCTTAATAACCAGGCTCACCTTGCGGGCAACTTTCATCTTATTGTTTCAAAATCAGTCGCCGAAGGCCTCGTATTTGACAGTTTTATATATCTCTGGCTGGCAGGCGGAGGAGCATTGCTTCTATTTACCGGAATTCTTTTCCTTTTGCTGCGTACTCCTTCATCCAAAACCAAAATCGCTATAATCATAATCTGGTGTGTATGTTTTTCCGCACTATCAGCATATATCATGTATACGATGTATTACTCAAGTGATGAAACAATAAATCAACGCCTGGATTCTATAGCAGAATCTATATATCAAAAATTACACAATAAGCCGGAACAAAAAGTCGATGCCGAATCTTTAAGAAGCGCTTTAAATATATTAAATGATTATAAAATGAAAAATCCCGACATCAGCTATATCAGTTTGATGAACAATGATACGGAATTGATACACACAGAGCACGATCAGGCAGAATCCCTCTCATTATGTGATGAACACTACAATGTCATCAGCAAAGAGCTTTCAAAAGCTTCAGGAGATTCGGTCACCGAGTTGACAATAATAGTCGGTGTCAGAAAAATGCTTACTTTTGAAAAATTATTTTATAGCGCTAAAAATATACTTATAGTTCTTGCCACCAGCATAGTACTCGCAATCAGTTTTCTTAACTTAGTGTGGGCGGCACGCAAACGTAAAGACCTGCCGTCGTTGCCCGCGGCAGAGCAGAAGCCGCATGCTCTGAGTATAGAACTTGTGTTTCCCCTGTTCCTCTTAATTATATTTTGTGAAGGACTTCTGGTCTCATTTCTGCCTGTGTTCCTTAAAGGAGTAGTAGCGCAGGCCCAACTGAACGGGGCTATGACCTCTCTTATTTTCTCTGTCTATTTTGCAGGTTTTTGTTTAAGCCTGATACCTTCCAGAGTTATCGCACAGCGTACGGGGCTCAAATCATTAATAGTTGCAGGGGCCTTACTGGTGGCATCAGGTTACTTCATGATGGCTTTTCTCAGTGACTACTACTATATCATTGCCTCACGTGCACTTAGCGGCATAGGGCAGGGAATTATTTTTATAGGTCTGCTTACATTATACAACCGGCAATCAGCTAACCAGGAAAATACTAAAAAATCAAATTTCACTCATTTTGGTTTCGCGTGGGGAATGCTGGTCGGTATTGTTTTCGGAGCTTTGCTGACATCATATATGAGTATCTATGAAGTTTTCATTATCGCAGGAAGTGTGGGTGCACTCATTTTTCTTTACAGCATACTGTTCATACCTAAAATCGAAAAAGCACATTACGATTCTCAATCATCCGCTCTCCAAGTACATCCGCTCAAAAAAGCATTGCGCACTCTGATTGACGGGGAATTTTTCAAATCCTTCTTTTTTATAGGCATGATCAGTAAAGCTGTTATCACGGGTATAATCTTATTTGCCTTACCTCTGTTTTTAAAAGATAAATTCGATCTGCCGGAGATCGCTCAAATTATAATCGTATATTTTGCCTGCTGGTTCGTATCGAGCCTACTCTTTTCAAAAATAATCACAAAAATCAAGCATATGCGTTTTATCCTGTTTTTGGGTACACAGCTGGCCGGCTTTGCTCTTTTTGCACTCGGTTTTATGAACTGGGAGCACTTAAGCGGTATTCTACCCAATACTTTTGCCACAACAATCTTCACCACAGCCAGCTTAGGCTTGTTGGGCTTTTCTCACGGCCTGCTCTCTATTCCCGTTTCCCGGCATATTTTACATACAAAGAGCTCCGCTCTGTGGAGCGAAACTTCGCTCTCTACTGCTTACGTTTTCCCGGAGAGCATAGGCGCTGTCCTCGGTCCGCTGCTTATTGCCCAGCTGCTCATATTTTTAGATGCTCATACACTCGCTATAAGCTGGATAGGAGTACTTTCAATCCTGTGTGGTATTCTCTTTATATGCGGAAAATTCATTCCCTATGTGCCTGAACCACAGAAGCAGAAGGAAATTATAACCAACTTGGAAGACAACTTGGAAGATAATTTAGAGGATAACAAAGACCTGCTATAAGTGAATCCCGAACAGCTTATCAAGCGAAAGCTCTTCGAACGTCTGAGTAACAAGGAAAAAAACTATACCTAACAAAATCAACGCATAAAAAGCGACGAGTATGAGCTTAAAAGGATTAATTCCCGCTTGTACTGCGGGCTGCCCGGATGTTTCCATCTTTTCCCCTGCCGAGGAAATCTTAAGCTCTTTGGCTAATTCTACTCGTTTTGACCGTTGCTTTTTTTTCAAGTGTTTAAATACATTAAATGCCTTTATTTTATGCTGGGGACTGATCATTTCTACTCTCAGTCTGCCCTTTTTATTTATACTTAAGAGCAGTATTAAACTGTCTTCTTTCTGAACCGGTTTTTTTTTGTAATCTACGGTAAAGGAGCCCAGCTGAATAGTGTACTCCGGATTCTCACTGTCTACATAAAAAAAGGGTATGAAAACCTTGTCCTGCTCATCACGCACAGGAGTCAGCGTTATTTTGACCGGTGTTGTACTTTCAAAATCCAAAAGAGGTTTAATCTGACCGTCAGGTTCTTTTATCCCTATATGATGTGCCATGGATAATAGAGTAGTTATTTCACTGCCTATTGTCAATCAGGTTTTTTAAAAACTGCTTTAGTTATATCCATAGCTACTTGACTTCTCATTCCAGATACACTACGTTATGAAAAGATTTTTTATACAACGATAAAGATAAAGTAATTAATCAACCGAAGAAATAAATAGTAGAACGTATTATGCATATAAAAGATATACTGAGTAAAAACAAAACCTCTTTCAGCTATGAGTTCTTTCCCCCCAGAACAAAGGAGGCTTCAGATCGACTGTTTACTACAATAAAACAGCTCTCTCAATATAATCCCTCCTATGTGAGTGTGACCTACGGTGCCGGAGGATCAACCCGTGAACTTACCCATGATCTTATCATAAAAATCAGGAAACAGATAAAAATACCGGTTGTGAGCCATCTGACCTGTATCGGATCAAGTAAGCTTGAGATCCAAGCTATTTTAGAAAAGTATAACCGAAGCGGTATTGAAAATATTTTAGCTATTCGCGGTGATCAGCCGCGTGACGACTTAACAGTCGAACCGAGCGCAGACTGCTTTTGCTTTGCCGCGGAACTGGTAGCATATATTAAGAAACATTTCCCTCATATGGGTATCGGGGTGGCCGGTTATCCCGAAGGACATCCCCAATCTCCCAACCGATTGAAAGAAATAGAGCTTTTAAAGCAAAAGGTTGATGCGGGGGCTGATTATATCTGCACCCAGCTTTTTTTCGATAATCATGATTTCTACGATTTCCGTGAGCGCTGTGAATTAGCCGGCATTAAAGTGCCGATTATCGCCGGGATTATGCCCATCACCTCACTCAAAAGCATGCAGAGGATCGCAGAGCTGGCGGCAGGAGCCCGTATTCCCTCCAAACTACTCAAGGCTATTTACAGGGTAAAAGATCTGTCGCTTATCGAAAATGTGGGGATTCACTGGGCAACCGAACAGGTTCTGGAGCTCCTGGATAATGGGATAAAGGGTATACACTTCTATACACTCAACAGATCAAATGCCACGTTAAGAATCTATCAGTCTTTGGGCATTACCAATATTGAGCAGGTGTCCGGTTAAAAAATATCATATACAATGAGATTTCAAATTCTTGTTCTTTTTATTAGTATTTTTTAAAGAAATTTATTGGAACCACAGATTACACCGATTTCACAGATTTAAATCTTAATCACACAGATATCTAAAATTTATTTAATCTGTGCAATCTGTGTTTTTCTTTTATTTTAAGGAACAAATTTTGAATTACCCCTTGCAAAACTTTAATATATAATGGTAGATTCAAAAACCGTGAAAGAAATGATAAGAACAGTAACCTGCGGAGAATTACAGACAGAACATCTGGGCAAAGAAGTGGTTCTTAACGGCTGGGTGCACCGCCAGCGCGATCACGGGGGAATTAAGTTTATTGACCTAAGAGATCGTTACGGTATTACTCAAGTGGTGGTGGAACCGGATTCAGAAACCGGGCTTTTAAAGCTTGCCGGGGAGCTGCGTTTTGAATACTGTATTGCAGTAAAAGGTATAGTTAGAAACCGCCCTCAAGAGATGGTTAATCCTCAAATGCCCACCGGTGCAATTGAAGTAAAAGTGACTGACTTGGCAATTTTAAGCCGGAGCCAAGTTCTTCCCTTCATGATCGAAGAAAAGACCTCTGCCAAAGAGGATTTACGTTTAAAATACCGCTACCTTGATCTGCGCTCGTCCTCAATGCAAAAAAATATACATCTTCGCCATCAGGTTGCATTTGCGGCGAGAGAATACCTTATAAATCAGGGATTTTATGAAATAGAAACACCGACATTTATTAAATCAACACCCGAGGGTGCCAGAGACTTTCTGGTTCCCTGCCGCATACTACCGGGTAAATTCTACGCCCTCCCCCAGTCTCCTCAACTTTATAAGCAACTGCTCATGATAGCCGGTTTTGATAAATATTTTCAACTTGCCCACTGCTTTCGCGATGAGGATGCCAGAGGCGACAGGCAGCCGGAACACACACAGATCGATATGGAAATGAGCTTTGTGTCGCGTGAAGATATTTTTAAGGTGGTTGAAGGGCTTATGCGGCATATTTTTAAAAAAGCACTCCAATGTGATCTTGCAGTACCTTTTGAGCGTATTGCCTATGACACAGCCATAGAGCTCTACGGTACGGACAAGCCGGATTTAAGATTTGAGCTTACCCTTAAAGATTTCAGCAAGATAGCCGGACAAAGCAACTTTCAAGTATTCAAAAATATTGTAGAGCAAAATGGTGCGGTAAAGGCTCTGGTGGCTCCCGGCTGCGGTGACTATTCGCGGAAAATGATCAGCGATCTTGAGGAGGTGGCAAAAACATACGGAGCAAAAGGGCTGGCCTGGATGAAGGTTTCAGAACAGGGTTTGGAAGGTGGAATATCTAAATTCTTTGTCGAACAAAGCCATGCGATTATTAAAGAACTTGCCGCCCAGCCGGGTGATCTCATTCTCCTGGTAGGTGATACAAAAAAAACAGCCTGTACGGCGCTCGGTGCAGTCCGCAGCAAATTAGCTGCCGACCTTAACCTGATAGATAAACGCGAGTATAAGTTTGTCTGGATTATCGACTTTCCTCTCTTTGAATGGAATGCCGATGAGGGCAAATGGGATCCCGCACACCATATGTTCTCTATGCCTCAAGAACAGTATCTGAAAACCCTTGAAAAGGATCCGGCTTCAGTAAAAGGCGATCTTTATGATCTGGTATGCAATGGTGTGGAATTGGCTTCAGGTTCAATCAGAATTCATGATCCTGAATTACAGAGGCGTATCTTTTCTATAGTCGGGTTCTCCCTGCAGGAAGCAGAAAAACGTTTCGGCTTTTTATTAGAAGCCTTTAAATACGGCCCACCGCCCCACGGTGGAATAGCCCCGGGATTGGACAGACTGGTAATGCTGCTGGCAGAAGAAAATACAATTAGAGAGGTAATAGCTTTTCCTAAAAATACCCTGGGTGCTTCACCCATGGACGACTGCCCTTCTACCATAAATGAAGAGCAGCTTAATGAATTGCATTTGAAACTGATCGAACCTGAGACAGAAGAGTAACTTAGCGTAATTTTCAAGCGGATGTATATAATAGAGGAACACCCTCATAGGAATAACTATTAATAAATGCTTTTACATGGTTTCGTTTTTTATGGTATTTCTTACCTGGGAGTTTAGCCAGATCTGTTCTTAAATACAGATAATCAAAGCTATCGTGATCTTCACGGATTGTGAATCCGTGTTCCAATAAATACTTGGCCTTGATCTCAGAAATAGCTTTTAGTTCTTTATAAGTAGAGAATAATTCAGCTAGCTGCGATTTTTGGGGTATTTTAGCCGGAAGCATGAAAAAGGGCCTGCCCCCATCATTGCCGGTGATAATTATAGTGTCTTTCTCCAGTTGCGATATTTTATAATCGTGCCTGTTGCGAAACATATAGATGCCATTAAAGGTGAATTCAGAGATCTCCTCATTATGCTGCTTTAACAAAGGCTGCAAAAAAGGTCGCATCAGTAAAGTAATCTGTGAAAATTGAGGATACGGCTGTATCATAATAATATAGTAAAAGTAACAAACAATACTACATGTGGTCAAGCATACTATTTAAACAATTCTATATTATAAAGCTTTCTTGGAATTTCCTTTGACCTCCGAAAAAGCCACCACCTATGTTGGTTGTTAATAAGATGCTAAATAGATGGTGGCTTTTTCTCCCACCTTGCACCGAGCACTCAACGTAATTGAGTGCTCGGTGCTCCCCAACATACCACCAGCTTTGCCGGTGGTATGTTGATTAAAAGCCTATTTTCACATATCGTGGTTGTTATGAATTTAGATGATCAGAAGCAATGGTTTGAAAAAAAATTACTTGCACGTTTTTTGCGTTATGTCAGAGTAGAAACAACTTCCAATAAACATACTACCTCGATTCCTTCAAGTAAAGGTCAGCTGCATTTCGCCGCCATGCTTTTAAATGAGCTTAAAAGCCTACAGATTCCGCAAGCTGCATTAGATGAAAACGGTTTTGTATCTGCAATCCTCCCCACATCTTCACCGTCCTTAAAACAACAGACCATAGGATTTATCGCCCATTTAGACACAAGTCCTGATGTAACCGGTACTCATGTGGAACCGATTGTGCATGAAAACTATTCCGGTAAAGCACTTATGCTTAAGCAGGGAATACGGCTTAGTCCGCATGATTCTCCCATTCTTAAAAATTATTTGAATCAAACTATTATCACTTCAGACGGTACGACACTCCTGGGAGCGGATGATAAGGCCGGTGTGGCAGAGATTATGACAGCTCTTGAATTCCTCAAAAACCACCCTCAGATACCTCACCCGAATATTGAAATAATCTTTACCCCGGATGAAGAAACAGGCAGGGGTATGACTAAATTCCCGATTAAGCACATTAAATCAAGTGTATGCTTCACTGTAGACGGCGCCGACGAAGGCACTATCGAAGTCGAGTGTTTCGAAGCATACAGCTTAAAAATTACCCTTCGGGGGCAGAGCATCCATTTAGGTGATGCAAGAGGTAAATTAGTTAATGCGGTAGAACTGGCCGCCCGTCTGGTTGAAATGCTCCCAAAAAACGAAAGTCCGCAGGCTACCGATGAACGTTTCGGATATTACAGCTGTGTTGAGCTTCAGGCCACAATCGAACATGCTCAGCTTGAGATCCTCATAAGAGATTTTAATCCTAAAGAATGCAAACGCAGAATAAATGTAGTGGCATCCATGATACGTACCTTGGAGCGGCTTTATCCCGGAGCTAAAGGAAAGTTGAAAATTAAAAAACAATACTCCAATATGTGGCGCTCGTTGAAAGCTTATCCCAAACTTGTTACAATTTTAGAACAAGCCATTCGCCGCACCGGGGTTATCCCGAAGCGAAAATATATTCGAGGAGGTACGGACGGCGCGCGTTTGAGTGAAATGGGCATTCCCACACCCAATATATTCACTGGCGGACACAATTTCCATAGTTATCTGGAATGGATAGCGCTCCCGGCTATGGTACGGGCAGCTCAAACTATTATTAATGTAGCCGAACTTTGGAGTTCTGTAGAGGATTGAAGCGTTATGTTGTTTAAAAAGATAATTGTTTCAATATTCATTTCTCTTTTACTTTTATGCTTATGCGGTTGTTACTATATTACCGAAGGCTGCAATCTGATCCATATTTATTCAAAAGCAAAAGATATTGATAGTATACTTGAAAAACAGGATTTACCCCAAGACGATCGAGAACTGTTTATTCTTGTAAAAAATATAAAAACATTTGCCAGCTCTGATTTAGGTTTAAGAGACAATAATAATTATTCCACTTATGTAAAAATCGAGAGAGATTACCTAGTTGATGTGGTATCAGCCTGTGCAAGTGATTCATTCACACAATATAACTGGGATTACCTTTTTGTGGGTAAAATGCCTTATCGCGGTTATTTTAATTATGAAGATGCCCGGAAAGAAGCACTCAAATTTAAAGAGCAAGGTTATGATGTTTTTATGCGGCAGGTGGATGCTTTCAGCACCTTGGGATTTTTTAAAGATCCTATTTTTTCATTTATGAAAGATTATTCGATCTATTATCTGGCTAATATAATTATTCACGAACAAACCCATGCAACTATTTTTATAAGTGAAAATATAGATTTTAGTGAAAATTTAGCTCACTTTTTTGGAAATGAAGGCGCAAAGCAATATATAAAAAAAATGTATGGTGATACGAGCGAACTTTTAAAACACACAATTTTACTGGAGCATGATATAAAAAAGTATCACACGCTTTTAAAAGAACTTTACGATGAATTAAGCAGTATTTATAATACAGATATAAGCAAAGAACAAAAGCTTGAAAAAAAAGCAGCTGCCATTAAGCGCTGGAAAGAGAATTTCGGAGTGTACTATACATCTTATTTTAAAACAGATAATTTTAAAAAAATATCTGAACTTGAAATAGATAATGCCTTTTTAGCCACACATATGAACTATTCACGCAACCTGGACTTATTTTATGATCTCTATAAGGTATGCTCATTTAATCTTAAAAAGGTAATGGAAGTGGTCAAAGGTGTAAAAGACTTTAATGGGGATGCATTTGAATTCATAAAGGACTATATAGATGCAGCTTTTAGTGCAGAATAATTCATACTTTGCTTAGAATATCTGTTTTTAGCGTATTGCCAATATTCATCAATGCACTTTATATTCGCTAACGGGAATAATTTCCGAAAGCATTGTGTAAAACCCCAACCTTGTCTCAAGCCGGGTTTTTACTTTATCTGCAAGAGCTATTGCTCCGATAAATTTTGTTTTTGTATGCAGCGGACAGATGAGGATATACATTTGACTTTCTTTAATAATACTCGGCTCAGCTATTTTTTCAGCTAGCTCTAATATTTTTTGATCTGCTGCGGATTCCAATTTGCAGCGTGTTCCTTTCAGCTCTCTTTCAGCCTGGTTTTTAATCTTTTTCTCTTTTTTCGAAAGAAGAAGATAATTATTATCTGTTTCAGCAAGTGGAATTATTTTTTTTAGGAGCACAATTAAATCATATTTCCCGGTTGTATACAGAAGTTTTTTAGTTAAACTATGAATGATAAAAAGCTCTTGTCTTTCTTTTTCTAAGGTTTTGAACATATCGACCAATTTATTTTTATCCAAAGGAAAGCTTAATTCAGTTCCAGTCTCTTCTTTGTCGGCAATTAATTGATGAGGATCTACAAGCTTGTATTTTATATGAATATTTTCAATATCCTGAAGGCTTAGAAAATCATAATAGAGCATTTCAGTTTTTTTATCGGGTTTCTTCATTTGAACCTGTTTTTCTAAAAATCTTTTATGCACCCACTTTTTCAGTTCCTCTTGCGTTATCGCTTCGATTTTATATTTTTTTTCATTCTTTTCCAAATCATTCTCGGCAGACCATAATTTTAATAACTCACGGATATTGTGTAAGGTCTGCAAACGCTTGTCCGGCTTGGGTTCTAGTGCCCGATCCACCAAATGGGCCAATTCATGCGGTATTTTTGAATCTTTCTCTGTTATGGATTTATAGTCGGCTTTTAGTTTATGTGCGGCAATATGCTCTGCATTTGCACCTGCAAACGGATATTTATTTGTTAATAGTTTGTAACAAATTATTCCAAAAGAATAAATGTCTGTAAGAATCTCTATATTTGTTTTCTTTATCTGTTCCGGCGACATGTAAAGCAGATTATAAAAATCAGGATGCGTAAGGCCGAAATCACTTATCATCACCACACCATTCTCATTAATAAAAATATTCTCAGGTCTTAAGTCTCTGTGTATAATATTATGTTTATGAGCAGCAGCCAAGCCATCGGCCAGCTGCAAAATTATTTCCACAGCTATGCGAAAAGGGACAGCATGCTGATTTTCCGTTATTTTAACAAGACTTATCCCGTCTGTTGCGTTGCGAATAAGAAAATAGGTTCCATAAGCCTTAATAATATCTACAGGTGTGATAATATGTTTATGATGCAGGTGCGCATTAGCTTTTACTATACCCGCTAAACGCTTTTCATAACGAATATCCTGAGTGAATTGATGCGGCAGCATTTTAATATGAACAGGGGTTTTTAAAATACTATGTTCCCCTAAAAATATAACACCGTTATCGCTTTTCTCAAGCTCATGTAAGACCGTATAGTTCCCTACTGATTTTTCTCTGCCGGCAAGCCCTGTAGTCCTTAATCGCTCAGTAGTAATATTAGTTAAAACCATACGCAAAAAGATATGAGCTTCAATACACTTGCAGAAATCTTTTTTATCGAAATACACAACTTCTGCCGTATCGGAAAACGGTACCGCATGAATAACCTGAGACCTGTCGTCTATAATCGCCATTTCTCCAAAAAAATTACCCTGGTTCAATATATATTCCAGTTTTGAGGAATAGATTACCTTAATTTTACCGGATGTAATAAAATATATATTTGCCTGCGGCTCCCCGTTTTGAATAATAAGTTCGGGTTTGCTTATCTTCTTTTCTGAAGCATACTGCATTAATGTTTGCAGTACTTTTTTAGGCAGGTACTCAAAAACAGGAATTGTTTTTAATGTCTTTTCTATATTCATACACGTTTTCCATTCAAAATAAGATAGTTGCCAATCCGTTTTCCTTTAATAATTTTCGCTTTATATGCAATTGGCGGATTTATAAATACAATATATATCAAATTCTTTATGATATATGCAAGAATAATTAAAGCTACCAACAACGCAATCAAACAGGTGAAAGAAAACCCATATGTAGCATATTTTTGATCAAACTGCAAAACTAAATATGATGTGATTAAATTAGTAATAAAAAATAACAAACACAAGAGGAAAGCGGATTTTTGAAAATCCCAATGCAATAAAATAGTAACAATAAACGAAAAAAGCACAAAACAGGCTACGCCCCACAGCGCGGTTCGGAAAAGAATTACATTTTCTAAGGGGAGTTTAAAAAGAGTAAAAATCTGTGTGGCCAGATAGGTAACACTGAAAACCGTAGTTACTTGGATTTTCAAAATATTAAAAAACGCTTTTAATATATATTCCATTAACTCTCTTTTGTTATTTTCAATTACTTTAAGTCGTGCCCCAAGACTAATTGATTCATATAATTTTTTACTTTTATCATGTATTTTTTTTTCAACATTTACTACAAAATAGATAATAGGAGGAAGGGCAGTTAAAAAAGCCATGGCAACAGAAGTCTCATATGCGGAAAAACTAATAAATACATTTGAATATACCTTGCTAAGATCCGAACTCCAAAATACAATTTTATCTATAAAAACACCAAACACAACTATTAAACCAAAAATGAGATAATAGGGTTTTTGTTTAATGAACGAGTAAAAATTAAAGTTTATGGTATATGAGATTTTAATTTTCTCCGATACCAAATACCATAATATAAAAAAAAGTGCTCCGATTCCTAAATTCATGATATTAATTAAACCGATCGCTCCAGCAAAAAGGTTAACGGTTATTCCCAAAAGGAGTACACCGATGATAGCTAAAAAATAACATGCAGCGATAAGCAGGAAGCGCGGTGAAATACTTAAAAACAAGAGCAGCTGCCAGTTTAAGGATAAAAGAATAAAGAGAATAATTACCGATAAGTTAAACACAACAGAAGAATCCGAAAAAAACATAAAAACAACAGCACCTAAAACAGAAATAATAAATACGGAGATAATAAGCGTTAAAAATATTCCACTTTGTTCTTTATTCGACAAAGATTTTTGCTTTTCTTTTAAAAACCGTGTAAAAACAAAATAAAAGGGTGCTGTAATAAAAAGAGATCCTAAAAACACATAAATGAGTGCTATTCTTGTAAAACCGTGTCTTATATCATCCGGCAGCAGAAAACTAAGAATACCTAAAATGGAAAAACACATAAAAACAAGCAGCCAGGGATTGTAGGAACTAACCGAAGAATCGAAATGCTCCTTTTTTAAACTTACATCATGCAGCTGAAACTTATTATCACTCATCTTTTGTTCTTTTAAGGACTCCTTTTCTTTATAGATAATCTTTATAGGCTTTTAAATATTTTTTAAGATTGGCTTCTTTCGAATGGTACATCTCTATTCTTTTTTTTCCGACTTTACCCATGGCCTTTTTTAACTTTTTATCTTTAAGTATTTCCATAACCGCCAGAGCTATCTGTTCCGGATTTCCGATATCCGTAATAAAACCACATTCGCCAAGATTGCTATCATCTCTTCCATCTCCATGTATCAACTCGGCATGCTCTCCTCGATGCGTAGCCACTAAAGGAATACCTAAATTCATGGCTTCCAATAAAAAGCTGAAGTGTTTATTATCCAGACTGGTTGAGACAAGGACATCAATTTCATCCGAAAGTCCTTCATAATGATAATCAGTTATCATTTCCATTCTCAATGCTAAATCTAAATTATTCCTTAAATATATACATTCAAGCAGGTATGCTTCATCCATCTGTGCTATACCGAATATTTTGAAATCCACATTCTCTATTTCTGAAGCAACAATATTACAGGCTCTTATAAAGGTTTTAATATCATCTTCAGGTATAAACCGGCCTATAAGCCCAACTAAAAAACGCTTTGTCTTTTGTGAACCTGTTTTTTTCTTTTGTGCATCCTCTGTTAGATTAATACCATCCTGAATTTGAACAATTTTTGGTATTAATCCTTGATGATCTTCCATTTCTTCTCTTTGCTGCTCCGTATACTGTGTTACAAGGATATCCGCGCAGCAATAGCCTAAATATTTTACAGAATCACAAGTCGAGGTATGCAGCTCGTGTAATACTGCCAGTGATTGGGGATCTAAAGATAACAGCAATACGTTATTATGAGACAAATAATTGGATTTGACATCCATAAACGTAGCAATGGAATTCGTATCACGTTCATCTATAATAAGGGAGGCGCAATACTTTCTTTTCGCGATAAGAGCTATCCATACGGTATATAAACTGGAAAAAACATGGTACACCTTTGCTTGGGGGATGTTTACGTTCATCAATTGGAAAAGCGCACCCTGAGTACTATAAAAAATCTTATAATAATTAACAAAAGGTATTTGTAGATCCTTGTTTTGATAATCCTCTAGTATAAGATTCCACATTTGTTTTGAAAAGAGAATATCCTTGGTATTTAATACCCTTTTTTCATCAATAGCCAATCCATCAATCATCTGTTCCAAAAAACTCTTCTTCTCATTAAGCGGCGCACAAAAAAACCGATTAATGGTTTTCCACATATCATAGAAATATTTTTTCCGGGGAGTAGGATTTTTATAGACCACAGTATTATCTAAACACACATTTATAAACGTATTAAGATTTTGAGGATAAGAAGCAATGACAACATCAGAGGAAATTGGCTTAGGGGTAACAAATACTACGGAAAATTTCAATTCATTCAAAGTAGTAATAAGATCTGTTACATAACGAGGCAGTTCAACATGCTTACGTGTTTCTAGGCTTTCAACAATAATGCATACATCATCCATTTACTGTCCACATCTCCGTAAAAAACTGTAAATCTTCGGGTTTTTTTACCAGGTTTTTGCTCCTTTCGGCTAATTCGATAATGCTTTTATAATCTCGCTTCTGATAATAACATTCGGCCAAACGCATAACCGCCTGTTCGTGTACCTGATCTTTGGCAATTATTTTCCTGCAGAGCTTAAGACACTCTTTAAACTCTCGTAATAAAAAGTGTGTTTCCATCAAACCTGACAGCAATATGATATTGTCAGCATTTTCTTTTAAAAGGTCCATAAAGAACCCTTGAGCAACCACAAGATATCTTTGTTTGGCCACAGCTTCTGTCTCAATTGCCGCAGCGTATTCAATAAAAAGCCCCGCAAGTTCTGTAAGCTTTTCTCTATTTTCAGGGTCCTGCTTCTTATCATCTTCGATTTTAGCTATTTTAGCTTGGTATTTTTTTGCCAACTCTCCATACCGGGTTCCGCTATAATAATTATAAGCCAGCACACGATGAGGTTCCGGCAAATAATCATAGCGTATCTTTTTTACATTCGTATTCATTAAATCCGCAACAGACTCACTCTCAAATAAAAAGTCATCTCTCTCGGAGCCTTCAGCTGTATCATCTATAGTCTGTTCCCGTATTATGCTTTTTATTGTTCTTATTTTCCTTAATACAAATATCTGGAACAAAATACCAAGCATACCGTAAATGGGAAGAAATAGGGCTAATAAAAAGCACACTTCTCGTATTAATCTGACCTTTTTTAACAGAGGTTCTATTCCCCTTGTAAATAAATACACAGCTCCTATGTGTAATAGTATGCTGATAATAAAAGGCACCCGAAATAAATCGTAAAGCAGAAGGCATAGAAAGGCTAAGATCTCAAGACCGATTCCTGCAAGGAGCAATTGCATGATTTATTTACCTTGCTCTATCTTGGATTCGATATCTTTTAAAAGCTCTGAAGAAGCAATTCCAAAATCAAATGGGCCGGTATATTTATGAGCCAGAGTTTCCATCATCTTACGAAGTTGTTCGTTAATCTGTTTTTGTTCCGACGAATCTTTTACCGTTTTTAAGTAGTGCGCATTGCCGATACAAACAGAGGCCCAATCACAGATTAAGGAAAACATACGCAGAGTTAAAGGAGTGTATTTTATAAAAGCCAGCTCTTGTATAATAACAATACCAATGACCTCCCCCATACTGCCTAAACAAAGAGGTCCGCAGATAAAAATGTCCTCTTTGCCTTTTTTTTGTAATGAGTCAAAATCTCTTAAGGAAAGAGTTGATTTTTTCTCTATTACACTTTTTAATATTTCCTGTTTAATTTTAGGTTCTTCGAATGATTTATAGCCCATAGAAGAACAGAGTAAAAGCTTATCACCCTGGATAATAAAAACCGCTCCCTTTTCTGCGTCAATTATTTCTTCAAGTATTTCCAAAATAGCGTTATAAAGGTCATTGAACTCTAAGGTATTAAGTTTTTTGGCTATATTATAAAGCGCGGTAACTAATTCCTTTTCATCCAATAGTTTTGTTTTTAAATTACTGTTCTGTGTCTGTAGGATTTTTATTTCATTATAGAGTTCTTCTAAGCGTTCGTTGTTCTTTGAAAGTTCTTCGCCTGCATCATGCAGATACTTTCTATAGCGATCGCTTATCATTCCTATTATGGTGCCAAATACCAAAAAAATAATGAAAGGATTAAAATAAGAATACTGGAAGAATCTTGATAAAGATTCGTTAACGGATACTATATGAACCATGAGACAAATAAAATATGTTAATGATACTATACCCACACTCACCATGGCTTTAGCATAGCCATAGAGAGCAGAGATAGATATCACAACAATAAAATAGGGATGCGGTGCAATAGAAATAAATCCCGGGTTTTCTGAAAAAAGTGTAATATTAACAATCCAGAGCAGGATGAGTGCTCCGGCCGTAAATATGAGATATAAATATTTATAAATACCATCTTGAGCGATAATAATATTTTTCATAGTAATTTGTTCGTGCATTATACTGTAATAAAGTTAACAATGTCAATTTATTGAGTCAATGAATTGCTTATAACTACTTTGAACTTCTTAAAAAAAATAGTAGACTCATGCTAAAGAGGATTGATTATGAGTAAAAAATCTTTGGAACAAAGAAGTGAATCTGACAGTTTTGGAAGTATAAAGCTGCCCAATTGGGCCTACTGGGGAGCACAGACAGAACGGGCAGCAAAGAACTTTACGGTTTCACCGCTGCGTATTCCGCGTGCGCTCTTAAAAGCACTTGTTCTCATTAAACACAGCGCCGCTCTAACCAATGCAGCTTTAGGCCTGCTTGATAAACGGCTTGCCCAGGCTATTGCCGGGGCCGCTTCGGAGATTTTAGAAGGTAACTGGAATGAGCATTTCCCGGTTGATGTATTCCAAACCGGATCCGGAACTTCCTGGAATATGAATGTGAATGAAGTGATCGCAAACCGGGCCAACGAACTTTTAGGAGAAAAGAGGGGTAAGAAATTTCCCGTTCATCCTAACGACCATGTAAACAAAGGGCAGTCTTCCAATGATGTTATTCCTTCTGCTATAAATATCAGCAACCGTCTGGAACTGGAAAATCTGATAAAAGCGCTTAAGCTTTTGGAAAAAGAACTTGGAAATAAGACAGACCAGTTTTCAGACATTATAAAAATCGGCAGAACACATCTTCAGGATGCCGTACCTCTTACATTGGGTCAGGAGTTTTCCGGTTATTTTTACCAGATAAAAAAAAATACGGAGCGGATACTTTCTGTTTTTCCTCATTTGGAAGAGCTGCCCCTGGGCGGAACCGCCGTCGGTACGGGTATTAATACACACGCTCAATTTGCCAAATTAATAATTAAGCGTCTTGCCCGGTACACACGGATACCTTTCCGCGAAACTGAGAATAAATTCCATGCCATAGCTGCACGTGATGTGCAGGTGGAGCTTATGGGATCACTCAACACATTGGCCTGCAGTTTAATGAAGATTGCCAACGACCTGCGCTTTCTTGCCAGCGGTCCTCGAGCAGGAATTGCTGAAATAGAACTTCCTCCTCTCCAACCCGGGAGCTCGATTATGCCGGGTAAAATCAATCCGGTCATACCTGAAATGGTCATCCAGGTCTGTGCCCATATTATGGGAAAAGCTGTGTCTGTAAGTATAGCCGGGCAAACAGGACCTCTGGATCTGCAGATTATGCAGCCGCTTATCGCCTATGAAACTCTCTCAAGTCTCCATCTTTTAAGCAATACTATAAATGCTTTCGCAGAACGCTGTATAAAGGGAATAAAGGCCCATGCTGAAAACTGCCGGGCATTTGTGGAAAACAGTCTGGCTCTGGCTACACCACTGGCTTTAAAGATCGGTTATGATAATGCTTCGAAGATAGCACAACGTGCCTACCAAGAGAATAAGACCGTAAAGCAGGTTGCTTTAGAAGAGGGTGTGGTTACAAACCAAGAAGCTGAAATTATCTTTAACCCAAAAAAGATGCTTTAATCCTTTAGGCTTAAGAGCATTATTATAGATTTCGCAGTTCACCGACAAGTGTAACAATGTGGCTTTTTTCTTCTTGAATTATCTTATCGACAATCTCTTTATCTTCTACTGCTCTCACTACATCTTTTAATCCGAGATAAAAAAGAATGGTTTCCTTCTCTAAATCAATCGCGATTAAAAGAATCTCCCGCAAAGTCTCGTCACCTCGCAGGAGCATGCTGGCAAATTGCGAACCTTCCACGCTCTGGCTGTCTAAAACCGCTTTCAAATACAAATCAATATCAGTAAAAAGATCCGCATTACTCGATTCAGCGGATACTTTTTTGAGCTTTGCCTGCATATGTGCGTATGTTTCTTTATGTTCTTTTTCCATGTCCGCAAGTTTTAGCAAAAAATCACATTCACTTTTTTTGCTATGCATCTCGCAGACCTTTTCATAGAATTCAATTGTATTCTCTTCTATCGATTGAGCTAAAGCTAAAACTTCGAAGGCATCGAATTGTTCTTCCATATGCTTATCTCCAATGTAGTTATATAATATATTCTACAGCATTTATTATACTGTATTCAAGCGGGGTTAAGATAATCCGGCAAAATCTTAAAACATAACTTGACTATCTCTTTGGTTTTCTCTTATGCTAGTATACGGTAAATATGCAAAAAACTCTACAACAAAAATATGACCGCTTAAAGCATTGGCTGTCAAAAAAAAAATCATTAGCAATCGCCTTCTCAGGAGGAGTTGATTCCTCTCTTCTGCTTACTGTAGCGTCTAAAGCTTTGGAAAGCTCCCGTATCATGGCTTTGACATGCGTATCCAAAGCAATCCCGCAGGAAGAAATAAATCAAGCAAACTTAATAGCAGCCCAACTTAAGATTACTCATAAGCTTATTGCAGTCGATACCATTAAAGCGATAAATGATCACCGAAACTGCCCTCTGCGCTGTTATTACTGCAAACAAAAGATTTTTAATACATTTTTAAAGCAGGCTAAAGAATCCGGCTTTGCAACTATAACAGAAGGCTCACATCAGGAGGATGAGACTGATTATCGTCCCGGATTAAGAGCGCTTAAAGAACTTTCTATTGCTTCTCCTTTAAAAATATGCAGGTTTAATAAACACGAAATCCGGGCACTCGCAGAACAAATGGGGTTGCCGCATTATAATAAACCCTCTTCTGTCTGCCTTGTATCACGCTTTCCATTCGGTGTGGAAATAACTGCACAGGCCCTTAAACGTGTCGGATACGCTGAAAACTTTCTTCATAGCTTGGGTTTTGATCTGTGCAGAGTGCGGGATTATGGCAGCAGAGCGCGAATTGAGATTGACAAGGCAGCTCTACCGCGAGCTTTCACCCTTAAGGATGTAATTCAAAAAAAAATGACTTTATTAGGCTACAGTCAAGCAGATATAGATCCTGCCGGATATACAAGAGGAAGCATGAATACCTTATAAGTTTATATTGTTCAAGCGAGCGCTTAAGCATTTTTCTGTGAGATTGCTTGCTCAATGCTGAGTCTTAATTTATCATCTTGAAGCAAAGTTGCGATAATATTTTTAATAAACGGATCAATTATCGAATAAAACCGCATATTTTTATCAATTCTTGATTTTACAATACCTAGTTCTTTTAATACCGCCAGATGCTGAGAAATAACCGGTTGGGATTTTTTGAGACAGTTCCACAGTTCTTTTACACAGGTCTTATGACCCTTTTCAATGGCTATGAGTATTTTTAATCGTAAAGGGTGTCCGCACACTTTTAGCTTATAGGCGACTGTGGTAACCTGATCCTTATCGAACTTCTGTTTTTTCATATATACTAAAATAAAGCATATAACCAAATCCAAGATTTTTCAAGCAAATAAAAAAAAACTGCATCGCAAAGATAATAAATAAATTATAAAAAGATTGATGCAAGAATGGATTTTTTTTTATATTATATGCACATGCATGAAGTCTATCTTGATTGGGCAGCTACCGCACCTCCGGATACTTTTGCTCTGCAGGTACAGGAAGAGGCATTTCGTGAATTCTATGGGAATCCCTCCTCTCATCACAGCATAGGCAATAAAGCACGCGAGCTTTTGGAACAGGCACGCTCTCTTTTGGCCAGGCAGCTCGACTGCCGGAATAATGAGCTTTTCTTTACTTCCGGTGCAACAGAAGCCAATAATATGCTTGTGTTTTCGCTTCTAAAGCGGGCGCTCACTTTAAAGAAGGATTTCTCATCTTATACTATTATCATAAGTGCAATTGAGCATGCATCTCTGTGGGAACCGGTACTTACTCTTAAAGAATTGGGATTCAAGGTGAAAGTGATATATCCCAATAGTATGGGTATTATCGAAGCGGATACTTTAACACAAGCGCTGGACAAGCAGACTATTATGGTTATGGTAATGCTTGTTAATAATGAAACAGGTGCAATTCAACCTATTGCAGAACTTAAAGAAAGGGTAATGACCTACTCTAAAACAAACGGAAGAAAGATAATTTTTCACTGCGATATTGTACAAGCTGTCGGTAAAATTCCATTGTCACTGCGGAAGCTTAATATTGATTCAGCTTCCTTAAGTGCTCATAAACTGGGAGCTGCCAAAGGAATCGGTGCTTTGTTTATCAAAAAACAGCTGGAAATTGATTTTTTTTATAGAGGCGGCGCTCAGGAAATGAGCAAGCGGCCGGGTACTGAAAATGCGGCAGGTATTTACAGTTTTGCCAAATTAGTCGAAATAAAACAACGCTCACTGCAAAAAAATCTTGATACTGCCGGCGGACTGATGAGTTTTTTAATGGCTGAGATAAAGAAATCACCTCATATAGTAATACTTCCTGAAAAAAGAGCTGATAGTGAAACCGCACATTACTCGCCCTACATTATTCCTGTGGCTTTTCCTCCTCTTGCGGGTGAAATTGTGGTGAGAGTGTTAAATGAGCACAGCATCTTTGTTTCTACGGGATCGGCCTGCCACTCTCATAAAAAAGAGCGCACCAGAGTTCTTGAGAGCATGGGTGTCCCTGCATCCCTGGCAGCGAGCGCTATTCGCATATCAACAGGGCCTGAGACTACTCGCTCAGACCTTTCCTCTTTCCTCGCAGCCGCTAAAACCAAGCTTTTTAAACTGCAGCAGCAGACAAACAGAGACTAAGGGGAACAACTCATATGAAACAGCTTTTTCTTATAAAGTACGGCGAAATCTCTTTAAAAGGAAAGAACAGAGAATTCTTTGAACAAAGGCTATCCTTAAATATAAAACAACAACTTGCGCGTATTCCTTTTTCTTTGCTGCGGCGGGTGGGCAGATTTTATCTGGAGGCCGACGAGCAGTATGATCAACAAATAAACCAGGCCTTAAAAAAAGTGTTCGGTATTGTAAGTTTCTGCAAAGCACTACGAACCAATAAAGATATATCCGGCATTGGGAAGGCGGCTTTGTTGATTGTTAAACAGCTGCTGGATGCCGGAAAGGGTACCAGATTTAAAATAGAAGCCAGAAGAACCGATAAGGGTTTTGCCTATACTTCATATCAAATAGCATGTAAAGTCGGAGATCTGCTGCGCTCCCATTACAAAGATTTGGAGGTGGATGTTGCACGCCCCGACTGGATCATTACCATAGAAATTAGAGAATATGCTTATATCTACGGTCCCACATCCGGCGCTAAAAAAGGTCTTCCCGCGGGCAGCAATGGCAAGGGACTGCTCCTGCTTTCAGGCGGCATAGACTCACCCGTAGCGGGTTTTCTGATGGCCAAAAGGGGTTTAACTCTGGACGCAGTCTATTTTCATACTCACCCCTTTACCTCACGTGAAGTTTTACTGAAGGTAGAAGATCTCTCTCGGATTCTGGCCGCATATATTCCGGGTTTGAGACTCCACATTGTAGATTTTACGGAGGCACAGCTTGCCATCAAGGAACGTGGCTCTGAAAAAGCGCTCACCCTGTTTTCCAGAGCCGCTATGATGAGGATCGCCAGTAGCTTGGCACCTCGTTATAATGCACTCTGTTTAGTTACCGGCGAAAGCCTGGGCCAGGTAGCCAGCCAAACCCCTAAAAGCCTGCATTTTACCGGAAGCTTTTCCAGTCTGCCTGTGTTTAGGCCGCTGATCGGTATGGACAAAGAGGAAATAATCGATCTGGCTAAACAGTATGGGAGCTATGAGCTCTCGATTCAGCCGTATCCTGATTGCTGTACCCTTTTTGCTCCCAAGCACCCGCTCACCCGTCCTCATGTTGTAAGACTGACAGAAGAGTTTAATGGTTTAGCTTTGGAGGACATTTTGGAAAAAACAGGTGTAAAGATCGAAAGCAGGGAGTTTTAATTAACCACAATTTTTATTTAACAATTTACTATCTAATTTAAGCGCTTGTCTTAAGACTTTGCTGTGTTGTTTTTTTTTGAGCCGATTTATTTTCCTTGTCACTTTTTGTTGTATTCTGCTTAGACTCCACAGGAGAGCTGGCTGCTGCGGAAGATTTTTTATTATCCGTGGTATAAAATCCGCTCCCTTTAAAAATAATACCCAGACCGGAACTGATAAGTCGTTTTACCTTTTTACCGCATTTCGGGCAGGTAGAAAGAGGCGCGTCGGACATTTTTTGAAAAGCTTCAAACTGATGAGCACATACTGTACATTCATACTCATATGTCGGCATGTAAAGACTCCTTATACTATCATTGCGGTTTAACGCAATGTGCAGATTTTATCCACAGTGTCGGTGATAATATAACTTAAAAACAGGCAAAGGACAAGAGTTTAGTTGATATTATCAGCACTGTGATGTTATTTACCGTGGGTCTCTTATTCAATTAAAAGGTCATCCTGATCTGCAAAATCATGGAATATATATTCAATACGGCCGCCCCTCGTCACATGCATTTCCACATATCCCTTTTTAGCCATATCGGACAGTGTTTTTTCCACCTGCTCCAGCGGCAGATCGCTGTTCAGCGCTACCAGCGCGGGAGTTACTTTGCCTTTATTCTGTTTGGCCACAAGCAGAATCTGTTTTTCGATATTTAATTTGCCATTACTATGGCTTAGTTCATCGTATTTTTTTTTCCGTGAAAGCATGGTAATACCATTGATTATGGGCATTATACCTACAAAAACTAACGGAAAGATAAAAAACCAGCTGCGCATACCGGTAAAAAACCAAGCCGCACCAAAAGCACAGGAAAATAAGATACCTGCAATTATAGACGCAAAAGGGGACTTTGACTGTTCGCGCTGCTTTCTATGATTCATCATTTTAAATATGCATATAATAAAAACAGATAATATCAATTAGTCAAGCATATTTTTATTAAAATCCATTACTTAAGAATCTCATCAACCTCGGATTTGTCCGCGTCCATAATGTATTGAATGCCGCTTATGCGTGAAGCTTCGGGTGTAAGTGTGGCCAGATCATCTCGCGAAATATACTGTAAAGCGAATTTTCTACTGCCAGCCATAAACTGACGTAATCCCTGCGCCAATCTTTCATAATAGGTATACAGCCCGATAGCCCCTGTCGGCAGCTGTTCGTATTCATTATTGCCAAGTTCTTTGCGCAGCTGAGTGGCCGTTACAAATATTTCATCTTTTGTTCTGCCGAAGCGCTCGATGTATACAGGTATCTGTTGCTCATTAATAGTTTTTCCAATTGTTTTTCCCACCATAGCCGCTGCAATAGGCGCGCGGGCCATACCGATAAGCTTGACGAAAGGCGCTCCCATGGCCAGACCTTTAAATATCTGGTCTTCAAAAATAAATCCCCCTCCTACAGCCAGGGCGGGTACATACTTCCCTCTGTCCGCCAGCCGCTTTGTAAACTGATACAAAAGCGTGTGCAGCTCTACGGGAGGCACTCCCCATTCGTTCATCATACGCCAGGGGCTCATCCCCGTACCGCCACCCGCGCCGTCAACCGTAAGCAGATCGATGTTATATTTGGAGGAAAATAATACGGCACGTGCCAAGTCAGCGGGACGATAGGCTCCTGTTTTTAGGAATATATATTTGGCACCCGCTTTGCGAAGCTCTGCTACTCTTTTGGCAAAGGATTCTTCAGAAACCATACCCACACGTGAATGACGCTCAAACTCTTTAAAACTACCGCGTTCAAAGGCTTCAATAACATTCGGATCGGTAGGATCGGGCAAGACTATATAGCCGCGTTTATACAGCAGCTGTGCTTTCTTTAGATCCCTTATTTTTACTTCACCGCCTATATCCTTAGCTCCCTGTCCCCATTTGAGTTCAACCGCTTCCACCCCTAATTTTTCAATGGCGTACTCCTGCACGCCCAAAAGGGTATCCTCGATATTGGCCTGTACAATAATGGCACCGTAGCCGTCACGCTGATAATCCTTGTATAATTTAACCCGGCGTTTCAGGTCGACGGTATCTGCTGCCCTGCCGTTATTAATCACGGCCTCTGAATCCATGCCAACTACATTTTCACCTATGGTAAGGGCGGTTCCGGCCAGTGCAGAACCGATTGCCAGACCTTCCCAGTTGTTTTTGGCGATATTGGTCGAGCCGATGCCGGAAATAAGCCACGGATATTTAAATTTAAGTCCTTTGTCATGGCCGATACTCACTTCCAGATTCACCGCGGGAAAAATAGCTTTATCGCTGTCGGCTTCAATGCCGTGCGCCCCCACCGCGGTACCCATAATATTAAAGTGTGAATAATCGATGGGATACTTTTTTTCGCCCGCCGTGGTAATAACACCAAAGGGCTGGGGGTAGATTACCTCATGACCGCGGTAGGCCGACTTGCCGATTTCACACATGCCGATGCAGCCGTCCACACAGGTTACGCACATACCCGATGTGGGAATAACAGAATCCTCGGTTCT
>Ga0307430_1000222_pt1 | contig 55172 bp, 57 predicted proteins | sample SalMarWE160130MG_FD_202159 | JGI IMG/M metagenome (GOLD analysis project Ga0307430, IMG submission 202159) | Salt marsh sediment microbial communities from the Plum Island Ecosystem LTER, Massachusetts, United States - WE1603-130 | ecosystem: Environmental > Aquatic > Marine > Intertidal zone >... | reverse complement strand
GACTATTTCTGCTCTGTTATACGATTGGGCGCAACTTGAGAATTGGGGTATATGGGAGAATTCAAAGCTTAGAAAACAACTACTGGATGAGGCAGAGGCACTCTTAGTATCAAAGCCGAGGATAACAATATATGAGGTAGTACCCACATCAGCATGGACATATGATAGAAGCAAATAATAGGTTGGGCAACTGGAAATCTATGGTAGCAAGGATTCTATCCGTAGTAGTGATGGGTGTTAGTTTCGAGTAGATTCAAGGCCTGAATGGGCTGAAATATAGTAATCATATAACCTCCCCCTATGATAACCCACGCCCTGAGATGTGATTTTAGATGGGTAAAAACCTAGGATAAATTTAGGATATGTTTTCCCCTTTTAGGAGCTAGGTGCTGCACGGGGACGTTAGCAGGCGCGGTCGGGGCAAATTTAGGATTATTAGGCATCCTTTGCTTTGATATATGGGAAAACAACTCTGAAGGGGACCTCCTTTTTACCTAGCGACTGATATAGGGATAGTGCTTCGTTTATATCCAGGGGGGTGACTTTGTTAATTTCACCTTGCAATAGAGTTTGATTTTGGGCAAAGAAATTACCATTTGGTGTTTTGAACAAGAATGTATTGCGGCCACCTTGCTCATAGTTATAGCCGTTCCAATATGCGTCATGGGCTACTAGAGTGGCTTTGTCAGTGCGGTATCGCTTACCTGCGACAACCCAGATCATATTTATTGGTTGCATCGGTTCACCTCCAGCTATACTTTTGGCCCAGGCTATGCTTCTATTGCTGGGGCCTTGCCATTATCCTCTTATATTATACCTTAAGCATGCACTTTGTTGTTGTGCCACAACTCTCCTTCACCTGTTAGTTTAAATTCGAAAATTTGACCTTTACTCTAGTTGACTATAAAATAAATTCGGGTGAGTAAACCGGGTGATCGCCCTGGATTAATCTGCCAGGGAGGAAAGTCCGAGCTCCACCGAGCAGGGTGCTGGGTAACACCCAGGAGGGGTGACCCTACGGAAAGTGCCACAGAAACACACCGCCAGCGGCTGGTTTAACCAGTGCGGGTAAGGGTGAAATGGTGAGGTAAGAGCTTACCAGTAACCAGGAGACTGGTTGGCTGGGCAAACCCCACCTGGAGCAAGACCGAATAAGAGGGCTAAACTACTCCAAAGTCTCAGGACTCTGGGGTGAGTTTAAGGCGCTCGGCCGAGACCCTCGGGTTGGTCGCTTGACCCTGATGGTAACATCAGGGCTAGATGGATGGTCACCACCCCGACTAGGTCGGGGTACAGGACTCGGCTTACAGGTTTACTCGCCCAAAAATATTTTTTTCCAGGCTTATATGCGGCAAAGGATAGGGAGGAGACCCAAGCCTTAACCGGGGGATTATCCAAGGAAAAAACAAGGGGAAAGATAGCATCTCAGCAGCCATAAACAAGTTTGTTAAACCGGCGTCCGGAGCATAGAATAATAATATATGGATGAAATACCCCCCAAGCTTCGTGATTTTATTATATTTTGTGCTCAGAGGCGGAGCCCGGAATGGCCGGCTATTTATGATGAAATGACCAGAGTAGCCGGAGGGAAATTATTCCAGGGATTAGGCTACAAAGACCTTAGGCAACTAGGGTTATCCTTCTCACTATCTGGTATGGACAAAACCATCCAATTAGTGAGACAAGTTACCTCCCAAAACCATCAGTGAAGGCATTTTGCAGTCTGCCATCCAGGATGATAGCATTTTTAAACTGACGCTTAAGATTACCCACCGCTCGCAATTTGTACAAAGACTGATGTAGTGAAAGGAGGCTTGTTATGAGGATAATTGTGCTTGCTGATACTCATGTAAACATGCTTGAACATCTCCCTAAAAAGATAATCGATGCCATCTCTACGGTAGATTTGGTAATCCACGCTGGAGATTTCACCGATGTGCAATTGCTTAAAGAGTTGAAGCGGCTCAGGGAAGTAAAAGCGGTCCAAGGTAATATGGATTCAATGGAGCTGAAGACTGTACTCCCGGTCAAGGAAATAGTTGAAATAGAAAACAAACGAATTGGCATAACTCATGGCTCAGGCAGTCCTTGGGGAATAGAAGATAGGGTAAGGAAAATGTTTGAATCAGACCAGATTGATATTATCGTCTATGGCCATTCTCACCGATCCCAAAACAAGGTCATCAACGATATTCTTTTTTTAAATCCAGGAAAGGCCACAGACTCTTTTGGCATTCTCACAATTGATGGAGAAGCTAAAGGAGCAATAATTAGCTCTCGATGATGATTGTTTACCGTGTTATCACAATGGAACTGTAGCCAACCACTTGGGAGAAATCGCCACTAGTATCTCCGCTGGTGGCATATTTCAATAAACTTGCTTTTTTGGCTTTCATTTCTTTGGCTGCGACGATAGCTGAAGCAACTGGACCATACCCGCACATAGTACAATTAAGGCTACCACAGCGCTTGTACAGCTCTTCTTCGTCAAGAGCAACTATGGCTTCAATTACAGAGCTATCCTTTTCCGTAGCTACAGAATGAGGCTCATAATGCGTGAAATCACTGCTGGCGATAATGATTAAGTTATCGCCTGCCTGGGAAATAGCCTTGCCCACCGTTCGGGCTGTTTCTATGTCTTGAGCTAACATAGTTATGGGCACAATTTTTATATTCTTATAGAGGTATTGGAGCCAGGGTAATTGTACTTCAATACTGTGCTCATGTATATGAGCTGTCTCATCTGCTTTAATCACCTTCCCCAATAGCCTTTGGGCAAGCTCTTTGTTTATTTCAACCTCGCCCAATGGCGTGTTCCAGCCAGCTCCTGCCCATAGAGAAACAGGATACCCGTACCCGGTGTGGTTAGGACCAAGTATCACTGCGGTATCTAATATTCCATCATCGGCAAGCTCTTTATAGGCATGGGCTGCCACTGGTCCCGAGTAATAATAGCCAGCATGGGGGGTAACGATAGCTACAATCTCCCTCGGTCCTTTGCTATTCACCCGAGGTATAACTCCCGGCCCAAGCTCATGTTTGTAGCACCATTCAATTTGTTCTTCTAATTCTCTGGCAGTGCCGGCATAAAACATACCGGAAACAGCAGGTTCTCTTATCTTCATGAGACACCCCCGCGAAGCAGTACTACCCCTTAGGCTCTCTTTTTGTCCTTTTCTTTGACTTTTTCTCGACCTGCTCAGCTTCTCCCTCGGTCTTCCCCTTGCTCTCCTCTGCGAGCTTATCTATCTCCAGCCTGGCTTGGTCACGGTACCAGCGGTGTATCTCGTCCAGAGCTGGTGGGAAGATACTGAACACCTCTATATCACTAGGAAATTGTACTGAGTGCCCCTCTCTAATGCATAGAAGCCCAGCCTCATCGTCTTTAAGCGTCTCGCTTATCTTTTGAGCTATAAATTCATTTCTCTTCTTTGTCGCCTCAACATAAAATTCAGAAACTTTACTTGCCACCTTATCGCTTATGAAACCAATCATCAGGCATCTCTGCCAGTCCATGACATCTTCAAATAATTCCTTTTCTTCAATTGCTTCAAAGATAGCACCATTATCGCACTGAGTTTTAGCAATTTGATAACTGCCTGGACTCAGCCTCTCCATGACCTTCATACCGTCCTCACCAGATTGAAAGACCGATTCGTGGTAAACGTGGTTTACCACACCAAGCTTCGATGTTAAATTGGTTAGCTGTTCTGCTGCCTGTTGCCAGTAACGATTACATTTTTCCTTGTATTCATCAGGGGCTTCCTCGCCTGCATATACAAGTGGGATGAAGTAAAGCTTCTTTCCCTTTTTGAAGCGCTCAGCTTCAGGTCTCTCTATTTTGCCTAGTTGTTCTGGCATGGATATTTATCTCCCGAAAAAGAAGTCCCCCAAGGGCTCAGTGCACCTTATATCGAAATGCGTTTAAGTGGAAAAGATTAAAGCAAACTTCTCATGGGTGCTACTCATCCGACTCTCTTTCTTTTCCCCAGTTCTGCATCATTTCCTTTACTCGCTGGGCAAGTTTGGGGTCCTCTTTGAGACGCTGAGTAAATACGGGGCAGCTCTGAAGAATCATCTCCTGACTCATAGAAGCCATGCTTTCCATAATCTGGTCTAGTTCGGTTTTGGCTTGTTCTGGCAGATTGGTCCCCTGCATGGCTATCCTGAACTGTGCGATATCCTCAATGCTAACCTGAACCGGAGTTAGGCAGTTTTTATACCACGGGCACTCCTTACATTTGATAAGCGCCGTGACTTCATCTAAAATATCACCCATTTCTAGTCCTCCTGGTTTATATAATTTTAGCACTTTTCCCTGATATAAAGGAAATTAAATTCCTTTAGACTGATTGTTAATCACCGCGTGTCATTGTGGGGCATCCCGAGCATAAGCGAGGGAGCTTACCAAAGCAATCTCTTGGACGACTATGAGATTGCCGCGCTTCACTGGCGATGACATTAAGGGAAGAGGTTTGGAATATAAAAGTTACGCAGAGTCGAGGCTTGTTCTTGATTTCACTCCTGTTTTACTAATTGACTCCTTGTGTTATAATGAATCAGCGCCAGTGACAGCAGGTACCTTGAAGGTTTAAATAAATTGCCTGCCGAGGCTTAAGTTAACCCTGTGTTCGCTGGCACAGGGATTTTTGTTATAGATTTCCTCTCCCATGACGCGAGAAAATTAAAAAGAGTGTAGATATGTTAAGAGAAAAGAAGGTGCAAATAGTAAGCAATCTAACCGATAATTTGTCGCGGAGCACTATTATCATCGCTACTAATTACCAGGGCCTCCTTGCCAAACAAATGGCTGAGTTGCGTAATGCATTGGCAAAAGCAGGTGTCGAGTATCATGTGGTTAAAAACAGTCTGATCTATCGTGCCGCTGACCATGCGGGTAAGCCACAATTGAGGGATATAATCGAGGGTCCTGTGGCTCTGGCCTTCGGCTACGATGACATAGTTAATACAGCTAAAGCTCTTAATCAATATGTCAAAACCGCGGCATTACCTTTACAAATTATAGGAGGGCTGTTAGGGGACCGAATTCTACCTCCGGAAGAAGTAGTGAACTTGGCTAATTTACCAACTAGAGAAGTTCTACTAGCCAAACTAATCGGGCAAATACAAGCCCCCATAGGAACTTTACATAATATCCTTAACTATCCCTTGCAGGGGCTGTTGAGCGTATTACAAAACAGGGCTCAAACTATTAGCAAATAACAAAGGAGGACATCATGTCACCAGAAGAAGTAGAGAAGGAAGCTAAGGAGGAAGGTAAGGAAGAAGGTAAGGAAGAAGGTAAGGAAGAAGCTAAGGAAGAAGAGGTAAAGAAAGCCTCAAGGGTAAAGAAAGAAGTTAAGGAAGGGGAGACAAAGGAAGCTCCAAGGGCAAAGAAAGAAGGTAAGGAGGAACAGGTAAAGGAAGCCACAAGGGCTAAGAAAGAGGCCAAGGGTTTGACCAAGGAAGAAATTATCACTGCTATTAAGAATATGACAGTGCTGGATCTGGCTGATTTGGTCAAGACCCTGGAGAATGAATTCGGAGTTAGCGCTGCTCCTGTAGCAGTAGCAGCAGCGGCGTCGGCAGTTGCCCCTAGTGAACAAGGAGAGACACCCTCGGCGGAGGAGAAGACAGAATTCACTGTTACCTTAAAGAGCTTTGGTGAAAAGAAAATTGAAGTTATTAAGGCAGTGCGTGAGGTAACCACTCTAGGACTAAAGCAAGCCAAGGATTTGGTGGAGGCTGCTCCACAGGTAGTAAAAGAAGGCGTCCCCAAGGAAGAGGCCGAAACAGCAAAGCAGAAATTAGAAGCTGCTGGAGCGACTGTAGAGGTTAAGTAGGGTTATCTCAGAATTTTCGAATTCTTGAGGGGGAGGTTGAGTAACATGACTCTAGCTAGTTACCAAATTATCTTAGTGCTGGGAGGATGTTTCCTTCTTCTGGGGATCATTTTTATTCTCTGGAACAAGAGGGAAAAGCAAAGATACTACAATTCTATTTTGCTAACCCAAAGAGATATTAAGGAGACTATAACCCATGAACACGAGCGTTTCTGGCTACAAGCCTGGCAAATAGGAGGCAGGATTTCTCTTATCGTTGGCATTGTACTGCTGATTATTGGCGGCGTTCTGAAATTATTATTATGAAGGAAAGGATTCCTTCACGCCTCAGGGTTCGGTGCCGACGTATTCCGCTTCTGGCCTGGCACGTATACCGAACAGGTTTTAGACTTAAATTATTTCCTTGTGCCGGTACTGCAGAGCTTCAGCCATATGGGGTGTTTTGATGATGTCGCTATGCTCCAGGTCGGCGATGGTGCGGGAAAGTTTGAGGATGCGATGGAAAGCACGGCCGGTGAGATGAAGCTGCTTCATGGCGGCGCGAAGGAGGCTCTGAGCTGCTGGTTCCACCGTACAGAATTCCTTCACCTCCTTGGGCGTCATATCAGCATTACACTTCAGCTTCGTCTCTTGAAAACGAGCAAGCTGCAGTTCATGTGCTGCCTTGACCCTGGCTCTGACTTTATCCGAGCTTTCCCCGGGCTTATCTTCAGTGAGTTTTTCATAATCAATATGGGGAACATCGACAAAGATATCAATGCGATCCAGTAATGGTCCGCTTATCCTTTTGTGATAGCGGGAGATTTCTCCTGACGAGCATTTACATTCCTTAAACGGGTCGCCATAATACCCGCAGGGGCAGGGGTTCATAGCTGCAACCAGCATAAAACTAGCGGGGAAAGTAACACTGCCGTGAGCACGGCTGACGGTAATTGTTCTGTCCTCTATTGGTTGACGCAACGATTCCAGTGGGGTGTGCCCAAACTCAGGGAATTCATCCAGAAAAAGTACCCCGTGGTGCCCTAGACTTACCTCCCCGGGTCTTGGCCATTGTCCCCCTCCCACCAAGCCAGCATGGGAAATCGTATAATGAGGGGAGCGAAAAGGGCGCTCTACTATGATGGGTGTCTCTTGCGGCAACAATCCACTAACGCTGTAAATCTTGGTTACCTCGATAGCTTCTTCCATAGTCAACAGGGGAAGTATTGAGGGCAAAGAACGAGCCAACATAGTTTTACCGCTTCCCGGTGGGCCACACATGAGGATATTGTGTCTTCCTGCCCCCGCTATCTCCAGAGCTCTCTTGGCATGTTCCTGACCCTTGATATAACTGAGATCTGAGGTGTAACTAGGGCGAAATTCCTGCTCCCAATTCAGCTCACTATGGTATTCCGGGATACCTATTTCGCCCTGAAGGTGAACAACTAGCTGCGCCAACGATTCCGCAGGGAATATATGTATATTGTCTATGAGGGAAGCCTCTTTCGCATCATCATAGGGTACAAATATAGTAGACAAGCCTTTATCACGAGCTAAAGCTACCATGGGCAATACTCCATGGGTATGGCGTAGCTTGCCATCCAAAGATAGTTCCCCTAAAAAGATACTGTGGGTGAGATCAGCGTTTAGCTGTCCTGAGCTAATCAGTATGCCTATAGCTATGGGTAAGTCGTAAGCAGGACCCTCTTTTTTTAAATCTGCTGGAGCTAGGTTGACGGTAATACGCCTGCTAGGGAACTTGTAGTAGGAGTTTCTTATGGCTGCCCTTACCCTTTCTCTGGCCTCTTGGACTGCCTTATCTGGTAGTCCAACGATGGTGAAAGAAGGTAAACCTGGTGATAAATCCACCTCTACTTCCACTACGGCTCCCTCCAGACCCACCACAGCAGCACTTTTTACCTTGGCTAGCATCTTTATGAAAATTCCTTCGCCTAAGTAGGACTCAGTCTCCCTCCCTTATAAAGTCCTCAATTTGCTTAATTAGTTCTCCATTCTCTTCTTCAGCTAGCATAAGGTTGCTTTCCAACCTGTTAATATAATCGTCGATTTGAAGAAAGCAAGACCTTGCCTGGGCTAGCTGCTCATTCTGTTTTCGAATCTCTTGACGGAGCCTGATTCCCATCGCACTCCCCAAATCTGATTTTATATTATATACTATCTTCGCGCTTATATGGTGAATAGACAGCTGTGAACTATTCGTGAGGAAATAGGCAATGAAAAATTGGGAGAAAGACCTTCCACCGCTTACTAGGGAAAGATTAGCCCAAATTGGTGAGTTGACTCAGGAAGAAAAAGAGAAGATGGTAGATTCTGAGAAGGTGGACTCTCTACTCTCGGAATTTTACCAGGGTCAGATTGACTCCGAAAGCTTATGGAAGAGATTAAAGGAAGGAGGCAAGCCATCCTTTCTGAGGGAAGCCCAGATGAAGCTGATCGATTCCCTAAGTTTTGGAAGTACTCCAGCCGAACTGCAAAGGAAAAGGGAGGGAATTTTAGCCATAGAGACTCTCAAGGAAGAACAGAATACTTCTATAGTTGAGTTAAATTTGAACCTGGTGCAGGACTTGCAAAAGAGGTATAGAGCAGAAATAGACCAAGCCTATAATGGCATAAAAGCTGAAGTGGAAAGAAATCCGCAACTAAGGGTAAAACAAGTTCAGCAAGGACAAAGTACCATGATTGTCCAACTAAGTGTCGATGAGGCGATAAAACAACTTACGCAGTGGGGAGATTTTCTCTCCGATCAAGAAAAAAGATACAGCCAAGAGTTTGCCAAAGTGATGGAAAAATTAAAAAGAGAATTGAGATAAAGTACTATATGCCTGTGGCTACAGCGACGGCGTTTTGCTTACTGCCAGAAAGGCTAACAGCGACCTCTTTTAAGTTCAATTCTGCAGCTTTATTTAAAGCTTGCTAGTAAAGTTTGACCGAAGGTCTGCCATCGTCGCTTAAGAGAATTTCGATTTCACGCCAGCCAATACCTATCCCACCTGTTCCCGGGACCTTCATCACTGCCTCTTTAGCAGCAAATCTGGATGCTAAAAGGATGGAAATCTATCCTGGCAAGCCCTGAGCTCCGCTTCGGTGTAAATCCGCTTTAGAAAACGCTCTCCCTGTCGTTTGATCTCTGATTCAACGCGCTCTATCTCCACAATATCAACGCAGATAGCTGGCATTTCCGCTCATGTTGGGTTTAGGGCTGCTTGGACAAAATATCTATCACAGTTGACATAACATCAACTATAAAATAGGCAAGTAATGTTTGAGTTCATAATCAGTTACTTGACTGCGATAGAGATCCCACTCCAACTTTCTATTCTGAATGAAGATATTAAATACGTGCTCACCTAAGGCTTTTCTTACCAATTCGCTGTTTTCAGTAAGTTTTATAGCTTCATACAAGCTGCCAGGAAGTGTACCTATGCCTATCTCTTGCCGCTGCTGCTCAGTCATTTCAAAGACATTTCTCTCCACAGGTGGCGGTGGTTCATATTGTTTTTCGATTCCTTCCAACCCAGCAGCCAGCATAACGCTGAAAGCTAAGTAGGGGTTGCACGCAGGGTCAGGCGACCTGTATTCAATCCTGGTGGATTTCTCTTTCCCTGGCTGGTATTCGGGTATGCGGATTAAATCAGCACGATTTCTTCTTGCCCAGCTGAGGTACACCGGTGCTTCATAGCCTGGGAGGAGACGTTTATAAGAATTCACCCATTGATTGGTAACAGAGGTAATTTCGGGCGCATGAGTTAGTAAGCCAGCGGCAAAATGTTTGGCTATTCGGGATAAATGAACAGGGTCCTTTTCATCAAAGAAGGCATTTCTAGCACCTTTAAACAATGACATATGGACATGCATGCCGCTGCCATTTACACCAGACACGGGTTTGGGCATGAAAGTAGCATAAACACCATGGCTTTGAGCTACTTGCTTAACTACCAATCGATAAGCCATTACATTATCAGCCATGGTCAAAGCATCAGTGTAACGCAAGTCTATTTCGTGTTGACTGGGAGCAACTTCATGATGGCTATACTCTACCCCAATGCCCATCTCCTCCAGCACAAGAATCGTCTCTCGCCTCAAGTCAGTAGCTATATCTGGCGGGGTTAAATCGAAATAGCCCCCTTGGTCCAAAAACTTGGGTGACTCTGAATTCTGGAAATAGAAATACTCCAGTTCGGGACCGACATAGAATGTATACCCCAGATCAGCAGCTATTTTTAAGTTTCGCTTGAGTACATATCTAGGGTCGCCTTCAAAAGGCTGCCCTCCAGGCCAACAAATATCGCAAAACATCCTGGCAGTTCTGTGTTCCTGTGGTCGCCAGGGAAGGATTTGGAAGGTAGTGGGATCAGGCAAAGCTACCATATCGCTCTCATCAATACGGGCAAAGCCCTGGATAGATGAGCCATCAAATCCGCTTCCCAGTTTCAAAGATGATTCTAATTCTTCAAAGGTGATAGCAAAGCTCTTAAGAAAACCCAATATATCAGTAAACCACAACCTTATAAATTTGACATCTTGTTCTTTGGCTAACTTAAGCACATAATCTTTCGCCTTAGCTCGGTTTTTAGCAGCCATCAGTCCTCCTGGTTCTTAGAGTAGTTGGCTGCTATCAAAACACAAGTTAGAACGGAAGTCAATTGCATAGTTGTCCTGCCTCGACAATGACAATAGATTGGGAAGGGGGGAGCCTTTGTTCCCTTTTTCAGATAGAATACAGTTTCAATTGTACCTCCCACCCATTTGGCTATCTTGCCCATTTGGAGTATACTGAAGCGCAACTCGCTAAGATACATAATCCAGTATTAACTATATGGTCAGCTATCGCAATTGGTTGACAGAATATTCCAAAGATGGCAATGCAGGTAAACGGTTACAGATGTCTATTATAAGAATCGAAAGATAATTGGAGTATGAAAAGAATATATGTTAAGGAAGAGGTCTGCATTGGCTGTGGTCTGTGTCAGGTTTATTGCCAGGTGGAGCAATCCCAATCTAAGGACCTCATCAAGGCATTTAAAAAAGAGGCCCCGCGTCCTTTGCCCCGTGTGCATGTGGAGAGGAATGTAGAGATTTCCTTTCCCATTCAATGTCGCCACTGTGCTGAGCCCTGGTGTGTTTATTCTTGTCTTACCGGCGCGATGCACAAAGACCCTCTAACTGGCATGGTCAGCGTTGATATGGAAAAGTGTATTGGCTGTTGGACATGCATAGTAGCTTGCCCCTATGGGGCGCTTAGTCGAGACTTGAATAGCAAAACTGTTATTAAGTGCGACCTTTGTCCCGGGCGAGAAATACCTGCCTGTGTACTGAATTGTCCCAACGAAGCGCTTGTACTCGGTGTGGATGAGAAAGAAGAATGATATGGATAGGATCATCACTATAATCGACTACGGTGGGGGAAATTTGCGTAGCGTCGCTAATGCCGTCAAAAAATTGGGTTACCAGCCGAGGGTAACAAACGAGCCGGATAAAGTGTTTGACGCTGCTGCAGTTATCCTGCCGGGTGTTGGTGCCGCTGCCGATACTATGAATAGCTTAGAGAAACTAGGTATGATCGATGCTATTTGGCAGCTGATACAACGAAGGCGACCACTTTTTGCTGTTTGCGTAGGGCTGCAGATACTGCTTTCAGGAACTGAGGAGGGAGGCTGGCACGAGTGCCTGGGCGTAATCCCCGGGAAGGTAAGAAGGCTACCCGACGGACTTAAAATCCCTCATATAGGTTGGAATCAGGTGAAACAAAGGCTTCCCCATCCTATTTTTGAGGGCATACCGGATGAAGTCAATTTTTACTTCGTTCACAGCTTCTACGCTGAGCCCGAAGATATGTCAGTCGTGGCGGGCACGACAAACTATGGTGTGTCTATGTGTAGCATGGTAATCAAGGATAACCTGGTCGCAACTCAGTTCCACCCTGAGAAAAGTGGTGAAGATGGATTGAAGATGTACGCTAACTTCTTGAAGATGGCACTAGGCGGGAGATAGAAATAAATGCAAACCAGATACTTGATTATAGGAAATTCGGCTGGCAGCATTGGGGCCGCGGAAGCCATACGCGAGGTAGATGAGGAAGGGGCCTTAACAATCATTTCCGATGAGCCTTATCCTGCCTATTCACGCCCTCTTATCTCAAAATACCTTATGGGAGAACGAACTCTTGATGAGATATTATTCCGTCCCCTCGACTTCTATGACCGGAACAATATTATTTTTCTCCCCGGCAAGAAAGTGAGCCACTTAGAGCTAGATCACCAGACCGTTCGGTTGGAAGGCGGCGAGCAGATTGCTTGGGAAAAGCTTTTATTCGCCGTAGGAGGGAAAGCCATCTTTCCCAGGATGAAAGGGAGTAGTAAAGGAGGTATTTTTACTTTCACCAATCTTGATGATGCTAAGGCGATTGATAGATTCCTGGATAACGCCAGAAAGGCAGTAGTTATTGGCGGTGGACTGATCGGAATTAGCGTAACTGAAGCTCTAGTAAAAAGAGGGATTGACGTAAGTGTAGTGGAAATGAAAGAGCGAGTATTAAATACCATACTCGACCAACAGGCATCCTTAATGGCTGAAGAAGTTCTTAAGCAGGCCGGTGTAGAAATCATTGCAGGGCGGACTGTGGTCACGGTTAATGGCAGAGGGGTGGTTGAAGAGGTTATTTTGAATAATGGAGCTGCTATACCCTGCGATTTAGTTGTGGTGGCTATTGGGGTATTACCACGCCTGGAGCTCGCACTAGATGCTCAGTTAGAAATAAACCGAGGTATAGTAGTAGACCGTCATATGGCTACGAACCACCCGGGTGTTTATGCCTGTGGAGATTTAGCTGAAGCTTACGATTTCGTGTATGAGGAGAATAGACTCACCCCCATATGGCCTAATGCCTATGTTGGAGGCAGGATTGCTGGCCTTAACATGGCTGGCGTTACAACTGAATATCCCGGCGGTACGGCTATCAATTCGCTTAATTATTTCGGAATTGACATCGCCTCCGCGGGGATGCCTACAGCACCCAGCGAAAACGGCTACGAGACTATTAGTAAACAAGAAGGCAATATATATCAAAAGGTCATATTGAAAGATGACCTAATAATGGGAATGATATTTGTAGGCAATATCGAAAAGTCGGGTATAATTTTCGGTCTTATGAGGGACAGGGTCAATGTAGAGAGCTTTAAGCAGTCGCTTTTGGCTGATGATTTTGGCCTGGCATTCTTTCCCCGGGTGTTGTGGCAAGAGCGACTGGCGCTATCACCAGATATAATTCTTCAACCCTCCCTGCCTATCGAAGCTGAGGAGGAAACTTTTCTTGGTGAGTAACTGTCTAGCTTTGGAGTGATGGAGTGAAAGAATTAAGCAAGATAAACAACTTCCATGATGATGACAAGGTGATCGATGCTTGCTCCATCTTTGGAATGATGGATACCTCGGGGAATCGTTTTTCAGGCAAGGCGGTTGTAGAAGCTATCGCCAACATGCACGTTCGGGGCAATGGTCTGGGTGGTGGATTTGCCATTTACGGGTTATATCCTGAATACGCTAACTATTATGCTTTCCATATAATGTATCTGAGTCGGGAGGGGCAAGCCAAAGTGGAGGATTTCCTCAGGCATAAATTTAATGTAATTGATGTCAAAGAGGTGCCCACTAAACCAACGCCCGAAATAGTAAACCCTCCCTTAGTATGGCGTTATTTCCTCGAAGTGAAAGTCGAGGAAAGCAACGGGCAATCAGATGACGACTATGTCGTGGATAATGTCATGGAAATCAACACAAAGATGGAAGAAGCCTTTGTCTTTTCCAGCGGAAAGAATATGGCAGTGTTCAAAGGGGTGGGTTATCCTGAAGAGATAGCAGAATATTTCTGCTTGGAACAATATGAAGGTTATCTCTGGACAGCCCATGGTAGATTTCCCACCAATACTCCTGGTTGGTGGGGTGGAGCACATCCTTTCAATATTTTGGACTGGACAGTGATTCATAATGGTGAAATCTCTTCTTACGGCATAAATCGACGGTATTTAGAGCAATTTGGCTACAATTGTACTATGCAGACTGACACTGAGGTGGTGGCTTATGCCGTTGACCTTTTAATACGAAGGCACGGTCTTCCCATAGAAATAGTAGCCAAGATATTAGCACCTCCTTTCTGGAGTTATATAGAGCGATGTCCCCCAGAAGAAAAAAAAATCTTTCGAACCTTGCGCCAAGTATATGGCAGTCTTCTGCTGAATGGACCTTTCACTGTGATCATTGCTCATCAAAGGGAGATGATTGGTCTTACTGACAGGATAAGGTTACGTCCTCTCACAGTGGGCGTGAAAGGGTCCGTGCTTTACCTTTCTTCTGAAGAATCAGCTATTCGCCTAGTCTCCCCCGACCTTGACCGGGCCTGGATTCCCATGGGTGGTGAGCCTATCGTGGCTAGTTTGGACAAACCACTCGAGCTTGAAAAAAATTCAGCGGCAGAAATACAAGGTGTACGTAAATGCTAACTAAGAGAATCATCCCTTGCCTCGATGTCACTCAAGGGCGAGTAGTTAAGGGCACCAGCTTTACCCGTCTTCAAGATGCTGGCGACCCTGTAGAGCTAGCTGCCTTCTACTACAAAGAAGGGGCTGATGAGCTCGTCTTCTTGGACATCGGTGCTACTGCCGAGGGACGTGACATCATGGTTGACATTGTAGAGCGTGTCTCCGAGCAGGTTTTCATTCCTCTCACCGTTGGCGGAGGTTTGCGTGGTATCGAAGATACACGTCGCATGCTGAAAGCAGGGGCAGATAAGGTATCCATTAACACCGCCGCCGTGCAGAATCCTAGGCTTATCACTGAAGGAGCAGATAAATTTGGTAGTCAATGTATTGTTGTAGCTATCGATGCTAAGCGACTAAAAAATAATACTGATGCTAAATGGGAGGTCTGTACTCACGGGGGGCGAAAACCTACTGGCACAGACGTTATTGAATGGGCTAAGCAGGTTGTGGATCTTGGTGCGGGGGAACTGCTCCTTACCAGTTGGGATGCCGATGGTCAGCGAACTGGATATGACCTGGAATTAACCCGCATTATTAGTGAGACAGTGATGGTACCAGTCATCGCCAGTGGTGGTGCCGGCAATTTGGAACATCTCTATGAGGCTTTAGTTATAGGCAAAGCTGACGCTGTTCTTGCTGCTAGCATCTTTCATTACCAGATTTATTCAATTAGCCAGGCGAAAGACTACTTAGCGGAAAGAGGGATACCGATAAGAAAAGGATAGGATGAAGACATATTTGCCGCCAAAATTCATAGTGGAGAGAGACGATTCTCGGTGTATTAGATGCGAAGTATGCGTCAACCAGTGCACCTTTGACGTTCATTCCTATGATATTGAGGACGACGAGATAAGGAGTCGCGAGGAGAATTGCGTTGGTTGTCACCGTTGCGTAGTCTTTTGTCCTACTGATGCTTTGACTATTAGAAGAAATCCACTGGATTATAGAGAGAACTACAACTGGCGCCCCGAGGTTATCGAAGATATCATCAAGCAGTCCGAGACCGGTGGCGTACTTCTCACCGGAATGGGGAATGATAAGAGCTATCCCATCTATTGGGACCATCTGGTTCTTAATGCCAGCCAGGTGACCAATCCTTCTATTGACCCTCTACGTGAACCAATGGAATTAACTACATATCTTGGGCGGAAACCGGACAGCGTAGAATTTGAGTCTGGCGCGCTGGGTCTTAAGACAGAACTAGCCCCTCAAGTCAAACTCGAGGTTCCAGTAATGTTTTCCGCTATGTCTTATGGTGCAGTTAGCCTGAATGTACATGAGTCTATGGCTAGAGCTGCCACTGAGATGGGAACACTGTGGAACACAGGTGAAGGTGGGCTCCACCCTAAGCTTTATAAATTTGGAGACAACACTATAGTCCAGGTAGCTTCGGGGCGATTTGGCGTTCATCCTGAATATCTTGATGTAGCTAAAGTAGTGGAAATTAAGATTGGGCAAGGGGCTAAGCCCGGCATTGGGGGCCATCTCCCTGGCGAGAAAGTGAGCGTTGAAGTATCAAGCACTCGAATGATTCCTAAAGGCACAGATGCCTTATCCCCAGCGCCGCAGCACGATATCTATTCCATTGAGGATCTGGCACAGCTTGTCTATGCCTTGAAAGAAGCCACAAACTACACTAAGCCAGTAGCGGTGAAGATCGCTGCCGTTCACAATTCAGCAGCTATCGCCAGTGGCATGGTGCGGGCAGGAGCAGACATCATAGTCCTCGATGGTCTGCGAGGCTCTACAGGCGCTGCGCCTAAGATCATCCGTGATAACGTTGGCATTCCTATTGAACTAGCTCTCGCTTCCGTGGATGACCGCCTCAGACAGGAGGGCATCCGAAATCAGACCTCTGTTGTAATCGCAGGCGGCATTAGAAATAGCGGCGATGTAGCTAAAGCCATCGCTCTGGGCGCCGATGCCGTCTACATTGGGACTGCTGCTTTGATCGCTCTTGGGTGCACCACCTGTCAGCAATGCCACACCGGAAAATGCGCCTGGGGCATTTGCACCACGGACCCCTGGTTAACCAAGAGGGTCAATCCTGATATCGGGGCTAGGCGGCTGTCCAATCTTCTACGCGGCTGGAGCCTCGAGCTTAAGGACATACTGGGCGGCATGGGCATTAATGCCTTAGAAAGTCTCCGTGGCAACCGCCTTCAGCTGAGAGGCGTGGGTCTTACCGACACTGAATTAGAAATTCTGGGAGTAAGGATGGCAGGAAGCTAAGTTGAAAGCCGCTGTAACAATAGATGCCAAAAGCATTCTCTACCGCGAACTCAATGCTAAATTGAGGCAAGCGGTATCAAACGGAACTCAAAAGATTGAGTTGCGGAATGTCTACGGACAAAGGTACATCGGCACGGATCTGGGCAAGTCAGTCGAGATTGAGATATTCGGCACCCCTGGTAATGATTTAGGGGCTTTTATGGATAGTCCCAGGATTATTGTTCACGGCAATGCTCAAGATGGCTGCGGTAATACCATGAATAATGGAGAAATCATCATTCATGGTCATGCCGGGGATATTCTTGGATTATCCGCCAGGGGGGGCAAGATTTTCGTCAGGGATGATGTTGGTTATCGGGCAGGTATCCATATGAAAGAATACCAAGACAAAAAGCCAATGGTGATTGTTGGTGGCACAGCACAGGATTTTTTGGGCGAATATATGGCAGGCGGAATCCTAATTCTCCTGGGGCTAAACCTCAAAGAGGGAGAGCGGCATAAGGCAAACTTCATTGGCACAGGCATGCACGGCGGCACTATTTATATAAGAGGAGATATTGAGGAATTTCAGCTAGGCAAAGAGATAGGTGTTGCTGAACTGGATGAAAACGATCACTTGGTTCTGAAAAAGCTCGTAGGTGAATTTGCTTCTCACTTCGACTACAATGCCGGGGAGATACTGAAGCACAAGTTTATTAAACTTTTTCCACTTTACCTTCGTCCCTATGGCCGACTCTACGCTTACTAAAATTAATAAAAGGAAGCCACCTTTGCCCAGAATATTTATCATAGCTAAGGAAAGCGAACAAGCAGAGAAACTGAGGGCGGAACTTGCTCAGAGGAACTTTGATTGCCTAATTGTTCCCTATAACGACGAAGCAATCAAACAAACTGCGGGGCAATCTCTTGATGTGATGCTGCTAGACGTGGATGAAGCGCCAACTAGTTCAGAAGCGTGGGAACTAGCTCAAAGGATAAGGCAAGACATGAACACACCCCTCATCGCCCTCGTCTCCGGAGAGAAGCTAAATGGCCTCGATTCCAACATAGATGATTTTGTGGTTAAACCCTGGGAGCCAAATGAGGTTACAGTCAGGATAAAGCGAATTCTGAGGGAAAAAGAGAGCATAGACGGCGAAGATATAATTAGGTGTGGCGACTTAGTTATAGATTCGGCTAAGTGCGAGGTATCACTTAGTGGAGAGCCAATAATGCTGACCTTCAAGGAGTACCAGCTACTCAAATTCCTGGCGAGCAATAAAGGAAAGGTCTTTACCCGAGAGTCTTTGCTGAGTAAGGTCTGGGGATGGGACTATTATGGTGGCGACAGAACGGTAGATGTTCACATCAGGAGATTGAGAAGCAAGATCGAGGACCCAACTCATACCTTCATTGAGACAGTTAGGAGTATTGGCTACAGATTACGGGAAAACCTCTAGCCATTACCCATTTGCCTTCTTTAACACATCAAATTTTCTGTTTTTCTTTCTCCGTAACACAGATTTAACCCAGTTGTAATATTTTGGAAACAATAGGCGGATTAAATTGTAGACATGAAATATGGGAGGATTCCAAATGTCTGTCAATGCCGCTGATACCGCCTGGCTTCTAATTTCAGCAGCGCTGGTCATGTTAATGACGCCTGGTGTAGCTCTATTCTATGGCGGCATGGTGAGAAGAAAGAGCGTTCTTTCCACAATGATGATGAGCTTCGCTGCTCTAGCTGTCATTGGTATAATCTGGGTGCTTTATGGCTACAGTCTGAGCTTTGCTCCTGATATAGCAGGCATTATTGGTGGGCTTGATTGGGTGGGTCTCAGGCAGGTAGGACAGACGCCATCTGCTGTCTATGCCACTACTGTTCCTCACCTGGCCTTCATGATATTCCAGGCTATGTTTGCCATAATCACCGTAGCTTTAATCACCGGCGCAGTAGTCGAGCGAATGAAATTTAGTGCCATCCTGGTCTTTTCCGTTTTATGGCTAACCGTTGTGTATTGCCCCGTGGCACACTGGGTTTGGGGTGATGGTGGCTGGCTGGCCAAATTGGGGGTACTCGACTTTGCCGGCGGCGTCGTGGTTCACATAAGCGCTGGCGTTTCAGCCTTAGCTTTAGCTAGATTGCTTGGTCCTCGCAAAGGTTTCCTGGGAAAAGAGCCTATGGAACCCCACAACGTTCCCATGGTAGCGATTGGCGCCGGACTCCTTTGGTTTGGCTGGTTTGGCTTCAATGCTGGCAGTGCTTTGACCTCCGGAGGGTTAGCCACTAGCGCGTTTGTCACCACTAACATTTCAGCAGCCGCGGCTGCCTTCACCTGGATGATACTCAGCTGGCGTCAACAACGCCCCAGTCTCCTTGGCATTGCCACCGGAGCAATTGCCGGGCTGGCGGCGATAACCCCGGCTGCCGGCTTCGTGCCACCATTGGCAGGAATACCAATAGGTATTGTTGCAGCAGTGATATGCTACTACTGCATGCTCTTCAGGATGAGGCATGGTATAGATGAGTCCCTGGATGTATGGGCGGTTCACGGAATGGGAGGCACCTGGGGGACTTTGGCCGCAGGCATTTTTGCTAGCGCAGCCATTAACTCGGCTGGTGCCGATGGTCTGCTACTGGGCAATGCCCTGCAGCTTGTCAAGCAGCTCGCCGGAGTTGCTGTAGTCTGGGCTTTTGCCTTCATAGCTACCTGGATTTTGGGGAAAGTAATTGACGTCACTATTGGACTGAGAGTTACGAAGACAGAAGAAACAATAGGTTTAGATATCTCACAGCACGGCGAAAGGGCATATGGAGGAATGTTGAGATGAAAAAGATAGAGGCCATCATCAGGGAAGAAAAACTGGATAGTGTCAGAAGAGTCCTTGAGGATAATGGCTATTTCGGCATGACAGTTAGTGAGGTAAGCGGCAGAGGCCGACAAAAGGGGTTATTGCTGCAATGGCGAGTAGGAGAATACCGAGTGGATTTCCTCCCTAAGATCAAGATAGAGGTTGTTGTCCTGGACGAAGATGTGTCCAAGATTCTGCATGCTATTGCCAACAGTGCCAGAACTGGCGAGATGGGGGATGGAAAGATATTTGTCTTTCCTCTTGATAACGCAGTGCGTATCAGGACCGGGGAGGATGGGGACAACGCTATATAAAGGGAGATTAAAAATCGGAAAAAGGAGGGCAGAAATGGAAAACAGAAGCAGTAAGGAAGGCAAAGAGTATATTCTCAAGGTGGCTAAAGAGCACGATGTCAAGTTCATCAGGCTGTGGTTTACCGACATTCTGGGCATTCTGAAAGGCTTTGCCATTACTGTAGAGGAACTGGAAGGCGCCCTGGAGCAAGGGATGGGCTTTGATGGTTCCTCTATTCAGGGCTTTGCTCGGATCGACGAAAGCGATATGGTAGCCATGCCTGACCCAGACACCTTCGAATTGCTCCCTTGGAGACCCAGAGTGCACCATGCCGTAGCCAGGATGTTCTGCGACATCCAGAAACCCGGGGGTGAGGTTTTCGAGGGAGACCCCAGATACGTGCTGAAGAGAAATTTGAAACGAGCGGCTGACATGGGATACACCTCCTATGTGGGTCCGGAGTTGGAGTACTTCTACTTTCAGGATTCAAAGGGAACTCAGAGATTGGACGAAGGGGGTTACTTCGACATGACACCGCTGGATGTCGCCACTGACCTAAGGCGAGAAACAGTTCTTACCTTGGAGGAGATGGGCATAGCCGTTGAATATTCCCACCACGAGGTCGCCGCCAGTCAGCATGAGATAGACATGAGGTACACTGATGCCCTGACCATGGCTGACAATGTGATGACCTACCGCCTGGTAGTCAAGCAAATAGCTTTACAGCAGGGAGTTTACGCTACCTTTATGCCTAAGCCGGTCTTCGGCATCAATGGCAGCGGCATGCATGTCCACCAGTCGCTGTTTAAAGGTGATGCCAACGCCTTCTTTGATAAGAATGATAAATATCACCTCTCTAAGCTAGCCAAGCACTATATCGCCGGACTGCTAAGGCATGCCCCTGAAATCACTGCGGTCAACAATCAGTGGGTCAATTCCTACAAGCGGCTGGTTCCTGGATATGAGGCACCCGTGTACCTTTCATGGGCACGGCGAAATCGGGCCGACCTTATCAGAGTTCCAGAGTATATGCCAGGCAAAGAAAAGGCTACTAGGATAGAGTTCAGGTCCCCTGATCCTGCTTGCAACCCCTACCTTGCCTTCGCCGTGATGCTGGCTGCCGGACTGGAAGGAGTTGAGAAAGAATATGAAGTGCCAGACCCTGTAGAAGAGAATGTATATGAGATGACCGAGGAGGAGAGAGAGAGGCGAGGGATAGGCACTCTACCCGGCAGCCTTTGGGAGGCAATCCAGCTCACGGAAAAAAGTGAACTGGTAAAAAAAGCCCTTGGCGACCACGTTTTTGATGCTTTCATCGAGAATAAGAAGATCGAATGGGATCAGTACCGGAGCCAGGTAACCGAATACGAGCTTAAGAGGTATTTACCAATCCTGTGAACAGAATACGTATATTCGCTAAACGGGGCAGGTTTAGTTAGACTCACACCACTTTTACTGCCGTTCCGTAGGCTACCAGTTCAGCAGCTTTTTTGTTTATTTTCAGCCTGACTGTTGGATACTCCTTTAGTCTCCAAGGAAACATTTGTAAAGCGTTGTGGGCAGGCAAAGCCGGAAGTAGCGCTCATGACTGCGTATGCGCCGCTATACGTTTATCTGCATGCCATCGTAGGCAAACCTGATGCCGTCCGACTCTAGGGCACAATAGTCATCGTAGCTGCGGTTCCAGTACTCCTCAAGATGAACAAACAAGACCTTTCTCGCCTCAATGCGTGTTGCCAGTTCGAGCGTTTGTTCGAGGGTATACAGGGTGGTTCTCGAGATGTGATCTGCCGGGTATTTGAAGTGATGTTTCAGACCACCCTCGAATATCCCCGGCTGGATGACAAGGAGGTCGGGCCGTTGAACCTCAGTTCGATACTCCGGGAAAGGCTTGAAATCGCAGGGAGCATAGACAACCTTGCGTCCTAACTTTTCAAAGACGTAAACGAAGGCTAACTGGGAACCTCGGTCCACTGGGATGGCAGTTATCTGAACGTTATTTATCTGGACTTCCCCCTGAAAAAGCCTGAGCCTGACAAAACCGCTCTGCTGGTAGAAATCGACCAAGGGACCATACTGAGACCGAATCTCCCTTATTCGTTCGCCTAGCTGTTCAGGGAGCAGCAAACAAATTTGTTTTTCTGGATAGGCACGCCAGTTGCGAAAATCAAGCGTAATCTGCTCCACTACCCGCAATCCTTCCACATGGTCAGGGTCCAGATGAGTTAATATCAGGTAATCAATACGACGGATAGGAGAACGATTCAACTGGCTCACAATTTCTGCAGGTGTGTCAATCAGGAGGTTGATATCGTGAAGGAAAGCAGAAGATCCTGTTCTCGCGTAAGGAACACCCTTCTTCCTGGCTTCCTGGCAGATGCGACATTGGCACAGGGGTTTGGGAATAATCATGCACCCCCCAGAGCCCAAGATGCTCAATTTCATGGGATATAAGAAAGCCGGTCTTGTGCGACCTTGCCCTGTTCCTCCTTCTTAGCGTATATGCTTCAGGTCACCATCCATGGTGCCCCGGACTCGCTCTCTCTCCTCGGCAAAATCAAACCCGGTCCAGATTCCAATAGAGCCGAGTATCGAGTCCTGGGGGTGAAACTGACGAAAGATTTTGAAGTAATAGGCTGCCTCTCTGCTGTTGATAGTCGCCTTGGGGTTCTCTGCCTTGATGCGTTGAAACTCGTCTTCGCTTATCTCACTCTCAGCCAGCTTTTCTCCCAGGTCTTCGCAGCCTGCCCCTTGAGTATACTGGACCTTATAACGCCACAGTATCTCGTCGGGGAGGTAATTCGTGTCTTGAAAGGCTTCGCGCAAAATCCATTTCTCTATCCTATCCCCCACTTTCTCAGACTCACGAATCTTGAGCTCGGGAGGAATCTTCATGGAAAGGGCAACCATAGCCACATCCAGGAAAGGCACCCTCAACTCCAGACTGAAGTACATTCCCATCCGGTCGGCGCGCTGCAGGTTGATGTTATGGAGATTACCGATGCAGCGCCTGGCCTCCTTATTAAGCATATCCATCGGATAATGCTTCATGTAGTGATAGCCGGTGAAGAGCTCATCCGCCCCTTCTCCAGTGAGCACCACTGTCACATACTCTGCAGCCAATTTGCAGGTGAAGTAGCAGGGAACAGCACAGCGTACAAGTGAAGGATCGTAGCTTTCCAGCTTCTTGATAACGATTGGCAACGCCTCATAATACTCCTCCTCGGTAAAGATCAACTCGTGGTGCGTTGACCCGATGTGCGCTGCTGCAATGCGAGAGGCCTTGAGGTCATCACTCTCGTCCCCAGTTTCATCCTTCATACCCACCACGAAGGTGTGGAGATGAGGAATTTCATCAGCGGCGATGGCAGCTACCAGACTACTGTCCACTCCACCGCTACAGAAGGAGCCTACATGGATTTCCTTGTCTGCCAATAACCTTTTCTTAACTGCATGAATGAAGGTTTCTCGAATGAGCTTGCTGGTCTCCTCTACTTCTGTCAATAGGTGGTCTTCAATCGGCGGGACTTCATAGTATTGCACAAACCCGTCTTTGGGAGTGTAATAGTACCCGGCAGGGAATTCATGAACTTCCTCTACACCAGCCAGGGTCATAGCCCCCAGTTCTGAGGTGAAGTAAAGCTTATCCCCAACGTAGCCGTAATAGAGCGGTTTTATCCCAATGGGGTCGCGGGCCAGCATGAAATTGTCACCATCAAAGAGAGCAAAAGCGAACATCCCATCCAGTTCTTTCACACATTCTGGCCCTTTTTCCCGGTAGAGATGAAGAATGGTCTCCGTATCAGACAATGTCTTAAATTGGTATTTGGAAGTGAGCTTCTGTCTCAGATCCCAGAAGTTATAGATTTCGCCATTGCAGATGATTCCTGTTCTACCACCGTTGGCTAAAATCGGCTGATGACCTCCGACCACATCGACAATAGACAGCCTAGTGTGACCAAAAACGGTACTATCGAAGGTGTGGAGTCCACGGTCATTTGGACCACGGTGAGGCAGTGCATCCAACATGCGATTTATGGTCTTTGTATCTTGTATTCCAAAACATCCTGCTATGCCACACATAAATATTAACCTCTCTTCCTTTTATGCTTTGGCTATCTCAAACTCTTCAAGTACCTTGATAGCCTGAAAGGCATCAACACAATAGGCATCAGCATCTATTTCATGGGCAAACTCCTCGGAGACAGCAGCACCGCCGATAAGTACCTTTACGCTGCTTCGGAGTTTATTTTCCTCAAGAGTTTTCATCACCACGCCCATCTCAGTCATGGTGGTGGTAAGCAGGGCTGATAGTCCCAAGTATTCCGGTTTTTCTTCCCTAACGAAATCAACCACTTTCTCCGTGGGGATGTCTGTTCCCAGGTCATGCACTTCGTAACCAGCGCCTTTCAGCAAGATGGCCACGATATTCTTGCCGATGTCGTGGATATCCCCCTTTACCGTTGCGATGGCGAATTTCCCCTTGGTCTCCACGTTCGATGATTCGAGAATGGGCTTCAGGATGTCCATCGCCGCGCCCACCGCTTCAGCCGAGGCAAGCATGTCCGGAATAAAGTACTCTTTGGTCGAGTACTTCTCACCGACCACCTGCATTCCAGCAGTCAACCCCTCGGTTATTATCACCTGCGGAGAGATATTCCTCTCAAGAGCTTGTTGCGTAAGTTCCACAACGCCGGGTGTTCCCTCAAGTCTCTCATCTATCCCTATATCCTCCTGCGTCTTTCTTCCCTGTATCACATTCTCTTTAATTGTTGCAATTATATCTTCGCTCATACTAACTCCTGCTTTCATAAATATTAAGTCTTGGTAATATACCGGGAATTTCCTCGAATATTCTGGCACTTGTCTCTTGATCAATGTGCTCCACCGGCTTTGCCAGTAATTCCTTCATTTGCTCATAGGCAATTTCGAAAACATCATCCGTCTCACCGTTGCCTTCAAAAGGATATAACCCGGATATTTCCCCACTGCGCAACAGGGGACGAATATAGCTTATGTACAGCTTTTGCGGCGTAGCCACCACCTCCCGTATCTGTTTCAGCATTGCTTCCAGCTCAGGCTGGTCAATCCGCGGTTGCCGTAGGAAAAACTCTAGCAGCTTGAAGTGGGCATCGTCCAAGACTGCCTGGAGCAGACAGAAGACAGAATTACAGTCCAGCAAGCCAAAGGCACAGTGCAGGTACTGCGGTCCTGACATGGCGACCACTATGTCTGAAAACAGCCTCTCTATCGATGATTGCTGTCCAGGTATCTTCGAGTCACAGACACCGGAGGTAGAGTAATTGGGGAGACTGTAGAAACGTGCCATCTGGACGCAATCAATGTTGTACTGACTGGTCTCGACAGAGCCATAGGAATCACCCAGGGTGTCCATCCTGGCTCTGACTGGCACACTACCGTAGAGTACTGGAGTCCCCGGTTTTACCAGTTGTCCCAGAGTTATGCCTGCCAACACCTCCGCATTTATCTGAGCCATGATACCAGATTCCTTAATAGGTGCAGTGGTCCCTGCTTGTGGTGAAGATGACACAGCGACTGGTAATCCTCGGCGGCATACTTCAATGAAAGTATCTGTAGTATCCTCGACGAACTGGAGTGGGCTCTTCACCAGGCAGGTGATAAACGAGATGATGGGGTTATCCTCTAATTCCTTTTTGCCTCCAGCAATGAGTTCTGCCATCCTCACCACGTTGTTAAGTTGTTTTAGACTGGTCAAGCCGCTCATGAAGTGCTTCGTATTATTATTAAGCGAGGCAAAAAATTTATTGACGTCTTTGTTCTCTTCGGTTATGTCGCGGTCCTGGATATTCACGGTGCGAATGTAGCCATCAACCGTCTCCAGATGCTCACAAACGTGAGCTGACTTGCATAGGTCATCTACTGTGCCCCGCCTGGGTTTGAACTCAGGCACTCTAATTTCCTTGGAATGGTCAGTCTTATTCACATAGGTAGGAAAATCCACATCCAGCCAGATATTGGTCTCCGAGCCCGTGATTAAATATACCCTGGGCTCATCACCGTGCATGATGAGTGCGTTATCTGGATTCCGAGCTCCCAATTTCACAGTCTTAGGAGCTGAATCCAGAGCTTTTAATACCAATTTCTCTGGAATCTTCACCTGCCAACTCTGGTGATCACCAGTGATGGTCTCAACCTCCGCGCCATGACTATGGAGTATATCAACTGCCTCCCGGTTGAAGCTTATCAGTCCGGGGTTGGTCAGTATCTGCATGGAAGCTTGGTGGATTAGCTCTACTTGCTCCCTCGTCAGCCTCTCGTATGGTCTATCAACCAGTATTCCTTTTCTTGGCACCAGATTCCTCCTTTAGATAAAAAGTCTGCAGTAGATCTGCAATAGGATGATTGCTATTCTAGTTCTCTGTGCTAGAAGCTAGAGCTTCCACTACAGCTACTGCCTGAAAGCCATCTTCTCCATATCCATCTGCGCCGATGCTTTTAGCAAACTCCGCCGAGACGGGTGCTCCACCGACTATAATCTTTACCTGGTCCCTGATTCCATTTTGCTCAAGCATTTGTATCACTTCCGCCATGCCGGCCATGGTGCTGGTCAGCAGGGCGGACAAACCCAGGAATTGTGGTTTTTCCTCCTTCACTGCATCTACAATGGCCTGAGTACTAACATTATTTCCCAGGTCTTTAACAGTGTATCCTGCGCCGCGGAGCAGAACAGACACTATATTCTTGCCAATATCATGAAGGTCGTCTTTTACCGTAGCCACAATTACCTTGCCCTTGACATTAACACCACTCTCAGCAAGATATGGCTCAAGTATTTCCATGGCTGCTCCAACTGCTTGTGCCGAGGCTAGCATGTCAGGAATAAAGTATTCCCCCGCTTCAAATTTTTGTCCCACAATGTTCATACCACCAGAGAGACCCTTAGTGATTATGTCCTTAATACTCAAGCCAGAGGTAAGAGCTTTCTCAACAAGCTCGGCAACGCCGGGCTGACCTACTATCTCTTCATCTATACCTTCGTCATCCTTGGTCATCCTCCCTTGGATAACATTTTCTTTGATTAAGCTAATTATGTCCTCTGCCATTATCATCCTCCAGTTTCAGTAATTTATTAAGCTGCTTGGCTTGTTGGGAATCAGTTAAAGCATTGTACATGCTCGCTGGAATTTATATTGAATCTTATAGTTCCTATCGGTACTTTTAAAATCCGCGGTGAGTTCAATCTACTATGTTACCTTTTCTGTGTGCCCGGAGGTATGCTCGGCATGAAGAGTCTTTTCCTATGAGCATATCGGCTACTTTGATAAGGCTCATCGCTTTATTATCAAGCGGGTCAACAATTACTGCGTCTAAGCCAGCATAAGAGGCCATTAGTAAGAAGGCGCGATTCACTAACTTTCTCTTGGGCAAGCCATATGAAATGTTGCTCAGTCCCATTACTACTCTGGCATCAGGATAGCGCGATTTGATTTGCTCTATGGTCTTTAGGGTGACCAATCCCTGGCGTGTGTCCACAGCGATAGGTAATACAAGTGGGTCAAATAATACTTGTTCTGTCTTTACATCCAAACCAGCCAAGTATGCCATAATCCGTTCGCAAGCGGCCAGACGCTCTTCGACGTGGGCAGGTATTCCATCTGTTCCCATGGCCAGTGCTATTACCCAGGCCTGTCGCTCGGCTACCAATGGACCGATGGATTTCAATCTCGCTGGCTCCGCAGTGATCGAATTAATTATCATTCTCTCACCACGATATTCCTCTAGTGCAGCCTCGATTACATCTGGAGAATCACTGTCAATAGATAGTGGCTGCTCAATAGCAGCCTGGATTATTCCTACCAGCCATTTGATAGCTGCCGTTGCTTCCTGTGGTGCCCCGTTACCAATGCCAGCGTTTACATCGATAAAATCAGCTCCGGCTAATGTTTGAGCTTTAGCCAGGTTTACCAAGAACTCCTCGTCTCGTTTGGCAATAGCCTCAGCGACCGGCTTGTTTGATGCGTTTATGTTTTCTCCGATTACAAGCATATTTTAGGCAATTATCCCCTTGATTTGTGATAGTACTTGCGGTCTTATTGATGTGGGAAGGTGGTGCTTAGGCTTAGCTAGAAGCTCCTTGACAATCTCTGAAGCTCTTTCCCATGTCTCCTTTCCGCCTTTGCTTAACCATTCCTCCTGGCTATTCCTGTCGCTCAGAGATGGCTGGTAATGCTCGCTGCGCATGAAGTGCCTTGTATGTCTGGCAGCCACGAAATTACCCCCCGGTCCTGCTTGCTTTATGAGGTCAAAGGCCAGAGTGTCGTCATCTACTTTGATTCCCTCCACGGCCCTCATCACCATTCCCAGTATCTCGTTGTCTATGACATACTTTTCATAGGCCACAGTCATTGCGAATTCCATAAGGCCAGCAGCATCATGGATGAAATTAGCTCCTGAAAGGGCACAGAGCAGGTTGGTCAAAGCAGACTCATAGCCACTCTGAGAATCGAGTGTTTTAGAATCGGTCATGCCACCGGTAGCATAGAAAGGAAGTTGATAGAACTGTGCCATCTGTGCACCAGCTGCGTTGAGCAAGCCCATCTCAATCGAACCTGCCAGGTACTTTAGGTCTCTCAGGTCAGTATTTGTGGCGACCGAACCGAAGAGTACCGGTGTCCCCGGGTTTACAATCTGGGTAAGCATTACACCCAATAGTGTATCTACAGTCTGGACTACCAGGGTTCCAGCGAGCGTAACCGGTGAAGTGGCACCGCACAATGGTTCAGCGGGACAAGCTACAGGTATACCATTTCTGGCAATGCTCACGAGCATGTCGCCATATGTCTTGTCTATCCTTAGCGGGCTTATTATGCATGCTATCATGGATATTAGGGGGTGCTGGCGAAGATTTTCAGCAGAGCCGGCAACAATTTGTGCCATCCGTATTACCTGTTCCGCACCTTCAAGTGTGTAAACACCCCCCATAACATGTTTGGTGGTATTGTCCAGTCCGGCGAAAAATCGGTTCACATCTACCTGTTCCAAAGGTAATTCATTGGGATATGTAGGCAGCAGAAATAAGTGGATGTTTTCCAGCTTATCAACCAATCTGGCGATGCATCTCAGGTCTTCCAGGCTTGCTTGTCTTTTTTGGTTAACGGCGGGGTCATAGACATAAAGTGCCGTGCCGCCTGTTCCAGCATACACTCGCCGCCCGCCCAAAATAATATCATGTGCTTCATTCTGTCCACAGAGTCTAATTTCCGATGGTGCCGCTTCAATAAGCTCCTTGACTTTATTCCCATTCAGCCGCACCAAGTGCTTCTCCCAATCCACTCTGGCTCCAGCTCCTTCGAAAAGTTCCAGTGCAATGTCCGATTGCACTTCAAAGCCCACCTCTTCAATAACTTGCATCGCAATCTGGTGCACTTTCAATATAGAATCCTCAGTCAGAATCTTGAAACTGCCTCCGTCCAGTCCTTTGCGGATCATTATCCTTGTCTTTATCTCCTTCCTGGGCAATCTTTTTTCCTGCAGGTCTTGCAGGGGTTGTATTTATCCACATTGGCGTTTGGAGGTCCGATACCGATAATGCCCGAAATTGACTTCTGGGGAATCATTAGACACTCCCCGGTCAAGCGAATCCCTAATGTATTACCGGTTAGAGCGTAGAAGAGCATCCGTTGCTGACCAATGTTCCAATCGCAATAGCCAGGGCTAAAGCGCTGACTGATGACAAGTCCCTCAGCCTCAGCTATCTCCGTGATTCTGTCCTGGGCAAAGTTTACCACCTTCTCCACGGCATCCGATCCTATTGCATCCAAAACCGTTGCCTGGAGTATGAGCCCGTCTCTGGCTAGCTGAAATGCTGTTTCTTCAAGGTATTTGCCTATTGTAACTAAGAATATTGCCACTTTGGGACAACGCTCCAGCAAGGTGGTGATAATTCGGCTTTTGAAGATGACCGAACCTTCAATGAGGGAAATGGAGCCTCGAGCCCACTCCACATCTTTTATAATATACGAAAATAACGGGTTAATAAGAGAATGAGCGTGCTCTGCGTAGTCGTCAATTAAAGAAGAAATACGCGCTGACAGATTCTGATCATCCTCATATCCTATATATTGACATACTTGCTTTTTGTCGATTTCAATATCGATATTAATCCTTTCGTCGGTGATAAACATACTACTATAACCTTCCTATCGTTCAGCATGCTACGAGTCAGTGCTCTTGACTCGCGTGGGTAAAATCCGGGGGAATAATACGTGTTCGGCCGAGGGTTAATTTGGAGAAATTAAGTGCAGATTAATTTTTTGTAACTTGGGAAACTCAAAAATCAGGACATAAATAAAACTAACTTTGCAGTATGAACAAGATAATTAAGCTCTTTTCTATATTTAAAAATGCAGGTAGATAACCCCAGATTAAGCTCATCTTGCTTACCTCACAACATCTTATGTCCTCCTTCTGAGAGTTTTCTTTCCTTTCCTAACCATAAACTGGCCAATGATATCATAAAATTCGCCTCTTTGTCCAACTGCAATTGGAGCCTGAAATCTAACCAAGAGACATTAAGGTATAGACCATTTATCGCTATGCTGAAGGTGTTTAAATCTGGCTACGAGGCAGGATAGATACATACTCAAAGAACGAGTATCTCAAAGAAGAGGTCGTTTAAAAATATAGTTGCCCAACAAATTGAGCAACCGAGCCTTATAAATCAGGCAACTACAAAAATCTGAACATCAGCCAATTTAATAAAGTCACATCACTTTCACGGCTGTTCCATAGGCTACCATCTCCGCAGCTCCAGACATCACCATCGAGGTTACAAGCCTGGTGCCTACTATGGCATTTGCTCCCCTCTTCTCGGCTTGCTCAATCATCCTCTGTATTGCCTCTTCTCGAGCCTGTGCCAGCATTACGGTGTAATCCTTGACTTCACCACCGACGATGTTGCGCAATCCAGCCATGATATCGTGCCCTACATTCCTGGCTCTGATAGTGCTTCCTCTAACCAACCCTAGGGTTTCCTTTATCTTTTTACCCTCTATCTGTTCTGTTGTGGTCACGATCATTTTTCCACCTCCTTGAATTTATCCTTTTCTTCCTTGGATACTCTATATCTCTCCCAGCCTAGCGATGCCAGGAGTATGATAAGCCCTACGGCTATAGCAGCGATGGCAATTTTAATCGGTAAGGGCAGTGATAGGAAGGCTAGACGAAAGAACCAATAAAGCCCCCAACCTACCAAAATGCCCAGACCTGCTGCCAGCAAGATACCACCGATTTTCCTCAAGCTACTCCTCCTTGAATTTGTTGGTGATGGGCAATCTCCTATCGCGGCCAAAGTCTCTGGGAGTTATCTTTATACCGGGGGCAGTTTGGCGGCGCTTGTATTCATTCCTATCCACCAGGCGAATTACCTTTGTAACTAAGTCGCGGTCAAAACCCATGGTTACAATCTGTTCAATTGTCACGTCATCTTCTACGTAAGCCTTCAGGATAGGGTCCAGTATATCATACGGCGGCAGGGTATCAGTATCCTTTTGGTCGGATCTTAGTTCAGCTGATGGCGCTTTGGTTAAGACAGTAGTGGGTATCATCTCTTTGTTTGCCTGACGATTCTTATATCTGGCTAATTCAAGGACCATTGTTTTAGGCACATCTTTGAGAGGAATAAACCCACCGGCCATGTCTCCATAGAGAGTAGTATAGCCAGTAGCTGTTTCGCTTTTATTGCTGCAAGCAAGTACCAGCCAGTCGAACTTATTGGATAAGGCAAAGAGAATATTGCCTCTGATTCTTGCCTGAATATTCTCTTCGGTTACATCCGGTTGAGTATTCTTGAAAGGCTCAGCCAGTGTTTCCAAATAGGAGCTAAACGCTTTCTCAATGGGTATTATCTTGAACTCCATTCCTAGATTTCTTGCTAAAGCTTCAGCATCCGATTTGCTGTGTGGTGATGAGTAGCGAGAGGGCATGGAAACACCTATGACGTTGTCAGCACCAAGGGCGTCTGTTGCTATGGTAGCTACCAGACTTGAATCAACCCCACCGGATAAACCGATAACGACTTTCTCGAAGCCATTCTTGTGCACGTAGTCCCTGGTGCCGAGGACAAGGGCCTGGTAAATCTCAGCAAGTTCATCCAGTCTGTTAACCCGCCTTGGCGACAAAGGAGGCCTGCTAATTGCCGTATACTCACTTGACACCTCTATCTTGGTAGCTTCTTTTAGTTTCTCCTTAACCCACGGTGTTTCTTTCCTTCGTCGAGAATCATGCAACTGAGAGCGGAATACTGACTCCACATCTAAGTCAGCGACTATGAAGTCTTCCTCAAACTGCTTCCCTCGAGTAATGACTTCTCCTCCTTCATTGATAATCAAGCTACCGCCGTCAAATACAAGTTCATCTTGCCCTCCCACCAAATTGTTGTGGACAACAATAGCTAAACTGTCTGATGCTCTGGTAGCAAGCATTCTCTCTCTAAAGAGTTCTTTTCCGGCGTGATATGGGGAGGCGCTTATATTAATCAGTATCGCGGCTCCGGCATAGGACTGGACAATTGCCGGCCCGGCTTCATACCACATATCTTCACAAATGGTTACGCCTATGCCAATGCCATAAATGGTGAAAATGGGATATTCCCTTCCTGCCTGAAAATATCTCTCTTCATCAAACACACCATAGTTCGGCAGATAAAATTTATGGTAAACACCCGCCAATTTTTTGTTATAGAGCACCGCGGCAGCATTGTATATATCGCCATCGCTGTCAACAAAGCCTAATACTACAGCTATATCGGAGCTGTGCTCTATTATCTTGTCAAGACATTCTTTATTTTGCCTAATGAATTGCGGTTTAAATAATAAATCTTCAGGGGGATAGCCGGTTATAGCCAACTCAGGAAAGGTGAGCAGGTCAACTCCCAGCGATTTCGCCTGGTCAATGGATTCCAGTATTTTCCTAGTATTACCACTGAGGTCGCCTACAGTAGAATTAATCTGAGCTATGCTAACCCTTATGCTATTCAATCTGTCTCCTTATGGCAATAAATAGTATAACAAACATTAGTGAGTATTTTCCGTGGTCTACAGAGGTTAATGCAGGATAGGCCGACCTTTTATTCAAATGCTCTTGGCCCATTCTACAGCGTTCAGAAAAATACGGAAGCCGTCCCCATAATCGCGCGGGGGCTCTCTGGTCCACCTTGGATGTTGTGTCCAACGAATGAATCGCTCTGGGTGTGGCATCAGGGCAAAAATACGACCAGTGGCATCGCAGATGCCGGCTATATTGTTAGCTGAACCATTGGGATTATGAGGGTAGCCAGCCTGAATATCTCCTGTCTCGTCAGCGTAATAAAGTGCCACATTTAGCTCTTCTAGCGCCCCCGGTTCAACTACCACCTTGCCCTCTCCGTGAGCCACTGGGAGATACATAAGGTCTATTCCCTGCGTAAAAATGCAGGGGCTTGTTTTATTAGCGCGGAGGTATATCCAGCGACACTCGAACCTGCCAGAATCGTTGCCAGCTAGGGTTAGTGATTGCGTGTTTTCACTCTTCAATTTAGGTAACATACCAGCTTTCACCAAGGCTTGAAAACCATTGCAGATTCCCAGAATGAGCCTGCCATTGTCAACAAACCTTTGAATCTCATCCCCTAGCTTCAGTCTCAGTTCGTTGGCCAGGATTTTCCCTGCCGAGATATCGTCCCCATAAGTAAAACCGCCGGGGATGACCATTATCTGGTAATCGGAGAGAGATTTCTGCCGACGGATAAGTTCATCTACGTGTACTAAGTCCACCTGTGCCCCGGCTCGTTCAAAGGCAAAGGCGGCTTCCACGTCACAGTTTGTCCCCGGGGCTCGCAGTATCAGCGTCTTTACCTTAAATATCATGTCAAGTCCTACCAGCGAAGAGGTTTCTGCCAGACCTCTTTGAGATCGGCAATGAGAGCCGACAGTACTATTTCCTTATTAAAGCCGTAGACCTTGAGCCTTTCTTTACTCGTAACCTGACCGATAGCGGCGAAATCGACTCCAGACATCATACCTTCAAATTGCTGCCTGTTTTCCGGCGCTACCTCTACCAGGAACCTGGTATTCGATTCTGAAAAGAGCACGTAATCGTCTCTATTCATAGCTTCGCCCAGCGGCACTTGCCCCAAATTGATTACCATCCCTAAACCCCCTGCGAAGGCCATCTCGGCGGCAGCCACTCCAATGCCACCCTCACTCAGGTCATGGCAAGCCTTGACCAGGCCTTTCTCCGTGACGGCGCTGATAGTATCCATGAGCCTCTTTCCCTTCTCAGAGTCGACCTTGGGTACTCTGTTCCCCACGTATCCATGAATGCCGTAGTACTGTGAGCCACCAAGCTCATTCCATGTGGTTCCGATGACGTAGATCAGGTCGCCCTCTCGTTTGCAATCCATTGTAATTGCCCTCTCCACATTATCCATCACTGCCACTGCGGAGATGAGTAGAGTTGGTGGAATGGAGATGCTCTCTTTTTCGACCTCAAACTCATTATAGAGACTATCCTTTCCGGAGATAAAAGGAGTCTTGTAGTTGAGGGCAACGTCGTAGCAGGCTTGTGCCGCCCGCACAAGACCACCAAGCCTATCCGGCTTGTCTGGATTACCCCAACAGAAGTTATCAAGCAAAGCCACTCTCTTAAGACTACCCCCAACAGCCACAACTTGCCGTAATGCCTCATCTATAGCAGAGGCAGCCATCCAGTACGGGTCGATGTCCCCATATCGGGGATTGATGCCGTTGGCTACTATTATGCCCATATCAGAATCGAGTATCGGTCTGACTATGGCGGCGTCACTTGGACCGTCATTGTGTACACCCGTAAGGGGCTTAAGAACGTTGCCACCCTGTACCTCGTGGTCGTACTGGCGTATCACCCATTCTTTACTGCAAACATTCCACGAAGCCAGAATACGCAACAGGTCTTCACGCAAGTCAGTTGGCTGTGGAAAGTTTGGCTCTGCATGTTGTGGCAATTCCCAGACAGCCACCTTCTCTAGTTGGGGCAGCCCTTTATGCAGAAACTCCATATCGAGGTCGCCGACCAGATTGCCTTCGTACAAAAGCTCGAGCCGTCGAGTATCGGTGAACTCTCCGATGACGGTAGCTTCCACTCCCTCACCATGGAAAAGAGAAATCAACTCGTTCACCGTATTTGGCGACACAGCCAGCACCATGCGTTCCTGAGATTCAGATATCCATATCTCTGTGTAGGAGAGCCCCAAATACTTCAGAGGGACTCGCTCCAGGTAAACACGCACGCCCGTTTCCTCAGCCATCTCCCCCACCGCCGATGAAAGCCCACCTCCTCCACAATCGGTGATCCGCCTGTATAATTGCCGATCCCGTGCCTTGAGGAGGACATCTATCAACTTCTTCTCCGTAATGGGGTCGCCAATCTGAACAGAGCTGGCGGAGACAGCCTCCGATTCCTTGGTAAGTTCTCCCGAGGCGAAGGTAACGCCATGGATGCCATCGCGTCCGGTCCTACCCCCCACTAGAACCACCAAATCTCCAGCTTGCTGCTGGCCTCTCTGGCTCATGCTCGCGGGCAACAAGCCCACTGTTCCACAGAAGACCAATGGGTTGCCTAGGTACCGCTCATCGAAGAGGATAGCACCGTTCAGTGTGGGTACGCCGAGTCTGTTCCCGTAGTCAGCCACGCCAGCGCGGACGCCTTTGAAAATACGCCTTGGATGCAAGACACCACGGGGGAGTTTATCATCGGGGAAATCAGGAGGGGCGAAACAGAACACATCAGTGTCCATGATGGGCTTGGCCCCAAGTCCCGTCCCCAGAATATCACGAATGACACCGCCTATCCCCGTCGCTGCTCCTCCATAGGGCTCTACTGCTGAGGGATGATTATGTGTTTCTACCTTGAAACAGACGGCATAGCGACCATCGAAATCTATTACGCCGGCATTGTCCCGAAAAACCGAAAGGCACCAGGGCTTTTTTAACTCCTCGGTGACTCTCATCACCGTGCTATTCAATAGGTTGTCGACAACAAGCTGACCTAGCCTGATTCTACCCTTGAAGGTCTTGTGGATGCAGTGCTCGGACCAAGTTTGTGCCAGCGTTTCAAGCTCCACGTCTGTTGGATTGCGTCCCAGCCTTGAAAAATAACCCTTTATGTGCCTCATCTCGGTTAGATTCAACCATAGTCTATCCTTGCTCACCTCCATCAGGCCGTCATCGTCCAGATTAAGCAGATCTACAGTAGTTAAGACAAATTTGTAGGTTGTAGAGGGGAGAGCAACCACCTCTCGCTTCGTGACCACGTGCTGGATCAGGTTATTGACTAACAATTTATCACAGATGGATTGAAGGGTTTCCTTCGAGAGATCGCCCAACAATGAGTATTTACGGGCAGTCTTCACTGACGTAATCTTATCTATACCAAGATCACGTATGGCTTTACCGACGCTCTCCTCCACAGGATCTGTAACGCCAGGATTGTAGGCTACCTCAATAACATGTGCATCGCCACCCTCGATACGAGATAATGGCCCCTTGCTCCAAGAATAGTCTTCAACCACAGAGTCAGCCAGTAGTTCTTGGCCAATCCTTTCCACCTCCGCTTCATTCAGCTTCCCCTCCAGAAGATATACGTCGCTAACCCTAGCCTGTTTTACAGTCGTGATGCCGATGTCACGGATGTCCGTCTCCAACCTTTCTCCCTTTGGGTCGGGAAAACCGGCCTTCACTGAGACTTCAATTCGTAACAATAGATTTACCTTTCTACAATTTCTAGGAGCTAAATAAATTTCCAGGTTCAAGCTGGCTCCCGTGAAGGACTACATCCTCTGAGTTGCAGGACGGTTCTTGGCTGATCATACTTAAAAAATAGCTATGGAACCTAAAATCATCGGTGAACTCCGGGTGGAAAGCACAGGCTAGCAGCCGCTTTTGCCTGGCGGCAACGATGGTGCTATCGGGAAGACAGGATAGGATTTTTACACTTGGCTCAGCCTCTTTGACAACTGGTGCTCGAATGAAAACAGCATGGAATGGCTCTTTTCCCACAGGCGGTATCTCTAAGTCCATCTCGAAGCTATCAATCTGGCTGCCAAAAGCGTTGCGTATTATCTTCATATCCATGAGGCCAAGAGTCTCCATTTTATAGTTGGAGATACTTTTAGCAAGCAAGACCATCCCGGCACAGGTTCCCAATATAGCTAAACCATCTCGAGCTATCTCTCTTATAGGCTGAATCAACCCAAAACTCTGCATCAGCCTCAGCATGGTAGTGCTTTCCCCGCCGGGGATAATAAGTCCATCCAGTGTATTGAGTTCGTGGGGTAGGCGAATTGGAGGGGCTTCCACATCTAATTGTCGCAGAATGTCAATATGCTCTATGAACGTTCCCTGTAGAGCGAGAACACCCACCTTCATATCTTATCGATTTCCTGGTTTCTTGAAAAGCTCATGATACACCAAGCGACGGAACTAGGCAAGCTCTCAACAGGGTATAGTAGAAAAAGGAACGGATTATAGTTGACAAGCCTGACTTAGCTCTGATATTGTGGAAAACGGTTTCCTATTACCCAGAATTCGAGGGTGTTATAGTGGGTTTCGAAGTACAGGATGTAGAAAGAAAAACAATCGCCATCATGAGAATTCTGAGAGACTCGTCGGAGCCTCTTGGAGCCAGGGTTATCGCGCAAAGCTTAAAGGACCAGGGAGTTGAGCTAGGCGAAAGAGCGGTGCGGTACCATCTTAAGCTAATGGATGAACGCGGGTTCACAGAGAGCGTGGGAAGAGATGGGAGGTTAATTACACAGTTAGGACTCGAAGAATTAGAAAGTGCTTTAGTCAGCGATAAAGTTGGATTTGTGGCTTTTAAGATTGAGCTTCTGTCCTATCAAACAGAGTTCGATCTAGATAAGTGTCAGGGCAAAGTTCCTGTTAATGTCTCCTTTTTCCCTGAGAAGCAATTTAAGAAGGCCATAGAAATCATGAAAAGAATTTTTCAGGCAGGGATTCGTGTTAGTGACCTTGTGGGTGTATCTCAGCAGGGTGAAAAATTAGGGGAGATAATTGTACCCCGTGGTAAAATAGGGCTAGCTACTGTTTGTAGCGTTGTGATTAATGGCGCTTTGCTTAAAGCTGGCGTCCCTATGGATTCCAAGTTTGGTGGCATCCTTCAAATTAAGAACCACAAGCCTCTGCGATTTGTAGAGCTTATCGAATATTCAGGCTCATCGCTAGACCCCTCGGAGATATACATTACCAGTAAGATGACCAGTGTTGGGCAAGCGGCTAGAAAAGGGGATGGGAGGATTTTAGCCAACTTCCGAGAAATACCGGCTGTATGCCAACCCGAAGCAGAAAAGGTCGTTGCCGGATTAGAAGAAGCTAATCTGAATGGACTACTCATGGCGGGCCACGTGAGCAAATCTGTGTGTGAGGTCCCTGTGGAATTAAATAAGGTAGGCATGATACTCACAGGGGGGCTTAACCCTGTAGCTGCTGCTGTTGAATCCGGCATAGAAGTGGAAAATCATGCTATGGGTACTGTGATGGAATATCAAGACCTGATTAAGTTCTGGGATTTATGAAATGAATGTAGTGAGAATAATACCCTGTTTGGACGTGAAGGATGGCAGGGTAGTCAAGGGAATAAATTTTGTGAACCTTAGGGATGCTCGAGACCCTGTAGAGGCGGCGGTGGCCTATTGTCGAGAAGGAGCTGATGAACTGGTATTCCTTGATATCTTCGCTACCGTGGAGAGTAGAAAGACGCGTTTTGAATGGGTGAAAAAGGTCTGCGAGGTCGTTACAGTTCCCTTTGCTGTGGGAGGTGGTATCACTAGCCTTGAGGACATAAAAACCTTGTTTGGCATCGGGGTGAGCAAGGTTTCAATAAATACGGCTGCGGTTAGACATCCTGAACTTATAAAAGAAGCATCGAGAACATTTGGCAAAGAAAAGCTTATTGTTGCCATCGACGGGCGAAAGAACCCAGGTGGAACTGGTCTTCCACGATTAGAGGTCGTAGTCAAGAGTGGTATTGAATCCACAGGTATAGATATTGTTGACTGGGCTAAGCGAGTGGAAGCACTAGGTGCCGGTGAGATTCTGCTCACTAGCAAAGATGCTGATGGCACAGAAGAGGGATATGACCTAGAGATGACTAGAGCCGTGGCAGAAGCCGTCAGCATCCCAGTCACTGCCTCCGGAGGTGCGGGAAAGTTGGAGCATCTTTATGAGGCTGTAGTAACCGGGAAGGCGTCAGCATTACTGGCGGCGTCAATCTTCCATTTTGGAGAAATTTCAATATCTCAAGCTAAGAGCTTTTTGCAAAAAAAGGGGATACACGTCAAGAAATAATAGATTAAGGAGTGTTAGAGAATGAATCTGCAACGACCAAACGCCAATGAAGCCACTAGAACCGCCAATCGTTCCAGAAGTGTAGTGCCTATGAGTGGTCTCTGCTCCCGCTGCCTTGACGGTTGTACCGGAAACTGCGAGGTCTTCAAGGCAACCTTCCGTAGTAGAGAGCTAATCTATCCCGGACCCTACGGTGAAGTTACTGCCGGAGGTGACAAGGATTATCCGGTTGATTACTCGCATCTGAATATCCAAGGATATGCTTTAGGGGCCGAAGGGCTACCACCTGGGGTAATCGGTGACCCTGATACAGCTATTTTCCCAAGTGTAAATACTGAGGCTGAATACGGCTGGGATATTAAAGTCAAGATGAAGGTTCCCATCTTTACGGGGGCTTTGGGTTCCACAGAGATAGCCCGTAAGAACTGGGACCATTTCGCTATTGGCGCTGCTATCAGCGGGGTTACATTGGTCTGTGGTGAGAATGTTTGCGGTATTGACCCTCAGCTTGAGCTTGATTCAAATGGCAAGATTATTTCAGCACCAGATATGGACCGTCGAATTGAGGTCTATCGACGTTATCATCGGGGATATGGCGAAATCCTGGTCCAGATGAATGTAGAGGATACTAGATTGGGTGTCGCTGAATATGTTAGCAAGAAACACGGTCTGAACACCATTGAACTAAAATGGGGACAGGGTGCGAAATGTATCGGCGGCGAAATCAAGGTCAACAGCTTGGAACGAGCACTGGAGCTTCAAAAGCGTGGCTATATTATCACGCCTGACCCTTCAAATCCGTTATCTCGGGCAGCCTTTAAGGACGGCTCTCTCAAGGAATTTGAACGCCACAGCCGTCTTGGATTTATCGATGAAGAAGGTTTTTATAATGAAGTTAAACGGCTCAGGGATTTGGGATTCAAACGTATTACTTTGAAAACTGGTGCCTACGGGTTGCGAGAATTAGCCATGGCCCTCAGGTGGGGGGCGAATGCCAAGATTGATCTGCTTACACTAGATGGCGCTGGTGGTGGTACTGGTATGAGCCCTTGGCGAATGATGGAAGAATGGGGCATGCCAAGTCTCTACCTTCACGCCGCCGCTTACGAGTTTTGCCAGAAGCTGGCTGATAGAGGCGAACGAGTACCTGACATGGCCTTTGCTGGTGGATTCAGTAGTGAAGATGGCGTATTTAAGGCTCTTGCACTTGGTGCACCCTTTACTAAAGCAGTCTGCATGGGACGGGCTTTAATGATTCCGGGTATGGTAGGTAAGAATATTGAGCAGTGGCTCAAGGATGGCAAGTTGCCCAATACAGTTGGTCAATTCGGTTCAACCCCGGAAGAGATTTTCGTCTGCTACGAAGACGTCAAGGGTATAGTAGGTGCTAGTGAAATGAAGAATATCCCACTGGGTGCCGTGGGAATATACAGTTTCAGCGAGAAGATTAGAGTAGGTTTACAGCAATTAATGGCTGGGGCAAGATGTTTCAGCGTGCCAGCTATTACGCGACGTCAACTGATGTCCTTAACCGAAGAATGCACTAAAGTCACCAAAATACCATATCTGATGGATGCCTATAGGGAAGAGGCAGAGAAGATTCTAGGATAAAGGAGAAAAAGTACCTATAGCTGGCATTGGCCAGTCAGTTTGGGGCAGTCGTTACGCACATATTCGGGCAATGTGTCATTCCTCAATGTGGAGTCCTGTTATTCCAGAAAGCTGCGGGTATTGTCGTGTCTTCATCAGTGTTCTCTTCAGAGCCTTTTTAGCTGTCTGATCCTTAGTGTGAGTCTGACGATGATATACGTGAAAAACAGCCATATTAAAAGAGTGAACACTTGAATAGCACCCCACCATGGATAGGGATTATCCATCGATGTACCTTTCACAGGGAAGATCACAATCAATATAATCCAGAAAAACCATAAGAAGGGTAGTATTCTTTGATACTTAGCTATTTTCGACTCAACATCAGTAAAGATTTCTAGGAACTCTTCTTCCTTAACTTCCTTGCGGAAGTATTGCCAGGCAGACATCTCGCCAATATACTCCCAACCGGCATCACGGAATAACTGTTGATATTCTTGTTTATCCTTCTTTGGAAACGTCTGATAATCCAGGCGGTAGACGTAGTCCCGCGGCTCACCAGTCCGAAATCTGTAGATACCTAGTAACCCCACTGAAGATAGGTGCCAACCCTTTTGGGACATACTCCTGAGCCATGCCTCTTCTTGTTCATCCTGCCAAGCCCAAAACCATTTGATTTTACGGATTGTATTTTCTGCCATCACGTCCTCCTTACAAATAATGCTTAGCTCATAACATATCTATGACAGATAGACCGTTTTGGGTCATTATTTCTAGCCGCTTTGTCTGTTTCATTATCACCTTCTTCCCTTTTGGCGTTAAAACGTAGCTCTTTCGTCGGTCCTCTTCCTTTACCTTAACAATCAACTCTTCTTTCTCAAGCAATGTGAATGCACCGTATAGGGTTCCAGGGCCGACCTTAACTGTGCCTTTGCTTATTTCTTCTACTTTCTTCATGACCGCATATCCGTGGAGAGGTTCGACTAGAGTCAGCATTATATAATATGTGGATTCAGTGAGAGGAAGGTATTTGTTACTGTCGTCACGTAACATCGAAGTCATCCTTTATATTAGCCACTGATATATCGTATGTCGATATACCGTCTACCGATATAATGCCATGCCAGGTTGATTCTGTCAATAGTCCAGAATGTAATATATAACATTACATTTGGAAGGTGATATTATCTTGTCGAATGGTGTATATATAAATGAGTCGACTCATGAGGTATAATACTTTATCCGATTACAGAATCGAGGCAGTTCTAAGTGTTTGCGATACATGTAGAGAATCTAGTCAAGACATATGATAGTCGACGTGTGCTTGACGGAGTTAACCTTGATGTACCAGAAGGCGAGTTCTATGCTCTGATGGGGCCAAATGGTTCGGGGAAGACCACGCTCGCTTCGATAATTGCTGCGGTTAAGACGCAAGATAGCGGTATTGTTGAAGTTCATGGAAAGAAGCCGGCACAAGCCAAGGAATTTATAGGCTATGTACCCCAGGAGAATTTCTCTTCGCCCAAGCTCTCAGGAAAAGAAAACCTGGTGTATTTCGCCAATCTTCTGGGATATTCTCGGAGTCAGGCAAAGCAGCTGGTGGCTGAAGTGCTAAAAAATGTTGGGCTTTCTGAGGAAGCAGACAAGAGAGTTGCCAAGTACTCTGGTGGTATGAGGAAAAGGTTAGAAGTTGCGACAGCGATTTTCCCTGGCATAAAGGTTCTTATCCTGGATGAGCCGACGACTGGACTCGATCCCGCTGCCAGAAGGTCTTTTTTCAGTATGATTCAAGAGATTATGGATAACAAAACCAGTATTATCCTGATTACTCATATCGGGAGCGATGCCGAGCTAGCCTCAAGAGTGGGTTTAATAGACAGTGGCAAGATGATAGCCGAAGGTACTCCTGATGAACTCAAGAGGAAACATGCTGTCGAGGATGTGATAACCGTGGAGACAGCTGTGAAGGCTGATAGTGTGCTCTCGGTTTTAAAGAGTTATAGCATCAATGGAAAGGTAGTGGAATCGGAGACTGGCTACAAGATTTACTCAAGAAATGGCGACAGAGCACTGGCAGATGTGGTAAGGAGCATGGATCAGGCCGGGCATAAGGTGATGCGTATCGAAATGGCGCGACCTACCCTCGAAGATGTTTTCTTCAGACTGACCGAAAGGCACTTACAGGAGGCAACCGGATAATTGGGACAGATATCTGCAGCCTATACCAAGGCAGTCAAGGAGCTACTCAGGGAGAAGGCGGCACTGTTTTGGACCATAGCCTGGCCGATAATCTGGGTACTCATTGGTAGCTTCTCATTTACAGGTAGCGCCCCTCCACAAGTGATTCCCTATATCAAGGGTTCTATTGCCATTTCAATGATGGTTTTTGCACTGATGATAGCCGGCATGTCCAACCTTCCCGCCAGTATTGCCGGCGATAGACAGAACGGTTTACTTTCCAAACTCATATCAATGCCCATAAAACCTTACAGGGATTTCATCGGTAGAATCTCTGCTGTTATTACCCTTTCTTTACTAGCAGCAGCTTTGGTTATAGTAATCGGTACCGCAGTCGGTGCGCGTTTCACAGGAACTGGAGTCGAGATTGCACAGGCGATTGGTTTCGTCTTTTTGGTAATCTGTGCCTCTGCTGGAGTGGGTCTTATTGCCGGCACATTGATTAAGAACCTTCAGGGCGCAATTATGACAGGGGTCGGCATTGCGGTAATAACATCTGCCATATCAGGCCTATTTGCTCCATACGAGGTTCTGCCAATGCCACTTCAGGTATTTTCTCGAGTCTACCCAATTTCCTCAGCGCAGGCATCGATTGTACATTTACTAGCTGGACCGGATATGGTTGCCTATAATCCTTTAACATCCGGTCAGATAGCTCTCACCATAGCTCTTTCTTTCGCACTTCTCTTTATCGGTACGGTCTTATACTCAAGGCTAGGCTGGAAGCTAGAGTAGTTAATCAACCTCTATAAAATGAGTGTAAATAGCCCTGACTGATGTCACGAATAGGAACCAAAAGGATAAATGCTTGCTGAAATTGATATAGTAATTATTGGTGCTGGAGTGGTTGGTCTGGCTACGGCTCGTGAAATAGCACAAGGGGGAAAAGAGGTATTCGTCTTTGAGAAAAACCGCACCTTTGGGCTCGAGACTAGTAGCAGGAATAGTGAAGTAATCCACGCCGGTATTTACTATCCTGAGGACTCTCTTAAGGCTAAGCTCTGTGTAGAAGGCAAAAACCTGCTTTACAAGCTTTGTGACAAACACAATATTGCCTATAAAAAGTCTGGCAAGATTATCGTGGCAGCAGATGAAAATGAAATTAGCTGGCTTGAAGAACTTCACGAACAAGGAAGAAAAAATGGCGTCGATGATTTAGTGCTCCTTTCCCGGACGGAATTGAAGAAACTCGAGCCAAACATCGAAGCTAGAGCTGGGCTATTATCCCCATCCAGCGGAATTTTGGATTCCTATGCTTTGCTGAAATCCCTTTACAGCCAAGCGAGGGAAAAAGGAGCCGAGTTTGTCTTCGACACTGAGGTGATAGGAATAGAAAGAGCAGGGGCAAAGTACAAAGTTCAAATAAAAGACCGGGATGGGATTTCTGTTTTTACTGCCCACGTTGTCGTGAACTGCGCTGGTTTAAACTCTGACAAGATAGCCCAGCTAACTGGGATAGATATAGCTAAGGCAGGTTACAAGCTTCATTATTGTAAAGGCGAATACTTCAGTTTAGATTCAAAATATAGAAATCTTGTAAGCAGGCTCATCTATCCTATACCAGAGCAAGTTGGGCATGGGATTCATTGGAGACAGGGACTCGATGGTAGAGTACTACTTGGCCCCAGCGCCCACTATGTTGATGCGATAGACTATACGGTTGACGAGACGTATAAGCAATATTTCTACAATTCAGCCAAGAGATTTCTCCCCTTTGTTGAACTTGAAGATTTAGCCCCCGAATCTGCTGGCATAAGGCCTAAGCTCCAGGAGCCAGGCGAAGCCTTCCGAGATTTCGTCATTGCCCATGAAAAGAAAGCAGGCTTCCCGGGTTTAATAAATCTAATCGGGATAGAATCCCCGGGGCTAACCGCGGCTCCTGCCATTGCCAGATACGTGGGTAGAATAATTGATGAGCTTTTTGACTGATTTCATTAAGGGCAGGGCTTTACTGTAAAGGCGCCACAGAGTCTCAGTTACATGGTTTTTATTAAAATTCTACTATACGCCGTTCAAAAATCGGGCAGTTAATTTTTAGCAACCAGCCGTCCTGTAATCTTAGTTGACATAATATTCTAGATATAAAATTTATCCTTGCTTATTTCTACTATGGAAAGCTTTGTGAACCTCCTTTAGATGCCTATTAGTGACGTGGGTGTAAACTTGGGTTGTCCTTATACTGTCATGGCCCAGCATTTCCTGGACAGAGCGAAGATCAGCTCCACTTATCAACAAGTCCGTGGCAAAAGAATGCCTAAGGGTATGGGGTGTTGCCTCGATTGACAAGCCAGACCTTTTTACATACTTGGTAACAATATTTTGGATGGACCTCGCCGTCAACCGCATTTTTTCGCCGCTTTTCTGTGCATCTACTTTACCACTATGGCGAATAAACAGCGGCTTAAAATTGTCTTGGCGTGATCGCAGGTAACGTTCAATCCATTGAGCGGCTGTATCTGATAGAAAAACTACTCGTATCTTATTCCCTTTGCCTTTCACGCTAAATTCTTTGCGCTCTAAGTCTACCTGGTCACGATTTAAGCTAACTAATTCTGATACTCTTAGTCCTGTGCTAAATAATGTTTCCAAGATAGCCTTATCCCGCAGGCCCATTATATTCGATATTTGCGGACTGTTTAATAGTCTCTCTACCTGCTCCGGGTTTAAGAAAGCAATAGAACGGGAGCTTTGTTTAGGGAGTTCTATCTTGTCAGGGGACAGGGTGGCTATGTCGCGCTGGACCAAGAGATAGCGCAGAAAAGCCCTCAACGCAACGATGTGGTAGCTCTGGGTGACGCGCTCCAGTGATACTCCATCGCGGGCGCGCAGGTGGGCTAAATATAACCTGTACTTTCTGACAAGCTCCAGGTTTATCTCGTCAGGTTTTGTGGCAGGGGAATTTTCGGTAACCCAGTCGAGGAAACGTTTCAAATAATGTCTATACTGGCGAATGGTAAGAGGAGAGCAGCCTTTCTGGATTTCCAGGTATTCCAAGAAATCGGCGATCAATAACTCTATGGTCATTTTTAGTTCTCGTGTTTTATGATTGCTTCTTTTCGCAAAAGTTACAATTTGCGAAATTACTTTATGTTAACCCTTTTTACTTTTCCCTGTCAAGTATTCGATTTCACATGCTGTTTTTGCGCTTAAGGAGAAGTAACACTTTTTATGAGCATAAAGGTCGCGATTAAATTGTTGGAGTTTCAAAAGTTCAGTTTTGATAACCTTCCCCGACAGCCCGGCGTGAAAACGTTAAATAAATTGGTCCTTAAAAAGCGCGGGGTATACAAAGATGTATCCCTGCCTTTTCCATGCCCCTAAAATCGCCTCTGAGAGCGAGTTTTCAAAATCTCTAATCTCAGACATCCCAATTTTGGCCAGAGACGAGAATGTCTTCCTTCCCTGCGCTGTTCATTATCCTTGAAGCTGACAAGCTCAATGGATTACAATCATTACATGGCCAGCGAAATAACTAAACAAAACATTGCTGAATTGTTAGCTGAACTCCCTGACGGAGTCGAGGTGGTGGCGGCAGTAAAAACAAGAACACCTGAGGAAATCCTGGAAGCTGTTCAGGCGGGAATAAAAATCGTTGGAGAAAATTATGTCAAGGAAGCAAGAGAAGCATACGGACTGGTGCAAAGGAGAGCGAAATGGCATTTCATTGGGACCTTTCAAAAGCATAATGTCAGGAGAAAAGTGCTGGAAATGTTCGACATGATAGAAAGTGTCAATTCTTTAGAAATAGCCAGGGAAATTGACAAAAGATGTGCTCAAATTAACAAAATAATGCCAATATTGATTGAGGTAAACAGTGGCAGAGAACCCCAGAAATCCGGAGTGCTCCCGGAAGATGTAGCACAATTAATAAGAGAAATATCCAGTCTTAGAAATATCAAAGTGATGGGACTTATGACCATGGGCCCCCGTTTTGGAAACCCTGAAGATTCCAGGTCTTATTTTGCGGAGACGAGAAGGATATTTGACCAAATTAAAGGGCTGCCGCTGCCGAATGTAGAGATGAAATATCTGTCCATGGGCATGACCAATTCTTATAAAGTTGCCCTGGAAGAGGGTGCCAATATAATTAGAATAGGCACTAAGATATTTGGCGAAAGAGATTAGTTATGATAACTGATGTGTCTAAATTGTCCCCACAGATGATCAGCTATCTTATTAAGAAGTGAGTCCATTCCCCATCCTTTGGCAGCAGAGATGAGAGCAATCCCCTCATTCGGCAACACGATTTCTTCCTCGAAGCAAGGAATAGTAGTTAATGCATTCAATTCTGTCTCGCTGTTTAAGGCTATGTCTAGCTTGTTGAACACAGTAATTTTTGGTTTATCTTCCAGATTCAGCTCACTGAGTATCTTTTCTACTGTGCTGGACTGATTAGCGGCATTCTTGTGTGTTATGTCAACTATGTGTAGAAGTAAATCAGCCTCATCCAGTTCCTCCAAGGTGGCTCGAAAGGCAGCAATTATGGAAGGCGGCAGTTTGTGAATGAAGCCAACGGTGTCGGTTATTAGAAATTGTTGCCCGGTGGATAGAGCCAACCGTCGAGTCACAGGATCCAAAGTAGAAAAGAGCTTATTTCCCACATCTACAGTAGCCTTGCTCAAAGTGTTAAACAAAGTGCTCTTGCCTGCATTAGTATAACCCACCAGAGCTACGATAGGTGTGCCGATCTCCTTACGGCGCCTCCTGTAAAGTGCTCGATGCTTCCTGACACTTTCTATTTTATGCTGAAGGAGGTTGATACGCTTATATATAAGACGGCGATCAGTCTCCAGTTGTGCCTCACCGGGACCCCTGGTGCCAATGCCACCGCCAAGTCGCTCTAAATGACGCCACTGCCCGACAAGCCGAGGCAGAAGATATTGGTGCTGGGCCAGTTCAACCTGGAGTTTTCCTTCATGGGTCTGGGCCTTTCTGGCGAATATATGTAAGATCAGAGCGCTACGATCAATAACCTTGACCGCCAATGCCTCTTCGAGATTTCTTTGCTGCCTCGGCGATAGCTCATCATCAAAGATTACTGTGTCGTACTGAGTTTGCTCTTTGAGGTCGATTAGCTCCTCAATCTTACCCTTGCCTATATAATAGGTAGGCGAGGGCGCGTTCAGGTTCTGAGTTAACATACCTACTACACTGGCGCCTGCTGTTTTAGTTAAGTAGGATAGTTCTTTTAAGGAATCTGTAACTGACCAATCATTATTAGAGGTCTTGCTTCCCACCCCGACGAGGAATGCTCGTTCTACCTTGGCTTCAGTAGTAAAAAATTTCTGCTTTATCTACGCCTCCTACACACATTCGGACTTGCTTAGTCGCTAACGTTACTCACAGTGACAATTTCAGGCGTGCCAAGCTGATAGACGATTTATCCCCTCTTCCAAACGGTCATCGGGAATGGTCAGGGAAAATCTGATGTAACCCTCTCCTTCCTTCCCATAGCCAGTGCCCGGGGTTACCGCTATCCCGGCTTCGCCCAGTAATTTCTTGGTAAAATCCATAGATGTATGTCCCTGGGGAATCTTAGCCCATATATAGAAGGTTGCCTTGGGTACCCGGGCCTTCAGCCCTATCTTCTCCAGGACTTTTAGTAACTTATCTCGGCGACGTTGGAAAATAGCATTATGCTCCGCGATATGTTCTTGGGAGCCGCGCAGAGCTTCCACAGCGGCATATTGAATTGCCTGGGGAATGCCTGAATCCAAGTTAGATTTAACTTTAAACAAAGCGTCCACCATGTCAGCGTTACCTACTACCATACCTATTCGCCAACCTGTCATGTGATAAGTTTTGGATAGGGAATGGAATTCTACACCTGTTTTCTTTGCCTCAGGTATCTGCATGAAGCTCGGTGGTTTGTAGCCATCAAAGGCAACTTCGGTATAAGGAGCGTCATGGCAGATTGCTAAGCGGTGCTGTTCTGCGAAATGAACTGCTTTCTCAAAGAAGTCAAGGTCAGCTATAGCGCTGGTGGGATTGTTGGGGTAGTTAAGCCACATAAGTTTTGCCTTATCGGCTACCTCGGTTGGAATAGCTTTAAAATCAGGCAGGAAATCATTTTCTTCCTTTAAAGGCATAAAGTAAGGCTCGCCTTCGGCTAATATGGTGCCAATAGAATATGGCGGATAGCCTGGGTCAGGTATTAAAGCCAGGTCGCCAGGCTCAATAAAACATAAAGCTATATGCCCGATTCCCTCCTTGGAGCCAATAAGAGGTAAGACCTCTTTAGCCGGATTCAAAGTAACGCCGAAGCGTTTCTCATACCATTCAGCGATGGCCTGGTGAAGTTCGGGTAGGCCGGCGGTTTCGGGGTAACCGTGGTTTGTAGGGTCATGTGCTGCCTGGCACATATGTTCGATGATTTGAGACGGTGTCGGTAAATCAGGGTCACCGATACCAAAGCTGATTATATCCTCTCCCCTAGCCCGAAGCTCAGCGATTTTCTGATTTATTTCCACGAAAAGATACGGAGGCAGTCTATTAAGCCTTTTGGCTAATTCCATTAACTCTTTCCTTCGAGCCATTCGCCAGTGAAAACTTCCTCCACTGGACCAGTAAGTAACACCTCTCCTACCCTATCCCAGGATACGGTCAAAGTACCGCCTTTGAGTATTATGTCAACTTGCGGCTCTACGTAGTCCAGTAATTGAGCAGCCACAGCTATGGCGCAGGCGCCACTACCGCATGCCAGGGTTTCTCCCACACCTCTCTCCCATACCCGCGCTTCAATCTCCCCCCTGTTCAAGACATTTGCTATCTCAAAATTGGTCCTTTGGAAGAATATGGGGTGTTTCTCAACTTCAGGTCCTATCTCAGCTAAAGGAAAATCAGCAATTGGCTGTGATAAGAGGCTCACGGCGTGGGGATTTCCCATGGATAGAAGAGCCAAAGTCAACTCTTTTCCGTCTATCACTAAAATATAGTCCAATATTGGTATTATGTCAACTTTAACCTTAACGGGTATATGCTCCGGTTGGAACTGGGGTAGGCCCATACCTACCTCGACCCGGTTGACCTTATCACCTGACATATAAGCCTTAACCTTTCTTATGCCTGCCAAAGTCTCTATTGCAAGATAAAGATTGTTCAGTTCCGCCCACGATGATATTTCACCAATTAGGCTTTTCTCAATAGCATACTTGGTAAAGCATCTCAACCCATTGCCGGAAATTTCAGCTTCAGAACCGTCGGAATTCAAAATACGCATTTTAAAATCAGCGATGGTTGAATCCTGCACCAGTATCAAGCCGTCAGCTCCTATACCAAAGTGACGGTCACACATAGATCGGGCCAATTCTCCCCAATCACCTTCTCTTGGTTCTGTGAGAATGTCTACCAGGATGAAATCATTACCCGTGGCTTGTAACTTCGAAAATTTCATGATATGAAGCCTTCTATGAGACCCTTCACTTTGTCAAAGGTGGTGATGCTGGCTTCGGCTTCTACCACGCTAGTATCAAACCAGTGAATTCTGTTATCGCTGAGCCGAAACCATGCATACTGGTGGCGGACAAATCGATGTGTTTCATATTTTATTCTATCAATGGCCTGAGGTAAAGTCATCTCTCCTCGAAGAAACTGTACTACTTGCTTGTAGCCTATTCCCGACATAGAAGGCAGGGCAGGGCTATAACCTTTTTTCGATAGCTGTTCCACTTCTTCAACCAATCCCATTTTTATCATTTTATCAACTCGCCAATCAATCATTCTATATAGTCTGTTTCTTTCTAGGGTTAAGCCAATGACCATTATAGGAAAACCTGGCGCCTCTTTGCGCTCTAATTGAGAAGGAGGCTGTCCTGTCGTCTGATAGATTTCCAGTGCTCTGATAATGCGCCGGATATTACTGGGATTGATTTTTACTGCCGCCGTAGGGTCAATATCCTGCAATTCCTGATAAAGGCTTTGGCTACCTTCTTGCTCTGCTCTGGCTTCTAACTGGCGTCTTAGCTGTTGGTCAGGCGAAACCTGAGGTATTTTCCATCCCTCCACCAACGACCATACATAAAGGCCGCTGCCACCGACCAGTAATGGTAATTTGCCTTTATGCTGAATGGCTTCCAGTGCCTCAATGGCTAGTTGATGATAAATAGCCAGGCTAAAATCTTCGTCCGGCTCCACTACATCGATAAGATGGTGAGGAACCGATGCCCTCTCAGCCGGGTTCGGCTTATTAGTACCGATATTCATATACCGGTAGATCTGGCGGCTATCCGCGCTTATTATCTCCAGGGAAAAGTATTGAGCGAGGTGTAGAGCAAGAGCACTTTTCCCTACAGCAGTGGGACCAACAATGACAATCACTGAATACTGGCTACTTTATTCTTCCTTTGATTTCAGCTGTTTGCTCAACAATACTCACGAATTCTTCGGCTTTGAGGCTGGCTCCGCCAACCAGGGCACCATCGATTTCTGGTTGGGAAATAAATTCAGAGACATTAGCACTGGTAACACTGCCGCCATAAAGTATGCGTAAATCCTGAGCTATACTCTTTTTCCATAACGTAGCCAGAACATCACGAATAAACTGGATAGTGGTTGCCGCCTGCTCGCCGCTTGCTGCCTTACCTGTACCAATAGCCCAAACCGGCTCATAGGCGATCACTAAATCACGGACAGGCTCTATATTATCCAAAGCTGCTGTCACCTGTCTCTTAATTACTTCATCAGTCTTGCCAGCTTCATTCTCAGCAAGTCTCTCCCCAACACACAAGATAGGCTTAAGTTGGTTTGCCAAAGCTGTCTTTACCTTTTTATTAACTATTTCATCGGTTTCCCCAAAATAGCCTCTCCGCTCAGAATGTCCGAGTATGATAAACTCACATAACTCCCTGAGCATCAGCGGGGATATTTCACCGGTGTAAGCCCCTTCAGCCTCAAAATACATATTCTGTGCACCGAGCTTAACAGATGAATCCTGAAGCATCATACTTATGGCAACCAGCGATACGAATGGCGGACAAAGCACCTTTTTAACGCCTGATATCCTGTCCAGTTTCTCAAGCATCTCTAGGACAAGCCGTTCGGCTTCAGTCGCTGTAGTATTCATTTTCCAGTTGCCGGCAACAAAAGGACTTCGCATTTCACACCCTCCTTTTATTTCTTATCTAGTAAAACCTTCACACCAGGCAAAGTAGCGCCCTCCAGAAACCTCAGACTGGCACCACCCCCTGTGGAAACATGGGTCATCTTATCAGCTAGTCCCATTTCCTGAACTACTTCGGCAGAAGAGCCACCTCCAATAATAGTAGTGGCATCTAGAGTGGATAGAAAATGGGCGATGGACCTGGTTCCCTGTGCAAATTGAGGCATTTCATAAATCCCCATAGGGCCATTCCATATAATGGTACGACATTTTCTTAGCTCATTATAGAAAAGTGCAATAGATTTAGGACCAATATCTACGATATGGCTACCAGCTGGTATATTAGTTGTTGGCGCTACTCTGGTTGAGACTCCAGCTTTGATTTCTTCCGCCACAACTGTATCAATAGGTAGTATAAATGGGACCCCCCACTCTTTAGCTTCCTGTAACAATTTTTTAGCCAGGTCCAGCTTATCGTCCTCTACTAAAGAATGCCCTACCTCATATCCCTGTGTCTTTAAGAAAGTAGCGGCCATGCCACCGCCAACCAACAGCATGTCAATCTTTTTTAGCATATTCTGCACCAGCTCTATCTTATCACTCACCTTAGCACCGCCTATAAGGCAGGCCGAGGGCCGCTCTGGATCATGCAAGAGCTTCTCCATAACGCTTAGCTCTTTTTTCATTAAAAATCCAGCCACCGCGGGCAAGTATTTAGCTACACCTACGGTAGAGGCATGGGCCCGGTGAGCAGTGCCAAAGGCATCATTAACATAAATGTCAGCTAGGTTGGCTAGCTTCCGGGCAAAATCGGCATCATTTGCTTCCTCTTCAGGATGAAAGCGCAAATTTTCCAAAACCAAAATATCGCCCTCTTTAAGTGTCCCTACTTTGCTTTCTACTTCCTGCCCTATACAATCGGACGCTATGCTGACAGACAAGCCCATAAGCTGTGACAACCTCTGTGCTATTGGCGCCATCCGTAAATTTTCAACTACTTCACCTTCAGGGCGTCCCAAATGAGAGCAGAGGATTACCTTGGCTTTATGGTCAATGAGATATTTGATAGTAGGTAGTGAAGCTCGGATACGGCTATCATCGCTAATAGCGCCAGTGTTTATGTTTAATGGGACATTGAAATCGACTCTGAGTAGGACTCTCCTGCCTTTAATCTCTATATCTTCAACAGTCTTTTTCGGCATTCTTCCTCCTAGAAGTCGCGTTTCAGTAGGAAACAAGCTGTCTCTTTAAGCGGAGCTTGCCTGGATGTGTCAAGTCGGGCAGCCTCGAGGTGCTCTAAAGCTTTATGATAGTATTGCTCAGCCAAACTCTCAGCATAATCCCTGGCGCCTAAGCGGTCTAGAATCTTCGTAACCTCCGTGATATCTTCGCCCTCAATAGATTTTTGAGAGTAAAGCCTCTCGAGTCTCATTTTTACCTCACCCTCACTATTTTGCAATCCGTAAACTATGGGCAAGGTTTTCTTCTTCTGAGAGATATCGCTAACAGGTTTACCAATGGTTTCCCCCATTCCCCAAATTCCCAATATGTCATCATAAATCTGATAGGCTATGCCTAATTCTTTGCCGAACAGGTGAAAAAAATCCATCAACTTACTATCTTCGCTGCCCAGGTATGCTCCCAAAGAAGTCGATACGGCAAACAGGGCTGCTGTTTTTTTGGTTGCCATGTCGAGGTAATCCTCGATGGTGGTATCAAGACGGTCCTCATATTCGACGTCCAGGTATTGTCCCTCACAAAGTTCCAAACAAGCCAGGCTCAACATTTTGGTGGAACTAGCGACCTTTTCATCGGCTATTCCTTTCTCTTTTAGCTTAACTAATGCTATATAAGCCAGGGTGAATATGGCATCGCCGGCATTTATCGCTTGAGATTGACCCCATAATTTCCATACAGTTGGTCGGTGATGACGTTCATCGCTGGCATCTTCGATATCGTCATGGACTAAAGAAAAATTGTGGATGAGTTCGACGGCTGCTGCTGCAGGCAATGCCTGAGACATATCACCCCCCACCGCTTGACAACTAAGAAGGCAAAGGGTAGAGCGAATAAATTTGCCCGATTCTCTGCTACAGGGATGTCCATACTCATCCTGCCAGCCCATGTGGTATCGTAGCATATTACGAAGAACCGAAGGACAGCTATCGATAACCTTCTTTAACTCAACTCGCACTGTGTCGCGATAAGATGCAAAGGATTCAGGCACGCTATGTTTTATGCCCATGAAAGCCAGTCCATATTAGCGGCTCAGAAAGCAGATTGTCAACAGTTAGGATTTGTGCCCTGCTGTCAAGGGTAGCCATAATGTGCAGGATAACTGCCAGCGGAAAGCTTGATAAAACTCTATAAGCAGGCTATAATTAGCACTTTGATAGCAAGAGTGCTAATTATAGGAGGCACGTAGATGAATTGTACTGTATGTGGGAATCCATTACTTTTTGACAGGGTTGTTTTCCATTGTTCCTGTGGTGCCTTTGTGCACGCCTACTGTTGGGACGAGCATGTATTGCGAGCTCATCAACCGTCATTTGAGATAGGAGCAGTCAATTTGGATGGCGAATTTATAGCAAGGGAGAGCGAAGTAGAGGAACATGTTTCAACGGTAGAGGTCTCGGAGGAGCCAAGTCTGGAAGAGCCAGGCCAAGAAGAGCAGAGCCCGGAGGAACAAAGTTCTGAAGAGCACACAACACCTCTTTTAGAATAAAGGAGGATATAAATGCCTACTTATCAATATCGATGCCTGAATTGTAACCTGGAATTTGAGCTTAAGCAGAGCTTTAACGATAAACCAATAGCTGATTGTCCTACCTGCCACGGAATTGCCCGTCGCATTTTCTGTCCTGTCCCTATCATATTTAACGGGCCAGGTTTCTATGTGACCGACTCCAGGGAAGAAAGAGGAAAAAGGGGCAGTCCTGAATGGTCAGGGAAAAAAGAAAAAGATGGTGGAGGCAGTGGATTATGAAATGTCCTGTCTGTGGCAAGGAAGCCAGGACCCGTATTTATTACTGTGCCAAATGTGCTGTTTATGTGCATGAGAAATGCTGGCAAAAGCACATAGCACAGGCTCACAAAGACTAGCTCACCCTTTTTTCTTATCATTCAAGCCTCATCATGTTATACTTAATCT
>Ga0307430_1000221_pt1 | contig 55440 bp, 50 predicted proteins | sample SalMarWE160130MG_FD_202159 | JGI IMG/M metagenome (GOLD analysis project Ga0307430, IMG submission 202159) | Salt marsh sediment microbial communities from the Plum Island Ecosystem LTER, Massachusetts, United States - WE1603-130 | ecosystem: Environmental > Aquatic > Marine > Intertidal zone >... | reverse complement strand
GTCGGCGACCGGCTGGGCGAGGCCAACACCCTGAAGGCCATCGGCGACGTCCAGCAGTTCCGCGACGAACGGGACGCCGCGCTGGACTCTTACCGCCAGGCCCTGGCCCTCTTCCGCGCCGTCGGCGCCCGGCTGGGCGAGGCCAACACCCTGCAGGCCATCGGCGACGTCCAGCAGTTCCGCGACGAACGGGACGCCGCGCTGGACTCTTACCGCCAGGCCCTGGCCCTCTTCCGCGCCGTCGGCGACCGGCTGGGCGAGGCCAACACCCTCCTCGGCATGGGAAGGGTGGAACCAGAACTGGAAGCAGGCAGAGCCAAATTTGAGCAGGCCCTGGCCCTCTACCGCGCCATCGGTGACCTGTATTCCATCGCCCGTGGCCTGTACTACTACGCCCGCTACCTGCTTGAGCACGGCCAGGACGCGGAAGCGACCCCGCTGCTGGAGCAAAGCGCGAGGATGTTCGAGGAGCGCGGCCTGCCCCAGATCGCCGCCACCGTTCGCGCCGCTCTCCCTTCGTAGTTCTTGCCCAAGCGGTAAAAGGGTCAGGTTGACAGATGAGGGATTCTGGGGTATAATATAGCATAACTAAATTATAGATATGGTACTTAGGTAATAGGAGGAGAAAAAATATGAGAAATCTGGCGATTATTGAGACCATCCTGCGCGACCGGCGAGGGTTCTTCGCCGAGGTGCGGGATGGACTGGGACTGGGCCAGAAGATGCGGGCGATGCTCGTTTCCAGCATCGCATTCCTGGCCCTCTACGGGGCGGTGATGGGTTCGACCCACAGTCTGTGGCAGGCGTTCAGTTCGGCAGCCAAACTGCCGCTGTTGTTCCTGGCTACGCTCGTCGTCTGCTCGCCGACGCTCTACTTCTTCAACCTTATCTTCGGCTCCAACCAGAGCCTGACGCAGAACTTCGCGCTCATCTTGACGGCAATCACGGTGACGGCGGTGCTGCTTCTCAGTTTCGCCCCTATCGTGCTCTTCTTCCTGCTCACGACGAGCCATTACCAGTTTTTTAAGCTTCTGAACGTTGGGGTGTTCACCATTTCCGGCATCGTAGGGGTGACGTTCCTCAGCCAGGGCATGCGGACAGTGTCGGCTTCTGGCCAGGAGGGGGCAGGGGCCAGGCGGAACGTCGTCCGGTTGTGGATCCTGATCTACGCCTTCGTTGGCAGTCAGATGGCCTGGACGCTGCGCCCCTTTATTGGCGCGCCTGCGATGCCTTTTGAACTATTCCGTCAACTGGGCGGTAACTTTTATGCCAACATCTTCGCCAGTTTCGGCGAGGTATTGGGTTTCTTCACAGTGAGGTAGGGTGATGATGAACGATCGGCAACCATCTCGCGTGAATCAGATGCTCGACCTGCTGGTGGAGGAGATCGAGGAGCGGATGCGGGTGCGCAGGGAGCCGGCCCTGAGTGTAGACGAAGGGCCTCCTCCCGCCGCTGAGCCCCAGGCGTTCGAAGCGCCCATCCTGCCTGTCGAACCTCCAGCCGGAGCGGTGGAACCGGTGAAAGCCCCTGCTCCCGCTGCTGAGTCTCCGGTGGTCGAAGCGGTCATCCCCTCGGTCGAACTCCCGGCCGAACAGGTGGAAGCAACCGCAGAGCCGGAACCCGAGGCGGAGTGGCGACCGCCAGTGCTGGCCGTGTCCCCCAACGCCGCCCGCCTGATGGGCCGGCTGGCACTGGGGCTGCTCGTCGCCATCGTGCTGATCAATATTCCTCTCAACCGGCACGGCACCACCCTCGCCACCGCCATGCCTGATAGCGCCGCCCTCGTGATGCGGGACGGGCTGGTGGTGAAGGAAGAGGACGACGAGAAGATTTACGTCTACCAGGATGGCCGGTTTCGCTGGATCAGCAGCCTGGATGCTTTCGAGCACTTTGGCTTTACCTGGGGGGACGTGCACATCGTGGAGGATGGCTTCCTGGATCGGTTCGAGATAGGGACACCGCTGCACGTGCTGCTTAAGTGTCATAGCAGTCCTCACATCTACCGGCTGGAAGGGGGCACGAAGCGGTGGATCCGTGACATCGCGACCTTCGAGGCGGAGGGACACGTGTGGGATGATGTGCACTTCGTCTCCTGCGGCTATTTGCACGACCTCCCGGATGGGGAGACGATCCCGCCTGGCTGCGGCCCTCCACCGCAGCCGTAAGTTCCTGAGTTAGGCTCGCGCCGGACGTATCGTCCGGCGCTGGCGGGCACCAGCGGCCCTGCCGCCCGTCATAGACTATCTGGAGGACTACCTGCCCGAATCACTCCCCCCGGCCGATCTGATCCTGGCCTTCGGCGAGCACCGGGGGGTGGCGGAGTTGATCCCGGGGGCCGTCAAAATAACGGGGGCTCGGAGGGACGGGTGGGGGAGCAGGTGCGGCCCTCCAAGGAAGTGGTCTACGTCGTCCCCGGCAAAGTGACCTGATCCGAGGAGAGCGGTGGCTAGGGCTCAGTAGTAGATGGTGCGTGTGCGGTGGTAGGGCCGGACGTCGGGTCCCTGTACCTGCCCCTCGCGCCACAGCCAGTAGTCGACGTGCAAGGCAGTGACCTGTGAAAAGCGGGAGATCAACGCCTGCCGCATCAACTCGCCGGCCCAGACGGTGGCAGCGCGGATTTCGACCTCCTCGCGGCTGCCGGCCTCCAGCGGTTCGCGCTGGTCAACATGGTCGGCCAGGTGCGGGGCGTAGTGCAGGATGCCCAGGCGGCGCAACACCTGGGGGAGTTTGTAGTCCGCGAAGACGGTCAACTGCTCCACGCGGCACAGGTTGCCCGGCCCTTCCCCGTCGAATGCCTCGTACAGCATCGCCGCCGCCAGTTGCGCCCGCTTGTAGAAAGCCACCGTGTGGCCTTCCAGCGTGGCGACGTCGTTGAACGAGGGGAAGCGAGTCACCAGCAGCCGCACCAGCGCAGTGGCGTCGTTTCCGGCGGCGCGGAGCAGGCCGCCGAAGTTCCCACCAAACTGCGCCACGAGCACGCGGCCTACTTCGTGCCATATCGCCAGCCGCTCCCGGAACATCGGAATCTCGACCACCCCCCCCGGCCCCCCCGAGGCGGAGGGGAGTTCCTTGTTGCTGCGCAGGATGTAACGGAGATCCGATTCGGAGATGTTCGCCAGGTAAGCGCCGTCGAAGAGCGGGAACCCCTCCTCCACGGCGCGGGTCAGCGTGCCTAGCATTCCCCACGCGCCGTCGAGTGGCCGTCCGTGGAACTCAACTGTCCACTTCGGCTCTCCCCAGTAGGAGAAGTTGATGGTATTGAAGAGCAACAGTTGGGCTGCGCGGGCCTCTGGCGGGTGGGAGATGAAGACGTCGTCATCCCAGGCGGGCAGGTGCAGAGTGGCAGGGAGGGCACGGTCGGAGACCGGCCCGGGCAGGTGTGCGCAGACCTGGCGCAGTTGCACCTCGTCAATCGTGACGTAGCGCAGGTGTGGGATGACGGGAACGATGGTGTCCAGGATCATCGGTTCGATCCTCTTCCGCGAGCAACCGCAGGGCGTAGGTCACGCGACGCGGCCGTTTGGTCAGCAACTCGCCAGCCTCCCACGCCCTGGCCAACGCGCTCAGGCGGGAGCGGGAGATCTCGTCGCCAAAGGCCCGGTGCAGGGCCTTGATGGTGAAGCAGCCCTCCAGTTCGTTGAGCGCATAGTGCACCAGGCGACGTTCGAGTGGGCTGAGGGCAGGGAAGGCGGCCGGTGGATTGACCTGGGGAGAGATGGCAACAGCGTGCAGCATACCCAGCCAGTGTACCGCGTCTTCGATCAAATGCCCCATCTGGAAGTAGAGCCGGTTTGACCACTCCGCTATCCCCTGCAGGTCGTGGATGAAGGGGGGTGAGGTGGCGGATGTGGCGTAGGCGGCGAGAAGGATAAAACAAAGGCACGGGCATTTTTCCCAGGCGGCTAGTCGCTGGCTATCAAAATGTCTTCCTCGCCTCGCACCACGTAGGCCGCTTGCTCCCGGGCTGGCGGGCAAACCACCCACAGGTCGGGCATCGGGAAGTGGCGATGGTTGTAGGTCACCAGGACCAGGTCTCTGAGCACGGCAGTGGCGGCGATAAGCGCGTCAATCAGCCCAACTCCTTCGTGCCGGTACCGCTGCCGGTAACTGCCACCCAGTTGGGCCACTTCGCGGGTGACCGGCAGGCTGGACAGTGCATCGAACAGTGCCTCAGTCTGCTCCCGCTCATCCTCCCGCATGCCGACGTACACTTCAGCCTCGGAAAGCACCGAGAAGTATAGGCTCCCACGTTCTTCGAGAGCGATCAGGAAATCCACTACAGCGGGTTCTCCCCGCAGGTGCTGGATGAATACGTTGGTGTCAATCAGATAGTCGGGCACTATGGATCTCCCGCTGCAGCCGCTCTTCGGCCTCGCGCCGTATGGCATCTTCGTACTCGATGCCGGTGAAGTCCCGATCCTTCCACGCCCCTGCTGAGGCGCGCAATGCTTCTTGTGCCCGGCGTTGCAGATGTTCCTGCACTCGCAAATAGTGCTCCACCGAGTGGCGTACGAATTCCGACATTGAGATGTTTTCCTGACGACAGATGCGCTCGATTTTCTCTCGTTGCTGGGGGGTAAACGAAACCTGGGTGCGCCACGTGTAAATCCCGACCTTTGCCATCACAGGCCTCCATAGTGCATGGTTTACATCAAGAGTGATGTAATTATACCGCTGGAGGGTGATTTGTCAACTGGGTTGCGGTTCGTGCGGGTTGAGCATCCTTTTGCTCCACAATCCTGGGATTGTTAGTCAGTATCAGGTCGGTGAAGAAGGGGTAGGGGCAGGTCTTGTACCTGCCCAAGAGGGCGACCACGAGGGTTCACCCCTACATATTGAGATGATACCATACGATTGTGCCCCCGCAGGAACCCTCGTCAACCGGAGAGCCACTCGGCGGCGGCACTCGGAAGCAGCGCCACCGACCCCTGGTGCACCGTCGGCTCGGGCAGCGATTCGATGAACAGGGAGCCGTAGGTTTTGGTCAATAACCGCTTGTCGAAGACGGCAACGATGCCCCGGTCAGTGCGGGTGCGGATCAGCCGCCCGAACCCTTGCAAAAAGCGCAGGATCGTCTCCGGTACGGCGTACTCGAAGAAGGGCTCGTCGAAGGTCTCGGCCCGGGCGGCGAACACGGGGTCGCTGGGGACACTGAAGGGCAGTTTGGCGATGGCCAGGCAACTGAGCGCTTCGCCCGGCACGTCCACCCCCTCCCAGAAACTGCGTGTGCCCAGCAGCACTCGCCGCCCGCCCGTGCGGAAGTTCTCCAGCAGTTGTGCCCGCGAGACGCCCTCCCCCTGGGCCTGGACGGTGATGCTGGCCTGGGCCAGCGGTGCTCGGATCGCCCGCAGCGTGGCTCGCAGTTGGCTGTAGGAGGTGAAGAGCGCCAGCGCCCGTCCCTCGGTCGCCCGGAAGAGCGCCGCCATCCCCTGCCCCACCGCCTGCTGATAACCCGGCTTCCCGGGTTCGGGAATGTCGTCCACCAGGTAGACCAGCGTTGAGGTCTTGTAGTCAAAGGGGGAGCCGACCGCCAGTTCGTCAGCCTCCCAGGCGTTCAGCCGCTCGCGCAAGAAGTCGAAGGTGTCACTCGTGCGCAGTGTGGCCGAGGTCAGCACCGCCGTCTCCTTTTTGTGGAAGAGGTGTTCCTCCACCAGTGGCCCGACGTGCAGGGGGGCGGCGTGCAGGCTCAGGTGGTCGTTGCGGGGGTCCGATTCCAGCCAGTAGATGAGGGACGGCGAGGGTTGCGTGATCATCTGGCTTACCTGCCCCCTCGTTTCCGCCAGTCGCCGCGCCACTCCCAGTATCTGTGCCTGTAAGTCCTCAAAACCGTCGGCGCCCGGCACGTCGCAGGCGGCCAGGTCGTCCAGGCCGCCTGCCAGCCGCTCCAGCCCGTTCACGACGGCTGCTAGCGGCGCGTTACCGTCGTCCCACGTGATCTCAACCCCCTCCCATGCTGGTTGCACGCGCAGCCCCGAGGTGACGCGCAGGCGGAGGGTGTACTGGCTGCGCCGGCCCTCCATCTGCTCCTCCACGAATTCCTCCAGGCAGTCGAAGAAGATGCCCAACTGGCGCACGGCCCGGTCGGCCGCCAGCCCGATCTTGCCGACGCAGAGTTCTACCTGCTCCATAACATCGCGGGGCACGTGACCCTTCTGGCAGCGTGCGATCACCTCGGCCAGCAGCCCGGTCACCCGGCCGGACTGGCTCACCTTCCCGATTTCACTCAGCAGCCGGTACAGGTCGGTGCGGTCGGTCTCGAAACTGAGCCCGTTGGTGGTGGCTGCCTCCAGGTGGTGGGCCTCGTCCACGATGAGGTACTTATATTCGGGCAGGGCACGGTTCTGCACCGCGACGTCGGCGAGGAGCAGCGCGTGGTTGACGATGATGAGATGGGCCGCTTCGGCGGCGCGACGGGCGTTGTAGAAATAGCAGGTTCCCTTGTGAAAATGGCGACAGCGCTCCGGGTCGCAGCCCTCGTGATCGGCCGAAAGTTGTCGCCAGATGGCCCGTTCGGTCGAGTTGGGGAGGAAAAGTTCGTCGCCATCGCCGTTCGCTGTCTCGGGCAGCCAGATGAGAACCTTCGCCAGCACCCGGGCCTCGTCAGGTGAATTCGCTCCCCGGCTGCGCAATGCCTGCAGGCGGGCCGGGCAGAGGTAGTGGGAACGGCCCTTGAGCACGGCAGCGTGAAACTCGAACGGCAGGACGCGGGTCAAGTCGGGCAGGTCTTTGCGATACAGTTGCTCCTGCAGGTTGATGGTGTTGGTGGAGACGACCACCCGCTCGCCGTTCCGCACCGCCCAGTGGACGGCGGGGATGAGATAGGCCAGCGACTTGCCGACGCCGGTGGGGGCCTCGACCAGCAGGTGCTCGCCCCGGTTGAGCGCCCGCGCCACGCCGCGCAGCATCGCCACCTGTTGGGGACGATATTCGTAGCCGGGGAAGTGCGCCTCGAAGGCCCCCCTTTCCTCCAAGAGCGCCGCCAGTTGCTCCACGTCCAATGGTGTCCGCTCGGCGGCTGGCTGCAAGGGCTTGCCCTGAGCAGGGTCGAAGGGGCGCGCCTTCTCCGCCGCAGCGAACAGCGGCCCTTTCGGGACGGCACCCGGCCTGGGCCTGGCGCGCCGCTCAGGTGGGTGGCGGGCGGCCTCCTCCAGCGCGTCACGGAAGAAGCCGGCGGCGGTCCATCTGGCTCGCTCGCCGTGGCCGATGATCTCCTTCAGCACGCGGGGCGGCAGGCCGGCGGCCCGGCGGAGGAGGATACGGAAGAGACGGTGGGTGGCCTGCGCGTCGTCCAGCGCCCGGTGCGCCCGTTCCGTTTTGATCCCCAGCATCTTCGCCAGCGCTCTTAGGCTGTACCGCTCGGCGTGCGGCAGAAGCACGCTGGCCAACTCGAACGTGTCGAATCGTTCGTTCTCGAACAGCCGAGAGTGACGGCCCAGGAAATTCAGGTCGAACTGGACGCTGTGGCCCACGATGGGCCGCTGGCCGACGAAGCGGGCCAACCGGGACAGCACGTCGTGCAGGCCGGGTGCGCCGGCCACGTCGTCGTCGCGGATACCGGTCAGTTCGGTGATTTGGAGGGGGATGGGACGGCCGGGGTTGACGAAAGTAGAGAAAGTGTCCAGCACTTCGTCGTCGCAGAATTTGACCGCGCCGACCTCAATGATGGCATCACGGTCAGCATCAAGGCCGGTGGTCTCCAGGTCGAGGGCCACGTAGGTTCGGACCATGTATCCTCATTTCTGGGTCGCAGTGGGCTTCGTCGTGAGCCCAGCCGAATGGCGGCGGGGGAATTATACCGCAGGGAGAAGGAAGGGGCAAGGGAGACGGATATCCTGGTAACATTATCGTTTGACTGGACACGCACCCAGCGATTCGTCCCGGTGCCGGGATAAAAAAGACGAGGCGGATGTTCCGCCTCGGGGAAAAGGTGCCGAAGGTGGGAGTTGAACCCACATGGGCACAAGGCCCACTGCGCCCTGAACGCAGCGCGTCTGCCTATTCCGCCACTTCGGCTCGCCCACTCCCTACTGGAGCGGTTGTTATTTTACACCAAACCCTAGTGTTGTCAAGGGTGACTGGCCTCCGACTCGCTTACGAAAACTCGGCGTGGGACAATCCACCATTCAGAGATGGTGCAGAAGCGGTCGGATGGGTACATTAGGGGACCAATCTGCGGGTCGTGAATACGTTCATCTATGCCGTAGGTATAAACGGGCACGTAGAGCAATAGCGCGGGTACTTCCTGGGCAAAGATTTCCTGAAACTCGTAGTATAACTCCCGACGTCTTTCGCGGTTGGCGATGACCCGTGCCTGTTCGGTGACTTCGCTGGTGCGGCGATGGACGAATCCAGCATAGTTCTGCCCGTTTTCGACCTGCGTCTCGTGCCAGAAGGGATAAGGGTCGGGATCACCAGGTAGAGCCAGGTGGACGAGGATCGCCTCGAAGTCGCGCTTTTCCAGTGCCTCGCGCACCTCCAGTGGTGAAGCAGTCTCGACTGTGACCGTGACCCCAATGGTTGTCCATTGCTCGGCAAGCATCTGGGCTACCCCTATTCGTTTTGGCTCACTCGAGGTCAGCAGCGTGAATGCCAATTGCCGCCCTTCCTTCTGCCGCACACCATCGTCTACTTCTTGCCGTACCCATCCGGCTTCGTCCAACAGCTTGTTGGCTGTGTCCGGGTCGTGTTCGTAGCGGGGGATGTCATCCCTATATGCCCAGGTGTCGGGGATCAAAGGGCTGTGGGCGACCAGCGCCTGGCCCTTCAGCACGTTGTCAATGATCTGCTGCCGGTCGAGTGCATACAGCAGAGCCTGGCGCACCTCCTGCTCCTGAAAGAATGGCAAGTCCGAGCGTCCCAGGTTGAGGAATACGAGGCCATATTCGGCGATGTGTGCGGAAAAGAGGGAGTCATGTGCACGCGGTAGATCGTCTGCCGTTATTCCCCCTATCCCCTCCACCTCTCCTGCTTCGTAGGCGTTGAAGGCTGTCTGGTAACTGGGGTAAAAGCGGAATTGGATATGATCCAGATAGGGCCGGGCCCTATAGTAGTGGGGGAACTGTGCCAGCACCATGGCGGTGATTGTCTCGGCTTCGATCTTGAGCTCCTCCAGTTGGAAAGGGCCGCTCCCGACGGGGTTGAGGTTAAATTCCGCATACGGCAGGCCGACGGCTTGCATCCCCCTCAATAGGTGGGCGGGCAGAATGCCGACTGTGGTGTAATTGAGGAATGGGGCGTATGGTTCGGACAGCGTGAAACGCACTGTATGGCGATTCACCTTCTCGACCGTGACCGTCCGCCAGATATTCGAGCCCAAGTCAGGTGGGTCGGGAAAGTTAGGATCCTGTAGCAAGCCGATGGTGAAGACTACGTCGTCGGCAGTGACAGGTGTGCCGTCGTGCCAGCGGGCATTGGAGCGGAGGTAGAACGTGTAGGTCAGGCCGTCGAGAGTGACTTCCCAGCCGCGGGCCAGATCGGCCTCTACTTCTCCGCGCTCATTCAGGCGTGTCAGGCCGCTGAACATCAGTGCACAGATGTCACGGTCAACCTCGTTATATCCACTCAACAGCGGGTTCAGGTAGTGTGGGAAGCCGGCGACACCCTCGACATAGGTCCCTCCATGGCCAGGACGGAGCACGGTGGTGTAGTTGATGGCCAGATAGGTCAGCAGGATGCCCACCAACACGACGCCGAGAAGAATAAGGAGAATCTGCCAGCGAATGTGACGGGTCACGCTCTGTGGGCTCCCTGGGGTCTGCGGTTTTTCGACAAGGCGGGCATTTTTCACATAGTATAGGGGCAACTACACAGGTCTCGAAATCAGACGCAGGTTTGCGCAGATTTGTGCACATCAGGCGGAAAGGCCAGCGTGTATCGGCGTTCACTCGACAGTCAAGGGTGCTTCGGGAGCGCTGTAATCCCCAAAGCACCCTTCGCGTCAGTGTGCCACAGGATTAGCCGGTGATGATCACGTTGAAGATGGTGATGATGAAAAACGCAATGGAAAGGCCAATCGTGATGTTGAAGAGTGTACGTTCTACACCTCGCCGCGTCTTGTAGACGGCGGTTTCCGTGCCGCCGAAAACCCCTCCCAGGCCGCCGCTTCTGATCTGCAAGAGGATAACGACGATCAACGCGATACTGATGATGATTTGGGCAATGTTGAGATAGACTTTCATTCTGACATTCCTCCAGATCGAGGCAAATTATAGCATACTACGAGCCTCTCGGCAAGGTTGCGCCGGCGGGAAGAGAGAGATCAGGGCCAGGATAATGTATACGACAACAATTGTGCACCTTTCATCCAGTTGGATTCGCCGTCCAGTGCCACGAGCGCTGTTTCACAGTCTCTCTCCTTGGACGGTGGGAGTGAACAAGCCAGGTGGGGCGCTGGGTGGAACGAGGACTCGCAGCGCAAGTGGCACGACCTGCAGCGCGACCGGTGTGGTGCCGATGGGATCACCGTCCACCTGTACCGGAGTCGCCCATTCGGTCCACACCTCAATGTGGCGCACCTGCTGGTGTATAATCTGAGGGTCTTGCAGGTAGCGCTGGCTGACGACTTTCAACAAGTGGCGCACGGCATAGGAGAACCCCAGTCCCTTGAAGACGAAGACGTCGAGCAGCCCGTCGTCCATTCGTGCCTCATGGGCAACGTTGAGCACGCCAATGTACTGCTGGATGTTGCTCACCAGGATCAGCAGGGTATGGCCGTGCACGATGCTGCCATCAAGGGAGACTCGCGTTCGTACGCCTTGAAAGTCACGCGCGACCAGGACGGCAGCGATGGCGTAGGGCAGCGCGCCCAGGCGCTTGGTGTGTCGTTGGCGCGGTTCCATCTCGGTGGTCACCTGAGCGTCCAGGCCGATGCCAGCCCAGCACAGAAAGTAGCGGTTATTCACTTGGCCAACATCAACCAATCGGATAGTTCCGTCGGCCAGCCCGGCTACCGCCTCGTTCATACGCAGTGGGTTGGTCAGCGTATAAGTGGGGATACCCAGTTGCTTGGCCCACATATTGCCTGTACCGACCGGCAGCACGCCCAGTGCTGTCTGGGTGCGGACTAACCCGTTGACGGCTTCGTTGATCGTGCCGTCTCCTCCGGCCACTATTGCCACATCGCAGCCGGCCTGGGCTGCCGCGCGGGCCAACGCCAGAGCGTGACCGGGTTTCTCGGTCAGTTGTAACTCGACAGACCAGCCACGACGTCTCAGGAAGGAGCGCACACGCTTCAGACCGCGCCGGACGTCCCGAGGGCCGGCGGTGGGGTTGTAGATCAAATGGGCCTTCATGCCGTCGGGATTATAGCATGTCTTCTGCCTTTGGCAATTCCTTGCCGATGCTGCTGATTTGGAGTACAATATCACCAGTGTATATCAGGCGCACTTGAGATTACGAAACGGGTAGAGATTGCTACGCTCTCATGTGCGTCTGGTGTAGCGGTTGCTGGTTGGGGTCAGACAATGGAATCTGTGTTGCTCAACAATCGGTATCGCCTCCTGGGGTTGGTCGGTTCTGGCGGGATGGCGGTCGTATATAGAGGGGAAGATACGCTGCTCCAACGCCAGGTGGCGGTGAAGGTGTTGCGCGAGGGGTTCGCTAGCGATCCGGCGTTTCTCGCTCGCTTCCAACGGGAGGCTCGGGCCGCGGCCAACCTTGATCATCCTAGCATCGTTACGGTGTATGACGTAGGCCAGGATGGCGACCGGCATTACATCGTGATGGAATACGTGGATGGTCAGGATCTGAAAACGCTGATCCGCCAGAGAGGCCGCTTGAGCGTGGATGAGACCCTGGACATTATGATCCAGGTCTGCGCTGGCGTGGGGCACGCGCACAAGGCGGGTATCATTCACTGCGACATCAAGCCCCAGAACGTGCTGGTGACCAAGGATGGCCAGGCTAAGGTGACCGACTTCGGCATTGCGCGGGCGCTTTCTGGGTTGGGCATTACTGAGTCGGAGACGGTGTGGGGCAGCCCCCTCTACTTTTCACCTGAGCAGGCGGCCGGCGAGCCGCCATCCCCGGCGTCTGATGTCTACAGCATCGGCGTCATGATGTACGAAATGCTGGCCGGATCGCCGCCTTTCCAGGCGGAGATGCCGACAGCGCTAGCACTCATGCACATGCGCGAAGAACCACCGCCTCTGGCAGCCCGCAATCCTCAGGTGCCGTCTCAACTGGAGTGGATCGTTCGCAAAGTGCTGGCCAAGGAGCCCGTAGCGCGCTACCGTACCGCCGGGCAATTGGCCCATGTCCTCGAGGAATATCGCAGACACAGTGATCAGATGACCGGATGGCAGTCTGCGGTTATCGGTCACCCACCGGCCGCCCCCCCTTCTCCAGGTTACACTGCCGAATCCGAACCTCCTCCCACGTCACGAGCGGCCCCCGATGTGCTGACCTGGGTGCTGGGCGCGATTGCCTTCATCGTCGTGGCGGGGCTCATCCCGCTGTGGTGGTCGGTTCGCCGCGCCTATTCCGTTCTCCCGCCCCTGCCGCCTCTCTCTACGTCCACGCCGTTGGTTACCTTAACGCCGGAGGTACAGTTGGTCCCTGTCCCAGACGTGGTGGAGAGGCCGGTGGAAGATGCACAGAGTCGGCTGGAGCGGGAGGGTTTCTCTGTGCTGCTGGAGGAGCGGGAGGAACCGGGTGTAGAGAGGGGAATCGTGCTCGAGCAGAGCCCGGCTCCTGGTGTACGCGCCCCCCTTGGATCAGAGGTGTCTATCGTCGTGAGTGGCCCGGGGCGGGAACTGACGCTGCCTGGCGTGGTGGGCTATCCGGTGGAGATGGTGCAGGACGGTCTCGAGTCGGATGGCCTGCGCGTCATTATCGAGGAGATGTGGAGCACGCAGCCGGAGGGGATGGTGGTGGCACAGAAACCTGAGCGCGGGGCGACGATCTACGCCGGTGACACGGTGACACTGACCATAAGCGGAGGTGTTGAGATTCCCATCCCGCTCAAGGTCAATCTGGCTGACCTGGTCGTGCTGGAGAGTGCCGAGTTGCGACAAGAGACGTTCCAACCGGGCGAGGTGATCGCGGTCACATTGCGCTGGCGTGCGCTACGCTCCATCGGCACACATTACGTCGTGTTCGTGCATCTCATCGGTCCCGACGGACACCTGGTGGCGCAGCAGGACGCGGAGCCGATTTCCCCCACCACGGCGTGGGTGCCGGGTATGGAGGTTGTAGACCCGCACCAGGTCACGATTCCTGCCGATAAGCCGGCAGGTGAGTACCAGTTGCGCGTCGGGATGTATCCCCAGGGGCAGTCTGGCTCCCGACTTCCGATCGCGGACGCAGGCCTTACGACGGCAGAGTCGGATAGCATTCTGATTGCTGAGATTGAGATACGAGATTGAGGCACCACCTTGATACGACTCCCATTTGGCCGTGTTTACGAATCGGACACGACAGCAGGAACGTTTTTCTAACATGTTTCTAATGCTACTATTGTGCTAGTCTAGTGAAATATGGTATAATTAGGTTAGTCAGGAGCCGGTTTTGAAAGATGTCCGGCCGTGAGATGGAGGAGAGACGTGGATTCTAGGTCAAGGGGTAGCACATTTATTTATATGATTATCCTCGTGGCTGTTGTGTTTCTGGTGTATAGTTTCTACTCACAGCGGGCGCAGGATGTCACGCGGACGCCGTTGACGGAGGTTGCGGCGCAGGTACGGGCGGGGAATGTCACCAGCATCCGTGTGGAAGGGGACGTTCTAATTGTGCAACTTGGAGACGACGACGAAGTTGTCTCGCACAAGGGATCTGAGTCCACAGTCACAGAGCAGTTGCGAGACCTGGGAGTCACCGCAGAGCAACTGGAGAATATTGAGATCGAGGTGGTGAAACCCCCTGATTGGACGGCTTTGTTGAGCGCCGGTGGTTCGATCCTGCTGGTGGTAGCCATGCTGGTGGGGGGCTACATGATGCTGCGCCAGTTCCAGGGCGCGAACAGCCAGGCGCTTGCCTTTGGCAAGAGTCGCGCCCGAATGTACACCGGTGACCAGCCGTCGGTCACCTTCGATGATGTAGCGGGAGTGGACGAGGCCAAGGACGAACTACAGGAGGTGGTCGAGTTCCTCAAGGAACCAGAAAAGTTCATCCAACTGGGGGCGCGTATCCCCAAGGGCGTGCTGTTGGTGGGGGCGCCGGGCACGGGCAAGACACTCCTGGCTAAGGCAGTCAGCGGGGAGGCAGGGGTGCCTTTCTTCTCCATCTCTGGCTCAGAGTTCGTGGAGATGTTCGTTGGTGTGGGTGCTTCCCGGGTGCGCGACCTGTTTGAGCAGGCGAAGCGACACAGTCCTTGTATCGTCTTTCTCGACGAGATAGACGCCGTCGGTCGTCACCGGGGCGCCGGGTTGGGTGGCTCCCACGACGAGCGCGAGCAGACGCTGAACCAGATTCTGGTCGAGATGGATGGTTTCGACACCGACATGAATGTAATCATTATGGCGGCTACAAACCGCCCTGATATTCTCGATCCTGCGCTCCTTCGTCCTGGTCGTTTCGATCGGCGTGTCGTGCTCGACCGGCCGGACATCAGAGGGCGCGAGGCGATTCTACAAGTACACGTGCGCGGCAAGCCCCTAGGCGAGGACGTGGACTTGATGACGTTGGCTAGGTCCACCCCAGGCTTCGTGGGGGCTGACATCGAAAACCTGGTCAATGAGGCGGCCATCCTGGCTGCTCGCCGTAACAAGAAAGTCATCGAGATGGCCGAGTGCGAGGAATCGATTGAGCGCGTGATCGCCGGGCCGGAGCGCAAGAGTCGCCTGATGTCCGCCGAGGAGAAACGCATTACGGCCTACCACGAGGCCGGGCACGCGGTGGTGGCCCACATGTTGCCTAAGTGCGATCCGGTACACAAGGTCTCCATTGTGGCGCGTGGGATGACCTCTGGCTATACCCTGGCATTGCCGGAGGAGGATCGGCGTATCTTGAGCAAAGCCAAGTTCAAGGATGACCTGTCGTTCGCGCTGGGCGGGCGGGCAGCCGAGGAGTTGGTCTTCGGGGACGTGACGACGGGTGCGGCCAATGACCTGGAGCGGGTGACGGACGTGGCCCGCGCTATGGTGACGCGCTACGGGATGAGCGATAAGTTAGGGCCGATGACGTTTGGTCAAAAAGAGGAACTGGTCTTCCTGGGTAAGGAGATCGGCGAGCAGCGGGACTACAGCGAGGCGGTTGCGCAGGAGATTGACGAAGAAGTGCGCGAAATCGTCCGCGGAGCCTATGAGCAGGCCAGGGACGTTTTAACTCGCTATCGGGAGCAGTTAGACCGCATAGCGCAGCGGCTGATAGAGGTCGAGACATTGGATGCCGATGAGTTCGTCGCTTTGTTCGAGGGCGTCTCCGAGAAGGAGCCACAAGCCCCGACGAGCCCATCTCCTGTGCCTGGCGTCAAACGACCCGCTGCGCGGCCAACTCCTGAGCGGCGCAAGCCCACGCTGGATATGCCTCCCGCGCCGGCTCCGGTGTGAGAGGTCAGGGCGATGGCGGAAGAGGATTGACAGGAGCGGCGGGAGCCGTATGGCGACCAAAGGCGGAGCCAACAGGCTCCGCCTTTTCGCATATTCGGGGAGGTCAGCGTTACTGCTGCTGCTCAGCCAGTTTCTTCTTTTCCTCCTCAACCAGCACGCGCCGCAGGACTTTGCCGACCATCGTCATGGGCAGTTCGTCGCGGAACTCAACGAACTTGGGTACCTTGTACCGGGCCAGGTTCTGGCGACAGAACTCGATCATCTCCTCCTCGGTGGCCGTCTCGCCCTCCTTGAGAACGATGAAGGCTTTCACGCGCTCGCCCTTCTCCTTGACCGGCACGCCCGCCACGGCACATTCCTGGACCTTGGGATGCTGGTACAGCACCTCCTCGACCTCGCGGGGGTAGATGTTGAACCCACCTGCGCCCAGGATCATATCCTTCTTGCGGTCCACGATCTGGAAGTAGCCGTCCTTGTCCATGCGGGCCATGTCGCCTGTGTATAGCCAGTCGCCGCGCAGGACGTTAGCCGTTTCGGTGGGCATGTGCCAGTAGCCCTTCATCACCTGCGGCCCGCGCATGACCAGTTCGCCCACCTCGCCCGGCGGCATGTCTCGTGTCCCGGTTTCGGTGTCCACAATCTTGGCCTCGGTGCTGGGGAAGGGCAGGCCGATGGTTCCAATGCGGTTCTCACCGTAGATGGGGTTGGCGTGGGTGACCGGGGTGGCCTCGCTGAGGCCGTATCCCTCCACCAACCGCCCGCCGGTGAGTTCCTGGAACTTTTGCTGCACCTCGACCGGCAGAGGCGCTGCCCCGCTGATGCAGGCCTTGATGGAACTGACGTCGTATTGATTGATGTCGGGGTGATTGATGAGAGAGACGTAGAGGGCCGGCACGCCGGGGTAGAGAGTGGGGCGGTGCTTGTTGATGGACTTGAGGATGTGAATCAGCACGCGCGGGTTGGGGATCAGGATCATGCTACCCGCGAGCAGCACGCCCAGGTTCATGCAGGTGATCGCGCCATAACAGTGGAACAAGGGTAGGGAAGTCAGGACAACTTCCTTCCCCTCGACGAGCGTGGGGAACCAGGTGTGAGTCTGCACCGTGTTAGCCTGGACGTTGCGGTGGGTGAGTTGCGCGCCCTTGGAGACGCCGGTGGTGCCGCCGGTGTACATCAGGATGGCGGTGTCCTGCATATCAATCTCCACCGGCGTGGGCCTGGCGGACGCGCGGGTGAGCACGTCCTGGAACCAGTAGGTGTCGGCGTCGCCGGAGATGTCCTGGTAGTGTCCTTCTTTCTTTTCCATGGCGACGGTGAACAGGAACTTGAGCAGGCCGGGGAAATACTCCTTGATGTTGGTGACGATGACCCGCTTGAGCGAGGTCTCGGCGCGAATCTGCTTCACGATAGGGTACATCAGGCTGAGGGTGATGATGGTCTCGGCGCCGGAGTCGTTCAACTGGTGCTTCATCTCGCGGGCCACGTACTGGGGGTTACACGGTACGACGACACCGCCCACCATCAGCGTGGCGTAGTAGGCGATGAGGAACTGGGGGCAATTGGCGAGGTGGATGGCCACCCGGTCGCCTTTCTTGACCCCTAACTGTTGCAGCGCGGCAGCAAAGCGATACGTCAGGTCGAGCAGCCTCCGATAGTCCATCTTGGCGTCCATCAGCGCGTTACCCAGGGGCTCGACCACGTTGCCGAAAATCAGCGCTGTGTTGCTGGGGTACTTTTCGGCGGCATTGATGAGGTTTTGAGTGACCGGGAAGTCCGGTATCTCCACCTCGGCCGGCACCCCCTCTTCGTAGTTGGCGAGCCAGGGTTTTTCCATAGTGGCGCCTCCTTATGTTTGTGAGCACGGGGGGCACCTCCTGGGCGAGGAGCAACAGGAGCGTACCCCCTAGGCTTGAGAACAATCTCCTGAACATAGTATAGTGGAATTAGAAGGCGTTGTCAAGGGTTTGATAGGGCGATTGCATTCTCAGTTTCTTAACTGGCGTGTCATTCTGAGCGTAGCGAAGAATCTCTTTTGGGTGTGTTTCAAATGGGTTGGAGGAAAGGGGCGGAGGCCCCGCTTCAGCGGGGATTTTCCGGCTGAAGCCGGACGTCCAACCGAAATGAAACACACCCATCTCTTTTACGCTATGAAGAGCCGAGATTCTTCCCTTCGGCAGGCTCAGGGCAGGCTGTCGCTGCGCTTCTCAGAATGACGTTGTTGTGCTCGCGCTTGAGACGCCGCTGCCACTGGTTGATCGGCATCATCGCTGCCAGCGCCACGTCCTGCAGCCACGCGCGGGCGGTCACCTGCGTGCTCCACACGGCGTTTCGCACCCGCGTGACCGGCTGGAACAGATTCGATAGCAGCGACCAGTCCTCTACGCGGATCGGCTCCTCGGCTACTTTCTCCGGCTGCCAGTGTAGCACCGCCGCCGCCCAGGTCAGCCCCGCACCGAAGCCGACCAACACCACGTGGTCACCGGGCTTCAGGCGGCCTTCCTCCAGTGCATCGCACAGCGCCAGTGGGATGGAGGCCGCCGAGGTGTTGCCGTAGCGGTCAATGTTGACCATCACCTTCTCCGGCGGCACCCCCAACCGGCGCGCTGCCAGTTCGATGATGCGGGAGTTGGCCTGGTGGGGGATGATCAGTTCGACGTCGTCCCAGGTCAGCCCGCTGGCCCGCACGACGTTGATCACCGAGTCGGTCATTTTACGAGTGGCGAATTTGAAGATGCGCCGGCCGTCCATCCGCAGGTAGTGCTCGCGGTTGCGCAACACGTCCTCGCTGAAGGGCTTGACGCAGCCCCCGCCGGGATAGTAGAGCGCGTCCCAATCGCTGCCGTCGGAGCCTAGTTTGCAACTCAGAATCCCCGTGGGCTGATCACTGGCTTCCACCAGGACGGCCGCCCCACCATCCCCGAAGAGCACACAGGTGCTGCGGTCCGTCCAATCCACGAACGGTGAAAGTGTCTCGACCCCGACTACCAGCACCTTCTCGTACAGGCCGGTCTCGATGAACTGGCTGGCGGTTACCAGCGGGAATCTCCGAGAGAGGCATCGGTCATCCCCCGTAGCGTGATAGGTCCGGACTTTCGGCAAGCCAACGGCCCAGTTCCGGGTCGGTGATGGGAAACATACCAGTCTCGCCTTCCAATATAACGGTAAACGTTGGGGCTGTCAATACTTGCATCACGCCTTGCCGACTACATACAGTTCCCCTTGCTCGAACCCTCGTTCCCGGTAGTAGGGCCGCGTGCCGACCGCCGCGATGACTGCCAGGCGGCTGAATCCCTCCTGGCGGGCGACGCGCCGGGCTGCGTCGAGCAACTGGGTGCCCAGCCCGGCGTGTTGCGCCGCCCCTTCCCGCCTGGCCCCCAGTTCCAGCACCGGGCCGTAGACGTGCAACTCGCGTACCACGGCGCAGCCGCTCAACTCGGCGATGGGGGGCTCAGCGTGAGGCAGCGAAAGGCGCAGGAACCCTGCCAGCCAGCCATCGGGTGTAGTAGTACTCAGGAAGCGCTCACGGGTGACATCGGTCTCGTAGTCCAGCCGCTCCAGCCTGAGCGTGTCCGCGTCTACTGCCCGGCCGCGCACTTCGCGGCAACGGATGCAGTGGCACACCAGTCCTTGTTGTACCATGTACCGTTGCACAATCTGGCGCAGGTTTGACTTCTTCACGCCGGCCACGATGTTAGGGGCGGGAATGTCGCGCATCAGCCGGTTGACGCGGCAATAGGGCGGGATGAGTGCCTTGCAACGGGCCAGCAACTCCACCAGCGTCTCTTCGTCGTAGGGTCGGTACTCTCCCCGCCGCCAGTACTCGTGCAGTTCCGTGTCCGGCAGGAGCGCCGTGGGGTAGATCTTCAACTCGTCGGGCCGCAGCGCCGGATCGTCCCACAAGCGGCGAAAGTCCTCCAGGTCGCCCTCCGGGGTGGCCCCCAGCAGGTTGGGCATCCAGTGGACGACGATCTTGAAGCCGGCCAACCGCAGCAACCGCATCGCGCGGCGCGTCTCAGCGACGGTGTGGCCGCGCCGATTGCGTGCCAGGATGTCGTCGTCCAGGCTCTGCACACCTAGTTGTACCTTCGTCGCGCCCAGCCAGCGCAGCCGGTGCACCTCTTCCGGCGTGATCCAATCAGGCCGCGTCTCCACCACCAGCCCGACGTTGCGGTGTGGAGCGCTCTCGTTGAGCCGCTGAACCTCCTCCAGCGTGGGTGCCTCTATCCCATTCAGCGCATCCAGGCAGCGGCGCACGAACCACTCCTGATACACTTCCGGGTAACACGACCACGTCCCGCCCAGGATGAGCAACTCGACCTTGTCCACGCTGTGCCCGATCTTGGCCAGCGCGGTGACGCGGCTGGCAGTCTGGGCGTAGGGATCGAACTCGTGGACGGCGGCCCGCATCGCGCCGGGCTCGTCGGGCAGGTAGCTCTTAGGCATCCGTTCGACCGCCGGGCAGAAGACACATTCGCCGGGGCAGGGGAAGGGCTTGGTCAGCACCGTCACCGGGGCCACGCCGGATATCGTGCGCGTGGGCTTGACCCGCAGACGGTGCACGAGTTCGGGGTCAGGCGCTTGTCCCTCCTGCTTGCATAGTTGATGGTATCCTTTGAGGAGTTGGCTTTTGGAGAGGATGTTACCGTCGGGCAGCGGGTGCCGGCGCAGGATGCGTGCCAGATGCTCCCCGGTCAGTTCTGGCATGGCCTGCACCTCGTCCAGGATGGCGACGAGCAGGCCTCCGTTCCGTTCCAGGTCGAACAGTGCCCGGTGCGCTGCCCGCCATTCTCTTTCACGCTGTCTGTTCACAGTTGCCTCTTGCGCCTCACTCGGCTATAATCTCCTCGATGGACAAGGAAACCACTGAGAGACTACTCGCGCTGAACCGTGAGTTCTACGCCACCTTTGCCCGGCCCTTCGCCGCCAGCCGGCCGGTATCCGACCCTGGGCTAGTCTGCATTCTACCCTATATCCCGCAGCGTGCAAGGGTGCTCGATGTGGGCTGTGGCAACGGGCGCTTGGCGTTCCTGCTCGACCGGGAACGGCCCGGTGTGACCTATCTGGGCGTTGACGCGGTGCCAGAACTGGTTGAGGTGGCTCGCGCTCAGGCTGATCAACTCATGGCCATCTCGGCAGAGTTCTGCATCGCCGACGTCGCCCGGCCTGGTTGGGGTGGGGCGCTCCCCGGCGCGTCTCCTTCGACTTTGCTCAGGACGTGCTTTGACTGTGTTGTGGCCCTGGCTGTCCTCCACCACATTCCCGGCTTTGACCTGCGCGTGCGGGTGCTGCGCGACATCGCCAGCGTGCTGGAGCCCAGCGGTTGTCTGATCCTCTCCACCTGGCAGTTCCTCAGGAGCGCGCGCATGCGGCGCAAGATCGTGGACTGGGCGGAAGTGTGCATCCCGGAGGAAGCACTTGAGCCGGGCGACTACCTGCTCGACTGGAAACGAGAGGGCAGGGGCCTGCGCTACTGCCACCTGGTGGACGAGGTTGAGGTGGAGCGTCTGGCCGCCGAGAGCGGCTTCCGCGTGCGCGAGACCTTTCGCGCTGGCGGTCGCGAGGGGAACCTGAGTCTGTTCGCTACCCTTGACAGAACTAAGGGTCCGTAAAAGAACACGTTGCTGCCAGGTCAATTCGAACGCTGGTTCTCTAACCCGACTCGTTCCTGGATGAATTGCACGATCTGCTCCAGGTCGTGAAAGTAGAGGCGTTCGTCGTCGCCTACTTGGTCTATAGAGCCGCGCCAGGTGGTAATGTGGCCCTCGCTATCTAGCGCCTCGTGCCAGATCCGAACTACAAAGGAGTAGGTGTCGCCTTGCAACAAAGCCTCCTTGTCCACAGGCCCCTGGGGGGGGCTGTGAAGTGTGAATTAGTTCCGAAAATGCCTGCTCCCGCCTGGGGCAGCGCGAGCAGAAGGCGAGATGTCTTCAATACCACAGTAGCACAGTCGCGTCTTTGCAGCGTCTTTGCAGCGTCTTTTTTGGGGGGTATCTGGCGTCTTTTGGGGTGATTAAACGCTTGCCCGGTAGTTATAGGTTCTGGGGAGTGAGCATCGCTTCCTTGACAAAGTGCTCAATGTGGCACAGCTCGGCGTTGGTCTCCTCAATTGTGGCCTGGAGACGATTGATCTTCTGGAGGGCGTACTTCATCAGCGCTTGAGTGGATTCATCAGGGCTAACCGTGCAGAGTGGAGGGGCATCGCGGCAATCCGGCCGGTTCGTAGGGCGAAATTGGTTATGCACCACCTGTTGATAGAGATGCGTGGTTTCTTCCATGGGGAGGATGTCCAGTGTCTCGCGCAAGATTTGGGCACAGCGCTTGTACTGCGTCAGGGCGGCGTCCCGGTTGCCCGAAAGCCAATACAGCCGCATCATCTGTCGGTGGACCTTTTCGCGTGTATTGTCGCGGGCCAGGATGCGTTTGCCGTAGGTGAGGCCGCGTTCGTAGGTGGTATTGACCTCGTGAAAGGTCATCAGCTTGCTGAGCGCGTTCAAGTGCAAGAGGCTCAATCGCTCCCGGTCGCACAGGCACCAGTCTTCGTAGACGTTTTCCAGCAAGTCGCCGACGTAGAGGTTCACCCCTTCTTCGAGGTGGGCAGCCTGGTGGGGTGTCAACCATTGGCCCGGGAGGTCCTGGTAGGGGATCACTTTCGTCTCAAAGGCTTCCACGTCTAACCAATAGCGGCTCGAACGCCTGAAGGATATGTTGTCATTGTTGACTGACAAGTACTCGTCGGCGGAGGCGCCGACTGACTGAAGGTTCTTGCGTATCCTCCAGATAGAGTTACGTAGATATTTGAGCGAAACGCGGGTGGGACACTCGCTCCAGAAGATATTCGCGAGCCGCTCACGATGGTGGGGACGCTCCCGATTGAGGAGCAGATAGCACAGGAGGAGATAAGCCTGCTGGTTGGGGAAACCGGCTAGGGACCGGTCGAGATAACGCCCCTGGGCTGTGCCGAATAGTCTTAGCTCTAGCATCACTTCTCCCGCTCACTCATTTCATTTTCAGCACTCGTTCACGTTCAACTTCGCTGGCCCTGCGGACAGATTGGCATCTGAATCACTTGCGCCAGATCGTTCGTCGAGAGTGCCGTGTATCGTTGACTGGAAAGCACGATCACCGTGTTGCTGCTCACATCAAGGCCGATCAGTGGGAGACCAGGGTGCTTCCTGAGAAAAGGAATCGCGAGCTCCGAATGAGAAGCAGCCAAGTCGAGGATCACTACATCGGGGCAAAGAGCGTTCAATCGTTGCCCAGCGTCGGGAAGAGTGGCGTCAATCCGCACCACGTCCAGCCCTGGCCTGTCTCTCAAACTGGCCTCCACCCCGGCCATGAATAAGGAGTTTCCGTAGAGGACCACTGTCCGCTGTTCTTCCAACCTGCACCCCACGTCAAGATGAGAGGAACCTGCAAGGCAGTCACCACTTCCAAATATACGGAATTATCTCCGCGCTGTCAATGTCCTGAAGTACAGTTCAGGGGACAAAAAAAGTACAGTCCCTGCACGGCAAGGACTGTACTTCAGGGCAATTGGATCGCCTGTCTCCGCGAGGACGTGAGACTGAAGCATAAGGCGTGAAAACAATCCTGGTGTCGATGTCTGACCACGTCCCGCGCGTCACGTCTCACGCTGAATCAGGCAGTCAGCCAGGGCGCAGCGGGCGGTCTCTCCCGGTTTTCACGCGCGCTTGGTATACCCCATGCGCGTGGCGTAAGCGATGACTTGGGCCCGATTATCGAGGTGTAGCCGCTTCAGAATCTCTCTCATATGATACTTGACCGTGCGTTCGCTGAGACAGAGAGCGGCACCGACTTTTTTGTAAGTCAGCCCCTGTGCCACAAGGGTCAAGACTTCCATCTGCCGGGGGGTCAGCCCCTTCGTCTGACTACCTTCTTCTTCAACCTGTGTGGCCGCTCCGGCCCCGTCAGCCTGATGAGAAAATTCTTCCAGAATCTTGCCAGCCAGGCCTCGCGAGAGGGGCGCTTCACCCTGAGCCAACCCCGAGAGGTGTTCAAAGAACTCCTTGACATCCAGGCTCTTGAGCAGATAGCCCGAGGCCCCGCTCTTGATGGCTTCAAACAGGTCCTTGTCCTCATCGGACACGGTGAGCATCACGATCTTGACGTTGGGCAGTTCCGCTTTGATCAAGCGCGTGGCTGCCAGCCCATTGCAGCGAGGCATCTGGATGTCCATCAGGATTACGTCGGGGCGCAGCGCCCGCGCCTTGTCCAGCGCCTCCAGCCCGTCGCCTGCCGTGCCGACCACTTCGATGCCGCTGGTGGCCAGCAGATTTTGGAATCCTTCCAGAAATAAAGGGTGATCATCCACCAACAGTACCTTCATTGGTGTCATTCATCATCCTCCCTCTCCTTGCATTATCCTGCTTGCACATAGTATACCACCTTTTGGCGGAAGATGGCAACCCGATTGACAGAGGCTGGAGTCTTGCAAAATGAGGGGAGTAATGCGCAAGTGCAACAGGACGATAGGGTGGGGGGGGGCAGGCGCTTGCTCCTTTGGAATTCTGGGAGTATACTCTACAACGAACTGTGGTTTTCTGCAGATTGGCGGATGAGCGACCGTGCAATCCCCATGCCGAAACGTTGCTGTAACGCAAATGAAACTCTGAGAATTCCGATTCCAAATTATACTGATGCTGAATCCGCGAGTTGGGTGATGCCTCAATAGCGTGTTCTAGACATAAGCGACATACGGATGGCTACATCTTGTGGCGTAGACCGCCATACTTCGTGGGTGTATGCTCCACCTAGCGTCACCAGTACACAAGAGTAGCACGACCGGTGATCACAGGAGCCTCTGGAGCGGTGCCTGTCTCTGGATTTACTCTCGTCCGTCCCAAACTGCTGGTGCCCAGCCCTGCTGGCCTGCTGCACCGGCCGCGGGTGTGTCAGACCATCGAGCGAGGGCTCGAGTGCAAGTTGACACTCATCTCCGCCCCGGCCGGCTACGGCAAGACGTCGGCTCTGGTGGACTTCGCACAGCACAGCCCCGTACCAGTGTGTTGGTACACCGCCGACGAGCGCGACCGTGACGTGGGCGCGTTCGTCGAGTACCTGGTGGGCGCTATCGGCGAGCGCTTCCGAGGCTTCGGCCAGCGCACTCGAGCGGCGTTGGCCTCCTTGGGTGGAGACCTCTTCCGCGACCCGGCCGGTATTGTGGGAGAACTCGTCAACGAAATGCTCGAGATGGATGCCTCTTTCGTCGTGGTGGTGGATAACTACGATTTATTGGACGGTGCCTTCGGCATCAGGACATTTGTCCACCGTCTGCTTGAAGTCCTCCCCTTCAACTGCCACGTGATGTTGGGTAGCCGCGTGTTGCCCGACATCCCCGTCACCCCCCTGGTGGCCAAGCGCCAACTCGTCGGCCTGACGGGCCGGGACCTGCGCTTCGCCCCCCAGGAGATCCGGGGCCTGCTGCAACTATCGCGGATCGAGGTGTCTGAAAGTCAAGCGGAAGCGATAGCCGCCAGCTCCGAAGGCTGGGTCACCGGTGTCTTGCTGCTGGCCGGCCTGCTGCGCGAGGAGGCTAAGGCCGCCCTGCTCAATGCGGAGAGGGCTAGTGCCGAGACGTATGACTATCTGGCCAGTGAGGTATTGACCCGGCAGCCGCCCGGCATCCAGCATTTCCTGCGCACCTCGGCTGTGCTGCGCGAGATGTCGCCACGGCTGTGCCGCGAGGTTCTGCAGATCAAGAAGCCGCGTGCTCTGCTGGCGGAGTTGGAGCGGCGCAACCTCTTCGTCACTCGTTTTGGGAGAGGGAGTGCGGCGACGTATCGCTACCACAACCTGTTCCGCGATTTCCTGCACGGGCAGTTGCGCCAGCGCGCCCCGGCCCGCTACACTGCACTGCACCGGCGCGCGGCGAAACGGTTCGAGCGTGACAACGACGTTGAAAAGGCGGTGTACCACTACCTGGCTGCCGGGGCCTATCCGGAGGCAACGGCGCTGATGGAGCGGGTGGCGATGGAATGGTTCTGGCGGGGGCGGGTCGAGACGCTGCTGCGCTGGGCGGAGGAACTGCCTGAGGAAGCCAGAGTCCAGGCCCCCCGGCTGTCGCTGTATCAGGGCAAGGTGCTCACCGACCGTTACGACTACGAGGGGGCGCGGCAGGCGCTGGCCTATGCTGAGGCTGGGTTCGCCGCCAGGAGAGATGTGGCCCGGCTGGCCAGGGTGCACAACCAGCGTGCGGTGCTGGCACTGTTTGAAGGCCGCTACGAGGACGTCATTGCAGAGGCACAGACGGTGTTGGAGATGCTGGGCCAGGATGGGGTGGCAGGGCGAGCGCAGGCGCAGCGGCTGATCGGAAGGGCCTACGTCGGGCTGGGGCGCCTTGCTGAGGGGGTCGCCCAACTGCAAGATGCGTTGGCGCTGTACCGGCAGGTCGGCAGCCTCTACGATGTGGTCAACCTGTTGCAAGATTTGGGAACTGCCTTTGTTGATCTGGGACGCTTTGATGAAGCGGTCATCTGTCTGAATGAGGCGTTGGCCATTGGGCGACGGTTGGGAGCGCCGACGCCATTGGCTGGGGTGCTTAACAACTTGGGCTGGCTCCATTACGGGCGTGAGGAGTATCGGGAAGCGCTGGCATTGTACGAGGAGGGACTGGCGGCAGCGCGACGCGGGGGCGATCTGCGGTGGCAGGCTTACATCTCGATGGGGATGGCTGATCTCTACCGCGACGTTGGAGCTTACGAACGTGCTGAACCTCTGTACAATGCCGGCTGGCAGATAGCGCGGGAGAGCGAGCCGGGCCTGGCAGTCTACGTGTTGGCGGCGCAGGCGGATATGTACCGCTGGCAGGGAAACCAGGCACGGGCGCTTGCTTTGTTGCGGCAGGCCCGCCAGTTGGCTGAGGGAAAAGAGTTGGATTTCGAGGAGCGCGGGCTGCTTCCTTTGGCCGAGGGGATCGCGTTGGCCGAGAGCGGTGAGGCTGAAGCGGGTCTCCGTCTCCTTTCCAACGCCGTGCATTTCCTGAAGCAGCGGCAGGCGAAGCGCGAGTTAGCCCGGGCCCGGTTCCTGCTGGCCGAGGTCCACCTGCTGGCTGGAGACAAGCCGCAGGCCGTTGCGGAGTTGCGCCGGGCGATAGACCTGGCGGATGAGATCGGCACGCACCAGTTCGCGGTCGTGGAGGGCCAGCACGCCGAGGACTTGTTGACGCTCGGCATCGCCAAGGGCATGGCGGCCTGCCGTGACATCGCCGAAGGGGTGCAACAGTTGAGGGCCTTTGGGGCGGAGCAGGTGCGAGGAGATGCAGGGGAAGGGGAAGAGAATGCGGCGGGCCGCCTGGAGATCTACGCTCTCGGGGAGGGACTGGTCATCCGTGACGGGCATACGGTCTCCTCAGCCGAGTGGCGGGCGGCGATGGTCAAGGAGTTGTTCTTTTACATCCTCCTGCACGGCCCCTTGGAGCGGGACGCCATCGGGGTGATCTTCTGGCCCGATGTGTCTACGAAAAAGATGGTAGATAGTTTTCACACCACGCTCTATCGCATACGCCGCGCCCTGGGGGCCGATGCCGTGGTGATGGATGAAGGTCAGTACTGCCTGGGCGACGTGGACTACTGGTTCGACGTCGAGGAGTTTGAGGCCTTGGTCGGTCGGGCGCGGCTCCTGCCGCCTCACGATTGGCAGGCGGAGGATCTATGGCGGCGCGCGGTGGCGCTCTACCAGGGGGATTTCCTGTCCGAGGTGGAGCGGGTGTGGTGCGTGCCGAAGCGGGAGGCGCTATGGGAGATGTACGTCGAGGCGTTGACCGGGGTGGGGCGGTGCCACGAGGCGCGGAGGGAGTTTGAGGGGGCGATCGGGTGGTACAGGCGGACCCTGGAGGTAGACGAACTGCGCGAGGACGTCCACCGGCGCATCATGCACTGCTACGCCGAGGCGGGCCGGCGCCCGGAGGCGCTGGTTCAATACCACCGTTGCCAGGAGGTTCTCAGGCGGGAGTTGGATATCGAACCCTCAGTTGAGACAAAGAGGTCATACGAGCGAATCGCCGGGAAGAGGCCGGACTAAGGCCGTCGTTCGGGTGTTCTTCAGAATCCGAGCCTGCCCTACAGAGGCTGCCCAGCGGCAGCCTCTTTGGTTTATATGTTTGTTCAGAGGTTTGTTCAGAGGTCCATGCTATTCTGGTGCTAGATTTGACACTGAATAAGGAGGGTAGACATGGAGAATAAGTGTAGTAACTGGGCTGTGGTATTGATGATGTTGGTGCTGCTCCTGGTACTGGCCGTCGGCCCCGTGGCCCCTGGCGTGGCTGCGCGGCTGGCGGAATCCCAGGTTGGCACGGTGGAAGTCTGGGATGGGCTGCACGGCCTGTTGGCAGAACCAATGGGTGGCGGCAGCAGTGGGGGGTAAGGAGGGTCAGCGATGCCAATGCGTGGAGTTGACGAGTTGATCTGGACGGCTCTCACCGATTCCACCTTCCGCGAGCGGTTACTCAACGGTCACCGTCACGAGGTGGTGGCCAGTTTGAGCCTGACGGAAGCGGAGCGGCAGGCCGTGCTGGCGGTGAAGGCCGATACACTGGACGACTTTGCTGGTGCGCTCTGCCAGCCCGGGTTCTTCGGCACCTAAAGACTGTTCCTTGCGCAGGTGGCTAGGCCGGGGGCTATGTGACCAGCAGAGAGGTCCCCCGTACTCCACCACTGGAGGTAGGTCTATGTCGGCAATAGCGCTCCAAACCCTCATCGGCACCGCGCTGGTAGACCGCGAGTTCTGCGAGGAGTTGCTGAATGGGAAGCGCCCCATTCTCCTGGCGGACTTCGACGTCACCGACGAGGAACAGGAGATCGTCTTGATCATCAAGGCCGGCTCTATCCGGGAGTTTGCGATTGGGTTATATGAGTGGCTAACGGCCTAGGAAGGCTCTGTCTTTTCTCTTCCCACGGCTGTGCCGGTACTTCTACCCGGTACTCTACTCATATCTATGCTGTCTGGAGGAGAAATGGGGCCTGGAGGAGAAATGGGGCTGGAGTACTCTGACAGGGAGTGCTCTGACAAGGAACCTCCAAATACAGAGGTCTTCCTCGTCGAATGCCTGGCATGGGGGTTGTTGCGGGCCTACGGCATTGAAGAGCCTCCCGTCCCTGTGCGGGAGATGGTCAAGCACCCCCTTCCCATCTTCGAGCACCTGACTCTCCTGGAATTGAGCCTGGGGTTGTACGATGCCACCTATCGGTCCCTCCTCGATGGCTCGCGGCTGATCGCGGTTGACCTCACAAAACCCCGTCCTGTTCAGCGTGCGAGTATGGCGCGGGAGATGTACGTGGCCTTCTGCCGCTCCTCCCGCGCGGCTGAGCTGCGCTGGCCCTGCGAGCAGCCCTACGTCCGCAGCGATCTCTTCGCACGCTGCCTGCTGATGCCGGCCGCCTGGGTGCGGCGAGCCTATGCCGAGGCCATCCCCCTGGAGCACCTGGCTGCCTGTTTCGGCGTCCCGGCTCGCATGGTGGCCCGGCGTCTGAGCGAGGTAGGCCACCACCGCCCTCGGTTTGGCTTAGGAGTGTCACTTACCGAGGCCCTGTTCTCCCTGAAGGAGCCCTGGCGGGGCCGGTTTCTGGACCTGGTGGCCAACCTGGCCACGAAGCAGACGTGGGGCCAGCGACTGCCGACGCAGGATGAGGTGGCGGTTTGGCTGGGTGCCAATCCGGGCCTGTACCAAGACATGAGGTATATGTTGGACGCGTGGCAGAGGCCAGGGAACGTTGTGGTTCACCACGCCACTAGCCTCGTCCAGGCTTTAGTTGCGTAGTTTGGTTCGTGACGCCACCGGGCACAAGTGGGCGGCACCGTATGGTGTGGTCCCGCGTCAGAGCGTGCGCGCAAACCATAGCCGCGCCACTCGTCGGGTTCCCGACTCGACGGTGGCCCCCGCACCTATGCGCTGACCGCATACCCACACGATTTCGCCGTCCGTCGTGAGTAGCGGTACGTGGTCACGCCAGGCGCGAGGGATCTTGAGGTTGGTCATAAACGCGCTCAATTTGACGCTGTGCCCCCCCATCCCCTGGGGCCGGAAGCGGTCTCCCCGGCGGCGGGGGCGCAGCGCCAGCGGGCTGGCAAGCGTGTCCGCGTCGAAGTAGGCCGTCCAGGGGTCGGGATTGGCGGCTATCTGGTGTGCGTCCCACCTCTCCAGCACCTCCGCCCGCAATGCCCACTCCGACCGCAGGAGCGGCGTCGTGCCGGGCACCTGCACAGGCAGCGGTTCGGCGCTCCACAGCAGCGGTTCGTCAGGCGGAGGGCCGGCGTCACCCGCGTCGCCCACGGTCAGTGTGTCGTAGCCTACAGTGAGCGCCAGGCCCATCGGTAGCGTGGCCTGCGCGCCGGTCTCTTCCCCCAGTCCCACCTGCCGGGCGTTTTCCACGTGGACGAAATCCACGTCGCGCAGGTTTATTCGCAGGCGGCAGGCCGCCTGGCGCAGGGTGGCGCGCTGCAGGGCCACCGGCAGTGCCCGCCAGGTTGCCCGGTCGAAGACAATGGCTGCCTCTCGTTCCTCCTGCACCACTTTGACCCAGGCTTGCTCCCGCAGTTGGGTCAGCAGTTCGTAGTCAGTAGCGACGACGGCGGCGGTGTGGCACAGCCGGACGCGGACGTTGGGGTTGTAGGTCTCCAGTAGCGGCAGCAACTCGTGGCGAAGACGGTTGCGGAAGTAGGTGGTGTCCAGGTTAGAGCGGTCGAAGCGCGGCGTGAGGCCCTGACTGGCGCAGTAGCGCTCGATCTCGGGGCGCGGAACTTCCAGGAGGGGGCGGATGAGCTGGATGCTGGATGCTGGATGCTGGTTATTGGATGTTAGAGATTGGAGGAAGGGGTCGAGCAACCGGTAACTCGCAAGCGAGGTCAGGGGGAGCATGCCGCGCAGCCCTGCCGGCCCGGCTCCCCGTAGGAAATGCATCAGCACCGTCTCAGCCTGGTCGTCGGCGTTGTGTCCCACTGCGATTTTGTCCGCGCTGATCTCCCCGGCCACTCGCGCCAGGAATGTGTAGCGCACGCGCCGGGCCGCCTCCTCGAAGGCCAGCCGGTGTGCGCGGGCCAGTGCTGGCACGTCCTGTTTCTCGATCGTGACCGGAAGCCCCCATTCGGCGGCCAGCGCCGCCACGAACTCGGCGTCGGCGTCGGCCTCTGCCCCGCGTGCGCCGTGGTGCAGGTGGGCCACGTGGAGTCGCAGGCGGTATTCCTCGCGCAGGCGCAGCAGGACGTGGAGCAGGCAGATCGAGTCTGGCCCGCCAGAGACGCCGACGATCACCCTCTCCCCCTCCTCGCGGGGGGGGGGGGGGGGGGGAACGAGCAGGCCATGTTTCTCGATTGTGCGCCGGACTTGCTTCAGAAGGTCGGCCAAGGGCTACGTCACTTTGTAGACGCGGTCGCCAGTTCGCACTCGGAACTGGACCTTGATCCCTATCTCGTCGCCGGGACCGGCCTCACTTACATCCTGGTGCATGATTTGCATTGAGGTGACCTCCTGCTCGAAGTCGGTCGTGTGCCCCCGGATGTGAATGCGGTCGCCCACGGTGAGATTGTCCGTCAGTGCGATCCCGGAGACGCCGATTCTACTGAACCAGTGATTCACTTTGCCGATAAGTTTCTCCGCCATTATACCCTGTCCTCCTGATCCTGGCTATTGGTTGTGCGGGCGACCGCGAGGGTCGCTCCTACAAGCGGATCACTGAGCCGCAGTACTCGCAAGTGATCTCCCGCATGCCGCGCACGACCTCGACGTCGAGGGTCGCACCGCAGGTTGGGCACTTGGTCGGAGCAGTGTGGGCGGTCTCCACCGCCGCCTCGTCCTTCGGTCGCGTGCGTTCCCTGGCAATCTCTCCCGACTTGACCCGGCCGATCAGCCCGGCCCACTCCTCATTCTCAGTGTCGCGCAGGCGGAGCGTGGCACCGCTCAGGTCGGCCTCGGGGGCAAAGAACAGTTCCAGCATCTCCTTGTGCCCCAGGAATCCCTTCTGGCTGGTCTTGATTTCCTCGATCTGTCCGCTGGGCACCTCGAAGATGAGTTGCTGGGCTGTCTCCTTCTCGGTGGTGATGAATAGCACCTTTTTGGTGGCGATCTTCTCTTTCTGCTCGAAGATCAGCCGCTCGTCGGTCAGGTAAAGCACTCCCTCTGGCCCTTCCTTCTTGGTCTCCATGTACTGGGCCCGGCAGGCCGCCACGGGATCCTCGGCCGGATAAAGTTGGAAACTGGCCTCGTCTACCTGATCGAGCAGAAAGCGAATCTGCTCCACCTGGGAGCGGGTCTGATTCACGTTTTGCTGGAGTGTCTTGTACATCGCCTCGACCGCCGATTGTGCTGCTCTTGCCTTACGCTCGAGTGCATTGATTGCGCTCTCGGCGCGGGCCACCTGGGAGGCGCGGCCGCTCATTGCCTGTCTCAGCGCGCTTTCGGCCTCGTCGGCCTCCCGCTCTAGTTCCCGCATGCGCCGGGTCACCTCGCGGGACACGCGGTCGTGCATCTCCTCCCACTGCTCGGCCATCACGCCCACCTTCCGCTCCAGGAAACTGCGGAAGACGTAGCCCCGGGTGCGCAGTTCTTCGATCTCGGTTGGGAGCAGTGATAGGGCTGTTTCGATGTCGGCCATCTTGTTGTGCACGCTGGTCAGCAGCAACGATTCCTGCAGGCTGCCCAACTGGCTTTGAAGCCCGTCCAGTTTGGCCCGAGTTTCTTCGCTCAACGCTCCGGCCGGCGCGGCCAGGCTCACTCTTGAGCCCTTTTTTTGCACCCTGGTGGTGGATCGGGTGGTTACTGAGGTTTTCTTCGACTTTGTCGCCCTGCGTTGTTGTCTTTCTTCTGCGGGGCTCGAAGTTTTTCTTATGGATTTCTTGCTGCTCATTCTCTGCCTCCTGTTCTAGTGTCCGTTGCCAGCCCCCCCAGCATCTATCGGGGTCCCCGTCGTGGTCCCCATTGTAAGTCGCAGGTAGGCTTCTATGAACTCGTCCAGCCGTCCGTCGAGCACCGCCCGCACGTTGCCGGTCTCGTGGGCGGTCCGGTGGTCCTTGACCATCTGGTAAGGGTGCAGTACGTAGGAGCGAATCTGGTTGCCCCATCCAGCGTCCACGTGTTTCCCCTTCAATGCGGCGATCTCCGCGCGCCGTTTCTCTTCCTCCAGTTGGAGCAGCCGTGCCCGCAACACGCGCAATGCCGTCTCCCGGTTCTGGGTTTGCGATCTCTCGTTCTGGCAGGAGGCGACGATGCCGGTGGGGACGTGGGTGATGCGCACCGCCGTCTCGTTTTTCTGCATGTGCTGGCCGCCAGCCGACGACGCGCGGAAGGTATCAATCTGCAGGTCGTTCGGGTCAACCGTCACCGAGACGTCGTCGCCGAGGTCGGGCCAGACCTCGACCAACGCGAAGGAGGTATGGCGGCGATGGGCCGCGTCGAAGGGGGAGAGCCGCACCAACCGGTGCACTCCGCGCTCGGCGCACAGATAGCCGTAGGCGTAGGGGCCGGAGACGGTGACGGTGGCTCGCTTGATGCCAGCCTCCTCACCATGGAGCCGGTCCACTACGTCGGCTTCGTATCCGCGTGTCTCGGCCCAGCGCAGGTACATGCGCAACAGCGTCTCGGCCCAGTCCTGGGCATCGGTGCCGCCAGCGCCAGCGTGGATGGCCAGAATGGCGTTGCCCCGGTCGTGGGGACCGGGGAGGAGCAGGTGGAACTCCAGCCGCTCTATCTCCTGCTCCAATGCCTCCGTCTCGGCGGCCAGTGCACCCCCCAGGCTCTCGTCACCCAGCGCGGCGAGTTCCAGCGCGTCCTGCCCCCGCTGCTTCAGCGTGTTCCAGCGCTCCTCCTCCTCTCGCAGGCCGGAGAGGCGGCGCATCACCGCCTGCGCCGCCTCGGGGTCGTCCCAGAAATCGGGAGCGTTGGCGCGCTTCTCCAGTTGGGTGATCTCCTGTTCCTTGGCCGTCAGGTCAAAGACGCCTCCGGATGTGTTCCAGTTTCTCTTTCAGAGCCGTCAGGCGATTACGAAGTTCTTCCACATATACCTCCTATTCAACTGCCTCATTCAACTAACAGCAAGTGCCAATTCGGCACGCTCACCAGTGGCTTCGTTGATCACTAGAAGCCTGCCTGTATCTTCACGCCACAGTTGCTCATTCGCGTTTAATAATTCGATGCCGTATATCGTTCCATCGGGAGCCATATCCACGACTAACTCGTCGCTAATCCGAATTGTTTCTATTTCAGTCTGTTTCTCTTGAAAGCGAATGTAAGCGATGTTGTAGCGGGGATCATACGTGAATCTCATGGTACGGCCTCCTCTCCAGGTACTCAGAAATAGCGTGTGATGGTCGTAATGACCAGCCAATCGGGGCCTTCCCGAACAGCATAGGCCTCTACCTGTTTGGTTCTATAATACTTGCCTCGCCACTCGCTATCAAACGGGAAGTTGCGTCTAAAGCCTGCGCGTCCAAACTTAGCCGGGAACTGCTCGCCTTGTTCGACTGTCGCTCTTACCTCATCCTCAATAGCGCCGCGCTCTTTCATGCGCTCTCGGGCATGTGGGTGAAAACGAACTGCTATAGTTTAACTTCCTTCCCATCTCATATCGCTACCTCCTACCCCAACAATCCCTCCACAAACGCATCGGCGTCGAACGGGGCCAGGTCCTCCAGACCTTCCCCAGTGCCGACGAAGCGCACCGGTAGTCCTAACTCGCGGGCGATGGTGAAGACCATCCCGCCTCTGGCGGTGCTGTCCAACTTGGCCAGCACTACGCCGGTCACCTCCACCGCTTCCTGGAAGTGCCGCGCCTGCGACAGCGCATTCTGCCCGGTGGTGGCGTCGAGCACCAGCAGCGTCTCGTGGGGTGCACCCTCGACGTTCTTCGCCGCCACCTTCCGCACTTTCCGCAACTCGGCCATCAGGTTGTACTGCGTGTGCAGCCGCCCGGCGGTATCGGCGATCACCATGTCCATCCCCCGCGACCGTGCCGCCTGCAGGGCGTCGAAGACGACCGCGCCTGGATCACCCCCCTCCGGACCGGTGACGATGTTCACGCCTGCCCGCCCCGCCCAGACCCTCAATTGATCCATCGCTGCGGCGCGGAACGTGTCAGCCGCTGCCAGCAGCACCCGACGGCCCTCTTGCCGGTAGCGGTGGGCCAGTTTGGCGATGCTCGTCGTCTTGCCGGACCCGTTCACGCCGACGATGAGCACCACGTCCAGCGGGCGGCCTCCCAGGTTGAGTGGTGGCGGGTCAGGCAGCAGCGCCCGCAGTTCTTCCCGCAACGCTGTCTGGAGTGCGCCAGACTGTAGAATTGCTTCGTCGCGGGCGCGCTTCCGCAGCCGTTCGACCAGGTAGAGCGTCGTCTCCACGCCCACATCGGCCTGAATCAACAACTCCTCCAGTTCGTTCCAGGTGGTGGCCGTCACCTGGCTGGCGCCCAGCAGCCCCGCGATGCGGCTAAAGACCGCGCTGCGCGTACGGGTCAAACTGTCTTTGATTGAGTGGGCGATTCCGCTAGCCATAGCGCACTCATTTCAATGAACGTGACCAAACGCACAGGGGCGGTAGTGAAATATTGATCTCCTACCAACTACCAATTTGCCAATCTACCAAATTATACCCCAAAGCCTATGGTTGGGCAACGTGGGTTGGCGATTGGGTGCATTTCAATCTGGGGCAGCAAACGTTTGCCCAGCGCACACCGCCGTAAACAGGCGGTGTTGGGCGGTTTTCCCCATTAGCAAAGCGGTCTAGCACTGGCGCTTCAGGCCGGTGCGGTCAACTCGCTCCCAAACTGAAAGGCACCCCATCGCTCACTGCTAATTGCTAATTTGCGCAGATTGGTGTAATATTGGAGATACTACTTGACTTAAGAAGTGAAGATGTCCAGCCTTTCAATCGTTCTTCCTGCTAACAATGAAGAGGCAACTGTCGGAAGCGTCGTGGAGGAAGTTTCCGGCGTGGCACAGCAGTTGGGGATGGATTATGAGATCATCCTGGTCAACGATGGCAGCACCGACCACACGGGTGAGATCGGCCGCGCGCTGGCGCAGCGCATTCCCAATTTCCGGCTGGTGGAGCATTATCCCAACCGGGGCTACGGGGGATCACTGAAGGCCGGGTTCGCAGCCGCGACCAAGCACCTGGTCGCGTTCTTCCCGACGGACAAGCAGTTTGTCTTCAGCGAGATCAACCGGTTTCTGGAGCGCCTTAACGAGGCGGACATCGTATCCGGCTACCGGGCCGACCGGCAGGATAATGTCATCCGCAAACTCTTCGCCCTGGGCTGGAATGTGCTGATACGGTTGCTGTTCGGCTACCTGTGCCGCGACATTGACTGTGGCTTCAAACTGTTCCGGCGCGAGGTCCTGGACCACGTGACGGTTGTCTCTGATGGGGCGATGATTGACACGGAGTTCCTGGCTGGCGCGCGGGCGCGTGGTTTCCGCATCGCTGAGGTACCGGTGACCCATTTGCCACGGGTGGCGGGCGAGGCCACCGGCGCAAATCTCAAAGTGATCGCCAGGGCGTTCCGTGACCTGGTGCGCTTCCGGCAGCGGTTGAGCCGGGAGTTGCACGAGGAAAAACACAAATGCTGATGTACTGGCAGGAACAACGATCCAAACGGCAGGCGTTGCTCGAGCGTGAGCTTGAGCGTATCGTTCAGGTTCTGCGCCAGATGGGAGTGCAACGTATTATTCTATTCGGCTCTGCCGCTCGAGAGGAGATCACCGTGTGGAGCGACCTCGACCTTATCGTCGTGCTGGATTCCAGCCTGCCGTTTGTCAAGCGGCTGGGGCTGCTGTACGAACGAATTCAACCCCGCGTGGGCCTTGACCTGTTGGCATATACTCCTCAGGAGTTCGAGACGCTCCGTGAGCGGCCGTTCATACGACAGGCTCTGCAGGAGGGGAGAGTGCTCTATGAGACCTGATCCGAGAGAGGAGGGCAAGCGTTGGTTGCAACAGGCTCGACAGGACCTTGATGATGCCCGTTACAACCAGGCTGGAGGGCGTTACCACCTGACGTGCTTTCTGGCCCAACAGGCTGCTGAAAAGGCACTGAAGGGCTACCTGTATGCTCAGGGAGTAGAAAGGGTATGGGGCCATTCGGTGGCTGACCTGGCCCGACAAGCCGCAGAGTGTGATGCCTGTTTCGAGGCGCTGATTAGTGTAGGAGGGGGACTTGACCGTCACTACATCCCCACCCGCTACCCAAACGGACTACCTGGTGGGATTCCGGCGGAAGCCTTCGATGCCGAGGATGCAGAAAAGGCGCTTCGTCAGGCGCAGCATATCGTCCGACAGGTCGAAGAGGTGTTGGAAAGTGCCTGAAGATAGGTCGGTGGACTGGCAACAACGAGTCGCCACCTTCGCCCGTCGTCACGATCTCCTGTACGACCCGGCCATCCACGCGCTCGACCTGGTCTCCGAAGTCGGCGAGGTGGCGAAGGAGGTGCTGCTGACCACCGACTACGGGCGGCGAGCGCCACAGTTTCGTCCCGAATTGGCGGATGAACTGGGGGATGTGCTCTACAGCCTGCTGGCACTGACCGAAGCCTGTGGCGTGGATGCCAATATCGCGCTCAGCGACGCCCTGGAGAAGTACGAGCGCCGGCTGACAGAACAAAGGAGAGCGGGATCGAAATGAGCAACGGCCCAACAACCAACAACCAGCATCCAGCATCCAGCATCCAGCATCCTGCCACTGACCTCGAAGCCTTTCAGCAAGTGCTGGGATACCACTTTCGTGACTTGAATCTTCTCCTTCGCGCCCTCACCCATCCCTCCTACGTCAACGAACATCCGGAGGATGAGACTGGCGACAACCAGCGCCTCGAGTTCCTGGGCGACGCGGTGCTCGACTTCGTCGCTGGCGCGTGGGTCTATCGTCACTACCCCGATTTCGACGAGGGACGGATGACCCGTCGGCGAGCGTCCCTGGTGCGCACCGAGACGCTAGCGCGGCTTGCCAGGCAGGTGGGGATCGGGAGGGCGTTGCGGCTGGGTCACGGAGAAGAGGAGGCGGGCGGGCGGGAGCGAGACGCGAACCTGTGTGATGCCTTCGAGGCCGTCGTGGGTGCACTCTACCTCGACGGCGGGCTGGTGGCCGCCGGGGCCTTCGTTGAGCCGCTCATTGGGCCGGTGGCCGAGGCGACCCTGGCGGCAGAGGCAGATTGGGATGCCAAGAGTCGCCTTCAAGAGTGGAGCCAGGCCGCGCTGGCGGTCACGCCTCGCTATCGCATCGTCGCCGAAAAAGGGCCTGATCACGCCAAGACCTTTGTAACAGAGGTGCTTCTGGGCAAGAAGGTGGCGGGTCAGGGAGCGGGGCACAGCAAACAGGCGGCCGAGCAGGCGGCGGCCTGGGCAGCGTGGAAATCGCTCATGGAGCAGGAATCCGTAGCGTCAGAAGCGTCACCTCCGGGCGGCAGTTGAAGCGCACCGCCGGGGTGATCAGCCCCACGCCCCGGTTGACGTAGAGCCACGTGCTGCTCACCTGGTACAGCCCCGCGTAGTACTTGCGGGCCAGGTAAGGCAGAGAGAGTGGCCCGACGAGGGGTAACCGCACTTGTCCCCCATGAGAGTGGCCCGAGAGTTGCAGGCTCACCCGCCCGTCGGTTGTCACCTCGTCGGCGTAGTCGGGTTCGTGGGCCAGGAGCACGATCGTCGCGCCAGACGGCACCTCCTCCAGCGCCTCATCCAGGTCGGCGTGCTGTTCCCATACGTCGTCCACCGCCGCTACCCACAGCCCATCCGCCACCTCTTGTGCCGCGTTGCGCAGCACGGTCAGCCCGGCATCAGCCAGCGCCCCGGCGACGGTGTCAGCGTCCGTCCAATGGTCGTGGTTGCCCAGGCAAGCCAGCACGTTACCCCCCCCCGCCCCCCCTACGAGGGGAGGAGTCTTCCCCCTCGCCCCCCCGAAGCGGAGGGGAGATTCCCTGCTGGAGGTCATCAGGGGAGAGAGTGCCTCCGCGCAAGAGGAAGCGTAGTCGGCGGAGCGCGATACGTAGTCGCCGGTCAGCACGACCAGGTTAGCCTCCTGCCGCAGTGCCAGTTCTACCGCTTGTGTGATGTCTTCCTGCGTTATCCACGGCCCGCGGTGCAGGTCCGAGAGCTGCGCGATGGTGAACCCGTCGAGGTCGGCGGGCAGGCCAGGGATCGGTACGTCCACTCGCTCCAGCGCCAGCCAGTGCGGCTCGACGAGCGTGGCGTAGCCCAATCCCCCCAGGGCCGAAAGCCCAGTCGCTGCCGTGCTGCCCAGCATCAACCTGAGAAAGTATCGTCGCGTGAACCTGCGTGCCATGCTTCCATTATACGTCCTCTCCTGCAATTTGCAATCTGCAATCTGCAATTTGCCATCTCCTCCCAAGCGCGGTATACTGTGCACACAGAGACCTATGCGCCTCAACTATCTCACAATCCAGGGCTATAAGTCCTTCGCGACCAAAACCGAATTCCTGTTCCCCACCGGCATCACAGCCATCGTTGGCCCCAACGGGTCGGGCAAGAGTAATATCGCCGACGGGATCCGCTGGGTGTTGGGCGAACAGCGCATGCGCACCTTGCGAGGGAAGTCCACCGCCGACATGATCTTCGCCGGCGGGCGACGTCGCGCCCGGGCCGGCATGGCTGAAGTCTCCTTGACGCTCGACAACTCCGACGGCTGGCTGCCGATTGAGTTCAGCGAAGTCACTCTCACCCGCCGCGCCTATCGCCCCGGCGACAATGAGTATCTCATCAACGGAGCGCGGGTGCGCCTGCGTGACATCACGGCATTGCTGGCCGAGAGTGGCCTCAGCCAGCGCGCCTACACCATCATCGGCCAGGGACTGGTAGATGCGGCGCTCTCGCTGCGCCCCCAGGAGCGGCGCATGCTGTTCGAGGAAGCCGCCGGCATCAGATTCTACCGCGACCGGCGGGAGGATGCCGTCCAGCGCCTGGACGAGACGCAGCGCAATCTGGAGCGTGTCTACGATATTATCAGTGAGATCACCCCCCGCCTGCGGCGGCTCGAGCGGGAGACGGAGCGGGTGGAGGAACACCGGCGGCTGGCGGCTCACCTGGAGCGATTACAACGCACCTGGTACGGCTACCATTGGGGGCGCCAGCAGGTCGCGCTGGACCGTGCCCTGGAAAGGGCCTCCATCCTGGAATCCAGCCTGGAGGAGCAGCAGGGGGAAGCCTCCGCGCTGAGCGAGCGATTTGTCCAACTGCGCCAGCAGGAGAGCAAACTGCGCGCCAGGCTGCGTGATTGGCACCGCGAAAGCGCCGACCTTCACGATCACGCCAACGAGGTGCAGCGCGAACTGGCTGTGGCGGAGGAGCGGACACGATTGCTGAAGGTCCGGCGTGAGGAGCTGCTGGCTGAACTCGAACCGTTGAGCGGCCAGCAAGAGGCGCAGGCGGGTAAAGTTGCCCAGACCCATGCTCAGGTCGAGCGACTGGAACGCGAACTGGCGGAGCGCAAGGAGCGGTTGGCGGACCTGGAGCAGGAGTGGGCCACCGTGAAGGAGCAGGCCCACGAGCCTGTCCGGCGGCGCACCCAGGTGGAGCAGGAGTTGCGCACCCATCGCGCGCAGTTGGAACAGTTGAACCAGGCGCTCCTCGAAGCCCGTGCGGAGGCAGCCCGCCTGGCAGGCGAGCAGGAGGCGTTGAGCCGGATGCGCGCTGCGGGGGCTGCCTGCGGCGCAGACGTCCAGGCGCTGCTCCAGGCCGATCTGGACGGTGTTCTCGGGCCACTGGCGGCGCTGATTCAGGTACCTCCTGAGTGGGAGCGCGCCATCAGGGCCGCGCTGGGTGCTGACCTTCAGGCCATCGTGGTGGAGCGGGCTTCTATCGCGGAGGAGGCGTGCCGGATCCTCGAATCCACAGGAGGGCGGCTGACTCTGTTGCCACTGGATACCCTCCGCCCGGCCTCCCCGTTGCCCTCGGGCGCGCTGCGTGGTGCCGACGTCGTTACCTGCGACCGGGCCGGCGACGAGCGCGTGCGACTGGCGGTCGAGACGGTGCTGGGGGCTGTCGCTCTGTGCGACGACCTGGCGGCGGCCCGGGCGCTGCTCCCCGCTATGCCGCCGGGGAGCCGCTGCGTCACTGCCACAGGCATCGTCCTGCGAGCCGACGGCGCGCTCTCGGTGGGATGGGCTGGGGCGGGCGATGTCGGTGTCAGTTCCCTTGCGAACGAGCGGGCCTGGCGGGAACTCCCCGCCCAATTGCAGGAGGCCCGGCAACGCTGCCAGGAGATCGAGGATCAGCAGCGTGTGGAGGTCGAACGGATTGCGGCGCTGGAGGCCCAGTTGGAGGAACTGGCCCAGCAGGTGGCAGTTGCCGGTGGGGAGGCGGCACGGGTCGAACGGGAGGCGATGGGGAAGGCCCGCACCGAGGTCGCAGTGGTCGAGGAGGCACTGCGTAACCAACAGGCTGCCTGGCAACGGGAGACGGCGCTGCTGGACCGGCTTCGGGCGCAGGTGTCCGCCCGCAGTCAGCGGGCTGCGGAACTGGAGGATGAGCACGCCGCGATCGGCGCGCGCACCCAGGAATTGCGTGTGGAAGCATCGCGGATGGAAGCACAACTGCGCCAGGTGAGCACGCGCATTCAGCCGGCCGAGGAGGAACTGGCACGGTTCCGCGAGGAGCAGATAGCGCTGGAGAAGCAAGAGCGGTGGGCCCGCGATCGGGTGCGCGATACGGAGGCCCGTCAGGGCCACGCCCAACTGGACGTCGCCCGCTGCCGGGACGAGTTGCGGCTTTTAGCCCGGCGCATTGAGGAAGACCTGGGGCTGGTAGAACTGGAACTGTCGGAGAGCGTCACGGCACAGACCCCGCTGCCATTGCGACCGCTCGTCTCCCAGCTCCCGGTCGTCGAGGAACTACCCGAAGGATTAGAAGGGGAGGTTCAGCGACTCAAGGCCCGCCTCCGCCGGTTGGGGTCGGTCAATCCCAACGCACCCTCCGACTATGCCGAGGTCCAGGAGCGGCATCGTTTCCTCACTGGCCAGTCGGCCGACCTGGAGGCGGCTTCGGCCCAACTGCGCCAGGTGGTGGGCGAATTGGACGCACTGATGGAGACTGCCTTTCAGGAGACCTTCGACGCGGTGGCGGTCAGGTTCTCCGAGATGTTCACGGCGTTGTTCGACGGCGGTAGCGCACGGTTGGAGTTGACCGAGCCTGGTGATCTGATGAACACCGGCGTGGACATCATCGCCCGGCCTCCGGGCAAGCGCGCGCAGCGGTTGGCGCTCCTCTCCGGCGGGGAGCGGGCTCTGACCGCAACTGCGCTTCTGTTCGCTCTCCTCCGCGTCAGCCCGACCCCCTTCTGCGTACTCGATGAGGTGGACGCGATGCTCGACGAGGCGAACGTGGGGCGCTTCCGCGCGATGCTGGAGGAATTGGCGCAGCAGACCCAGTTCATCGTCATCACCCACAACCGGGTCACCGTCGAGGCCGCCGATACCATCTACGGCATTTCGATGGGCGCGGATGGGGTTTCACAGGTGGTGTCGCTCCAGATGGACTAGCGTTAGCGGTTAGCAGTTAGCAGTTAGCCGGCAGCAGGGGGACTGAAGAAATCTATGTATGGTGATGTACAGGGAATAGATGGCGGTCTACATCATGCCGGGAGGGATAAAATGCGCCTGGCGGTTCTGGCTGATATTCACGGCAACTTGCCTGCACTGAAAGCAGTGCTGGCGGATGCACAGCTGAGCCGCTGCTCCGAGCCCCCGTCTCGGGGGCGTCCCATGCGGAGAATAACCACTCAGGGTGAGGTACTCTCGCTGTCGCCGCCCTCGGGGACGAGGGCTGGGAGACTGAAAACAACTGGCCTGCGACAGGCTGAGTAGTAACGGGGTGAGGCGGCGAGGAGCAAGCAATAGGCCCACCTGGCACTGGAAAGAGAGGTAGTCGTTTGTCAGAAGCCAATCACCAACCTCTAATCTCTAATCTCCACATCGCTGTCCTGACCACCGGCGGTACCATCGCCATGCAGTATGACGCCGAGGCGGGTGGGGCGATCCCGACCCTCGGTGCGGGTGAACTCGCGGCGGCGCTGCCGTCTGGATTGCCCCAACTGGAGGTAGAGGAGGTAGTCCGGTTGCCCAGTTCCCACTTCCGGCTCAATACGCTGTGCGCCATTCGCGAGCGAGTGGCTGAGTTAGTGGCGGGGCCTGGGGTGGATGGCGTGGTCATCACCCATGGCACCGACACGCTGGAGGAGACGGCTTACCTGCTCGATCTGACCGTGGCGGGGGAGAAGCCCATCGTGCTCACCGCTGCGATGCGCGCCGCTTCTGACGTGGGCTATGAGGGGTGCGCAAATCTCCTATCTGCCGTTCGGGTCGCGGCCGCGCCGCAGGCACGAGACCTGGGCGCAGTGGTCGTCCTCAACGACGAAATCCACGCCGCGCGCCGCGTCACGAAGATGCACACGCTCAGCACGGCGACCTTCCAATCGCCTGGCTGGGGGCCAGTGGGCCGGGTGGAGGGGGATGCCGTCGTCGTCGAGCGCCGGCCGGAGCGACGCGTGTTGCCCTGGCGTGGCCTGGAGCCAAACGTGGTGCTGCTTAAACTAGCGGTGGGGATGGAGGCCAGCCTGCTGGAGGACGCGCTGGCACGGGGCGCTCGGGGCATCGTCATTGAGGCGTTGGGAGGCGGGCGCGTGCCTCCCTGGTGGCTGCCCACGCTCGAGCGGGCACGGGCTCAAGGAGTGCCAGTGGTGATCGCCAGCCGCTGTCCCTCTGGGCCGGTCTGGGACGCCTACGGCTATCCGGGCGCATACCGCACCCTGGTCGCCCTGGGGTGTCTGTTTGCCGAGGGGTTGAACGGGCAGAAAGCGCGCATCAAGTTGATGGTCGTGCTGGCGGCTGCCCAGGCCACCGACGAGGTGGCGGGATTTTGGAGGGAGGTACAGCACTGGACTCATTAGAACTGGCTCGACGTATTGTGGAGATGATCGCCGACAAGAAGGGCGAGGACGTGTTGTTGCTCGACATTCGGGGCGTCTCCATCTTGGCTGATTATTTTGTGATTGGCAGCACCACCAGTGAGCGGCAAGCAAAGGCGACCGTCGAGGGTATCAAACGGGAGACGAGGCAGGCGTTTGACGTCAGGCCGCTGCACATTGAGGGGGAAGCCGCTACCGGGTGGGTTTTGATGGACTACGGGAGTGTAGTCGTCCACCTGTTCACGCCGGAGATGCGGGCTTACTACGATCTGGAGGGATTGTGGCGGGATGGGCGGATCGTGGTGCGGATGTTGTGATGTTAGCAGGGGAAATCGTCGCTTTGGTTACAGGTACGTCAGAAAGCGCTGATAAGCCTCTTCCCAAGACGTGGATGCAGCCGGCTCGGGCTCGTAGGTTTCGAGAGGCACCGACGATCTGACCAACTCACGCCCTTCCTGTACCGACGACAGATGCCCCATACCCACGGCTTGCATAATGATGTTGCCCAGGGCAGTGGATTCCACCGGGCCAGCCAGTACCGGCAACTGCATCGCGTTCGCCGTGAACTGGCACAGCAGCCTGTTCTTGATCCCCCCGCCTACTATGTGAACGACCTTCATCCTGCGGCCCAGCGCTGCCTCGATGGTCTCCATACCGTGCCGGTACTTAAGCGCCAGGCTCTCCAGGATGCACCGCAGGACGTCGGCCTTCGTCTCCGGCACAGGCTGGCCCGTCTCCTTGCAGAATGCCTGAACCAGGGCCGGCATATCTCCAGGAACCATAAACCGGGGGATGTTTGGGTTGACCAGCGAGGTCAGCGGGGTGCCCTCGGCGGCCATGTGGGTCAATTCATCGTATGAGTACGACTCACCTCGCGAGGCCCAGACGCGCCGGCACTCCTGCACCAGCCACAGGCCGATCACGTTACAGGTGAACCGGATGTTGTCCCGCGCGCCTCCCTCGTTCCAGAGTCCCCCAGGCGGTCCCTTGGGGCTGATGTAGGGTTCATCTATCTCAGTGCCCAGGACCGACCACGTGCCGCAACTCAGGAAGAGATAATCTCTCTCTCTGGTCGGAACGGCCACGACGGCCGCTCCGCTGTCATGACACGCTGGAGCAATGACCCGCACTTCATCCAGGCCGGTTTCCTGGACCACGGATGGCAGCAAGTTCCCCAGGATGGTTCCCGACTTCACAACCTGGGGGAAAATGTGCGTCGGTATGCCCAGTCTGTCGAGCAGATTAGTCGCCCACGTCTTGGTCACCGGGTTGTAGCACTGGGTATTGATCACGTGAGTAGACTCGCACACCTTGTGACCTGTCAACCAGAAGTTGAGCAGATCCGGAATAGCGAGGAAGGTCTGGGCGACCTGCAGAGCCGGCGAATTCCCCTTGACCATGGACAAGAGCTGGCAGAGGGTCGTTATTTGGAACTCCAATGGATTGCTGGTTGTCTGATAAACTTCCTCAGGTGTTACGTGCTTGGAGATTTCCTCGAGCATGCCATCGGTGCGGCTGTCCCGGTAGTGATAGGGATTGCCCAGAAGGACGTCGTCCGCCCCCAACAGGCCAAAATCCAGAGCCCAGGCATCAACGCCCAGGCTGCTGATTGAGGGGCAAGCCTGCACACATCGGGTGAGGCCCTTCTTGATCTCCCGCCACAGGTACAAGATGTCCCAGTGCATGCTGTCGAACACTCGCACGGGATTGTTCGGAAACCGGTGCACCACTTCTAGCCGCAGTTTATCCCCATCAAACTGCCCGACGATCGCCCTGCCGCTCTCGGCTCCCAGGTCCAACGCGACATAGTTCCGCGTCTGGCTCATTCTGATCTTCCTTCTCTCCAGTGATGGAGGATATAACCCTCGCGGATCAACGGCTCAAACCAAACAGGCGTACCGCGTTCTCGCCCAGGATCAGCGCTTTCGCTTCCGCCGAGATGTCGGCGTCCAGTATGCGTCCCATCACAGTGCGCCCGTCTATCATGGTGAGATCGCTGCCGAACAGGATCCGGTCGGCCCCTATCTGCTCGACAAACCACTCCACCAGGCCGAACGAGTAGCTGTCGCCGGAAAAGTCCACGTACACGTTCGGGTAAGCGCGCGCCAGTTTCGCGGCTGCCAAATGCCCTTCGTATCGCCCCCCAGCGTGACCGAGGATCAGGTTGACGTCGGGATAGGTCTTCACGTAGTGCTCAAAGCGGTCGGGCGTGGCATACCGCTGGATCGGATTGTAGTCGGACACCCACCACGAATGCGTGAGGATCGGAACGCCCAGTTCCGACGCCAGCCGCCAAATGGGATTCCAGCGTTCGTCGTCGGGGTAACATGCCGCTATCGGGGGGTGGATCTTGATTCCCACAAACGCCTCGTGCTCGAGGCAACGTCTCGCCCAACTCAGGTCCTCCTCGGGATAGTGCGGGTTGAAGAAAGCGTAGCTCAAGATCCGCTCCTCGGATTGGCGGTATGCTTCCAACGCGACTCTGAAGCCCGCCTCCGGACGCCCAAAAATCAGGGCGGTGCCTGTCGAGATGGACAGGTCAATCTCCAGGTGATTCATCAGCGCCAGAACAGCCCCGGTGGATTTGTCCACGCATGGGGCGGAGACCGTCAGCCCCAGGTGTATGTGACTGTCAACGATCATGGCATTTGAATCCTTTCTAACAGGCTTTCTAGATTGCCGTGGGCGATCTGCCTCCTGGCCTCCTCGTCAATGCGTGCCGCGGTGACCATCATCTGAGAGGTGTTCGGGTCGTTGACCGGCATGCACGAACCATAAATCAGGTGTTCCGCGCCGAACCGCCTGACGATGTCCTCAATACCCAGATAGACGTTCAAGTTGTGCAACTCAAGATAGAGGTTCTGATACTGTTCCAGGAGGGGATAGAAGAAGCGATTATGATACAGGATCTTCTGGGGCCGCCCCTCAACGATCACGGGCAACTCAGGATATCTCTCGCATAGCATCCTGACGGCACCCCACCCCACCTCGATGTGCCAGACGGTCAGCAACATGTGACGCTCGTTCACACTGTCCAACAGCGAGCCACTGCACCAGGATTCGAGCGAGAAACGATGAGATTTGGGAAATAGCCGCACCATCCGTGCCCCTTTGGACAGCGCCCAATCGAGGTAGTCGCCCCAGTTCGCGTATCCCGGCGGCAGATCAGTGGTGAGTACCAGGCCACTCAGAAGTCGCCCATTGCCCTCGGTCTGGCCGAGTAACTCTTCATTGGCTGCGTATGGGTCTTCCACCACCGCGGCATTGTGCGTCACGATGCCACCCTCTATCGCGTAGCGATCCATGTAGCCGACCAGGGCATTGAGCTCCCATCTCGAGCAGAATCCTGGCTGCATCGGCCTGCCCAGCCAAAGATTACTATCCAGAAACTTCAGGGTTTTCTTCTGCTCGCGATACTGGGTCATTAGACGCCCGACGCGGGCTTGTGTATCTGGCGCTACAGAAACATCATACATCTTTTACCTCTTTTCAGTACTGGACACTTTTTGGGAGGGTTGACTCATGGTATGCTCTGGCTCACATCTAGCCACAGCAGATGCGGTTTCTCGATCAATCGGACAACGTCTGCCAGGAAACGCGCCGCGGGGGCACCATCAATGAAGCGATGATTGAAGGTCAATGAGAGGTACATCAACTGCCGGACGCAAAGCTCTTCCTTGTGGACCGCTGGCGCAGACCGGATGCGGCCCACTCCCAGGATGGCTACCTGCGGCGGGTTGATGATGGGGGTGAAGGCATCCACCCCCAGGGTTCCCAGATTGGTGATGGTAAAGGTTCCTCCGCCGAGTTCTTCCGGGGTGATGGACCCATCGAGGGCGCGCCTCACCAGCTCTGCCCGCTCCTGGGCCAATTGCAGCAGCCCCTTCTGGTCGGCGTTCCGCACCACCGGCGTCACCAGCCCCCGCTCGGTGTCCACGGCCACGGCCACGTGTACCTCTTCGCTTAGCCCGATGCGTTCGCCATTGGTGGTGGCGTTTACGTAGGGATGTTGCTTCAGTTGCCGGGCGACGATGCTCACCAGGAAATCGTTGTAGGCCGGCCGCCGATCCCTCTCAGACAGTTCCTCAAGGATCCGCTCCCGCAGGTGGACCAATTCGGTGGCGTCCACTTCTCGGGTCAGGGTGACCTCGGCAGCGGCCTGCTGGCTTTCTGCCATGCGGCGGGCAATCGTCCGACGGGTCGGCGACAGGTCAACCCATTGGATGCCTGCTGGAGCCACGGCTTCCCGCTTTGCCAGCGCAGCCTCCACATCAGCGCGAGTGATGCGTGCCCCTGGACGCGCTGGAACCACGGTTGTAAGATTGAGGCCAACTGCCTCGGCCACTCGCCGAGCTACAGGGGTGACCTCCGGGGCGGCTCTTCGCGCCTCCAGGTAGGCCCGAACGTCCTGTTCGACGATCATTTGCTGGGGGCCAGTTGCTGTCACCTCCGCCAGGAGAACTTCTTCTTGCTGTGCCAGGCGTCGGGCGCGCGGGCTGGCGAAGATGCGGTTCCGCTGCTCCGGCGGGAGCGGCTGGCCGCCGGGACCGGTCGCAGTGGGGAGCGGCTGGGCCGCCTTTGGTTCGGGAGTTGGCTTGGGACCCGGCCCCTGTGGGATGATCTCGTCTGGTGAGGCGATCACGCCGATCTTCGATCGCACCTTGACCTCGGTTCCTGGCTCGGCAATAATCCGCCGCAAGATGCCGGTGGCCGGGGATTCGACGTCTAGGTTGGCTTTGTCTGTTTCGATGACGAAAAGCGGCTCTCCGTTAACTACTTCGTCTCCGACGGCCTTCAGCCATTGTACCAGGATCACGGTGTCCATGGTCTGGCTCAGCGGCGGTATAGTGATGTCAACAGCCATGACGTGTCTCTCCGCTCTGTCCTGCGACTAGAACAATGATAACACTGCAGCTACAATCTTCTCTTCGTCGGGCACGTACTCGCGCTCCAACACCGGGGCGAAGGGGGGGGGCACATCTGGCGCCGACACCCGCTTGATAGGTGCGTCGAGCCACATGAAGGCCTCATCGGCCACGATAGCTGCGATCTCTGCGGCCCACCCGCCTGTCAGATTGTCCTCCTCCACGATGACCAGCCGTCCAGTCTTGCGCACCGAGGCCAGGATCAGTTCCTTGTCCAGAGGCACCAGGGTGCGGGGGTCGATTACTTCGACCTCGATCCCTTGCCTGGCCAACACCTCGGCTGCTGCCAGGGCACGGTACACCGTCAGCAGCTTGGCAACGATGGTGACGTCTTTTCCTTCGCGGCGGACTATCCCTTCGCCGATAGGGACCAGATACTCCTCCTCTGGCACCTCGCCGATGGGGCTGAGCGCCCCGCGCTCAGAGCGGGGGCCCTTTGAGCCGTAGAGAAGCTTGTGCTCGAAGACGATGACCGGGTTATCGTCCCGCACGGCGCTCTTTAGCAACCCCTTGGCATCGTAAGCAGTGGCCGGAGCCACGACCTTCAACCCGGGAATGTGGGTGAAGAAGGCCTCCAGGCTCTGGGCATGCTGCGGTCCACGCGCTGTAGCGCCGACTGGCGCTCGCATAACCAGGGGCACTGCCACCTGTCCTCCTGACATATAGCGCATCTTGGCCGCCTGGTTGGCCAGTTGGTCCATCATACAAAATAGGAAGTCTCCGTATTGCACGTCGGCGATAGGGCGCATACCAGCCATAGCCGCGCCGATGGCCACCCCGGCGATGGCGATTTCTGATATGGGGGTGTCCAGAATACGGTCGTGTCCGAATTCCTCTGACAACCCCAGGGTGACGGTGAATGCGCCGCCGAAGCCCCCTTCAATCCCGATATCCTCTCCGATGCAAAAGACCCGCTCGTCACGGCGCATCTCCTCGCGAAGGGCCTGCCGCAAGGCCTCGGCAATAGTCATCTTGGCCATAACTCACTCCTTGAAAACATCCGCATAGAGATCTGCCACCTGGGGCTCTGGGCTGGATTCGGCAAAAATAATCGCTTCGTCAACAGTTTGCTCTACATTCAGTGCAACCTCATCAAGTTGCTCGGCGGTACAGACTCCCCGATCCAGGAGCCACTGGTGGAACCGGGGGATGGGATCCCTTTCCTTCCATTCCGCCTCTTCTTCGTGGGTGCGGTAGGTGCGTGGGTCGGAACGGGAGTGGCCGCATTGCCGATACGTCTTACACTCGATCAGCGTGGGGCCGCCTCCTTGCCGCGCCCGCTCGATCGCCGCCTGACTGGCCTGGTACACCGCCAGGACGTCGTTACCATCAACGATGACACCGGGCATACCATAGGCCGCAGCCCGATCGGCGACGTTCTTGACCTTGAAGGTCAGCGAGAAGGACGTCGAGGCAGCATAAAGGTTGTTCTCGCAGACGTAGATGACCGGCAGTTCCCATATCGCGGCAACGTTCAGCCCTTCGTGCCACGCTCCTTCGTTGGCCGCGCCGTCCCCAAAGAAGGAGACGGTCACCCGGTCGGTGCCTTGCATCTTCGCCGCTAGGGCTGCCCCGGCAGCGATGGGCGCGTTGCCACCCACGATGGCTATGGCCGGGAACATCCCGACCCTTACGTCACCCACGTGCATAGAACCGCCTTTGGCCCGACAGCACCCGGTGGCTTTACCAAAGAGCTCTGCCATTATTGCCTGCGGTGCAACTCCTTTGGCCAGAGCGTGTCCGTGGGGACGATGAGTGCTGAATACATAGTCGTCCTGGCGCAGGTTGGCACAGACCCCGGCGGCTATCGCTTCCTGTCCAATGTACAGGTGTAGTGTGGACGGGATACGGCCCTGCAGGTAAAGCTCGTTGACCCGCTCCTCGAACCGCCGAATCATGACCATCGTGTGGTATATACGAGTCAACTGTTCCGCATCGGGTAGTTCACCTGCGTCAGTGCTGTGAGACGAGTTCGATAGATCACGGGATGCTCCCGCTGGATTGCCAAATCCAGCGGAAAGTGACGGATTTGGCAATCCGTCACGAGCGTTTCGTGAATTACTAAAGTTCACGTCGCTTGATTTCATTCGATGCTTTTCTCCTCTCACTGTGACCAGAGAATGAACTAGAGAGTCTCCTGCTGTTGCACGGCTTCTACGAAGGCCAGAACGTTCTCCATAGGTGTATCAGCCAATACCACGATGCCGGGCGCGATGATGTACCCCCCTTCTTGCCCCATTATCTCGATCCGTTCCCCTACCTCGGCTTTTACGTCTTCAGGCGTCCCAAAAGGTAAGGTTCGTTGGGTGCTGATCCCGCCATAGAAACACAGGTTTTTCCCATACTCCCGTTTAAGCCACGGCAGGTCCAGCGCTTCTGGCTGCACCGGGTTGAGGACGTCAAGGCCTATCTCGATCAGATCGGGCACGATCGCGCTGACATCGCCGTCAGAATGAAGGCAGACCGTTTTGCCGTACCGCTTTATCAACTCGAACTCTTGTCGCAGGCGGGGCTTGAGAAAGCGTCGCCAGTGTTTGGGATTCATAATCAGCCCCTTCTGCATGCCGTAATCATCCGACAGGATGACCCCGTCAATAGGGAGCTGGCAGGCTTGCTCGATGACGGCCAGGTTGAAGGCGAGGATGCGGTCGAGTAGCGCCTCGGCAAGGGAAGGCTTCAGCAGCATGTCTATCAGAAACTGCTCCATGCCGCGCATGAAGTGCGCCCGCTCAAAGAGAGTCCAGTCGAACGAGAAGAGGGTAAACCGATCTTGCTCGGCCGAAGCCTGCCGCGCCATGGTCTCAAAGCGGGGCGGCCAGTGAGGGTCTGGGAAGGGGAAGGTGTCAATTCCGCCGTCAGCCAGTGGGTGTTCTACTACGTTCGAACCGGTGTACTCGTCGGTGAGCCAGACGCACCCAAATTCATCTACCTGTCCGATGGGATGTGATATATGTGGCGGTGGCGGCTGAAGCGTCATCTTCAGATGGGCCAATGCGTTGCCAATGCTCCGATCAAAGTCCGGCAGACCGGTAACCTCCTGCAACTTTCGTCCTATGACCGGCACGAACTTGAGCCGATAAGGGAGAGGAAAAACCTCCCGGTGTTCAATGGCTCGGCGCACCTTCTCTTTCGCCTGCATGCCGGTGACTTCAAATATTCTTGTCCGCAAACTTGGGATTGAAGTCCTTCCTGAAGTAGCCCCACGGAGTGACCGGGCGCTTGCGCAAACCCCACTGCTCCAAAGCGGCACGCAACTCCTGCTTGTCCTTGTCCTTGGCGGCCTGATCCAGCGGGATACCGGCCATGGCGGCGTCAAACGCCTGGCGCCAGGCCATTGCTCCCGCCCTGTATCCCATCGAGTGTCCGAGCATTCCACCACCGGCCGGGATGATGATGTCCGGGCCATATTCCTGAAGCAGCACTTCGACCAGGCCCGGGTACATGCCGGCTGCTGGCATGGGCCAGGTTCGCTTGATGTGGAAGAAAGGCGCCTGCATGATCTGTGCGTTGCGGTAACACTCCTCCGGTGAAGCGGCCGGGATGCTCGTCCAAATCGTGGGGGAGAGCATCATGTCGGCCCCACACAGGCGACAAATCTTGGATAGCACCGGGAAGTTGATCCGCGGCAGCAGAGGGAGCATGTGAGAGATATGGAGCAGGATTGGCACCTGGACTTCCGGATCGTCGGCAAGTACCCGCAGCGCGGAAGGGCCGGCGGAGTAGGCCAGCAGCATACCGGTCGCCCCGTGTTGGCACGCCCACCGCGCCCTCTCGTTGATGCGATCCACCTCGTCCGTGATGCTGAGCATGTACAGCATCTTGTGCCCCGTTTCCTTTTCGACGCGCTCGATCGCCTTGCTCACTGCCTCCAGGCGGGCTTCCATAGTGCAGTAGGACAGCTCGCTGAGCATTTCGTCGTCTTTGCACAGGTCTGCGCCACCCATCCCGGTCTCGTAGACCTGGGCGGCCGTCTCTTCGGGAGTCATGCCCATCTTGGGCTTGATGATATGCAAGACCAGTGGACGATCTTGTGCGCCCAGGATATCCCGCACCCCTTGGATTCCGAACTTGGGTCCCTGGAACTGGTCGGCGACCTTCCTGGGAATGTAGAGATCCAGCAAACGGATATTAGTCGGGAAGGCGGAGTAGTTTCCGGCGATGGTGAGGAGCAGCATCGGGACGTTGACCTTGACGTCCCAGTGACCGATGGGGAACGCTAACTGGATGACCGCTTTCTTTGTCCCCTTCGGGGCGGGGATTTCGTAGTAGCCGATCAACTTGCTGGTGAGCTTTTCGCGCAGCTCGGGTGTATCCTCGTTGACCTGTATCCAGGAGGACGTTGAACCTTCCAGCACCAGCCGCTTGACTTGAGACAGGTGGTCTATGAAGTCACAATCTTCTTTCACATCCTCGATGTAGTAGGTGCCGACGACGTAGTCGTCCTTTTCGATAACACTTTCCCAGGCGTAGTTGAACAACTGTGGGTCAAAGATTTGTTCCACGGTACTCCCTCCTTGTAAGGAATAATCGTTACACAACGGGTATCAGAAAGCATGACCACCTGTCTACACAAGTACACAAGGCTATTCTAGCACAATTGAGGCGCCGTGTCAAGTTCGCTGGAGAGGTGGCTGCTGTTGGGAAATGAGCGGTTCACAGAGTGAATCACGAGGCAGATAGAACCTGGGCTTTACATAAAGTTGAGAAATCCAACCGCCGAGGCTGCCGGGAGTGCATAGGGCCGCTTGACATGTCCAGGAAAGTATGCTAAAATCATATTTGATTGCTCGGCTTGTTCACTTGTCTAGACAGATATATAAGTAGACAGGATTAGTGGCATGGTGTTTGAAACGCAACTGGCTGCGCGAGGAATCAACAAAGGCATCCCTGTCCCTTATTACTATCAGATCGCCAAAATTCTGCGCGAGGTGATTGAGGATGCCGACGTAGACTCAGAGCATGGGGAGATCATATTCCCTTCAGAGGCCGAGTTGTGCGAGGTGTACGGGGTCACCCGCGGGACCGTTCGCCATGCCCTGGAGGTACTGGAGCGAGAAGGGCTGATCTATCGTGAGAAGGGCCGTGGGACTTTCTTGAAAAGACGCCGGGTGGAACTTGACCTCACAAACCTGTGCTCCACTACCGAGGGCATGAAGGCCCGCGGTTGGGTGCCGGGGACCCGGGTCCTGGGCATGAGATCTATGATCCCTCGGTCTCACATCCAGCATGCGCTTCGGATCCCGGAGGATGGCGAGGTGTGGGAAATACACCGCCTCCGCCTGGCGAACGGTGAGCCGATCAGTGTGCAACGGGCTTACATCCCCTGCCACGTGACCCCTGGTCTGGATCAATATGATCTAACCAGTTCGCTGTACTACGTGTTGAAGAACGACTACGGTATCGAACTGAAGACCGCCGATCAGGTCATCCGGGCCCGGGCAGCCACTTTAGAAGAGGCAGACCTGTTAGAGATCGTTGAAGGAGACGCGGTTTTCGTGATCGGGCGCACAACCTATGACCAGAGGGAAGTGCCCGTGGAGCATCTGGATTCGCTCTGGCGAGGTGACCGCTACGACTTGCGGGTGCGTCTCTTCAGCAACGACTGAACTGGCCTTGAGATAAAGGCTATCCGCCGGAAATACTGTGACAAACTCATCGGAAGCCCAAGCTGTTTCTCACTCGTGAAAAGCCGCTTCGGGATTTCCTGAGAAGTCCTGCTGAAAGGAGGTGAAGACCATCTGGCAGGTCGGATGACAGCAGCAACCCAGGGGGATACAACGTCGCCAGCATCGCGGCCCCCCGGCAGTATGTGGTTCTTTGGATACACCACATGTAAATATAAAAGCAGAGGAGGAGTCGAATGTTTGCACAAAAGTCTGGCTACAGAGCGCTGTTGGCTCTCGTAGCGATTGCGTTGGTAGCGGCTTCTGTACTCGGCGGGTGTGCCCCCAAGCCGACTGAGGCGCCACCGCCGACTGAGGCACCACCGCCCACGGAGGCGCCACCGCCGACTGAAGAACCCGAAGAGGAAGAGGCCGCATACGTGCCTGAGATCCGCCCGGCCAAGCAGGCCTGGAAGATCGGGTATGGCAATGGGCTGGCCTCAGACCCGTTCTCGGTCGCTGTGACCGAGAATCTGTACGACGTCGCTGAACAGATGGGAGTCACGGTTGTCGAATGCGACAACGCTTACGACCCGGAGAAGACCTTCGAGTGCGCTGACCTGCTCATCGCCCAGGAGGTGGACGGCATCATCTTCGCCAACTGGCACGCGGATATTGCACCGGCTGTAGGCCAGAAGTGGATTGACGCGGGGATCCCAGCAGTGACGTACGACGGGGGACATCCTGGCGCAGTGGACTTCGGCGCTGACAACTATACGGCCGGCTTCATCGGCGGGGAGTATTTGGGTAACTACATCAAGGATCAAGGCTGGCCGGCGGATGATGTCTGGCTGGTGTTGGCCGTCGACCCAGAGGTGGGTGAGGATGTTAACAAGCGCGTGTATGGTTGCGGGGATGGTATGGAGTCGGTTATTGACCTGCCAGACGATCAGGTGATTGAGCTGATGGCTGGGTCTTTTGCCGACAGCGCCTTTACGGCCATGACCGACTGGCTGACTGCTCACCCGGATGCCAAGTACGTGCTGGGTTGCAACATCGACGACCCACGCGCAAGCGGCATGGCAGGAGCTCTGGAGGCCGCCGGCCGGGTAGGGACATCTGCGGTCGAGGGCACGGGTGTAACCGCCGAGGCGCTTACGGATTTGCGCCGCCCTGCAGATGAGTCGGCGTTCGTAGGCTCAGTTGCCTTCACTCCGGAACTATACGGCGAGTACTTGGTGCCAATCATCGTGGACCTGATCGAAGGCAACCCTGTGCCGGACAGAGTGGTTCTCGAACACTTCGTGATTGATCGCTCCAACGTGGATGAGTGGTATCCTACTGAGGAAGAGGAAGAGGCCGCATACGTGCCTGAGATCCGCCCGGCCGAGCAGGCCTGGAAGATCGGGTATGGCAATGGGCTGGCCTCAGACCCGTTCTCGGTCGCTGTGACCGAGAATCTGTACGACGTCGCTGAACAGATGGGAGTCACGGTTGTCGAATGCGACAACGCTTA
>Ga0307430_1000220_pt1 | contig 55550 bp, 45 predicted proteins | sample SalMarWE160130MG_FD_202159 | JGI IMG/M metagenome (GOLD analysis project Ga0307430, IMG submission 202159) | Salt marsh sediment microbial communities from the Plum Island Ecosystem LTER, Massachusetts, United States - WE1603-130 | ecosystem: Environmental > Aquatic > Marine > Intertidal zone >... | reverse complement strand
TGCTCGCAATGGATCTTCAGAAGGGTATGCTGGCACGCGTCCGGGAGAAGGTAGAAGCGGCTGGTCTGCGAAATGTGCAGTACCTGCAAGCCGGGCTGGGCGAGGGCAAATTGCCGCAAGCATACTTAGACCGGGCTGTGCTGGTAACCGTCCTGGGTGAAGTGCCGGATCAGGTGAAGATATTGAAAGAACTCCACAGCGCGTTGAAACCGGGCGGCATCTTGTCGGTCACCGAAGTGATCTTCGACCCACACTTCCAGCGTCGCGAGACGGTAATACACGCCGCACAGCAGGTTGGCTTTCGGGAGGTTAATTTCTTCGGCAAGCGGCTTGCCTACAGCCTGCACCTTGAAAAAGCCATTGACGCCTGAAGCCAGTCGGATAGGCCAAGGTTTCATTTCAATTTGAGGATGTGGTCTTTCCCCAAAATCCAACCGCAGAATATGCTAAAAATGCTGCGTATCCCAATATCCTAATCAAAAGTGCGCATCGTGTTGCAATCGATATCGTTGTTTGGGGATAGCTTGATGGCAATAAATCCGAGAAGGATTCGATTGTTGCCAATATAATTAGTTAAGTCGGTAAGGATGTTAATCTGAGGTAAAGTCACAACAGGAAACAAGGCGAATAACGATTTTCATCCATACACAATGGAGTGTTAATCTAGACAGGAGTTATTACGATGGCGCAACAGAAAAAGACAGCACTTCCTCACTGGGATATGATCCCGGTATACCCAGGCCTGGAGGATGCGCAATTTGAGGCGGCACTCGACTCGTTCCGGTCGAAAATCGAGGCCTTCGAGGCGTTTCTCGAAGAGAACGGCATTCACGAGGATGGTAAGTATCCTTCCGAATTGAAGGCACTGGCCAGTGTTATTCTTGGATTCATCGAGCGCATGAACGAGTGCGCAATCCTGGAAGAGACGATATCTGCGTATTTATACAGTTTTGTCTCTACCGATTCGTTCAACCAGACTGCTAAAAAGAAATTGTCCGAGCACGAGATCGTCGCTGTGCGTTTGAAACGCGCCTATATCTATTTCCAGAGTTGGCTCCGTTCGGCGGTTGAGGATGAAGATGGCCTGGAGGCGCTCATTCAGGCCGTATCGGAGCTAGAGCACCACAGTTTTTTCCTGGAAGAGTCTTATCGCCAGGCACACTATCGCATGAGTCAGGCGGAGGAGACACTCGCTTCCGAGCTTTCGCTCTCCGGGGGCAGCGCCTGGGAAAAACTGCAGGGCACCGTGACCTCGCAGTTGTCGGTTCCGTTCAAGCGTGATGAGAAGCTTGAAGATGTGCCCATGCCGGCTCTTCAGAATATCCGCCGCTACGATCCCGATGAGCGAGTGCGCAGAGCGGCGTTCGAGGCAGAGATCGAAGCCTGGGAGTCGGTGCGCGAACCGCTTGCCGCATGCATGAACGGCGTAAAGGGCGAGGTCAATACGCTCAACAAGCAGCGGGGACGTGAGGATTCGCTGCACGCCGCATTGGACCAATCGAGAATCGATCGCCAATCCCTACAAGCGATGCTGGAGAGCATGAAAGGCTCCTTCCCGCAGTTCCGGGAATACTTCAAGGCGAAGGCAAAATTGCTCGGAAAAGAAAAACTGGCGTGGTGGGATATCTTTGTGCCTGTCGGCAAGGTGGAGCGTACGTTCTCGTATGACGAGGCACGCGAATTTATCATCCGGAACTTCGAGGTTTTCAGTGAGCGCCTGGCCGCCTTTGTCGGCCGTGTTTTCGAAAGCCATTGGATCGACGCCGAACCCCGCAAGGGAAAAAGCGGAGGCGCGTTCTGTATGGGTATTCCGGCGCTCGAAGAGTCGCGCATCCTGTGCAATTTCGACGGCTCTCTCGATCAGGTTTCGACGCTTGCACACGAATTGGGCCATGCCTTCCATAACGAATGCCACACCGGACTAACCATGCTGCAGCGCTCGACGCCAATGACGTTGGCCGAAACCGCATCGATCTTCAATGAGACCTTGATCACGGAGGCGATGCTCGCTGAAGCGGGAACCGAAGCGGAGGAACTCGCCATTCTGGAAAACTTCCTGCTTGGCGCATCCCAGGTCATCGTGGATATCTACTCACGCTTTCTCTTCGAAAAAGAAGTCTTTGAACACCGTGAAAATGGCGAATTATCTGTGGAGGATTTTTGTGAGATCATGCTGCGCTGCCAGCGTGAGACCTACGGAGATGGGTTGGAGGAAAAATTTCAGCACCCATATATGTGGGCATGGAAACCGCATTACTATTCCGCGAATGAATCCTATTACAACTACCCTTACGCTTTTGGGCTCTTGTTTGGGCTGGGTTTGTATGCCGTCTACAATAAACGCGGCCGTGATTTCATCAAGGAGTACGAATCCTTGCTCAGAAGCACCGGGCAAGGGGATGCGGCCGAACTCGCCGGGCGATTTGGCATCGATCTGCGCAACAGCGAATTCTGGCAGGGCAGCATTTCCTTCATCAACGCAAGGATCGATCGTTACGTGGAGATCGCCGGGGCAAGCTAACCTTGCCCGAGCGCTCCTGGATTCATGGGAGAAATGGGAACGGAACGCAGTGCAGATTTCATTTCACTGTACAGATTAGTGTTACTGGCGTCTGCTTTTGAGGGCGGCGTCGATATTATCATTGATTCATTGAAAGGCTGGAAACAACCTAATGACGGACCGAAAGATCGTAATGGAACAAGACAAAAGGATTGCCCTGGTTGCGCACGACAACAAGAAACAGGCTCTGGTGGAGTGGGCCAGATTTAACCGCGATCTCCTGGCGCACCACAAGGTATTTGCTACGGGCACGACCGGGGAGATGCTGGAACAAGAGCTTGACTTTAAGATTACGAAACTGCAAAGCGGACCGCTGGGAGGCGACCAGCAAATTGGGGCCAAGATCGCTGAAGGGGAGATCGATTTTCTGATCTTTTTCTGGGATCCGCTCGAACCGCAGCCGCATGATCCGGATGTAAAAGCGCTCTTGCGGATGGCTGTGGTGTGGAACATTCCCATCGCCTGCAATCGCTCCACTGCGGACTTCATGATCTCATCCCCGTTAATGGATGACAAATACGATCGCCTGGTGCCCGATTATGATGGCTATCGCACTCGGAAGATTGAGTAGAGTCTAGCAGCTGGGCAGATGGTAGGTGAAAAAGTCGAATGCGGCAAATTGAAATCGCATCAGCACGCACATCGACTAATCCCGCTCGATGAACACCGGCGTCAACGCCTGCCAGGACAAACATCCATCCGTAGTGCGCCACCAGAGTCGTTGGAAAGCCGGTGTGAGTGGCGCGATTTGTACTTCGCGGATATGGTCAAGAATGGATTGGAACAGAAGCGATCCGCGGCTTATACCCTAATGAGTACCCTCACGATCTTTAAATGACGATAGAATTTCGCCGGCATACATTCGATACAGGTGCAGTAACAATCCATTATGCGGAAGGACCGGCTTCCGGCCCGCCGCTAGTGCTGCTGCACGGCGGATCGGGTCGCTGGCAGGGCTTCGCGTCGATCATGCCGGATTTAGCCGCCGATTGGCATCTCTTCGCGCCGGATTTTCGCGGCCACGGCAAATCTGGCCGTGCGTCCGGTGCGTATTGTCTGCAGGATTATGCGGACGACACGATCGCCTTCCTCCGGCAGCAGATACCGGAACCGGCCATCATCTTCGGGCACTCGTTGGGAGAAATGGTGGCACTGCTCACGGCCGCACATTGCCCGGATCGTATACGCGCCGTGGTGGTGGGGGATGCACCGTTGACGGCCGAATGCTGGCTTACGCATTTAAGGCATACCCGGGATAACCTGGTTGCCTGGCGCGACCTGGCCGGCGGGGCACACACGCTGGAAGAGATCAACGATGCAGTGGGCGATCCATGGCTGGCCCAGAACCTTTATCAAAACGACCCGGACATGCTTACGATCTTGATCGATGAACCTGAAAATGCTGCGACCGGATACGATATTGCATTGGTTTTGCTGTCGATTCCCTGTCCGGTGCTTTTACTGCAGGCCGACCCCAAAGCCGGCGGGATTTTGACGGATGCAGAAGTCGAGCAAGGATTGACCTTGCTCTCCAAACCCACCCACATTCAGCTCGAAGGTGTCGGTCACGGGTTGCACAACGATCAAAAGGATGCAGTGCTACAGGCACTAACAGATTTTCTCAAATCACTCTGAACGCAGCACCATCCAGGCGGGAGGTTGAGCATGAACTTCCAAACAGCAGTAGAAAAATATCAAAGCGACAAGAGCAAAGAAAACCTCTCCAAACATGTCGATGCCCTGGTGGCCGAGATGACCGAGAAGGAAAAAATCAAAATGCTCTCCGGGCGCGGTTTGCTGATCACCCTGAAGAACATGATTTTACATCGACGACAATATAACTACGAGCCCATACCCGCTGGGGGCTGCAAGCGGTTGGGCATCCCGCCGATTCTATTTACGGATGGTCCACGCGGGGTGGTGATGGGAAACAGCACCTGTCTACCGGTTTCCATGTGCCGCGCCTCTACGTTCGACGACGATTTGGAATATCGCGCGGGAAAGATGATCGCCGCTGAAGCCATCGCCCAGGGCGCGAATTACTTTGCAGGCATATGTATCAATCTGGTGCGTAATCCCCGTTGGGGCAGAAGCCAGGAAAGTTATGGGGAGGATCCCTTCCTACTGGGAAGGATGGGGGCAGCCCTGACGCGATCGGTTCAGGAGGAGGGCATGATCGCCTGCCCCAAGCATTACGCCTTGAACAGCATCGAAGATCTGCGCTTTCACATCAATGTCACGGCCGATGACCGTACGCTGCGTGAGGTATACCTGCCACATTTCAAGAAATGTGTCGAGGTCGGCGCCCTGTCGATCATGGGGGCTTATAACCGCTACGACGAATTCTACTGCTGTGAGAATCAAAAACTGTTGACGCATATCTTGCGGGATGAGTGGGGCTTTGACGGATTCGTTCTCTCAGATTTTGTGTGGGGCGTCTATGACGCCGAACGTTCTTTGCGCGCCGCCTGTGATGTCGAGATGATGTTTAACTGGCGCTACCGTAAGATCCCCATACTGCTGCGGGAGGGGAAGCTAAATATAGGGCATATCGACCGGGCGGTGAAGAACATCGTCTCTGCCCTAATCCGATCGGTTCCCAATATCCGGCCAAGGGACAAAAGCATTGTGGCCTCTCCTGAACACCGGGAACTGGCTCGGGAGGTCGCCGAGAAGGGCATGGTGCTGCTGCAGAACAATGGCATCCTGCCACTGAGCGAGGATTCGATCGTAACAGTCGCCGGGGATTATGCTGACCAGGAAAATGTCGGCGACTACGGCAGCAGCCGCGTTTCCAGTAAGAATGTGATCACGCCATACGCCGGATTAAAGAAAGCCTTCGCACGGGTAACCCTTTCGCAGGGAGCGGATATTGAAAAGGTAATCCGGGCGTCGAAAGATTCGGACGTGATTGTGATCTGTGCTGGAAGCAACCGTTACCAGGAAGGGGAATACCTATTGAATACCCGCTATGGCCTGGATCAGAAACCGAAGAACAGCGGTGGCGACCGGGCCAGCCTGCGGCTGTCGGACGAGGAAGTCGCATTGATTAAAGCGATGAAGGATGCAGGTAAAAAAGTGGTGGTGGTGCTGTTCAGCGGATGCGCCATCATCGTGGAGGAATGGAAGCAGTACGCGGATGCCATCCTGATGAACTACTACAGCGGCGAGGAGGGAGGAACTGCCCTGGCGAACATCCTCTGCGGAGTGGTAAATCCATCTGGGAAATTACCGTTCACCATCGCCCGGGATGAAGCAGACTATCCAGCCTTCCTTGAAATCGGGCAGAAACCCTATGAGATCGAATACGGATACTATCATGGCTATACCTTGTTCGACAAGCAAGGAATCCATCCTGTCTTTCCTTTCGGGTTTGGGCTCAGCTACACCACGTTTTCCATCGACAATTTTACGGCGGTAGACGAAGGTGATGTCATTATTGTGAGTGTTGATGTGGAAAACCGTGGAGATCGGGATGGTGCGGAGGTCGTCCAGGTGTACGCCGGCTCGGATGGCGCCGATCAGGACCGTCCCGTCAAACTCCTGAAGGGTTATCAACGCGTGGCGTTGAATGCAGGAGAGCGTAAGACTATCTCGATCATGGTAAACAAGGAAGATCTTAAATTCTACGACCCCGAGTCCACGCAGTGGGTGCTGGACGAAGTGTATACCCTGTACGTCGGCAACAGCAGCGCGGATGCGATGCGGCGTAGAACGCAGATCGTCCTTTAGCTGTTCTCTGGAGAGCGTTGCTCCATTGAAAGCTTGCACCAAAAACCAGAACGGATATAGTCTTTTCACGATACGCGTATACGCAACGAGACCGTTAGTCGATGACGAAGGACAAATCGCCACTTTCAGATCCGCAGCGTCTGGTCAGGGTTAAACAGGCCCTGAGCCAGGTACGGCATTTCGCCGAATTGCCCGAAGCTGTCCAGGAAGCGATTTCCTGTGCGGCGGCGCCCCGACGTTTCGAAGCAGATGAGGTTATTTTCCTGGAAGGGGAGCCGACGGAAGTTCTCTACATCCTGGAAAAGGGCTGGGTCAAAGCCACGCGCATGTCGCCGGAGGGACGTGAACAGGCGTTGTGGTTCCTCGAATCGGGTGAGGTGTTCGGTGACGTGGCGCTGCTCACCGATACCCCCTCTCCTGGTACGGTTGTGGCGCTGGAATCCGTTGATGCATGGGCGCTTGAGAAGTCCGTTTTCCTGGACCTTATCAAGCGGTTCCCGGAGATGTCCATGGCTGTGATCCGGCGGTTGGGTGAGCGGGTGCTTTATTTCATCGGGCTGGTCGAGGATCTCTCGCTGCGCAGCGTAGAATCACGCCTGGCGAAGACTCTGCTCAAGCACACCGAAGTTTCCGGCGATCGGCTGGTGGTCCCGCGCCGCACGTGGACGACGTTCGACGAGATGGCCACCCGTTTGGGTACGGTGCGCGATGTACTCAGCCGTGCGCTGAAAACGCTGGAGGACGAGCAGCTGCTGCACGTTGAACGGCATGAGATCGTTATCCTGGATCCGGCCGGACTGGCAGCGCGCGGCGAATCTTAGCTGCGACGAGACTCGCATTTCGACAATGGCTCAGTCTGCGTTCACTAAGATTGAGCTGATTATTTCTCATCAACGGAAATAAGAACGCAGATATTATTCGGATATCCTCAGCTAAATCTTGAGAGCGGCAGCGATGGATACGATAAAAGTCGTACACAAAAACGCGACATGCGTATACACTGAAATCAACCGCATTTCGGTTTTTGCGAGGGACGATGACTCAAGCGCAGACTTCCATCCCCGACGAAAACCTGCGCGCTGCGATCCTGGCTGAATTTGCGTCGGAAGGCCAAATCGCCGCCGCCAACGTGCGCGTGGGTGTGCTCAATGGCATTGTCCATTTGGCGGGCATGGTCGATTCGCTGGCCGAGCGCGCCGCAGTGGAAGAACTCGTCCGGGGAATACCCGGTGTGCGCGGCATCGTCAACCGCATCGAAGCCCCGGGTGCACCCAGCCCCTCCAGAACCATCCATCTCGACCTTTCGCCAAATCAAAAGGAAGACCCGGCATGAAGCATAAAGGTGTGCTGCTAATTGCAGTGTTGCTGCTTCTCACGGCCTGTCAAGGCGATGTGTGTCCCCCGGACAGCGTAACGTATGTAAACGATCCGGCCCAATTCTCATCTTTTGATTCTGCGACCGATGACGGACCATCTCCCGCACCCGTGCTGGTTGAGATCGGCGGGAAAATGGTTGAAGTGGATCGGGTAATCCATGGCCCGCTGTGCAACGACACATGGCGCGGGACGGTTTACGTGGCCTGCGACGTTTCAATCGTGGAATGGACCGATGAGCAGGGTCCATTTTTCTTCGATAACTGCAATCTTACAATCGAACCGGGCACCGTCGTTTATGTCGCCGCGCACAACGATACCCCCTACTACAAGGGCTGTGCCGTGTGTCACACAAGTGAAGGTTTTGAATAACCATCTTGCTAGAATAGGAAGAAACGCTGACGTCTTCAAGAAAAGGAGCGATGAAATGAAAACCAATCACCGTTTGGGAGGTATCCTGGCCAGCATCGCGGCCCTTATGGGAATCATCGGACATTATGTACTTTTTCTGAATTGGTATGAGAAAGGAATGAATACACCGACGGCTGAACCGGGATGTGAAATCCTGCTTAAGTATATCCATCCCATCCTGGCCAATTTCGGCATCCTCGCCGGCGTGCTGTTTGCCGTCAGCGCCTATGGTTTCTTCAAGAAGAAGGATTGGGCTTTCTTGCTGTCTGTAATCGCCATTGTGCCGGCCTTGCTGGGCAGCTGGTTCGTCAATGTGCCTTACATGGCCTCCGGTCTTCCCCCGGTTTACTTCATTCTCTTCTGGCCTTACGTGCTGCTCTACTTCCTTTTTATGATCTCGGTGGGGAAGATATCCTGGAGCCGGACGCTGCTGGCGTTGTTCACCGGCATCGCCTACATCTTCTGCTGGATGAACGGGATTGCCAGCACCAGCCGCACCATCACACACGGGTCACCGATCTTCGCCCTGGTGCAGCATCTGCATTTTCTGGCCATGCTGGCCTGGGCCGCAGTCACCGTGGGAGTCCTGATGAAGCCCAGGGAATGGGTCTGGGTGCTGGCTGTATCCGCCGGGTTGACGGAGCTCGCCGTGGGCATTCCCTTGGCGGTCGAAACCGCCCAACAGCTGGGACGCTTTTCGCTGTTCGCCCTTGCACCGATTACCTGCCTGGGACTCATCGTCGTGCTCTTCTGGCCGAACCTGTGGGAGCGGCTGACTGGCGCCGAGGCGTAAGCGCGAGCAAAATAGGAAAAGAATTTGTGGTCTAAACGCGCGCGATCGTTAATGAGTTAGCCGGCAAGGAGTTGCCGATGCAATTCATGCAAGAGCGTTTCAACTACCTGTTCAAATCCACCAAGGGATTGATCCTCGTCGCCATTGCCATGATCGCCCTCGAGACGGCTATCTTCGGGATGCTCTCCGGGCCGATGGCCGAGTTCGGCGTGCGCGACGTCGTTGTGAGCGCGCTCAATATGGACCTGGTCCCAGCGGAGCGCGAGGGCCGCATCATCATCCTCTACCACTCCATAGCGATGGCCATAGTCGCCATCGAAACCTACATGATCACCAGCCTGCTGAAGATGAAGGACTTCTACCGGACAGCTGTACGAGCGCTGGTTACATGCGGTTATTTAATGGCTATGGTCTTCGGCATGGGCTTCGCTTACTGGGGTCACAACTGGTCGCTGCACGGCTTATACATCGCCGGTTTGACGCTGGTCTTCTTCGCCGGTGTCATGTTGGTTATCGCCCTCTGGCCATGGAAGGCAGAATACTACCAGGCAGACGAAGACTATTCCCGCACGAAGCGGGGCGTAGATCTGGAGCGAGTCACCTTTTTCGCCGCGGCACTTACGACGGTGATCTCTGCCGGCTTCGGTGCGATCCCCGGCTCGAATTTCGGGAATGGCTTCCGGGTGGTCTTTGCAGAGAACATCATCCGTTATCCCGAAAAGACCACGATGCAGTATTCGATCATCGGCCACCTGCATATCATGCTGGCGTTGATCGCCATCATGCTCACGCTGATCATCGGCCGCTGGTTGGATTTCAAGGGTTTGCTGCACAAAATCGCCATGCCGTTGATGATTCTAGGCACGATCATCCTCAATCTGGGCGTCTGGGGTGTGGTCACACCGCTGGAGCCGATTGCCCACACGGTTATCTACGTCGGAGCGACCCCGTCGATGCTGGCGGCATTGTGTCTGGTGATTTTTGGATGGGACAAATTGATCCGCACGGGTGTGGCCGGAGTCCCGAAGCCCAATTTCCGCCAAAAACTCGGCGCTTTATTACGCGATCCCCTCAGATTCGGCCCACTCTGGCAAATGGTGTTTATGAATTTCAACGTCAGCGGCATCGGTATTTTCATGGCCGTCCGGCTGGACGAGATCTTCCGTCTCTGGCCGGCTCGCGAAGAGCGCATCGAGCTGACCGGACATTGGCATATCCTTTCCGCCATTATCGCTACCATCATCCTGCTGTACTACGGGGACATGATCGGGTTGAAGGGCAGAATCCGCAAGCTGTACGGCTGGTCGATCATCATCCTCTCGGACATCGCCTTTGCCTCCGCCACCATCTTTGAAATGAAGCGGCTGTTCATCACCGAAGCGACCCAGCAGCCACTGGTCAACACGGTTATGATCCTTATTGACTTCGGTCTGGGGATGCTGCTGGTTGTCCTGGCGATGGTCATGATCTGGCGCTTGCTGGACCTGTTCAAGAAAAGAGGACGCTGGAGGGAAGAAACCGAACACGAATTGTCTACGGAGGTGGGGTGATGAAGCATATCGTGGGAACATGTTTTTTGCTTGGTATGCTTTTGGCCGCCTGCGGTTCGGTGGATTTGGACGCTCCCATCCCGGTCTACGACACGAAAGTAGACCCGAATGAGTGGGTGGTCGTCCCGGCGGGCAAATTCCTTTCCGGACAGTTCAACGACCCTGTGATGATCGACTACGATTACGAAATCATGGTCACCGACGTGACCGTGACGCAGTATATCGATTTCCTCAACACATCATTGGTGGACGGTCCCATCGAGATAATGGATGAACAAATCGTCATTTTTTACCCCGGCGATGAGTTCCACGGCGCCAGGCACGAGGTCGAGATTGCTGCAGGGGAATATATCGTCGTCCCTCTCGACGATCCGGCTTCTCGTTTTGCCTTTGAAGGCGATACATTCCAGGTAAAGGACGGCTACGAAAATCATCCCATGACCAACGTGAGCTGGTTTGGGGCGCGGGCATATTGTAGGATTAATCACTGGCGCCTACCGACGGAGATGGAGTGGGAAAAGGCAGCCCGGGGTATAGATGGCCGTCCTTATCCGTGGGGTGATAGAATCGTTCGTAACAACGCCAATGTCTATGCCAGTCAGGATCCGTTCGAGGACATGGGCAGTTTCGGTTCGCGTACCAGCCCGGTGGGATTCTATAGTGGGCAGACCTACGACGGTTATACAACGCTTGACTCGGCCAGCCCCTACGGTCTGTACGACATGGCAGGAAATGTATGGCAGTGGACGGGCGATATCTACGAAGGGATGCACTACCGTTTCCTTCGGGGAGGCTCGAAGGACACCTATGGGATGGATCTTCGTGTCTGGGTGCGTAACAACGCCACACCCGAGTATTTCAGCCCGGGTGTCGGTTTTCGTTGTGTTCGTGAGCCATAGGTAGAGGCTGTTGTTGTGGAGTGCGTGATGCGATACCTGCAGCATTTCAAGACCAAATTCCGATTGTATTGGCCGCTGACAAAGTCTTTGCAAACCAGCTTGCTGCTTTCCACCGGCCTGGCCGGTTACATGAGCGCGCGCTGTCCGGTGCTGCACTGGGATACACTGCTTTTCCTGGCAGTTAGTCTTTTTCTTGCGATCGCCGGCAGCACGATCCTCAATATGTGGTACGACCGCGACATCGACGCCGTGATGAACCGCACCCATCACCGGCCGCTGGCGGACGGACGTGTGGCTCCCATCGAGGCGCTGCGTCTCGGATTGATATTCTCACTCATCGGCGTTGGGTTGGCAGCGCTGATGGAACCGCTCTACGGGCTGATCGTCTTCGCCGGATGGTTCTTCGATGTGGTCATCTACACCCTGTGGTTGAAACGCCGCACCGCCTGGAGCATCGTTTGGGGCGGAGTCGCCGGTGGGATGCCGATCCTGGCCGGGCGCGCACTCGGACTGGGCGCGGTCGATGGCGTGGGTATCTTGTTTGCCCTGGCAGTCCTGTTCTGGATCCCCACCCACATCCTGACCTTCACCATGCGCTACTTCGCTGATTATCAGGCCGCCGGGCTCCCGACCTTCCCATCCGCCTACGGCTTCCAAGCGACGCGCTTTGTCATCGCCCTCTCCAGTGTGATTGCCGCGCTGGCGATCATCGCCGCGGGTGTGCTGATCGAGGTTCAGTGGGGCTTCATCTGGCTGCTGGTCGCCATGTCGGCAGGATTATTCCTGCTGGCGGTTGTCAGCGTCCTGCGCCCCAATGAGCGGGTCAACTTTGGCCTGTTCAAATACGCCTCGCTCTACATGTTCGGCGCGATGATTCTCGTATCGATATGAAAATCACTCTTCTCGACCGCATCCTTCTGTGCCTGACGAACTAGTGGCTATTGGCCTTCTTTCTCAGTATGCAGCAAGTCTTTAATTGGAGGTTCGTATGAGAAACAACGCATGGGCCAGGTTGTTGCGCATTATCGGGATCGTTCTCATGAGCCTGACGGGGCTTTTCACCCTGATGGGCGGCGCAGGAACAACCTGTGTAGCTCTCAACCCGACTGGCTACGAGGGCAAGTACGCCGGGGTCGCGCCCTACCAATGGCTGTGGATCCTGTTTGTGATCGTCGGTGTATCTGCCGGGATATTGGGGGCGCGTGCTGTCAGGTTGCTGATCAAGGGAACCAGGAATGCCTACCGTGACGCGCTGGCGGCCTTACTGCTTGGCACAGTGGTCAACGCGGTTCACATGGTTGCCTCACGTAGTCTGCGGGGCGAGTCGATGCCCGTTGACGCTGTCCTGTACATCAACCTACTGACCCTGATCGTCTTCCTGTTGTTTCGCATCCCTGGTATCTGGCGGGGCGTGGACTACGAAAAGGCCAAAGAGGAGAAGAGCACCGGCAGGGAGTCTGCTGCGGCTGCACTGACCGTCTGTGGGCTGCTCAGTTTGACAATCCACTATTGGATGGCACCTACACACACCCTCGGTGGCGTGAACTACGCCGATGCGTCCCTGCTGACGCTCACGGGCTGGGGGTTGATTGTGTCGGGTGTGGTGGTAGCGTTATTCCCAATTTCTACTCCCGCCCGGTGTGATGCACGCGTAGCTCATACGCTTAATAAATGAAGTAGACAGTCGATCTACTCCGCGATCAAACATTTGCTCGCCGCGGGTAGGATACTTGTGTTCGGGGTGCTTGTGCGGGCAATTACCTGCGTCCTTCACCCCAATGAACTGGGCAGCCTATGCTTGTGTAGATTCAGCTCGCTTTATATGTAGTGTGGAAAACCGCGTCGGAATGGATCATATCGTATCGAAACCATTTTGATGATCCCCATTTCTTCTACTTATTAAAGGTTGAAATCTGGTTGATTTATACTGCCTGAGCAATGGGTATTCTGCGCTGCCCATTCCTTAATCATGCATGGAATCAAGCCAGGGATCAGATGCTTTACAACATCTGGCTACTGTGTATTCCCTCCGTTTGAAAGAGTACCCAAACGGGTACTACATTCACGTCACGCGCTTCTCTATAATGCAAACCAGATAAATTTTTGATAGCTGCGTTTCAAGGCATTTACATCATCATCCGATCGAACAAAAAGGAGTTGAAAAATGGCACCGTCACATTTACTACCAATGGAAAAACTGGTCGAGCTTACGTATTTAAATGGTCATAACGACCTTGCCTCGATCTCCCCGGATATCGAACGCTGCAGCACACCCAAGGACGTTCTGGCGTATGCGAAGAAGCGCAAGATCTCCATGGTGGATGTCAAGTTCACCGACCTGATGGGCCGCTGGCACCACTTCTCGATGCCCATCCAATACCTCAATGAAGGCATCTTTGAAGAAGGGCTTGGCTTCGATGGATCGAGCATTCGCGCTTTCCAGGACATCCAGGAATCGGACATGATCCTTTATCCGGATCCGGCTTCAGCGATTATCGATCCGGCCATGACCATTCCCACCCTCAGTATTGTCTGCAATATCAATGACCCGACAACGGGAGAACCATACAACAAGGATGTTCGCTACGTCGCCCAAAAGGCTGAACAATATCTGGTCGATTCTGGAATTGCAGATGCCAGTTACTGGGGCCCTGAGGCGGAGTTTTTTGCCTTTGATGGTATCCGTTTCGGGTATGAAACAGGAGGCGGATTCTTCCACATCGAATCCGACATGGCTTCATGGCAGTCTGGACGCCAGCACGACTCGCGCTTCGGCCCCAACCTGGGCTACCGGCCTGAAATGAAGCGCGGTTACTTCCGTGTGCCACCGGTCGATTCGCTGCAGGACTGGCGTTCCGAATCCATCCTGCGCATGATGTTGGCAGGTATTGAGGTCGAGGTGCACCATGGCGAGGTGGCTTCGGCCGGGCAGATGGAGATCGATTTGAAATTCGGTCCCCTCGTACAGATGTGCGACACGCTGCAAACCTATAAATACATCCTCAAGAACACAGCTGTGGCGCATGGAAAGACCCTGACCTTCATGCCCAAACCCATGTTTGGCGATAACGGCAGCGGCATGCACTGTCATCAGAGTCTCTGGAAGAATGGCAAGAACCTGTTTTACGATGCCAACGGCTATGCTCATCTGAGTGAGATGGGCAAGTACTACATCGGCGGGATACTCAAACATACACCGGCTTTGCTGGCGCTCTGCGCTCCCACAACCAACAGCTACAAACGGCTGGTACCTGGTTATGAGGCACCTGTGATGATGGCCTACAGCCGCCGCAACAGGTCAGCCTGCGTGCGCATCCCGGTCTACAGCACCAGCCCAAGTTCCGTACGCATCGAATATCGCTGCCCCGATCCGTCCGCCAATCCCTATCTGGCATTTGCAGGCATGTTGATGGCGGGTCTCGACGGTATCGAGAACAAGATCGATCCCGGACAGCCCATGGACATCGATCTCTTCGAAGATGATGCCCCCGCCGTACAGCAGGTGCCCGGATCGCTCAGCGACGTGCTCGACTGCCTGGAAAAGGACAGTGATTTCTTGCTCAAAGGCGGCGTCTTCACAGAAGATCTGCTCGGAACTTACATCGATTGGAAGCGAGTCAACGATGTTGATGTGTTGCGCTTGCGTCCGCATCCGATCGAGTACGTCATGTACTACGACATTTAGGTTAAAAAGGGAAAGTTGGTTGGTGACGCCAACTCCTTGTTCATGGGCTCTGAGGGATCGTTATCCGACCCTTAGAGCCCATGTAATAATTAGAATAAATACTATTGCCTCTTCTGTTATCACATCGGTATGGAATAATGAAATTGATCGAGTTTTTTTCGTGTGCTACAATCCTGAATAGTTCCGAAGGCAGCAGTCTATCACACCGCTCGGTATATACCGAGCGGTTGTCAACAGTCTCCATAAAATGAACAAGCAATCGAATTCCCACCCGCATAAGATTCTCTCCCGGCTGAATCAAATCGGCTCAGCGATCAATTTAGGCGTCTCTGGCGGGTTGGACAACTTGCAGGACACTCTGCGTCTCATCGTTGACAGTGCCACAGAGGTCGTTCCTGGTTCATCAGCGATTATCTATACCTATGATTCGAATCGTGGAGAGTTTAACCTTTCCTCTCGCGTTTCTTCGGAACTGAACAACGATCCGGATTTGGACGACGCGCCGCGGTCCAACGGGATCGGTGTGTATGCTGTAACCTCAAAGAAACGTGTGCTCTCCTATGAACAAAGCGAATTGGATATTCACCCGGCAAAGGTTGCTGCAGGTGCAAAGGCCATGGTGTGTTATCCGCTGATTATCGCCGGCGAGACTTTAGGTGTCTTGTACTTGTATCTGCATGAGCGTGAGACCTTCAGCGAACTCGAGTTGTTGATGTTGGATAATATCGTTAACTTGACGGCCATGACGCTCGCCTCTACACAGCGTTTTACGGAGGCACAACTCGAACAGGCGCGCAAGGAAAAAGAATTGCGCCAGCTTCATCGGGCGGGCATGTTGATTTCTTCCCATACGAGACTGCAAGACACATTGGATGCCATCCTCCGCATGGCCCTAGAAGTAACGGATGCAAAATACGGGATATTTCGTTTGGTGGACAAGCATGGGACATGTCTGGTCACATACGCTTTTGCCGGAGAACTGCAGGTGAAACCGGCAACCGAGTCATTGCCGATCGATGAAGGATCTGTGATGGGCATGGTGGCGTTGAAGCGGATGCCTTTGATCATCTCGGACTTGAGTGAGGCTCCCTGGAGCCGGGTTTATTATCCATTGGATCATGAGCTTGTCATGCGCTCGGAATTGGCCGTTCCTTTAATCGGCGCCAGCGAGCGCCTGGAAGGTGTGTTGAACCTGGAAAGCCCGCAATTGAGTGCGTTCAGCAAACAAGATCTGTACATTCTGCAGATCCTGGCGACGCACGCAGTAGCCGCGATCCAGGAAGTGCGCTTGCTGGATGCCCTGCAAGAAATTTCCACAAATATCCTCACCCAACCCTTGCAATCCATCCACAAGAATCTCGTTAAACAAGCTTGCGATTTGCTCAACGTACCCTTGAGTGTACTCTGGCTTCGGGAAGACGATTTCTTAATCATCCAGGCAGCCACACAACCGGGATTAGAGGGACGCCAGATCATTTTGCAGGACTCGCTAATAGGGCAGGCAACATTGAAAGGCGAAGCAGTGATCTCATCCGAGTTGAGATTGGATGTACCCATAGATTCTTATAATCCTTCAGACTACGGCTCATCGCTGATCGTTCCACTTTATGCACCCGAAGAACCTGAATCCAACAACCCCGTCGGCGCTTTCAGTGTCCAATGCGCAGCCGATCAGGAGCGCAACTTCGAGCAATCGGAGTGGGATAAGAACGTGCTAAGTATCTTGGGGTATTATGCGACTTTGGCCATCCAAAACGCCGTGCACCAGGAGGCTGCTCGTTTAGCGCATGAACAACGTACGGTAACGGAAGCATTTGCTGCTATCGGTGATATTGCCTCGAACCTCATGCACCAGCTGAACAACAAAATCGGTGCCATTCCTGTACGTATTGAAGGGATCCAGGATAAATGTGCCCCTAGTTTGGCCGCAGATCTATATCTGAGTCAAAATCTGATGGAGATTGACAAGAGCGCAGCTGCAGCAATCGAAATACTTCAGGAAAACCTTTTTCACTTACGCCCGATCCGCTTCTCCTCCGTGGAGATTCACGAGGTAATCGACACCGCATTGGCATCCGCAAGGCTGCCTGAAAGCATCAAGATCGTTCGCAAGGATTTGGACTCGTTGCCTCCTGTACATTCTTGTCCCAAGCGGTTGCCCCTGATTTTTATCAATTTATTCGATAATGCAGCGCGGGCGATGCAGGGGAGTGGAGAGATTCATATCCATGGTGTTGCCAATGGGGATCGGGTTCAAATTATTATCCGGGATACAGGACCGGGTATCCCGCCCGAATTGCATGAACGCATCTTCGAGTTGAATTACACCAGTCAACCCTTCGAAACGCATGAAAATTTGGGGTTTGGCCTCTGGTGGGTAAAGACACTGATGACTCGTTTCGGCGGGCTCATCACCGTCGATAGTGATGGACAAACAGGCACAACCTTTACCCTCGAATTGCCTCGCTCGGAGGGGGCCGCCTGATGAGTGATCCCCTATTCACCTTAATCGTCGAAGATGATCCCTCCTGGCAGGAAATCCTGACCGATATCCTGACGGATTTTGATCTCAAGATCGATCTGACCGACAATCTGCAGGATGCGGTTGAACGCCTGCGCAGCAAACCATATCGTCTGGCGATCATTGATTTATCACTGGAAGGAGAAGATCACAGCAACCAGGATGGGTTGGAAGTTTTAAGGGCCGTTCAACGGCACGCACCGGGTTGTGTCAGCATTATGTTGACGGGCTATGCGAGTGTCGAATTGGCGGTAGCGGTCATCCAGGATTACGGGGCGATGACCTGCCTTCGCAAGGAAACTTTCCGGCGTGCAGAATTCCGCAAAGTCGTTCGACAAGCCCTATCTGCATCGAGTGTACGGCGAGATGTTGACGACCAAACATTGTCAGATGAAGCAGCAGACCAGTCGGGTCTGCGTGATCAGCGTGACGATAATGAGCCGTTTGTTGGCTTGGCATTGATCGTGGAGGATGACGCGGGTTGGCGCAGCCTGCTTTCGGAATTACTTGTGGACGCCGGCTACCGTGTACATGAAAGCGCCAGTTACGGCGAAGCCTTGGGATTATTGAAGCGTAAGCATTATCAAGTTACCGTCGTCGATATTTCTCTGGCCAGCTCCGTTCAACTCACCCACAACGAAGATGGCTACCGCTTGTTGAAAACAACCCGTCAGGCTGGTATTCCAACGATCATCGTCAGCGGCTCTGTCGATCCCGATTTGATCGACCGGGCGTATTCCGAACACAACATCTTTGCTTTCCTGGAGAAGCAGTCATTCGAAAGAAGTGCCTTTCTTGAACATGTGGGGCAAATCTTTTCTCTTACCGCACTACCGCAAAGCCTGACGGATCGTGAAAAAGAAGTCTTGACATTGATCGCGCAGGGCTTGAGTAATAAAGAAATCGCCACGAAGCTGGTCATTTCCACGAACACGGTCAAAAGGCACCTTAAGTCTATTTTTACCAAACTCAACGTCAGTTCTCGCGCCGCTGCGTCTGCTCATGCAATTCGTATGGGCCTGGGCACCCAGGTGCAGGGGGAGTAGCACTCTCCCTAAAAACAGTAAACGTCGAGTTCATGATCCTCAAAGGAGTGCTGGGCGATTACGACTCCTTCCGCTTCTTAATCGCCAGGGCGGTCTTGAGCCCTTTCTCGCGGATGACCTTGATCTTGAGGCCGGTTTCCGTCAGGCGGAAGAAGCGTTTTCCGTATTTACGTAACAACTTCTTATCGATCTCGAATCCCAGACCCGGCCGGGTGAAGGGCTGCAGCATGGCGTTCTCGTCGGGCAGGATCGGTTCGATGATCCCTTCCCGATACTGCGGGATCCAGGAGGGCGGCTCGAAAGGATATTCCAGCGGGAGGTTGTTCGCCCGATCGGCCAGGACGAGATTCCAGTTGACGTAAAAGCCGACGCCGTTGGTCCAGGTGTGCGGCGAGAACAGTCGTTGTTTGCTGTGGCAGGTTTCGATCACCTTCATCACCTGGGCGATGCCGCCGGCGAAGGTAGCATCCGGCTGGTAGATGTCGAAGCAGTCTTTCTCGAACATGATCTTGATCTCGTCCCAGCCGTAATTCAATTCCGCGCCCGAAATCATCACCGGCGAATCTTGCTTCAGCGCCGCATTGCCGTCATAGTCACGTGAATCTAGCGGTTCTTCGAGCCATTTGATCCCGTTGGCATGACAGGCGCAGGCGAATTCCTTGGCCCGGGCGAGATCCCAGGCGGGCACACGGTCTACGATAGAAACAAGCCAGCCCTGATTGGCGTCCACACCCAGTTCAAGATCATCTCCCACGCCTTTACGTACGACCTCGATCTGGCGGATGTCGTCCTTCAATTCATGATTCTTCACTCGCAGCTTGGCGGTCTTGAAGCCGCGCTGCTTCATGGCAAGCAGTTCATCAGCGCGTTTCTCCGGTTCGTGCATCTCCCCCGTGGAGCAATACACCGGAACCGGCCGCGCCGTCCCGCCCAGAAGTTCGTAGACGGGTTTTCCCTGGGCTTTGCCCATAATGTCCCAACAGGCTGGTTCGATCCAGAAATTGCGCCATCCCAGGAAGCCTGCCTGCTTTAGCAGGCTTTGGACGCGGTCGATGTCCGTGGGATCCGAGCCGAGTAGGTACCCGCCCAGCAGGTCCCCCAACCCTTCCCGCTCCACACCCATGGCAGAGCCGGCCGAATAGCCTTCGATGCCATCGTCCGTGGTGAGTTTTACGAGCGTGAAGCGGTTGTGGGTCTGTGGATAACCGGGGATCCAGGTTGGCCAGAAGGTCTCTTTCAAAGGAACGGATATGTGGTAGAGTTCGATCGCCGAGATCTTCATTTTCGATTGTCCTCTCTTTGTTTCTGCGGATAAATATATTATGCTTGGGATCGGCGCGCAGCAAACCCGTTCGCTGCCGCTCACATATCTTTTCTTTACCCCCATTATGCTGGTCAATACACTGGCAGAAGGTAAATACTACGACTCATCATGGAGCACCCTATTGATCGGCTTTGCCGTTTACATCCTGGTGATTTTACATTTCTGGCGTTCGTGACCTTCGACCAACGGTATCTCGCCAATAAAACAGGAACCGATCCGTTACGAGGTAGCGTTATCCGAATCCATCACGCCACCCGCTGGTTCGACGTGCACGACGACGTCGATGATGGGCAGCGAGGATCGGATGAGGCAATCCTTCACTTTATGCCCAATGTAATGACCTTCACGGATGGAAAGATCTCCATCCACTTCGACGTGAATGTCCATCAGGTAACCCAAACCGCTCTTGCGGATCCGGCACTTCTCGATCGCCACGACACCATGGACGCAACCGGCGGTTTCAATGATCCGCCGTGCCACATGTTCTGGAACCGCAGCGTCCATCACTTCATTTAAAGCCGGCAGGAGCAGACGCACACCGTTAAATAGAATTGCACCACTCGCCACGAGTGCAGCCCAATCATCTGCCGGCTCGAAACCTTCGCCACCGATCAGGGCAATGCCAATGCCAACGAAAGCAGCCAGAGACGTGAGCGCATCCGAACGATGGTGCCAGGCATCGCTTCGCAGGGAACTGCTGTTCAACAAATCCCCCACACTGTGCATCCTGCGGTAAAGCAATTCTTTGGTCGCAACAATCAATCCCAATACAACCAGGGTATACCAGGCTGGGGCATGGTGTGGTGTGCGAATCTCTTGAATACTCTGCACGGCGATGAAAATTGCAGCAGCAATTAGGAACAGCGATACGGCCATTCCGGCCAGCGATTCTGCTTTTCCATGGCCGTAAGGATGGTTGTCATCCGGAGGCTTGGTTGAAAACCGCAGCCCGGCCCAAACAATCAAGGAAGAGAAGATATCCGCTGTCGATTCGATCCCATCCGCGATCAAAGCGTAGGAATTACCGAGAACGCCTGTGCTGATCTTTATCAAAGCCAGTACCAGGTTGATCGCAATGGCGCCGCCCGCAATTGTCAAACCGGATTTTACGGAAGTCATATTCGTCTTAATACCTCGAAATCGTAAGATATTTAACCACAACACAATGGATTTGTATCGGTAGATAAAAAGGTATCAACTGGCATTCGGGGAAATTATGTGTATGGCCAGATCCATATACCGCGTTATTCCTCCTAGCCATTGCAGCCAATATAACGAATAAAACTACAATACCAATTATGTCTTCCATGCTAAATAACCTTCACGGTCTAGAAAGAATATAGGCCGAAGTCGTATTCTTCTTCTGGAAGTTCATTGCTTAACCGTTGAATCATCTCTGAGATGAGTCGTAGAGCATATTCCTTATCGTTCAATCGAATGAACAATCTCCAATCAAGTAATTAAGCTAGAATTGGTACCCCTTCAGAGAATATCATGTCTAACCAATCTGTAAAGATCATCTGAATGGTGCCTGGGGGAACTCCAATTTAGGAACAATTCAATATGTGATTTACCGGGATTCCACATCGTAATGATTTTCCTCTAAACAGGCGATCATGATTGATTGGTCTTGCTTAAGTATAGGTCGTTTTCGTCATTTTCGATCATTTTTCAGCGATCCATCTCACCAATCCGAATATGCGATACGGTTTTTCCTGTTTCACTTAAATGGTAAAACAAGCTAGGGCATGTCGAGATACATTTCATCCAGACAGACTTTGTTCATAAATCTCTCGATATGGATACCTTTCTGAGAGCTTCATCACCACACTCCTTGCTGTTCTGATGATCTTCCCGGCCAGAAATATGTACTTCAAGCGGAAGGTCTTGATCTGCTGCCGGTATTCCGTTGGCCTTAGTGAGTCAATCTTGAACAGCAAAAACAGATTGTAGGCTAGCATCATCAACTGGAATATGGCTTCATTGGACCAGAATGATTTGAGAAGCAGGTGGCCAACCGCCATGTCATACTTGGCTTCCTTGATGTAGTTCTCGCAGTTGCCGCGCTTTTGATAAAACTCGACCACTTCCTCTGGGGACAGTTCCGTGTTGGTGACAAAGAAGGAATAGACGTATTCTTCACCTTCCAGGAAGGATAATTGCGCCTTGTCTTTCTCCTCTTTCAATATCCGGGATACGACAAACCTTCTGTCTTTCTTCCATGTGTTCAGGGAGGTGATAAGCTCAGTGGTTTCCCGGCCTTCTTCACCTGTATCAAAGACGATCTCTGGATCGGTGATCCTAGCCACAAGTATCGGATACGCTTTTCCCTTGATCACATACCTGCAGCCCAGTGATTCGATCGTTTCCAGGATATCTTCATCGAAGTAACCGCTGTCCATGCGAAATGTGACTTCCAAGCCATCTTCTCTGAGATGGGCCATGATCTCCTGGATCATTCCTGCGGCGCCATTGGCTGTATAGGTATCCCCGCTTCTTACATAGCCCGTCAGGTAAGCCTTGATTTCATCGCAGAAAGCGAACTGGATGTTGTAGCAAGGGTTGCCTGGCTTTTTGGGATTGTATCCTCTGGCTGTCCCCTCCTGGTGGCCTTCCACGTTGACCACGCTGCTGTCCATATCGATGGTGATGGATTTGTGCTTGCGCCTCCTCAGAAGCTTTCGGAAGACCTTGAAATTGATTTCTCTCAGCATCTGGGTCGTCTTGTAGCTGAAGTTCCCCAAGAATCGTGATACCGTTTCCGGTTCTTTGATCGCAATGTCAAACTCGTTGATCAGGGGATCGCTTTGCAGCAGTTTCAGCCGTTCCAGCTTGTCAATGCCAATCAAGTTGCCGCAGAGCATGGTTTTGATGTGGTTCATTTTGATCTTGTTGGTTAATTGGTTCTCAAAATCCAGATCATGATCGATCAGATCGAAAATCCCATTTCTCCTGGCATGTTCAAGTAATAGTAGTAAACCGGCATTCGATGTGAGATTCTTGGCTGAGAATTCGATTTTATTGATCACATCCACATCCTTTGGTGCACGATTTTCTTTGATTCAGGATTTTAACATGCGATCATTTCTTTCACCCAATGGGTGAAAACCACAACCTGAATACAGGCCGCTATTTATCTTACCAAAAGTCACAAAACGGCAATTTTTTCTCAAAAAATGATCGAAAATCGGCTTAAAATCCCTCATTTTACCCGTTAATGACGGTTTTTCCATTCGAAGGCCTTTTCCTTACTGATTGGGTGACGTAGAATCCGGGTTATGTTCATTATTTGACTTAATCACTCGGTTTGTCAACCTGTGGATGGGAAGACGTATCTGCAATAATAACGTACAACCCGATCGTAAACTGATAAGGGTTGTGGTGAGGCAGCGATGGATTGTGGGATGGATAATCCTCTATTTTAAATTTCACACAGCGAACCGACGCTGCGACAACGCAGCGCCAATGTGATATATTGGCAGCATTGTGCGCATTGAAAACCTTGCCGATCACACTGAAGTGCTTCTCGAACTTGCAGCGCTGCATATTGAATTCTTCAGCCGTTTCAACGCCGAGATGACGCCCGAGAGCCGTGCGGAACAGCTCGGCGCACGCAGCAGGAAAAATACCATTCCCCTGACCATGGTCGCACTCGATCGGGAGACGCCCATCGGATCTGCCTCGATTGTCGAACACGACCTGGACAGCCGTATGGATCTGTCACCATGGGTCGCCTCTGTTGTCGTGCGGTCAGATTATCAACGTCAAGGCGTTGGTACGGCTCTGATGAAACGCATTGAGAAAGAGGCCGTGAAGCTGGGGATAAAGAAGCTGTATCTATTTACGCCTGACATGGAAGTCTTTTATGCAACATTGGATTGGGTGGTCATCGGCCGAGAGATATTCAAGAATCGCTTTGAAGTGACGCTGATGGAGAAAGAAATATCGAGATAGTCCGCACCCGCGTTTCGCAGATTTGATGCAAGGACCTGTTTTGGCCAACCTACACGGTTTGAGACCCGATCGGACTCAGTTCTCAGGATTGTCTCTATTTATCTCTCCCTGCCTCATTCCATTCGAACCGCGAAACCATATCCACCCGCACAATCCCAGTCCAATCAGGGTTAGGAATAACCCCAGTGGAGCGTCCCAGGGAATGTAGCGGAACTCGTAAACGTGTCTCCCGGCTGGGGCTTCGACCTGCAGCCATTCATCGCCGATCAGTTCAACGCGTTCCCCGTCTCGCCATGCCCGCCAGCCCGACCAGGTATTTTCCTGAACCACCAATTCACCGGACACCATACTATTACAGGCAACTTTAATATAACCACCCGAGCCACTGGCTTCGCAAGCCTGCTCACCTTCCGGACCAGTCACAACGGCGTACTCCACATTTTGTCGGGCGTAAAGCGGAACCCCATCTACCTCCCCGATCATCACAGCTGATTCCGATGGTGGACCGGCGCGATTGGCCTCCAGCTTAGCCAACGGGAAGGGTCGTTCCTTCCAGTTCCAGGTTCGGATGCCCGGACTGAGTTTCAGCCCCATGGATATCGCCGCTTCAATGTAGTGGTGCTCGCCGAAGGGTGGCTCGACCCACTGAAGGGTGGGGGTGCGCAACTCCTCGAGTAGATCATATAAGCCATCCCCGATCTGCGTGGTGTAGACCCAGTGTTTGGTGAAATTGTTGCACTTGTATACATTGACGATCAAGGGTATCAGCAACAGCCATTTAACAGAAAGGGTTCTACTTCTGGTTTGTGATCCGGCGTCATAGGTTAAGCTGAGGGAGGGCCACGGGTGCTTGAGCAGCCGGTCCAGTCCATAAGCGGCCAGAGCCAGGATGGGAGGCACTGCCAGGCCTGCGATCTGGGAGGGATGGCGGATGCCCGCCATCGCGGGGAAGACTTTTGCTCCCCACCTTAACAGAACGGCGCTGCCGATCAAAAATTCGATTATAACCACCGCCGCCAGGTAGCCACTGCGCGGTCGATCTTCTTTCTTCGTCGAGGCAAGTCCGATAACAGCGAGAATTACTGCCGTCCAGCCGATGAACATGGTGTAGAGATGGCCGTAGGGGTACTTCTGGAGACTGTCGTTCAGATAGAAACCATGCTCGTCGATGACGAGGTTGAGAGGTAAGAATTGGATGGGTTGGGCTGTAGCGAATTCGGGATCTGTATCTTTTACAAAGTTGGGAATGAAATGCACTAGTGGGATGAGATAGATGGCAACCAACAGAGCGACTAGACCGGCGGCCTTCAAGAAAGAATGGAATTGGCGGCTGAAACCACCTTCTTTTCCGACAAACAAAATGGGCACTGCCAGCATAGATGCGACCATGCCGATCTGAATGTAGCCCTGTCCTGCCAATAGCGCAGAAGCCACAGTTACAGCGAGCAGAACGATCGCTCGTTTGCTCCCTCTTCGGCTAAGCGCTACGACTGCAGAAAAAACCAGGCTGCACATGGCCATGGATAAGACAACCCCAAATGCACCCAACTCCATCTTCCCGGCGAGATGTCCCCCGGCCACAGCCATCAGTGCACTCCACACCCGGGGCAGCCAGCCCACTTTCATTTCCCTCGCCAACCACCACTGTGCTACGCCCCCGAAAAAGAAGGAGAACACGATCGCGACCTTGGCACCGTTGATCACGCCCCAGATAAGCGTCGTGAGCATGACGATCGGGTGCAGCATGCTTCCGTGCACATCCACAAAGGCAGGGTTACCCCCCCGAGTTGAACCGTTCCAGAGCGCACACCAACCACACTCACCGACTTGCGTCCAGAGATGGTGGGTTTGAATACCAGATATAAACTCGCGCCCGGCGGGGATCACTCGTGGGTCGAAGTTAAGGTAATCTCGTCCGATCCAAATTGCCCAGAATGCGATCAGCAGGATCTCGAACACCAGGAGTAATTTCGCTCGATTTCGCTGGAACATCTTCCCTCCTGCCCATTAACTTAGCACGTATCTATCCATCGATGCGCGACGAAACGACATTTGCAGATATTCTAGCCGAGAGTAGAAGGATACGAAACTGTCTATCGTTTGACAACACCGCTACGGGAGAGGTTTTTCGATGTGGCCGGTTATCGGTTTGAACGATTGCGTAAGATTGTGCTGTGGATCGAAAAGGCGCTTTTAAACGATTAGCTGAATAACTAAAACAATAACCAACCCAAGGATGTAGCTTAGCATGTTCGTCCAAAAACTCAGTCCCAGTGAGCGCCGCCATCCCAGGTGGCTCGAAGCGCCGATTCGATATATCACAGCTTCGATCATGATCGCAACGGTAATCTGAAACGCAACCGCAGGAACCCTGGAGAGGATGATGATCGGGATGACGAGCCAGACCAACGGGATGGTGACGATGTTTCCCACCACAACCAACCCGAGTAGTTTTTTCGGGAGCGATCTCTTCGATAAGTAAACGTAGGCAACGATGAGTTCGATGACGAGTGTCATCACGAGAGCGATCGCCGTTGAGTTGAGCTTTACCGGAAGCACGCTTGGGGCGAAAGATCGATCGGGTTCAATTAGCGCGGTGGGTTGCGGTGTGATTCGGATGACATCCATCCGAGATGGATAAAACACTACATTATAGTCACTGTCGAAATCAATGTTTCTAAAAGGTTCGCTGCGCAAGACCTGATCCGCTAACCCGACTTCAAGCTGCCAATTCCCCTGATGGCTGTACAGCATCGCGTAGCAGCCCGAATCGTCCCAGGTCACTTTCTGGGCCGCTACATCCTCTACGAGCTCGGGCGCAGAACACGTTGGATCGTCTTCACAGAAATTGAGTTCGACGAACGCAATCTGCGGGGTGTCGTCCACATTCGTAAAATCCCAGGTGAACTGCATCGTGGGATGAGGGCTGATGTCAGCAGCTGCTTCTTGCGGAATACTGAAGGAGACCAACAGAATCACAAGCGCTAGAATCGATGGGATTCGATATACGTGTGCCGATTTTCTCAGTGGCATGTTTTTTTACCTATAGATTGAAGGGATTTTATGCATTTGGCCTCTCCATCTTGTGCGTGACTACTTCATCTCGCCACGCTTAGAACGAGATGGAATGGATGTGTTGGTTGTCATTGATTCTATCAACTACCGAGAAAAAATGCCTGATTCCTCCAAATTTGGTTGGATATACTTTTAAGACAGTTATCTGATGAAAACCGGCTACTGCGTTCAACCATTTACGACAATACCATTGAAATCGCTAGTTATCTTTCAGTTACGGTTATGAAATACTGGCGTGACCTTGCTCATGGCCTGAATTCAGCCTGACTTGGCCATCAACATTTCATGTATAAAATCTGTGGATAACTCATGATTTCTTGTGGAAAAAGCCTGTAGATGTGTGGAAAACTGCAGATTGTCAAGACACGGCCAGCAAGTGCAGTGTTGCCCCCCAGAGCAATCCCCCAACGATGATCGCCACCGCCCAGATTGCATAGGCAAGAGGATGATCCTCATTTCGACGGTAGACCCAGACGCCGGTGAGTAAATCCAAAAACCAGCAGAAGACACCAATCATCGGCAATAACAGCAGGCGACCGGGTGGAGCAAATGGGTCGGGGTTACCCATTGGATCGAAGCCAAAGGGCACACTTGGTGGCAATGAGCTGGCACGCAGCGCCAGATAGCCAAAGAGCAAAAGCGAGATCGCAATGCCGCTGAGCACCAAAATGCGAGCCCGAAAGTCGTTCCACATGCGTGCGAGGATGAAATCCGGTCGTTGCGATACAGCCGGAATGGCATCCAACGACCCCATTCTTGCCGTATCGACGAACTGTTTTTGAAAACCCTCCGGATCAGATGGGGATATCGCCAGAGTCCGCTCGTTGCTTGTAAGCAACACGATCCCTTCTGCAGTTTGTGTAGAAAAGAATTCAACCACAGCATCCTGATCTAGATGCCCGACGACGCAGCCGGGCCATCGAAATGTGAACTCGGGAGTGAGATTCTCGTATGTGGCGGATGCCAACTCGACGGATTGGATCTCGGCGACGGGGATCTGCTCGTAGGCCAACCCCCATGTTAGATAGAATCCTTCCCGATCTAGTCGATAGCGTGCAGTGATCAGTCCGTAAATTCGATAACTTACCAGAAACGATAGGGGTACACCAACGATCGGCAGCAACACCCAGAGTATGATCCATGCAGACATCGTGGCCGTTGCCAACTGGAGAATACCAAACACCGTAGCCGATAATAGGATCAGCAGAAAGGTAAAACCGAGGAGCAAGCCCAGTTTTCGATTCGGTATGAAAATCATCGTCGTTATCTTTTAAGGATGCCCTATCAATATAGGTAACCCATCACATTATGACCAGCATCACCAGCGAGAACAGGATAGCCATTCGGATGTGACTTTGTGATTTACTTGCCAGCATCACACCCGCTTGTACAGCCAATTTCGATTCATTAACGATAGACTGGTTCGTTCCATTGGCGATATTTCTCCACCTTGCCGTGCACGACATCGGTGTTAAGCGCTTTAAGCTGCGCCGTGATCGGGCCCATCTTCCCATCCGCGATCGGATGATGATCGACCAGGGTAATCGCGGTGACCTGAGCGGCAGTACCCGTCATGAAGAATTCGTCACACAGGTAGACCTCTGTGCGATCGATCGGGCGTTCATCTACCCGAATACCAAGTTCTTCGCGCGCCAATTGAATGATCGAACGGCGAGTAATCCCTTCGAGAATGTTCTCCGTTACCGGCGGCGTGATCAGCACGCCGTCTCGTACCATGAACACGTTTTCTGCGCTGCCCTCCGAGACGTGCCCCTCGTTGGTCAGTACGAGCGCCTCGTCGAAACCAGAACGCAGCGCATCGGTTTTGACCAATGCCGAGTTGACATATGCACCGCTGATCTTGCCTCGGGCAGGGATGGCGTTGTCATCAATGCGACGCCAGGAGGAGAAGGTCACGTGTGCTCCTTCGTCTTTTTCAACATAGCGGCCGAAGGGGACGGAATAGATGCAAATGTCGTCGCGTATGTCGTGCAGCTTGACCCCAACAATCTCCTCCGCTTTGTAGATCAGGGGTCGAACATATACATCTTGCCGGTGCTCCTCTTTCCTTAAAAGTTCGAGTACGATGTCGCGCAGTTCCTCAGGTGACTTGTCGATCTTAGCAATCAGGAGTTTCGCCGAATTCAACAGGCGCACGAAGTGATCGATGGGACGGAAGACGAAAAGCTGCTCTTGCTCGTCGTTCCAATACGCTCGTATCCCCGCGAAAGCCGCCGTTCCGTAATGCAGCGCATGGGTCATGATCCCCACTTTGGCTTCCGAATAAGGCACAATTTTGCCCTGGAAATATGCATAGTTAGGAAGTGTCACGGTATGATTCTCCTGGTCGGACTATGGTTTTTACTATTCGTTCGATTATGAAATTATAGGACGGTCGAGTGCCAACATCAAGCCATCCGACCAATAGGCGACCTACGGTCCATGACAGAAACCTTGACGCTCCCGTCTTACATTTTATGAAATAAAACACCGCTCGCCTCTGCAGGCGAGCGGTGTGCTTGTACGGAACCCGATTTATGCTTCGCGGAATTCACCTTCGACGACGTCGCCCTCTTCTTCAGGACCATCATCAGTTGATGTCTCTCCGCCCGTCGAAGGGTCTCCTTCTTGCGCGTAGAGTTGTTGACTGAGGGCGTAACTCGCTTGCTGCACCTCTTCGGTCAGCTTCTTAATCTTATCCATGTCTTCGCCCTGCAGCGCCTCCTGCAGTTCCTTGACCTTTCCCTCAATCTTCTCGCTATCACCTTCAGGCACCTTATCGCCCAATTCCTTCAATGCTTTTTCCGCCTGATAGGCCATGGTGTCGCCTATGTTACGGGCTTCCGCGATTTCACGACGCTTCTGATCATCCGCGGTGTGCTTCTTGGCTTCTTCCACCATTCGATCGACATCGCCCTCGTCGAGATTGGTCGACGCCGTTATAGTGACTTTTTGCTCCTTGCCAGTAGCCTTGTCTTTTGCCATCACGTTGAGAATGCCATTGGCATCGATATCGAAACCAACTTCGATCTGTGGAATACCACGATGCGCCGGCGGGATACCGTCCAGCCGAAAGCGTCCTAACGTCATATTGTCGTGGGCCATGGGACGCTCACCCTGCAGAACATGAATGTCCACCGCTGTCTGGTTATCGTCCGCCGTGGAGAATACTTCCTTCTTCTCGATGGGGATGGTTGTATTTCTCTCGATCAGCGTGGTCATCACGCCGCCCAGAGTCTCGATCCCCAATGATAGCGGAGTGACGTCAAGCAGCAACACATCCTTGACCTCACCTGCGAGTACGCCGCCCTGAATAGCTGCACCGACGGAGACCACTTCATCAGGGTTGACGCCCTTGTGCGGATCCTTTCCCGTCAGGGATTTCACCAGTTCCTGGATCATCGGCATGCGGGTTGCGCCACCAACAAGAATCACCTCGTCGACTTTTTCCGATTGGACTCCCGCGTCCTTCAGTACCGCGCGGAACGGTTTTTTGACTCGTTCTACCAAACTTTCACTCAACTGCTCGAACTTGGCGCGTGTCAGTTTGACTTGCAAGTGTTTCGGGCCGGATGCATCGGCTGTTACGAAGGGCAGGTTGACTTCCGTTTCTGCCACCGTGGAAAGTTCGATCTTGGCCTTTTCGGCGGCTTCACGCAGCCGTTGCAGTGCCTGACGATCTTCACGCAGATCGATGCCCTGCTCCTTCTTGAACTCATCCGCAATGTAGTTAAGGATGCAATGATCCCAATCGTCACCGCCCAGGTGCATATCGCCGTTTGTCGCTCGAACCTCGACTACTCCATCGCCAACATCCAGGAGACTGACGTCGAACGTGCCGCCACCCAGGTCAAAAACCAGGATGGTTTCATTGCCTTTCTTGTCCATTCCGTACGCCAGCGCCGCTGCTGTTGGTTCGTTGATGATACGCATCACTTCCAAACCGGCGATCTTTCCAGCGTCCTTGGTCGCCTGGCGCTGCGAATCATTGAAATAAGCGGGAACGGTGATAACCGCTTTCGTGACTTTTTCACCCAGGTAGGCTTCTGCATCATTCTTGAGCTTGGCCAGAATCATGGCCGATATCTCTTGTGGTGTGTAGTCACGACCGGCTGCGGGGATCTTCACGCGCACGTCATCCGCAGGACCTTTGACCACTTCATAGGAGATCATCTTGCGCTCGGTCTCAACTTCGTCATAACGACGACCGATAAATCGTTTGATCGAATAAACGGTGTTCTCGGAATTTACCACTGCCTGACGCTTCGCGGTTTGCCCCACCATGCGTTCTCCACTACTCGTGAAAGCCACGACGGATGGACACAGTCTACCGCCTTCGGCCGTTGTAATTACCGTGGGATCGCCGCCTTCCATGACGGATACGACGCTGTTCGTCGTCCCAAGGTCAATGCCAATAATTTTCGACATGAATTTCACCTCACAATTTCAAGTTTCTTCACGCTAAAATGATACTCGATTTTCGCAAGAGGAGTATTAACATCATGTTGGAGACACATAGGTTCTCCCTTGCCGCGTGAAACTTGCGTCACGGCAACAAAGTGCCGTTTACATTTCAAGACGCCTTGCTCGCTACAATCCCAAATGCATTATAACTGCGCTTCACTTGTGTAAAACCAACATCTTTCAATCGCTGCACCACGCCGTCCCCCACGCCGCGGCCAGTGCGACTTTTTAGATCACCCACGTAGTGAAAAACCTTTCCGCTGGGCTTCAATACGCGTAAAAGCTTCTGATAAAAATCCCGGGAATACAAATCTCCTGCAAGGCTGAACGTGGGCGGATCGTGGAGTATCCAGTCAAAAAGCGATTCCTCGAACTTTTCGACAACATCATACGCATCACCGATCAAACGCTCGATCTTCGTATTCTGGAACAACGCCCGGGACCATGGATTGAGGCGCGCAACTTCTTCGACCGCCGGATCGAGTTCGATGGTGGTCACGCGCGAGACGTGCTTGGCAAGCTCGATCGCCGTGTATCCCAACCCAGTGGTCGTGTCGAGGGCTTGGCCACCACGGGGTTTAAGCGCCTGGATTTTCCTACGCGTGTCCTGCATGGGTTCGATGCCCTTAATCCGATGCATGGGAAATCCCGCCAGCAGCATCGTTGGCGCACCGTCGGTTGGCATCAGGCTAACAGGACGCTGAGTCTTTTGGGAGAACGCCTGAATCTTGTGGATTCCCTCTTCAAGTAGCTGGAAACATCCGACGGTCGATTTTTCGATCTTGGCCGCATCTGCCCAACTTAACACCTGGCCAGCAGGAAAATGAATGCCTTCTTGCTTGATATGCGCCTCGATCGTCGTCAGCCCGAGATCGGGCGTAACCTCAACTCGCGATTCGCCCGATAGTTTTGCTTGAAGAAGAATCTCGGCCTGCCTGGATGAAAGAATAACCAATTCGGTTTACCTCGGGTGTTCTGATGGTTTAGTGTATCGCAAACAAGCGATATATTCGATAATCGATACGAGTACGTCAGAGTACTGGTGACAAATTCTGGCAATCCAGGTGAGGATGTCGCTTTTCTCAACATCAAAATGAGTGAGGCAAGGTTCCATGTCCGATCTGCAGAATTTCCGCAAACGCAAAGATGAATTTTTCCTCCATGATTCCTACAGTCCGTTAACGCCGCAACAAAAGGCTTCGTTTGCCGGGCTAAGTTACTTTCTCGAGAATGAGTCTCTGAATCTCATGGTTGAAATCGAGTGTTTTCCCGAAGGAAAGATGATTCAAATCCAAACCAACACGGGAGATGTGCAAGTGTATGAGCGTTTCGGCCGCTTCTCGTTCGAAGTCGACGGTGAGCCTGCGTCCTTGACTGTATACATTAATCCCAATGGTTTTTTCCTGCCTTTTGTTGACGCCCTGGCCGGGGAGGAAACCTACCCGGCCGGACGCTATCTTGAACCGGCGCAATTACTGGACGGTCGCTTTAGCATTGATTTCAATCTGGCCTACAACCCCTACTGTGCGTATAACGCCAATTGGTCCTGCCCCATTACACCTGCTGAAAATCGATTGAACGTTCCCATTCGAGCTGGCGAAAAGATATTCGAAGCAGAATAGTCCTTCTTGTTCCCAAATTAGTTTATAAATCTTCACTGCACTTGCAAACGGCGGTTTTCTTCAGGTTGTTCGAGAAAATGTGTCGGATCGTGACCGAGACTGCCAGCCAAGCGATCTTGAGCCAATTGGAAAATCTCCGTCGTTGGTTGTAATCCGTGCGCAGAATGTAATCGTCCCGTTCGATGATTTCCAGGATGGTCTCGAAGCGCGCACAATACCAGTAACCAGCAATCTTGCAGCGCAATACCATTAACTGATCTAAATACCGCTTGCCTCTTGAGAAGTAATCCCGCGCCTGCTCAACCCGATTTCGAACCCAGGCCCGAAATACCGGGTTGTTAACATCCTTGAGATCCAGCTCGGTTTCGTGGATGTATTCGACGGGTATGTTGATATATCCTTCGGATATATCGGAGCGCATGTCACGCAGCATGTGTGTGATGTGCGCGGCCGTGGCCGCGAAATATCGATTATTCGAATCCGGATATGCATATGTATTGCAGACGAAGTACTGGATGGCATCTGTCACGGCAATCCCTAACCGCGTGGCATACCAGGTGAGTTCTTCCTGAGAAATGAGTCGGCCTCTTCGCTCTGCGTCGAATTCGATGATGGCGAAGAAATTGTGGATGAACGACTTCAAACCGCTGTTCTCGCTGTTATCGCTATTAATGAGATCGGCAACGAGCTGCTCTTCCGGTGTCAATCCACCCACTTGTTTCCGGCGATATAGATCAGCAATGATCTCTTTTTGCCTTTTGATAAAAGCAATTCGGTCTTCACGGGAACTGGATTGTTGGTCAACCACGTCATCCGCCCAGCGAAAATAGGCATAGGCTTTCAAACAGTCGTTTACCAATTCTTTATCTGCCAGAAAGCAGGCTGTGAAATAGGATTGCTTACTGCTGTTTCGCGTTATCGAACGAGCGAGTTGTTCGCTGTCATTCACCTTGCACTTCCTTATTGTATAGGCAGTTCTTTATACCATTCGTTATAGATGAAACTTCTAAGCCCATCTCGATTTGTCTGGCCTGATCAGACCTTCTGCGGTTCGCCGATATTGTGATCCTCTGCGATGCGCTCTACAACCAGGTCCGCCGAAACCAGAACCGTCGACATCCCGGTTCCAGGATGCGTACTGGCACCCACGAAGTATAGATTCTCATATAGGTTATGTTTGTTGTGCGGGCGCATGTATCCCATCTGGAAAAGGTCGTGGCTTAAGCCATGCGTCGACCCTTTGGTTAAGTTGAGCTGGGTTTTCCAATCCTTGGGAGTCCAAATCTTCTCGAATTTGATATGCGCTTCCAGGTCATCGACACCGATACTGGCAAGCCGCTGCAGGACAACCTTCCGCATTTTTTCAGCAACGATTTCCCAATCGAGCGGCTGGTCCTCGCTCAAATGCGCAATGGGCAACGCCACAGACAAGGACTCTTGGCCTTGCGGCGCCATGGAGGGATCGATGCGAGAGGGGGCGTGAACGTAAAAGTGTGGATTTTCGGGAACCGTGCCCGGAGCAAACATGGATTCAAACCCACTGCGAAGGTCCTCGGCAATGAACAAGTTGTGCGGTCCGAGTTGTTCGTACTGCTTGTCCACAGCCCAGAAGAAAAGCAGCCCCGAGCAACCATGTTCGCGGTTTTCGAGTCGTTTGCCGAGCTTCTCATCCGGCAGGAGATGGCGGTATACGTAGGGCAAGTCAGCGTTGGCGACGACAATATCTGCCGGTACATACTCCCCTCCGTCCAGCACAACACCTGTGGCACTGCGGCAATTGACCTCGATTCTTTCAACAGGAGTGTTGAACATGAAGCGCACCCCTCGCGTTTCGGCAATCTTCCGCAGCGCTTCGACGACGGCGTGCATGCCGCCGACGGGATACCAAACGCCTTCGGCGAATTCGGTGTACTGTAGTAAAGAGAAGATCGCCGGCGCTTCGTATGGACTCAGACCCATATAGAGATTTTGAAACGTGAATGCGAGCTTCAGGCGGGGATCTTTAAAGTAACCGCCGACGTAAGTTTGGTGGCGTCTTAACGCCCGAAGTTTGAGTAATAATAGGAGATTGCGAAGCGTTAGAAACGACCGCCAGCTGGTGAAATTCCGTTTCACCAGGTATTTCTGCGACAGATTGTGATGCGTATATCCCTCGGATAAGTAGCGCAGGAACCCGGCGAAGCTTCCCGGTTCGATCGCCTCCAACTGCTTCCGCATGGCCAATAAGTCGGAGGTTGGTTTAAACGACAGACCGTCTTCAAAGTGGATGTGGTAGCCGGGATCGATGCGTCGTAAATCCAGATGATCTTCGATTCGCTCACCCAAAGCGTCGAATGCGTCTTCGTAAAGTCTGGGCATCAGATACAAAGTTGGTCCGGTGTCAAAACGGTGGCCGTCTTGTCCGATCCTTCCGCAGCGCCCGCCGACTTGATTGCTTTTTTCAATTACCGTGACTTTACAGCCGGCCTGTGCGAGACGAGCTGCGGTTGCGATGCCGCCAACGCCTGCACCAACCACCACGATGTTCGCTTTCTGCATAACGATTACACTCCAATGTTCAATTCTCGCAAACCCATTATGGGGAATCTGCGGTATTCACATACCAAAATCGTCGGATGAAGGCTTGGTTATCCAACGTCTCCCGATTCTTTGATACGGATGCATTGTAATGTTCCCCTGCGGATATTCCATGACGCAATGCTGACATCCATCACGGGCTTCAATGTCAGCTTGGGAACTCCCTTGAATCTATAGGTCCCCGATCGCGGAACACTCATACCGGCTCGCTCTGCGTCTCTACCGTATGACAATCTTTGATTTATTAACGAATTTCGCATTCTAACACGAGTAAGGCGCGCGACATCAGACCGCCAAGATCCAAGGGTGTATGATTTCTATACGGCAAATTGGAGGAAGAGTTGCATGCCGGGGGTGACGCTCTGGTTGAATGGTGAAGCCCGCTAAGGGTTACGGATTTGTCAGAATCCAATAACGATTACTTCTCTTTACTCTTTCGTCTCAGATCTTTGCGGCAGTAAAGCAAGCAATGCGGATGCCGCCAGTGCCAGAACCGCGCCGAAGAGGAAGGGCGCGCCGGCCCCAAATCCGTTCCAACCCCCGAGGCCCTGCCACAGTATTCCCGCAATAAGGCTCGCCGGGAAGGCCATCAGACCAATGGCGGCGTTGTAGAGGCCATAGGCCGTGCCGCGCTGCTCCAATGGAACCATATCGGCCACGAATGCTCTCGCTGCACCTTCCGTCATGCCGTAGTAAATACCGTATGCTGCCATCAATGCCCAGGCATGCCATTCGGTTTGCATGCGCGCAAAACCAAAGTAGACCAGGGCATAGAAAAGCCAGCCCCCAATCAACAACCGGCGTCGTCCGATGCGATCCGAAAGTGCGCCTGCCGGCGTCGATACCAGTGTGTAAATCAAATTAAATACAATCAGCACGCCCAGCAAAGCGCTCACCGAAATACCGATAGATTGTGCGCGCAAGATCAGAAAAGCGTCCGAAGAATTTCCCAGCGTAAAAATCACAATCACCAGCAGGAAGACGCGGAAACGACGATCGAAACCCCGCAGGCCAAGGCGCGGTGATGGTTTCTCTGCTGCTTCTTTGACAGCGGTGCTTTTCTGCGGACGTTCTACATCCCTCGCCCCAAAGCCGATGACGAGTACTGCCAGAACGGCAGGAATCATGCTGATCAATACCACCAATTGAAAGGTTGATCGAGTAAGTTCGCTTTCGTCTCGCTGCACGAGCAGGACGATGAGTAGTGCAACGATCAGTCCCAAGACCGCTCCTGCGGTATCTCCGGCGCGGTGCAGTCCAAAGGCCAGGCCGCGTTGCTTCTCGTCAATGCTGTCCGCGACCAATGCGTCGCGTGGTGCGGTACGAATCCCTTTCCCCACACGATCTGTGAATCGCACCCCCAACACCCACAACCACCGATTGGCAAAATACAAGAACGGCTTGGCGCAAGTCGATATCGCATAACCCAACACCGCCAGTCGTTTCCGCTCTCCCAGGCGGTCTGAGAGCCAGCCGGAGTATGCTTTAAGTAAGCTGGCCGTTGCTTCCGCGAGGCCCTCGATCATGCCGACGATGGAAGTGCGCACCCCCAACACGTTGAAAAGAAAGAGGGGCATTAAATTGAGCAGCATCTCGGAAGACACGTCGTTTAGAAAGCTGGTGACGGTCATCACCCAAACGTTGCGCGGTAATTTTCGTAAAGCAGGGGTCTTTGCGTTGTTTGCTTCATTGATCATTGTTAAGTTCCTCGCTTTGATATCCCCATGTCTCCATCAATACGATTTAACACGCAGGTTCTCGCCGATTTGGTCGCTGTGCACTTCAAATTCTTTATCGTGTATGCCAATCATGATCCGCCAACCGGGAGTTTCGACTTGGGCGCACACCTCCCCTTCGTCAGGCAGACCCAGGCAGGTATCCGGCCAGGTTTCGGCAGTTAAGCTATTAACTTCCACGTCTCCGGGATTCACTTCTAATTCTTCCGCAAGAAACCCCACTGCTGCGGTTACGGCAGGCGGAAAGGGTTCGTCAACGGATGGTGAGGGTTGCGTGAGCGGGTCGCCGAGCAGCCCATTGAGAAGCATGATCGTTCCACCATCCGTACCGGGGTATGCCACGATCAAGCGACCTGAAGCCCAGATATTGATTCGGTCCGGCCACGTCAAGAGCTGTGAGTCGATGCTGGTCCCATCAAGGGAGAGGGTTTCGGAGATCGCTGTGCGTGCCTCCACGCTTTCGTATTCGTACACATAGACGATCGCCGAGTTAACCCTAAGGACTTCCGGCGCAACTTCAAGGTTCGCTGGGGCTTCGGCCGACATCTCGGCCAGTTCGGCTCCGGCATCGCGTATTGCTTTGATGAGATCCCGTTTGTCCTCGATCTTGGCGGATTGCGGTACGACATCCCTGGCGCAAGCTACCAGACAGCACATCACGATAAACACGAAGGTCAAGCCGAATCGCATCCAATTTCTACTTTCGAACAAGGTCGCCCCTCTTTCCATTAGTTTGGATAAGATCCCCCAATCGATCGAATTTCTTTTATGAGTGTACATCAACCAGAATGTTATTACATAGTGGAATTATGCGTTTCTCGTAGATTGGCGGTGACATCATTCGCATCCACCCATGTTTGGTTGTCAACAACTCGGCGATGGTCTTCTTCCTGTTCATTTTGGTTCTACCAATGTGTATAATGGACTCAGATATCCTTTTCGGGGAGGATCCGATGGCAAAGCAATCGAAATCTTCAACAGATGAGAAACGTTGGGATGGTCCACAGGAGGAAACGCGCGAACATCTACGCTCTGCACGTAAAGAAATGCGCGAATCATGGGAAGCACTCTTCCCAGCCGAGTTCATTGCGCATCGGCGCGCTGCCAGACGAGAATTCTTGATGGCGGCGCGCACGCTGATCGATCACGCCCTCGAGCGCATCGAAGCCAAAGAAAACGCGTAGGCAGATTTCTGCGGGTCAGAATCCAAATCTCAAGTTGATCGCTCGTCGACTACAAACAGTGTCTAAGCAATTTTGATCCAAAGATATTCGAGCCATTGAGATTCATGCAGATAACGCGTGGGATTATCCCCTGCACGAATGACTAAGCACTGATCCAGATAATCAGACTGCTTACGAGCCCGGTTAACACCACGATGCTGAAGCCGCGCAGGATCGTTTTACGCAGTTCGCCGGACCCCAGAGACCAGGCCATTACAGCCTTGGCGACGGTGTTTACCAATGCAGCCAGCACAACTGCGAACCCTGCAACTTGTGGTTGTAATTGACTGTTTGACGCCAATTCCGAAACACTGAGTGTGATCGCATCCACATCCGTCACGCCGCTGAGCGCACTGGCAACATAGACCCCCGCCTCCCCGAACGCTTCGTTCGCCCACTGCACTACGATTAAGACAACGACAAAAGCCAGGGCAAAGGTGATGGCTGTCGGTAAACGCAGAGGATTAGAGACTTCAACCGGTTTTCGTTCCTCTTGATCCCGAATGTTTCGTCTACGCCAGAGATAAAAAACCAAACCCAAATTGGCGCAAAGCATGGCGACCATGGGTATCACAATGACACGCAGGAGAGGGGTATACACAATCGCCACCTCGATCATGATGCGGGGAAACATCACACTCGAGGTCAACAAGATGCCCTGCGCCAGGATTGACGAGAGTTCCGGATTGCTCTTGCTTCTGCCGGAGAAACTCACGGTTGTCGCTGTGCTGCTCACCAAACCCCCGAGGATGCCGGTGACCCCGACTCCTTGTTCGGCGCCCAGAATCTTGATCAACACGTAGCCGAAGAATCCGATACCGGAAACGAGGACGACCAACAACCAGATCTGATAGGGATTGATGACGTTAAAAGGCCCAAAATTCCTGTTGGGCAGCAGCGGCAGCACGACTGCCGTGATCAGCAAGAACTCCAGAATCGCCCGCAAATCACCGGCGCTCATACGGCTGGTAAGATTGCGCAACGTGGGCTTTAGTGCCAGGACCAAGGCGATGATCACACCCAATGCGGAAGCAAGCTCGAATTCCCCCCAGATCACCATGGCGCCAAGCAGCGGCACGCTGATCGCCGCCACTTCGGTCGTAATTCCCTCCTCATGCTTGCGCACAATCTCCCCCAGATAGCTGGACCATACCAGTAAGATGATCCCAATATATGCGGCGAGAAAGGGCAGCAACCCATAATCTTCAACCAAATAGGCCCCAATTGCGCCGAGCAGTGACATCAACGCAAAGGTTCGTATTCCGGCGAAGTCATCCTCACCAGTACGCTGTTGGACAAACTCACGCTCCAGGCCAATAAGTGCGCCAATTAACAGAGCCACAGCGAAACGCCACCAGGGTTCAAGATTGAGCAGGTTTTCCAATATAGTTCTCCTCTTTTTCCGACACGTTGCTCCCAGGTCCCGCGAATTTCGGCCTAGAGTATACTAAACAAGTCAACCGTGCTGCAATTTGGAAATTTGTTATTGCAGGCATGACCTGGGTCTTATTTCAAAAAGCGCGCGGGAAAAACCAAGGGATAACGAATACTCACGCGATGAGTGTCTGGGATTCCATCTCTTGTCTTGCAGCTTCAGCCACGCAAGGTCAAGAGTAATGCAATGGCTCCCAGCCCAAGAAATACACCACCAAGTGTGTGTTCACCATTGACGTAAAGAAGGCTTCCGGTCAACAGCAAGGCGGCAAAGACAACGGATCCCACAACGCGATTGGCGGCTTTTGTCAATCGCCGGATTTGAGACTCCAATTCTGGAGTGAACCTAGCCGTAACCGTCACTTCGCCTCGCTCGATCTTGGATAGGGTCGTTTCCATTCGGGCCGGCAGCACAGCCAGGGCTCGGACTTGTTCCAACAGCGTCGGCAACAATTCGTTAATCCAATCACCTGTTTCTTCAGTCAATAATCCCTCCGCAAATGGGCTCAGACTCTTAAAGAAATTAAACTCTGGATTGAGTCCGACGCACATACCCATCAGGATACTTAAACAGCGCCCGAGAAAGAGCAAATCCACCGGCGCTTGAAAGGGCATTTCATACAGCACGTCGCGGAACTCGTGTGCGATTTCCCGCATGTCTTCTGGATGTGTCTGGATGATCTCACGCATGCTCTTTCCCCAAAGTTTTCCGAGCATGGCTTCCTCGACTGCGCGGATACGCTTGATGTCTGCGCCCGGCAGCAAAATACCCAGGCGTTGATAACTCTGCATCATTCGGTCAACATTGCCAGTTCCCATCGCAATCGCAGCATCGCGCAGTCCCGCTATTGCTTCGGGGCTAATTTGGCCGACCATGCCAAAATCGACGAATACCAAACGCCAACGCCCTCCATCGAGCGGCTCGATGAATAAGTTGCCGGGATGAGGATCAGCATGGAAGAAGTTTTCGTCGAAGATTTGATGGAGGTAGGTGCGCAGTAGACGATCGGCGACTTCGTCTAACTGCACACCAGCCGCTTCGATTGCAGCATAATCCGTGATCTTGATGAAATAGACATCTTCCAACACCAGGACTTCTTTCGTCGATTGCTGTAAATACACCTTTGGAATGCGAACGGTCTCATCGTCGGCAAACATCTCAGCAAAACGACGGGCATTTTCCGCCTCGGCACAGTAATCGACCTCACGCCAAAGCGTTTGACTGAATTCCGAGAAGATGGCATCCAGGTCTGCGCGGCGATTGATGGGGGGATAGCGCTTGATCCAGCGCATTACCGTCTTCAGCGCATTCATGTCGATTTTGATCAGCGTTCGGATACCTGGTCGCTGGACCTTCACAACGACTTCGTCACCCGCAGGCAAGCGGGCGCGGTGAACCTGACCTAAGGAAGCCGATGCAAGCGGCTGTGGGTCGATCCAGTCAAAGCATTCTTCAACGGGTCTCCCAAAGGATGCTTCGATTTTTGCCTGCATAGACTCGAAGGAGTTCGGGGGAACTTCATCTTGCAGGCCAGCAAGTTCATCCGTGACGACTTCAGGGAGAACGTCCAGGCGCGTAGAGAGGAATTGGCCAACTTTGATCCACAGTCCTCCCAGGCGTGTCGCCAGCATTCGAAATCGGTGGGCGTGACGCTGATAACGCCTCATGGCTGTGCGCTGCGCCAGGGACCGCAGTCCAATTCGACGCAGCAGGAGATCCCACATGAAAACGCTCAATGTTACTCGAGCAAAAAAGAGCGTCACACGCAAATAACGCATGCGAAGCGGAACGCTGTGTAGTAAACCATTCTCGGGCATCATCAGATTGACCGCTGTATCCACTTGGCGCTAAGAAAGTGCCTTATGCGGGTTGACCTTTCGTACTGCGCTGTGATCGATTCACGAATATCTTCGTCAACTCGGCTACGATGGCCGGCACGACAAGAAGCGGGAGAATCATGCGCCAGTGCTGCCATTCAAGTGCCACCGTGTCAAAAGCAGCTTGTAAGAATGGAACGTAAATCACGATCAGCAGCATGAGTAAAGAAGTGATCACCGCCATGAACATGACTTTATTGGTAAAGAAGCCTGTGTGCAGTATCGGATATCTTTCCGATCGTGCAGTCAGCGCACGCAGCAATTCGGAGGCCGACAGGGTCACGAAAGCCATAGTGTCGGCGAGCATGGAACCTTCGGATTGAATTCTGAGCCCCCACAGGTAGGCCAACAGTGTAACTGCAGCAATGGCCACCGTCTGAATGGCGATGCGAATGCGCATCTCGCGATTAATAATGGACTCAGTCGTCGGACGTGGCGGGCGCGTCATCGTGTCGGGATCGCCTTTTTCCAGGCCTAATGCCAACGCCGGGGCGCCATCGGTGATGAGATTGAGCCAGAGCAGTTGGATCGGTGTTAATGGCGAGGGCAGTCCGGCCAGAACTGCGATGAATATGACCGCGATCTCTGCCAGGTTGCATGAGAGTAGATAGAAGACGAATTTTCGAATGTTGGAGTAGATCACACGTCCTTGTTCGACGGCGGCCACGATACTGGCGTAGTTGTCGTCGGTCAGCACCATGTCGGCTGTTTCCTTGGCCACGTCTGTTCCGGTGATGCCCATCGCTACACCAATGTCCGCCCGTTTCAAGGCCGGCGCGTCATTCACCCCGTCACCGGTCATCGCAGTTACTTCATCATTGCGCTTGAGCGCATCGACGATGCGTACCTTATGTTCCGGCGAGACGCGTGCGTATACGTCGACTTCCGTCACCTCACGTTGAAGATCGCTGTCGTCGAGCTGATTCAAATCAGTCCCTGTCAACACCCGATGGCCGGGTTGCATCAAACCGATCTCTTCTGCAATGGCGCGCGCCGTGTCGGGATAGTCCCCGGTGATCATCACGGTGCGAATGCCGGCCTGGCGCGCGGTCCGGATTGCCGGGCACACTTCCAGGCGTGGCGGATCGATCATACCCATTAAACCCACAAAGATAAAATCGTGTTCCACCTCTTCCGCCGTAACCTCGACCGCCACATCCGGCTCCACGCGGTAGGCCACGGCCAACACTCGCAGCGCCTGCTGCGCCATATTTTCATTCATCTGTAGAATGCGCTCTCGCATCTCCTCAGTCAACGGCACGGCCTGATCGTTGATATTCTGGTATTGGGTGCATAAATCGAGAACCACATCAGGTGCACCTTTGATCGCGGCGACCTCCCATTCCTGCAGTTTGTCGTCATAAAACGGGCTGGCATCTTCCGGGTGCGGTTCCTGGATACGATGAACCGTTGTCATGCGCTTGCGTGTCGAATCGAAAGGAATTTCTTCGATGCGCGGGTAGGCGCGCGCGAGACTTTCGCGATCTGCGCCAGCCTTTGCTGCTGCAACGACCAATGCCGCCTCCGTAGGATCACCCACGACTCGCGGTGCCGTCTCCCCTCTCTCGTCTTCGGTTATCTCTAACTGCGCATCATTCGCCAATGCCCCCACCCACAGCGCGGTTGTGGCTGCGGGGTAGGTTTTAAGATCGATTACCTTGCCATCCACAACAAAGTCGCCTGCAGGTTCGTAACCGCCACCCGTGATTTCGAATGCAACGCCGTCGACCCACAGTCGTGTGACTGTCATTTGATTCTGGGTCAGCGTTCCGGTTTTATCGGAACATATAACGGTTGTTGAACCGAGCGTCTCGACGGAGGCCAGTTTGCGAATGAGGGCATGTTTCGTGATCATCTCGCGCATTCCCAGGGCGAGGGTAATGGTGACAACGGCCGGGAGTCCCTCCGGAACGGCCGCAACCGCCAGGCTGACCGCCACCAGGAACATGTCCAGCGGATCTACGCCGCGCATCCACCCGACGACAAATACGATGCCGCAAATGACCAGGGCAGCCCAGCCCAGAAATTTACCAAGTTGGTCCAAGCGACGCTGTAGAGGAGTGGGCTCTTCCGTAACCGCTTGCAGCATGGAGGCGATCATCCCGATTTGGGTTTGCATGCCGGTATTGACTACGATTCCACGACCACGGCCATACGATATCAGCGTCCCGCTGAAGGCAGTATTCCGGCGGTCTCCCAGGGCGACATCCATGGTCAACACCACACGGGCGTCTTTCTGCACCGGGACGGATTCGCCCGTAAGTGCCGCCTCTTCGATTTTGAGATTTATCGTCTCAACCAGACGAAGATCCGCCGGCACATAATTCCCGCTGTCCAGCAGGACGACATCACCCGGCACCAACTCGCGAGCCGAGATGGTTTGATGATGGCCGTCTCGGATGACGTGAGCTTCCGGGGCTGCCAGTCGGCGCAGTGCGGCAAGGGCTTCCTCTGCACGACGTTCCTGGATGACTCCAAGTACAGCGTTGAGTATGACGATCGTCAGAATGGCTACCGCTTCGACGAAATCGCCGAGCAAGGCGGAAATGACGACTGCGATGAGCAGTATGATGACGATGAAATTATTGAACTGCTCCAGGAGCATTTGCCAAAGCGTGGACCCGGGTTGTTCGGTGAGTTCATTGGGACCACATTCCATCAAGCGGCGGCGTGCTTCTTCCGAAGTTAACCCGCTTTCGGGGGACGTATCTATGGCGCTTACGACTTCGTCGGCTTCCAATGCATGCCATACTTTTCCCCCATTCTCGCTGTCACTCCCACTGTCGATTTGTTCAGGTGTTTCATCACTCACGGGTTGGAGAACTCCTTACGTGAAATCCTGGGGCGCTTGCCCCAGCAAGTGGATTATAGCACGCAGGCTTTCCTGCCAATCTGACAATTCCTTCCCAACAGACGGACACAGATTGATCGCAACAGGGGTAATCGTCATCCATTTTCGTGAGATTCATTCATTCGCACGTCAGGTCGGGAAGCCAAGATGGCCTTAAACACAAGGAGATCAGTTCCGTTGATCTTACTGATCTCCGATATCTGCCTGAGCAAATTCGAGTTTCATCCTCACATGTTGTTTCTAATTTACATCCGATATACCGTCTTCCGGGTTCAATTCCTGGACCTTGCCGCTGGTCATGAAAATGACATGCTCGGCCAAATTTGTGGATCGATCGGCAAAGCGTTCGAGGTTGTGTCCGATGAACATTAAATACAAGCAGTCGGTCGTTTTCTCGGGATAGTTGGTAATGCGTTCGACCAGTTCGGAATAAAGTGCATTGTAGTGCTCATCGATTTGCGCATCGATCGATGCGACTTCGTAAGCCAATGTGTCGTCCGCCTCCTCATAAGCCTTGATGGCGCGATTGAGCATGCTGATCACAAGCTCCGCCATCTCCTCCAGGCTGCGGGGCATATCACCCACGCACATGTCGTCCATGCGGAGAAAGACTTTGGCGATGCCTGCAGCATAGTCTCCCATGCGCTCCATGTCTCCGGCAAGGTTCATCCCCGCCACAATGGCGCGAAGATCGCTGGCGGCAGGCTGCTGAGTTGCGATCATGTGAAGGCAGGCATTCTCGATCTTGTAGCGCATTTTGTTTACGGTTAAATCCCCCTCGATGATTTTCTCGCCAAGGTCAGCGTTTCCCTCGCGTAGTGCTTTCAGCGCGCCCAGTATGGCTGATTTGAGTAATTCAGCCATGCTTAATACGTTCTCCCGCAATTCCTTTAAATCACGATCGAAAATTGCTCTAGAGCTGGATGATGGACTGATTTCTTTCGATGCCATTTGCGCCATTTCTCCCTGTTCAACGCACATTCTTGGCGAGCTTGAAATTCAAAAAAGCGCTTGGATTGCCATACTCTACTTTGCCTGCGGTAAACGTAAAACGTACGAGATTTCCATTACATTATACAAGCGATATCTCGGATCGCGTAAGTTTGATATAGCGGTCCCTGCGTCGGCCAAAAGCGCCGGGCGATTGTTTCTCCACTTTAGATTCATTACGATGCCCCCGTTCAACGGGGAACTCGTTCGCACTGGAATAACAGTTCTACGAACAATGGAATGATCGCTCAGTAGAGGCTATGTTGCAGCCGTCGGTGGGCGGCGATCCGCGCCGACGGTATGCAAAGCCTGTAAACCCGCCTGATGCAAACTTCCGTTGGAGACCAGCACACCGATGTTCTTGTCCAACCGACGACCCTGGCCGAAGTCGAGTTGTTCGCCGCGTAGATCACTGACTGTTCCACCGGCCTCCTCGACAATCAGCGATCCGGCAGCCTGATCCCAAATATATTCGGTGTACTGCGGCATCTTCGGAGAAAGCAGACGAAAGAGAAGTTCACCATACCCCGCCGCAAGCATGGCGTATTTCGCCTGGCTGTCCAAACGCACTGGCGGTTGCTGCACACCCAGACTATTCGCCAATTCAGCCATTTTGTCCTGATCGGTGTGTCCGGATTCATAGGAGCGTAAAATCCGCGCCCGGGTGGGATCATCTAATGGGGATACTTGCAAGCGCTTGAACGATTTTTCTTCCATGCTGCGCGCGTATGCACCCTGACCGCGAACAGCAATCACCACACTTCCGGGTCCGCCGACATCCAGGTTGAGATCACCATCCAGATTGGGACAGCCCAAAGCGCCGACCACAACCTGTCCGGCTTCGATCAGTGCCAGCGCCACGACATACTGGTCACCTCGCAAGAAACCTTTTGTGCCATCGATCGGATCGAGTGTCCAGAACTGCTGCGTGGGTTGCTGCGCGCCAAAGTCGATCCAGGAGCAGACGAGATCCTGTGTTGCCTCGGGCCGCAATGATGATACGAATGACGTCACGGCTGACAGCGTCTCGGAAGCACCTGACTTTCGCAAAGAAGCGCTGTCCTCTTCACCGACGAGAATTGCTTTTGGTAAAGTATCTTGAAACATACGGGCGATGACCGCCTGGGATGCAAAGTCAGCCACCGTGACCGGCGAGCGATCCGCTTTGGAAAGGGCGTCCGTCACCATTTCGGCTTGAATCCGCCGGCAAAGGCGAGCAGCTGTCTCGACAGCCAGAATGGCAAATTCAGCTTCTGATTTATAAGCGTTGAACATACAATCTCCGATGTGTGTTCTCTGCATGACCCAAAGGATGGATTCTTTGTGTCGGTCTGCACCGCCGCCAACAAACAAGGCGCATTGAGATGGTTTGACGTGTTTACCTGAGCAGCAAATAGATGCCTGCACCCAGCAAACCCAGACCGATGGTTGACGTGAGTGTCAAACCGGCCACCAGAATCCATGGTGCGATGCGGGCGCGCAGGGCTTTGATTTCCGCCGCAGCAATCTGTTGTGTGGCTGTCGCTTTCAAGTTCTCCACCAGGCCCCACTGCGAACGCCGCAGGTAAAGCACCGCCAAAATCACCGTGGCCAGCAGGATGGCTGGCGCAAACGCAAGTGCCAGGCGCATAAATTCTTCATAGGGCAAGTGTTCGACAACTCGGGCGTAACTCTCGGGCGATATGATTAAAAGAATCAATGCACCAAATGTGAGCAAGAAAGCAGGTACAGCCAGTACGAGAACAGAGCGCACGGTGATACGCACAATTCTCTCCTGTGCGTTTTCCAACCACTTGCGATCGTCGCGTGCAAACGCAAACAGCAGCGCAATCAGCGTAAGCGCAAACAGCGCGATGGGTGCCGCACCCACGAGAGGCCGCAGGATACGGTCCCCCGGCAGCGGTTCGATCAAGCGCTCGAAGCGTCCCGGCGAAACGAAAGAAAGTCCCCAAAGACCCACGGAAAACAACAGCGCGGGCACAAGTAATGTCAAGCTGATCCGTGCGACCCGTTGACTGTTGAGTGTCAGGCGTTTTTTGCCCGCAGCAGCGCGTGGACGAGGAGATGTGGGCTCAACGCGTGCGGCTACTTGCGCGGCGTCGGGTTTCTCGACGGCGTAGAGCGCGGCCAGGACGACGATCGCAAACAACGTCGCCGGCGCAAAGACCAGTGCCGTACGAATGAATGTTTCTCCGGGCAGGCGATTGATCAGTTCACCAAAACGCGTTGGTGCCAGGTAGAAGAGTGCCAATGCGGCGATAGAGCCGAGCAACATCGGCACGCTGGGAACGAGGACCAAAGTGGCGACCAGGCGTGAGGTGTTGCCGGTCCTTTTTGCATCATCGAGCAATCTACGCCAATCGAAATGATCTTGCTTGCTGGACATATTCTCTCTCAACCGGTGCCTTTCGACACGTCCAAGACGTGAAGTTGATTTCGACGATTCATGCAAGCCAGTGTAACAGGGATTGCCGCCCTGGTCTACTTGACGTAGGCGAAGCGCACATAAAGCGTCAACCCGGCGCATAAATATGCATCTGGCGGGCGGTGCGCAAACCCGATCTCCCCCAAAGGAACCAATTGACGGTAGAACATTTGTTCTATATAATCAAGATACCAGTACGCGCTGCGTAGGCTCGCAGCTTATCAGCCTGGTATCGGGAGGTATTTCGTGTGGTTACTTCGTTGGTTGCGATCAGAACGAATTCGCGGTTTTTTCGAACGTCCGCGTGGTCAGACAACGCGCCGTGAACGCTACAAGGTTGCCGAGAAGCCGGCGGTCTGGAACGCGGAAGATGAGCGCGCAAAGGAGGTGGTGAATTTCCCCAAAGATACCGCGGAAAGCGCTCTCTTGGTAACGCGCCAGGCTTCGAGCAACGGATACCTGACTTTCGAGATAGACACCGATCTTTCCACACAATTATGGTTGGCGGCGCGCTTGCAGGACATCACGCCGGAAAGGTTGGTAGGCGAGCTGCTCACGCGCGGTCTTGCGCAGGAGGCCTTCCGCGTGCAGGCGGAGGCCGCGCTGACCACGCTCACGCCGCGCGAGCAGGAGATCGCCTGGCTCACGGCGCAAGGCCATACCAATCGCCAGATCGCCGAAAACCTGGTGATCTCGCCCGAAACCGTCAAGACGCACATGCGTCACGTGCTGGACAAATTCAGCGTGAACAGCAAAACGGATCTGCGATTGCTCTTCATCGATCTGGGTGTGCGCTGGTGGGAGCGGTAATCGCAAGGGGAAAGGTGAAAGGTGCACACCCGCCCGACCATACACAAACCTCACGGGTATAATACACATCTGCAGTTTAAAGGAGTGTGTGCATGCGTGAAGGCGAGTTGATTGAGTCGACTCCCGAACCACGAACTCGATCGTCCCTGGCAGATGACCTGCGCCACATGGGTCTCGTGGCGGGCACAACCGTTCTGGTGCACAGTTCGCTGCGAGCGCTGGGTTGGGTTTGTGGTGGCCCGGTGGCGGTGATACAGGCATTGATGGACGTGATCACACCCGAAGGCACACTGGTAATGCCCACACACTCCGGTGACCTCAGTGATCCCGCGCAATGGAAAAATCCGCCCGTTCCCGAGAGTTGGTGGCCGTCGATTCGCCAGACGATGCCCGCATATGATCCGCTGATTTCACCCACGCGCGGCATGGGACTCATCGTCGAAGTATTTCGTACGTGGCCTGGCGTGCAGCGCAGCGCTCACCCGGCGACGTCGTTTGCTGCCTGGGGAGCGCAAGCCGCCTTCGTGACGGAAAACCATCTCCTGGATTACGAGATGGGGGAAACATCCCCACTTGCTCGCATTTATGATCTCGATGGCTGGGTGCTGCTTCTGGGTGTGGGGTATGACAGCAATACCTCATTTCACCTCGCTGAATACCGTCTGCCGGATCCGAAGCTTCTCTGCCAGGGCGCACCGATCATCGAAAACGGGGTGCGCGTCTGGAAGGAATTCGACGATATCGATATCAACGACGATCCTTTTGGACAGATCGGTGCGGATTTCGAGGAGGCTGATAACGTGCGCATCGGAAAAATCGGCTCGTCGGAATCTCGGCTTTTCTCGCAGCGCAAGGCCGTCGACTTCGCACTTCAATGGTTGAGAGCGCAGCGGTCATAGACTGTGCGTGCATTCTTGCGGGTAAATAGGATCGGCGTAGAATACAGGAAACCATAGTTCCGCTTTGGGGTTTTTACTACCGAGACAAGAAACCCGGTTCAATTTGAGTGTATAACCGACGGAGGAAATCATGCTTACGGATCGGATTATCGGTGCTCTCACGTTCCGGCAAGGTGTCTACGCGGAGGTCGAAAACGATCCGACCTTCACCACCACGGCCTGGACGATCGTGGCGGTCGCCGCTTTTCTCAACCAGCTCGGCATCCGCGCACAGAGCAATATATTTAGGTGGCTGATCGCGACAATCATTGGCACTGTTGTTTTCGTTGTTGGCTTCGCCATTGCAGTTTGGGTTATTGATTGGATTGGACGCGAAGTCTTTGAAGCTCAGGTTGCTTTCGATGAATTGGTCCGCACATTGGGTCTGGCATTCGTTTGGCAGGCTGTGGGTGTGCTTCAAATGCCAGGTAAATTCATTACCGCCATGAATTGTCTCACTGTGCCCGTGTTGATCGCCGCCGGATTTCTGGGACTGGCTGCCTGGCTTATCGCAGTAAAAGAAGCCCTGGATTTAGAATGGGTTCAAACAGCCATCACCGTAGTTGTCGGCTTTGTTGTTCTTTTGGTGTTCTACGGCATCGCGGGCTTCATTGTGGGCATTTTCAAGCTGGGTGTTGCAGCGACGGTAGGATAATTTATCACATTTCATCTGAAATCAGATGTGTAGATACCTCGAGTTAGAATAGTAAAGATGTTGAGCGCTGCCTAAATAGGCAGCGCTCGTTTTTATAAACAATGTACTGGCTTTCCTATATATTACAGATATAGACGCGGTGGTTTTTATACGGAATGCCGCCCACATTCTCTAAATCGCTGCGCATCTGCACGGCGGATTCTGCCACCTGGGTCAGGTCCGCATGCTGGTAGCCAAACTCACGAATGGTTTTCTCGATTTCGGAGTAGAGCAGCGCATTCCCGCCGCGTCCGTGATACTCCGGTAAGACACCGGCACCGTTCAAGGCGATCCACTTGGTGCGTTTCATTTCGATGAGCAGGTCGAAGATCCCCAAGGGCAGCAGACGTCCTTTGCTGCGCTGGATGGCCGCCGACACGTCCGCAAATCCAAATAGAAAGCCAACGACGCTTTCTCCATGCACGATGATCTTGATCAGGCGCGGATCGGCGACGGTCAGGATCTCGTTCAGCACGTAATCGATCTCATTGTCGCTCAGCGGATAGTACTCCCAATTGTTGATAAATGTGTCGTTGTAGGTTTTCCCGATCCTCGGCGCCCACTCACGCAGTTCGCGCTTGCTGCAGAAACGTTTCACCGCCAGTCCGCTGCGCTTGGCTGCCCGTTCGGCGATGCGGTGTACGCGCTCGGGCAAGCCAAATTTATCGGCGCCAAAATAACAAGAGACGAAATCGACCTCCTTGCGGAAACCAAGCTCATTCATGAACTTCGGATAATAGGGCGGGTTGTAGTTCATCATCGTCATCGCCGGGCGGTGTTCGAATCCTTCGACCAGCATTCCGTAGCCATCGAGCGGACCGAAGCCTTTCGGTCCTACGAGTTGATTGAGGTCGCGTTGCTGTGCCCAAGTGGTTGCACGTTCAAACAGCGCCTGCGCGATCTCCAGGTCGCCCTGGCATTCGAAGTAATAAAACTGCGCTTGCTTTTTATCGTGGTAGCGGTTGTAGGGTTTATTTTCCAACATCGCGATCCGACCTACAACTTCACCCCCTATTTTGGCCACGAAGAACTCGGCGTCCGAATGTTCGTAAAACGGATGCTTGTCGCTGTTCATGCGCGTGGCGACGTCGATGCGAATCGGTGGTACCCACAGCGGATGTCCGGCATACAGACGGAAAGGAAAATCCATGAAATCCCGCACCTGACGCTTCTCGCGGACGTCCACTTGCTCGATGTAGATCATGGCAACCTCCCGAATGAGCTACATTGGATTGTAGCATCGCCTAAAAGCAACTACAATCGGGTAACATCCATGCTGCAGAGGTTATATGCTAATCCTCCTTCGCATTACCCGCTGGATCTTCGAGCTTGCCTTTTCGCTGCTTTCGCATCGAGACATCAGCGGAGTTGAGAACATACCAAACGCCCCGCCGTACATCGTCGTGGCCAACCATCTCAGTTACTTCGATGCCCCCTTACTTCTCACGATCCTCAAGGTGGAGCGGATTACCGGCTGGGCCGCAGAGAAATACCAGCGTCACCCGCTCTTTGGTCCATTTGTGAGTTCGCACGGTGGCGTGTTCATCCAGCGCGGCAAAGTGGATCGTAAGGCACTTTCCACCGCGATGGACCGGCTGCAGAATGGCTACGTGTTCGGAATCGCGCCGGAAGGCACGCGCAGCAACACCGGTACCCTGGCACGCGGCAAAACGGGTGCTGCCTACCTGACCAACGAAGCGGATGTCCCCATTGTTCCCTTCGGTATCGCCGAAACCGATAAAGCGCTGCACACCTTGCTGCGCCTTCGGCGTCCGCATCTCAGCGTACGCGTCGGCGAGCCTTTCCGCTTACCGCCGGTACACGAGGAATCTCGCAGCTCCGACCTACGCCGCAACACCGACGAAATCATGTGCCGAATCGCTGCTTTACTGCCGCCTTCCTATCGCGGCGTGTATTCCGATCATCCTCGATTAAAGGAATTCCTCGACGATCCTATCCCGCAAGTACCGCAAGCCGGATAGTCATTTCTTCATCACATAACACGCACCAATCTTGAAAATGAACCCATCCCCCCAGCGGGGGATTCAATATCCCCCGCCCGGTTCCACCCTCGGTGGGATGGGTTTTTCCTGGTCCGTGGATATCATATAGAACATATGTTCTATTCGCACAAGGCAGTTCACTTCATCCCTGAAACTGAGAGGGTATGTATGCATTATCAAAACGATCCATTTGTGACTTCACAACTACCGTTGCCGGCCGGCGATCCTGCGCTGCTCGAGGCGTTAATGCAGCCGCGCATCGCCCTTTTCTGGGGCGCAAACACGCCCACGCGAGCGCTCCTGGCCATGCTGACTGCGTTGGCCGCGCGGGGCCAGGCGCTGCGTGTTTTCGACGGCGGCAACCGCTTCGACGGCTACTTCGTTGCCCGCCTGGCGCGGCGCATGTGCAAGCACCCCTACGCCGCGCTGGAGCGCATTCGTCTCTCGCGCGCCTTCACCTGTTTTCAACTGGCCGAGCGCATCGAAAAAACGCCGACTGGTCCGGAGCCGGTCTTCGTCCTCGATCTACTCACCACCTTCTACGACGAGAACGTTCCGCTGCGAGACAGCGAACGTCTGCTGGAAACCACCATTTCCCATCTGAAAAGGCTGGCGACGGTCAGCCCGGTGATCGTCGGGGCGCGCGAGCCACGCGAGCTGGTTAAAGAACGCTGGGCGTTTTTGGATCAACTGCAAGTCGCAGCCGACATTGCCTGGCTGCTGCGGGCGCCGGAAGCGGCGCCTGAACGGCAGCCGAGGTTGTTCTGACGGGATGGGGAATCGGGCTGCGCCTGTCTTGCTCGATCCCTCATCCCCCATTTCCTGTGAGGTAAATCATGGGCCGAACCCTTCCTTCCATTACACAAGCGTTTCTCCACGAACAGCAATCGCTGTCCCGTTTCCGCCGTGCGCTGCGCATTGAAGATCAACACGCGCTCGACGATCTGCTCGCCGCCTCTCGCCATCACCTGGCCGCCGCGGCCTACGCCTCCCACCTGCTGCCCTTCGAGGTGATGCTTTTGGCCATGCTCGTCGAGGAGCACAAACAGGTGCTGCAGCTTGAAGGGCGCTTCGAGCATCTCGAGAATCTCGTCGAAGCGCTGCAGCATGACGCGGACCGGCGGCTGCGCGCCCCCATCCAGGAGGACTGATGGCGCCCACCTTCGGCTGGATCTTCGACATCTATCCCGCCGCGGATGGCATGGTCGTGTGGCTGCTCGACGAAGACGGCCGCGCCCACATGCTGCGCGACACGTTCGCGCCCTGCTTCTACGTGCGCGGGCCGCGGCAGGAACTGCGCGCCGTTTGCCGCATGCTGCGCGCACAGCGCGCGCCGGTGAGCCTGCAGCGCACGGAGCGCCTGGACCTGTTCCTCGATCGAGCCGTGGAGGTGCTCGAAGTCGGCGTGCGCATCCCCAGATTGCTGGGGCGTCTGTTCCATCAGACGGCCGAGTTCCGTCCCGACCTGACCTATTACGACGCCGATATCTCGCTTCCGCAGCGTTATGCGCTGGCGCGCGACGTGTTCCCGCTGGCGTACTGTGCCGTCGAACGTGAGGTGGAACGAATCCGGACCATCGAGGCATTGGACAGCCCCTGGGAGATCGATTACCGCCTGCCGTCGCTGCAGGTGATGACGCTGCAGCTGGCCGATCAAAGCCGTGACCCGGGGCGCGGCCACCGCGGCGATTTGCTGGTGGAGGTCGCCGGGGAGACATTTCGTTTCCCGCGCACCAAAGGCCGCCAGCTGCTGCTGGGCATGCGCCATTTGCTCGAGCGTTTCGACCCCGACGCGCTGGTCAGCACCTACGGCGACAACTACATCCTGCCGCGCTTGCTCGAGCTCTCCCGGCACTACGGCATTCCCCTGCCGCTCAACCGCGACCGCACGCAAACGGTGCAGCGCAAATCGGCCTCTTCCTATTTCTCCTACGGCCGGGTGGTTTTCCGCAACGAGCAGCATACGCTTTTCGGCCGCTGGCACCTCGACCGCCAGAATGCCTTCCTCTCCAACGACTACGGTATGGATGGCATTCTCGAGATCTCGCGCCTGACCAACTTGCCCGTGCAGACCGCGGCGCGCGTCTCCACCGGAACCGGCATCAGCGCCATGCAAATCAGCACCGCCCTGCGGCGCGGCGTGATGGTGCCCTGGCAAAAACGCCAACCCGAAACGTTCAAGAGCGGCAACGATCTGCGCCTGGCCGACAAGGGCGGCCTGGTCTACACGCCCATCCTCGGCCTGCACGAACACGTCGCCGAACTCGATTTCACCGCCATGTATCCCAGCATCATGGTGCACTTCAACATCTCGCCCGAGACCGTCGGGGCGACGTGCTGCCCCGGAGAAACGATCCCCGAGCTGGGCACTCGCGTGTGCCGCCACCGGCAGGGACTGGTGCCGGAGACGCTGGCACCGCTGCTCGAGAAACGCAAACGCTACAAAGCGCTCATCCGCCAATTGCCCGGAGATGACCCGCGGGTCGAGGCCTACCGCCGGCGCTACTCGGCGCATAAATGGCTGCTGGTGACCTGTTTTGGATATCTGGGCTACAAGAACGCCCGCTTCGGACGCATCGAGGCGCATGAAGCGGTTAACGCCTATGGTCGCGAGGTGCTGCTGCGTACCAAGGAGTTGGTCGAGGCGCGTGGTTTTCGCGTGCTGCATCTGTACGTCGACGGGCTCTGGATCCACAAACCCGGCGCACAAGAGCGCCCGGATTACGAAACCTTGATTGAAGAGATTCACGCCGAGACCGGATTGCAGATCGGGCTGGAGGGCATTTACCGCTGGTTGGCTTTTCTACCCTCGCGCACCGAACCGCGCGTGACTGTGGCCAACCGCTACTTCGGTGCCTACGAAGATGGCTCGCTCAAAGTGCGCGGCATCGAGGCCCGCCGCCGTGACACGCCGCCCTACATCAAGCAAACCCAGCTCGAGATGCTCGATATCCTGGCGCAGGGGGAAGACGCCAGAGGCT